>Ga0315294_10000017_pt1 | contig 188493 bp, 185 predicted proteins | sample YL17G13_40_MG_FD_203626 | JGI IMG/M metagenome (GOLD analysis project Ga0315294, IMG submission 203626) | Sediment microbial communities from Yellowstone Lake, YNP, Wyoming, USA - YL17G13_40 | ecosystem: Environmental > Aquatic > Freshwater > Lake > Sediment | place: USA: Wyoming | collected...
ATAGATGATAAAATAAAAATATGAAGCCAAGAAAACCAATAATCGGGGAAAATGAAAAAGACATTATCAAGATTGTCGGCTTGGGAATATTTTCCCTCGTCTCTTTGGCTTTACCGACACTTCCGGTGGCAATTCAGCCGATTCTTAAAATGCGCGGGAATAAAGGGTTGCAAAAATTACTTAAAAATCTTGAGAAAAAAAGATACATCAACTTGGGCGGCGAAAAGATAAAATTGACAAGCAGAGGTAAAAAGCTTCTAAACGAAATTTACATTTCGGAAATAACCATCCCTAAACCAAAAGTATGGGATGGCAATTGGCATTTGGTCGCCTACGACATTCCCGAAATTTACAAAAAATCACGAGAATCATTGAGGGAAATTTTACTCCAAAATGATTTTTATCAGATCCAAAAGAGTTTATGGGTCCACCCCTATGAATGTGCGCAAGAAATGGCCGTTTTTTGTAAAAATTTAAACGTCTTACCATATGTCGTGATGATGACCACGGGAAAATTACCCAATGAGGAAGAGATGGTCGCCCATTTCAATCTTGAACCAGATCCATTAATCAAATTTATAAAAGATTAACACAAAGATTGGGGTTAATCGTAGTTATTCTATCTGTAAAAAAGTCTTGCGATCGCTGGAACTATTTAGGAATCGGAAGAATGAGTGAGCTTTGTCGAGTAGCATATTCTTTTTGAAAATAATAACCAGCCACGCCCCACCCCTGGGGTGGGATTTAACAGGTTGGTATAGGTTTATAGGTTCATTTTAAAAATTCTAACAAAATCTCCTCGGTTTTGGCAACCGTCTTTTTAGAATCAAAGTTTTCTAAAATATATTCCCTCCCGGCGGCGCCCAGTCTTTCTCTCAATTTCGAATCCGATAATAATTTCCGCATCGCCCCTGCTAATGCCTTAGAATCCCTCTCCGGGACCAAAATCCCTACCTTACTATTTATATATTCCGGAATCGCCCCGGATTTAGTGGTGATAACCGGCGTGCCGCAGGAAAGTGATTGTAAATTGACCGTGCCAACCTGTTCTTCCCATCTTTCGAGCGTCACCGATGGATAAACCGTAAATAAGGCCTGGTTAAATAAGGCCGGCAAATCCTTATTTTTCTTCATCCCTATATATTTTATCCCTATTCCTTCCTTATTCTTTACCTTATCCTCCATATTCCCCGCCCCGGCGACGATTAATTCGACATTTGGATAATCCCGCCGAACCTGCTCCCACGCTTCTAGTAAATAAGGTATCCCTTTCGCCTCATCGATACGACCAACAAATAGTATTTTTGACTTTTGACTTTTGACTTTTGACTTCGGTCTAAAGACCGTTGTGTCCACTCCCCAAATCCCATAGAGCAGTTTTTTCATTTTCGATAGGTCAGCGCCAACCTCTAAGAGGTTATTTTTCGCCCCCTCGTTTAGATAAAAAATCAGACTCGCCTGTTTGGCGTAGGCGGCGAGAACTTTTTTAAGCATCGGTGATAAAACCGGGCCAAATCTTTCCTTGACCGGCCGATTTTCGAGCATGCCGAAAATCAGAGGGATTTTGAGCTTGCGTGAGACCCGCCAGGCCAGCCAACATAAGCCCAGCTGTTTTTTTGAGCCATATGGCTCTGCCCCCTGAATAATATCGGGTTTTAATTCTAAAAGCTTCTTTTTGAGATCTTTCAAACTGTCATATTTAACCACCCCTTTTAGATCTTCGGCCGTCAAATCGCCATAAGGAGCGCTTTGATAAAAATGGACTGGTTTGAGATAGTTAAAAAACTTCAATGGATGCTGATTGTCATATCTGATGGATTCAGTCAAAATCGCCAGTACTGGTTTATTCATTGGTCACCTCCGCCAAAATCCGCAAAGTCTCCTTAGCCGCTTTCTCCCAGGAGAATTTTTTGGCCTGAATTTTACCCTTTTTACCAAGAACAATTCTCGCCTGGCTATCCCCCAGAAACCTTTGGATGGCTCTAGCAATTGAGCTAATATCGGCTGGGTTAATAAGGGCGGCTGCCTCTCCTGTTACTTCTGGGAGCGAGGAGCATTTTGAGGTGATAACTGGTACGCCGTAGCCTAACGCTTCCAAGACCGGCAAGCCAAACCCTTCGTAAAAAGAAGGGTAGGTAAAAACCGCCGCCTCTTTGTATAGTTTAGCCAAGATTGGATCGGGCAAAAAACCCATAAACTTGATATTTTCTTTACTTTTTAATCTTTGATAAAGACGCCAGATTTTACCCGTATTCCAGCCTTTGGCACCGACAATCACGAGGGGATATTTGACTTGCAATTTTTCTGGCAACATCTCGTAGGCCCGAAGGAGCCCGGCTAAATTCTTGCGCGGTTCAATTGTTCCGACATATAAGAGATACGATTTCGTCTTTAGACCTTCCGGCAGACTATTGCTTGGGCCATCTAAAACGCTTAACCCGGGGTATATTACTTCAATTTTAGGGCTTAATGTGTCTAGAAATTTCGCCGCATCAGTCGCCGTCGCTTGGGAAATAGCAATAATTTTTTGTGATATTCGGGCGGCTTCTTTTGCTCGGTTCGATAAGCGCGTCGACACCTCCTTGCCACGATGTTCCGGGTAAAGGAAGGTGGCCAGATCGTGAATGGTCATTACCTGGGGTGCTTTCAAACCATAATTTACCTCGAAAAAGCTCGGGGCGAAAAAGACATCGGGCGCGTCCAAAAATTTATCCAACCAGCTTATTCTCCAGCGCCAAGTTTCTTCTTTGAGACTGCCGGGAATTTTTAAGAATTTCACCTTAACCCGGGCGGGGTGGCATGCTTTAAGGGACTCGATATATTGTTCTTTTTCTTTACACGCTCGAAAATAGCTAAAAAAGAGAACGTATTTATTCTTCTTATCAATCTTTAATAAATTCTTAATTATTTCTTTGCTGTAGCGGCCAATCCCCGCTTTCTCATTAACCGCTCTCGAAGCATCAATAGCAATTTTCATGGTTTCCTTTAAGGTTAGTGAGTCAGTTTCCTCAAAGTAACTCGCACAGGCCGAGCAGCATGGTTTCGCCGTAGGCGAATGCGAGGCCGAGCGCGTAGGCAGGGCTGAGTCGCTGGACGAAGCCACTGCCGCAGCGCATGCTATCTTTGAGGATTCTGACGAACGATATTACTCATTTATCACTTCCCTATATACCTCGATTGTCTTCCTGGCTGTTTCTTCCCAGGAAAATTTTTTAGCCTGGCGGATGCCCCACTCGCTCAAGGTTTGGGCTAAAGCCTTATCTTTTAAAACATTGACGATCGTATTGGCCCAGAGCCGTTCATCTTTGGGGGAGATCAAAATCCCAGCTTTACCGATGACTTCCGGCATTGAAGAAGTATTTGAAGAAATTACTGGCGTGCCGCAAGCCATGGCTTCAAGCGGCGGTAGACCAAAACCTTCATAGAGACTCGGAAAAACAAAAGCCTTTGCGCCAGAATATAAAGCCGGCAGATCTTTCTCTTCAACATAACCAGTAAAAATAACTTTGTCTTCCAGGTTTAGATCTTCTACCAGTTGAAATAATCCCTGATAATACCATCCCTTTTTACCGGTAATGACCAAATTTGAATCAACACCTTCGCGAACAGCTAAAGCATAGGCGCGGACTAAAAATGGGAGATTTTTTCGCGGTTCGATGGTGCCAACATCGAGGAGATAATTTTGACCTGTTTTATACTTTTTCTGCACTTCTTTTAATTTTCTCATCTGTCTTATTGGCCGAAAATCCCTTGAAGCAGCCAAAGGAATCACGCTAATTTTCTCTTCAGGAATTTTCAAAAGCGCCATAATATCTTTTTTGGTGTGCTCGGAAATGGCAATAATTAGGCTGGCCTTACGGTAAGAAAAAGGCTCCCATCTTGAATAAAATAGCCTTGAAGCAAGAGGCAGATTTTCCGGAAAGAAAATGCTGATTAGATCATGGCAGGTCACAATTACCTTACCCTTATAAAACAATGGCGCGGAAAAACAGGGCTGATGAAGAAGATCAACCTTTGCTTTGCGGGCACGGCGGGGAAAGATAAACTGGTCCCAAACCCATCTTTCGGGAGTCGAAAAATCCTTCTCGGTTTGGGGATAAATAAGGACATACTGATTTTCTGGGTCAACCTTTGTCAAGGCTTCAACTAAATTTTTAACATAAAAACCGAACCCGCTCTTTTGTCCCAGGGTCGTTTGTGTATCAATGGCAATTTTCATTTCTTCACCAATTGGAGAACCATTTCTTTCGAAATCCCTTTGACCAACCACATAATAAATAGGTAAACCGCGGCGCCAATCGGGATTAAATACCATAAACTCAGGAACGAAAGATATTTTAGCGTGACCGCTAAAAGAATACCAGATAAAACAACTTTCCAAACAATACTAAAGCGTAGCCTTAGTTCAATATTTTGGCGCATGACAAAATAATAAGAAGCGACAACCAAAATTTCTGTTAATACCGTTACAATCGCCGCGCCAATATAGGAAATTTTTGGAATCAGTAGCAGGTTCATCCCAATGTTAAAGACGACCATCGCCGCATTTGGCCAGATTAATTTAGTCTGTTTACCAATCGCAATAACCATATAGCCGAAAATGTGCGAAATAAAAGAGATACCGACGGCAATGATTAGTATTTGCAAGGCGGTGGCAGAAGTCGCGGGCAGGCCAAAAACTGGCGGGATGGTATGGGCCTGGACAAACTCACCACCAGCGATAATTTGAATAATCCGTTTCGCCGTAAAAACTACCCCAACAACAATCGGCACGGCGGCAATCAGAAGAAAATCAAACGAGCGCTGATAAGCTGATTTAATCCGTTCATCTTTTGAATAGAAATAGCGAACAAAGATCGGAAAGACATTGCCCATAAAAATAGCCGGGAAGAGAATCAAAATTTCTAAGACCTTATAGGGCGGACCGTAAATTCCCACATCTGTTGAGCTTTTCAGAAGCGACAAAATTACCGTATCAATTTTAAAGTAAATAACGGATAAAATCGAAACAATTGAAATTGGCAGACACTCCCAAAAAATATACTTCCAGTATTTGGTATCAAAGGCTGGCCGGATTTTAACATACATCCGACCGAGGAGGGCGTTAATGGCAAAATTAGCAAAATTACCCAGGAAATATGCCCAAAGAATTTGAGTGAGGTTTACCCCGGCCTTAATCTGAAAAAGAACAATACCCAAGATAACTAGACGGCCGATAATATCGGTCAAAGCAGCTTTATCCATCCTTAATTTAGACTGGAATATCCCTACATAAGTACCGTTGAGACTCATCCAAAAAGCCGCTCCGGCAATAATCCCGATCCCATAACGGATATCGTGGTATTGCGGGATAAAGAGGCCGAGCAAAAAACCGGCCGTAAAGATGCCAATGGCCACCAGCGTCCGAAAAGTTAATACATTTGAGGCAATTTTTTCGGTGTTCGCCTCGGGTTTAGAAATTTCCCTCAAAAAGAACCAGAAAAAGCCAAAATCGGAAAAAACGGCAAAAAATTGGGTATAAGCAAAAATTGTTGTGTACTCCCCGTAGCCGGAAACACCCAAGTAACGGGTAAGAGCAGCAATTAATACTAAAGAAAGCAAGGTGGTAATCACCTTGGCGACGATTTGAACGGCTGTATTGTAAGCAACCCTTTGGGTTAATGACATAAAATTAAAAAGATTTTTGATCTTTGATCTTTTATTTTTAATATTTTTATCTGGCGCGCCTAAGAGGATTCGAACCTCTGACCTCGAGATCCGCAATCTCGCGCTCTATCCGCTGAGCTATAGGCGCATAATCTTGCTTTATCTTACTTCAAACCTGAAGAAATTTCAACCCTTCGACTTGGCTCAGGGTAAAGAAGCGGAGGCGTTTTCTTGACTAATGAGAAAAAAAATGATATTTTGCAAATATGACCTTCAGGACAAAGGGGGTGAGATCGTGTCTCACAAGAAGAAGAATCATGAGGTGCGTACCGGCAAGCGGCGCGAGATGAAGGCAAAGAAGCCGAGGAAGAAGTCCCGCGGCAAGTAGTCACCGTGGGCATCAATCCAGAGGCCGCGTTGGAACGCGGCCTCTCCATTTATCTAATTTTAGATCTCAACTTATCCCAAGCCCACTTGAGTTCTAAGTTTATCTGCCCACCACCAGATATTTCTTTGCCGTGGTCTTTACCTTCTAAATAATCAAGTAAAGCAGAAGCGGGTACAAAGTATCCGTTTCGGCGGGACAGATAGACCATATTATTTTGAAAATCGCGGTCTAGACGGCCGCGGCGGCAAAAGCCGCTGGCAAAATGGGTATAAACAATGCTCGCCCCTTTTTCTTTAATTAGGCGATCAATATTTTTTTGGCTAACTAACTGATTGAATTTTTTTATATCACTACCGTCAGACGAACTAAACCAGAAGTTTGCAAAAGGTTTATTTTTTTCTTTATACGGCATATAGGGGTCGTTGTTAATTGTATTTAAACCGCGGTAAGTAAAGTTGCGCGTGTATTTGATATATTTTTTGTAATAATCGCCCCAGAAAAAAGCCGAATTGGGATTATCGCCCTGAAAATGGCTATAGCGCCAGAAAGGTTTCAAAAGATGAAACCGTTTAATCCCCCAGTAGATGCTGTCGGGATTCTCTCCATGATTAATTTGGATTTTGGGCCAGTGGCCGATAAATTGCTTAAAAATTTCCAAACCATCGAGTGTATCCTGCCGTGTCATCCGTCCTGAACCAACTGAGTGGAGCGCAATTTCAAAACCTTCTCGCTGAAGCATCTTGACAAACTGGCGATAGGGATAATTTTTGAGTGATAAACCCTTGTAAGTATCCCGAGGCGGCAAGCTCCAGACAGTTTTGGTTGTTTTAAAACCTAATTTCGCCAGGAATTCATAAACTGGCCGGATATTTTCGATTTCGGCGTTGTCCGTGTCATCAATAATTGTAAAGGCAAATTGTTTTTCGTTTGGAAATTCCATTCGATCTTAAAATATCTGTTTAAACTTTTAATGTAAAGTTCTTGACTTCATTCTCAAAAGCGTGAAAATTTGTTACTTTAAATTTAGCAAACTGTTGTTGAAGGGAACTAAGAATGACGCCAGTTGTGAGAACGCCTCACCACACGGTTCACCGCAAGGCCCACGGCTCCACCGCCTGGTATCGTTGCACCACTCCGGGGTGTGGGCGCTCACTTGCCGTTTCGTCGGCGAACGTTCGGGAGCGGATTTCCGCCTATTGTCCCCTTTGCGGGAGGAAACGCGCTCACCAACGCGTTCAGGGAGGGATTGCGCCCTAAAGGCACGACTGCGACTAAACGATTGCTTGTAACGAACTCTTTTTCCGATCATCGTCCCTGCCCACCTCGCGGCGGGGACACTTGTTTTGAACTAAAAAACGGAGAGGGTGAGATTCGAACTCACGGACCGCTTGCGCAGTCAACGTCTTAGCAGGACGCTGCTTTCAGCCACTCAGCCACCTCTCCCCAAGTTAAATTTTCCCTAAACTTTCTTTTTGCTTTCGACTCAATTTTTTTATTCTGAATTCTTCTTTTCTAGCTGCGCCTTCGGTATATCCTCCCATACAATATACTAATTTTACTGGCAATCTACCAGCAGTGTAGCGGGCAGCTTTCCCCATATCATGTGCTTTCAATCTTTTTTTAAAATCATTAGTAATACCGACATAGAAACTATGATCAACGCATTGCAACACGTAAACAAACCAATTCTTAATATGGCCTCCTCTCGACTCACTTGCTTCGATATCAATTGAGAAGCTATGTTCGCTCGAGGCAAGTGGCGGGACACTCGGGTCTAGAACCTTAGTCGATTATAGTAGGTAATAAACGGTTAAGTAAATCAACTGCATCATCCAGCTCTTCTTTATTAATTAAATAGTCGGGTTTGTGGACGACATTATCAAAACTGTCTTTGTCACCACCAATCAGATATCTTCTCAGCAATTTTTTTTCGGCGTCTCTAAATAGTGATGGATGGACAACAGCAACATTAATGTCGCATTCAAACCCAATATCATCTTTTGTAGCGAGATTATGGCCAGGGTCTACCTTCTTGGCTCTCTCGCGAATAATTAATGGTAGGATTGTCCTAAACCCAGATGCTGCAATGTTCGGCTGATCAATTCTCGATACATTAAATTCTTTTAGAAGAGTCGAGAGTTTTGTGTCGGCAACCTTTGAAATTAGGTCCTCCAATATCGGTTTAATAATTTGTTTTGAGTCAACCGACATTATGGAATCGTCAATGAGCTCTACAACTCGGACTCTGAGTTCCAAACAAACATCGGGGTCAACCTCATCCCAGAAGCCATCCATACGCATTTTTATATTAATTGGCAGAAGTTGACCGGAAATAGTATCTGCACGATTAAATGTCGAGTGCCACTTTTGAAACCAATTAGATATTACGGCGCCCGTTAACTTATCCTTGGAGATGTTGAGAATATCTTCACGGCATTCTCTTAATTTTGTTACAACATGTTCTTTAAGTTTATCCATAAAATTTCCATTTTTACGGTGCGCAGGCATTATCAGGGTATAATTTGGCGGAGAGGGTGGGATTCGAACCCACGGAGCCCTTGCGGACTCAGCACGTTAGCACCGTGCCGCACTAGACCAAACTATGCGACCTCTCCAAACATCGATTAAATTTTAATCTATGTTTATTAGATATCACCTGGCGGAAGGGGTGAGATTCGAACTCACGGACCACTTGCGTGGTCTCCGGTTTTCAAGACCGGCGCACTAAACCACTATGCGACCCTTCCAAGGCTATCTATATTTTATCAAATTATATGGTAAAATTAAAGAGGCTTAAGGAGATAATCAATATGGAAGAATTTATTAAACAAATTACCAAAGAGGCCGGGAAAGCGGTTTCAAAAATCTATGGCATGGTCGGACACGAGTATACAAAGGGTAACATTGCGGATGTCGTGACCAAGGCCGATTTGCTCGCTTCAAAAATTTTAATCGACTCAATCAAAGAAAAATATCCCGACCACGGAATTATTTCCGAAGAAGAAGACGATCATAATATTGATGCCGAATATACTTGGATTATTGATCCTCTTGACGGTTCGCGCAATTTTTCGACTCGCACTCCCCTTTTTGGAGTGATGGTAGCCTTGGCTCATCGCGGCGAATTAGAACTGGCGGCCATTTACAATCCGATCCAAGATGAACTCTTTTTTGCCAAAAAGGGATCTGGCGCTTTTCGCAACGGCGAAAAAATTCACTGTTCCGAAACTAAAGAATTTGAACATTGCTACGGAGTATGCTTGGCGGCATTTACATCTCCCCGCCGAATAGAAACGGTTTTGAATTTAGTCAAATACGCTTACAAAGAAATTTTTTGGTTCAACCAATTTGGGAATGTTTCAATTAGCGTCGCGATGGTCGCTGACGGCCGCCGCGATTGGTATTTTTCCGGCGGGAAAACTCCTTGGGACTATGCTGCCGGTGCATTATTATTAAAAGAAGCTGGCTGTATCGTCACTGATCTCGAAGGCAACCCCTGGAAAATCGGCTCTGTCGGCCTTGTCGCCGCCAATAAATATCTACATCCGAAATTACTGGAAATAATTAATTCCAAATGAAACCGATTTTAGTGACTTGTTTTAAAAATCCTGATCTTGATGGGTTTTCTTGCGCTTATGCTTATGCTGAATTATTAAATGCTTTAAAAACTCGCGCGTTCGCCACAATTTTTGGCAGGATCCACAAGGAAGTTGAATTTATTCTTGCTCGATATGGCATTGCCCGACCGAAAGAAGCTAATCTTGGAGATTTCGACGAAATTATTCTGGTGGATTCAGCCATCGTCAATGCTCTACCGGAGGATTTGGACATCGATAAGGTGATTGAATTGATTGATCATCGAAAGCTCAATGACTCGGCAAAGTTCAAAAATGCTAAAGTTCAAATCGAATTGGTCGGTGCTGCCGCCACCTTAATCGCGGAAAAATTCTACGATAAAAAAATCAAGCCAACAAAAGAGGCCGCTATTTTGCTCTACGGGGCGATCGTCTCTAATACTTTGAATTTCAAATCTGGCACTACCACCGAGCGCGATCAAAAAATGGCTGAATTTCTTGCCCCGATAGTACAGCCGGACAAAAACTTCGCCAAAGAGATGTTCCGGGCCAAATCAGACCTCGCCGATCACACTTTAAAAGAAATTTTGGAAAATGATTATTTTTCCTACAATATTTTTGGTAAGGAAATCGGCATTACCCAACTGGAAATTGTCGAGGGGAAAAAGCTGGCTGATGAACGCGAGGATGAGATTTTATCGGAGTTGGAATATTTAAACGAAAAATATAAAGCCGATTTTTCTTTTTGCTCGATTATCAGTCTTGATGAAAACTGCAATATTTTTATTGCCGAAGATAAAAGATCGCTTAAATTACTCGAAAAAATGTTAAATCTAAAATTTAAAGATCATCTTTCGATAAGGCCCGGCTTTATTATGCGTAAAGAATTCGGTCATTTGTGGCCCAAATATGAAAAATTTATTAAAGCTCTCTAAAATATCTTAGGCTTGCCCCCACACCTAAGCTATCTTTATATTTTAATCTGTGATTTTTTTGACAAGTCCTCTAATATTAAAAATATTCCTAGCTTACAAACCTTAGGTGTGAGGGGCTTGCTTTTTTTATTTCTCGCATAGTAATCTATAATCACGATGAAAGTTGCAATTGTTATCCCTGCTTACAACGAGGAAAAAACGCTCGGGCCGGTTTTGAAGTCAATCCCAAGGCATTTGCCCGATGTTAAAAAAGTCGAGATCATCGTGATTTCTGACGGCTCTTATGATAAAACTGCCGAAATTGCCAAAGCTTCGCGGGTAACTCTCATTGAACATGATCTTAATCGCGGTCTGGGCGGCGCGCTTGGAACAGGTTTTGAATACGCCAAAAGAAATGGCTTTGATGCCTTGATTACTTTTGATGCCGATGGCCAACATCACTCGGAGGACATCTGGCCGGTGCTACGACCGATTGTTTATAAAAAAGCTGATGTTGTCGTTGGTTCAAGATTAAAATCCGCCAGCTGGCGGACTGACGGTATGCCCTGGTATCGTCGTATCGGCATTTGGGGCTTAAATCTTTTTACTTTCATTTTTTTCTGGACCTGGACAAGCGATTCGCAGTCAGGTTTGCGGGCATTTTCCCGAAAATCAATCGAAGGAATAAATTTGCAATCAAACCGCATGGAAGTCTCCTCCGAATTTTTTTATGAGATTAACAAAAAGAATTTAAAATTAGCGGAAGTGCCAATCAAAAGCATTTATACTGATTATTCCCTTCAAAAAGGTCAAAAGAATATTAATGCCTTGGCGATTATCGCCCGGTTGCTTTTTCGGAGATTTTTTAGTAAATAATATCCGACGAATCTTAACCACGAATAAATCGCGAATTAGTAAGATTAGTGAATAGTAGATTAGTGGAGTGAAATACCTTGTATAAAACCATTTTTGACGGCGTTGCTTTAATTAAAATTATTTTCACTGTTTTTGCTTTATTTGCCTGGTCACGGGCGATAATTCGTTTTTATTCCAAAGATTTAAATATTAAAGAATTGTTTTTTTGGTCATTTGTCTGGGCCTTAATGATTGTTTTAGTATATATTCCTGGGAAAACCAATTTTTTGGCCCGAATTTTAGGCATGGAGCGCGGTAATGACGCGATGTTCTTTCTGGCAATTGCCGGTCTTTTTTACGCTACTTATCGGCTTTATGTCAAATCCAACGAGCAAGAAAAAGAAATTACCAAACTTGTCCGGGCACTCGCTTTGAAAAATGTGACAAAACCTGGTACTATCGCTAGTAAGATTACTATCAGAAGAAAAAGGAGATTGGTATAGAAATCAGAAATATGAAAAAGGTAACTAACTTCTATTCTCTAATTTCCAAACCGTTTTCCAATTTGCTTTAACTATTTTCCGATATATCTAGGAGGGCTAGAACTATCCCCAATGAGAGCTTTACTAATCACACACTGGTACAAACCAGTCAAATCACCGGTCAAAAGGATGGGAAGAATTGCTGATTTTCTAAGTCGCAATTATAAAACGACCGTTGTCACAAGCCTGCCTTCATACCCCACCGGTGTATTGCCCCCTGAGTATCGCGGCAAACTTTACGATATCGAACAAGACAACAAAATTGAAATTATTCGCGTCTGGGATTATCCGACTCCTAATATGGGATTTTTTAAACGCGCTCTCAGCCATATGATTTTTGTAATTTCTTCCGCTATTACCGCTTTTATTTTACCACCACAAGATTTAGTGATTGTCTCTTCGCCAAGCTTTTTTGCTGGTCTTTCCGGCATTTTTGCGGCATTATTTGGCAAAAGAAAATTTATCTTTGATGTCCGGGATCTCTGGCCTGATTCTGCTTTTGAGCTCGGTTACAAAGTCCGCTGGCCTGTTCGGGTAACGCTTAAAGCCCTGGAAAAGTTTTTTTATACCCGAGCTAAAAAGGTTTTTTGTGCCACCAGCGAGATCCGAAAAACGATTATCCGCATGGGTCTTCCAGCTTCAAAAGTGGTGACTTTGGTTAATACTGTCGATATCGATGTTTTTAAGCCAATCAAAATCTCGCGAGCTAAATTAAAACTTAGAGAAGATGATTTTATTATCGTTTATATTGGATCGCTTACCCAAGTGCAGAACTTAAAGACAGCAATTGAAGCGGCCAATATTATCCGTAATTTTCCGAAAATCAAATTTTTGCTTGTCGGGGAAGGCGAAGATAAAGATAACTTAATTACCCAGGCGAAAAAATTGAATCTTTTAAATATCACCTTTATCGACGGCCAACCAACCGAAAAAATTATCGAACTGATTAATGTTTCTGATCTGGCGCTAATTTCACTTTCAACCAACAAGTTTTTCTCCGATAACGCTCTGCCCACTAAAACCTCGGAGTATCTTGGCTGCGGCAAACCGATTTTGGCTTGTGCCGGTAAAAACTTAAAAGAATTAATTGAGACCAATAGTGTTGGCGCAGTTGTCCCGCCTGGTGATTCAAAGGGCTTGGCAAAAGCAATTCTAAAGCTTTACGAAAATCCCAAAATAATGGCGGCTTATTCTAATAATGCTCGAAGGCTCGCCGTCGAGCAATTCTCCGATAAAAATTTCTTTTCGATCTTAGAAGAGAGCTTAAAAGGCCTCTAAGTGCCAAGATATTGATAAAAACTATATTGCACTGGCACGAATTCTGTTAGACCGTTTTGAACTAATGGATAATCAAAATCATTGGTGAAGACCTTTTTAAAAAACTCTGGATGAGATGATAAAAATTGCTCGTCTTCTGGATGACGGGAAAAAATATAATTGACTTCCAGTTTCTTGAGAATTGCCAAACGTTTTTCAAGATCAGCTGAATTATTATAAAATTGGGCACTTTGGCTGAATTCTTTTACTGAATAAGGATATTCCGCCGCCAAATTATTTGAATAAAGCAAAATCATTTGCGATATGGTCGGGTTGTCGGTAATAAAAACTGATCTTTGGGGAACTGAATTTAGAAAATCAATCGTTTTTTGGCCGCCGATGGTTCGGATATCAGAAGCGATATTTGAATACCGATTAGAGAAAATCGTCCCGTTTTGATTATTGGCAAAAACTTTTTTTAAACCGGCGTAGTATGGTGTGGCAAAAATTAGAATCAATAATAAAGAAATTAGGACAAAATTGAGTTTGTGGGGCGGATCAACAATATCGGCTTCTTTTCGGCGAAAGAAATAATAACCAACCGCCCCTATCGCCAAGAGCAAAAATATCACCCAGAAATATTGAGCAAAAACTATATTATCAGAATTAAAAACTGTTTTTAAGACGCTACTTGCAAGCGCGGTTCTAAACCCTCCGAAAATGAGGATAAGCAATATAAAAATTCCGATGGCAATATTGATACCGAGGATGATCTTCTCTGAAAGCTTGCTCACTAAATAATTTATCCCATAGATGACTAAAAACAAAAGAAAGCCGAAAAAAATAAAAGCCGGGATATTGGCGATCGCGCGCTCAACAAAAATCTGGCCTAAGTTTTTCAAGAGAAAGATTCTTAAACCAAAGACTTGCCAGGAGATAAGAATTGAGGTGATGACGATGGCGCAAGGCAAGATCAGCCGACTTTTCTTCTTAAAAAATAGAGCCATTATGGGCAAGGACAAGACTGCATAACGATAAACAATGTTGGCATCCTGTGGTGTTTTATTTTTGTAAACATCGCCCTGATAAGCTAAACGGTTTGCCTCAAGCCAAGCCGAGATTATCCCGCTCTGAACAATTAATAAATATGGCAGGGTCAAAGCTCCTACTCCCAAAAGAATATAACCCAATTTAATCAGCGCCTCTTTTTTACGGCTGAATATGGCCATTAAAATACCGGCGATAATGGCAATGGCGATAAAATAGATCAATTGAGTAAAGTGAATCAAGCTCATAAAGATAACTAAGAGTGAGATAAGAATCGTGTTGGTAATTTTGCTAGCTTTTTCTTGGAAAAGATAAAAAATCAATATTCCCAAAATCAAAGGCAAGAACAGCAAACGATTAAAAGTGTCTGGAGAAGCAAGCGGCACTAAATAATAAAAAGTGCCGTCTTTAAGCATTAAGAGTAAAAAAGAAAGAAAAGCGAGCGCTGTTAGATATTTATTTTTAAATATGGTAGCAGAAAAACTATACCAGACAACAAATGTCAAGATGACGAGTGGCAAAAGAACGAGTCTCAAGCTAGTAAAAATCGTTGTCCCTAAAACTTTAGTGATGAGACCGACTAAAATGTGCCAGAGTGGAAAGGAATAAACCGGGTTGAGTGAAGTTGTTTTTGTCACCCATAAATTGTAAGGATTAAGACCGTTACCAGAAGTGATTTTTTGTAAAATCGCCAAATGGAACCAGCCGTCGCCAATAAGTTTATCTACCTGGGCGTCAATCGCTAAAAAGGCAACAACACTGCCGGCCAATATCGTAGCATACAAAAACCAGTCGGCTTTAGTTTGGATTTTAAACCAATCTTTAAATTTGGGTTCCCAAATAGCCTCGCGATCGAGCCAACAGGAAATGACAAAAAGTGCAATTCCGAGAAAAAAAGCCAGATAACCTGCTTGAAAAATTGTTAAATTGGTGACAATGGCGACTAAATTAATTAGAAAATAATATCCAAAACCAAGACCGATAATATAAAGTAATTTCGGAGCAATACTAACGACTTTAAGACGGAGTAACCGCCAGATCACCATGCCAGGCGCAAAAATCATGGGAAGAAAAAGCATTATCATGCCAGCACCGGTGGTGTCTAGATGGAAATACTTTAACTTAAATTCGAGAATAATCGCTCCGACCGCAAATCCCAAATACAAATAAGGCGCTTTGATTCTCATTTTATCACCTTGTAAATTTTGGCTTCGCCGTCGTAAACTTTATCAAAAATTTTGGGATATTTTTCAAAAAAAGAAGCGGAACTCACATAAGCCGGCCTAAGGTAAACATAATCAATTTTATATATCGGCGATAAAATTAACTCTATTTTTTCCTCATCCGAGGTTGCGGGGTAAAAAACAGCCATCAAATCTTCTTCTGAAGCCGAAGAGAGGTTGTAGGCCATGTAGTGATTGACTAGTGTACTTAATTCTTTCGCTCCTTCATCGTCGGCCAAGACAACTGTCTTAGGAATACCTTCTAGATATTGCCAACCGTTTCCATCCAAACTTTCATCATTAATAATATGGCTCCTCGCATCAAGATTGGAAAGGCGGGCATTGTTGACTTCCTGCCAAGCTTTAACCGCCGAGGGCGAAAATAAAATAATTCCCAAAAAGGCCGAGAAAAGTATTGTGTTGAAAGCTCCCATTTCCACAAAAGCGATTGAATTTTTCTTAACCTTTTGCCAGAAGATTCCGAACAAGGTCACTAAAACAATAACCCCTAACAGGGCTTGCCAATATTGATCTAAAAATATCGAAACGGCGTCGGTATAAAAAACAATCTCAAAAAAATGGCTAACTGATCGATGAAGAATTTCCAGGGCCAATGTCAAACCAACGATTATCAAAAGCAAAAAATAATAAAATAGTTTAACTTTCTTGGAAAGTGTTTCGCTCACATTCGACAAAATCGCTAAGAAAAAAGTAATTAAGGCCGCGTAAACAAAGTAATAAAGTGTCACATTACCCATCAGACGATCAGTAAAAACAAAGCTTAAAGCACGAGACGCAACAGATTTAAGCGGGGTCCAATAAACGAGCGGCACCAATATCATCAACGCGAAAAGAAGGATCATGCCTTTCTGTTTTTTTATAAATAACAATAATAGGGGTGAGAGTAAAAGGGCGTATTTAAACATCAGGGGAATATTTTGAAAATTCGCATAGGCAATCGCAATGTCTTGCGAACCGCTAAAATGACGCAGGGTTTCGGTAATAAAACCACTTTGGATCTCCATAACAACCGCCACAATCGCAAACGGCACTAAAGTCAGGCCTAGGCCAGTTATAATCTGGCGGCGATCTTTAAATGAGACGATTAGGTAAATCAAAGAAAACAAAATTATTCCAGAGAGAATATAAAAATAGTGGATGGCGTGGACGATTAATAAAGAAACGAGAAGCAACAAATAAACAATATTTTTCCCCCATTTTCCCTTGCTATCGTTTTGAGCAAGATAGTTTAAAAATGAAACAAAGGCCATCGGCATCAATAAATATTGGGCCAGTGTATCAGGCATGGTTAACCGCTGAAAAAGATAACCAGCGCTCGAAAAAAAGGTAAAACCCAAAAAGAAAATAAAAGCGACTATGGTAAAACTTCTTTTTTCAAAAATTGCCTTGGAAAGTAAAAACCAAGATATAAAACTGAAAAGAGTTAATGGCAAAATTAATTTTGACCAAGTTGTGAAAATATCGACGTCTAAAATTCTGGCAAGCCCCGCCACAAAAATATGCCAGGCCGGATAGGCATAAGCAGGGTTAGAACTGCCAGTTTGACTAAAAACGAGGCTCGCGGGATTAAGCTTTGAGCCCTCGATAGCTTTACGAACAATTGCCAAATGGTAATATGGATCGCCGTTAAAATCAGCACCTTTGGCTTCAATAACCAGAAAAATGAAAATTGAAAGTATAATTGGAACTAAATAGATGATATTTTCTTTTCGCCAAATTTTTTTCCAATCAGTTATCGACTCTTCTTGAAATGGTTTCAGAAAATCGAAGAAAAGGGCAGCGAGAAAGAGTAAAGGCAAGATAATTTCGTAGATTTTTATCAACTGATCAATATTAATACCAATCAGAACTGCCACCAAATTGATTAGCAGATAAAAGGCCAGCCCCAGAACAAAAAAGATTATCAATCTCATCATCCCAGAAGCTGGAATTCTTAAAAGCCGCCAGATTAAGTAGCCGGGTAAGATTAAAAGATAAAGGCTGGTAATTAAAAAGAAAAGGCTGGATGAATGGGAAAGTAACAAACTTAGAATATATAAAATTATTCCGAAGATGACCCAGAGAACATAATTATATAAAAACTGGTACCTCACAAAAAACGCCCTCATAGTTTTATTGTATATTGTATATTGTATATTGTATATTGTATATTAGAGTTAGAAATTAACTTAGGGGGCTAGGAGGGGTTTTAATGGCAAGTGAAAAACCCAAAAACGTTCGTGGGAAAATTCTCATTGGAATTTTAATTTTAGTCGTCATCGGTCTCGGGATTTTACTCTGGCTAAACAGGGATAAATTTGGCAGTAGTGCCGCAACCTTAACGCCTTCACCCGGCACCGGCACGGTTTATGTCCCCAGCAAAGATATCCTGTCGGATAACTGGGTGCCGACTCCCTCGGTTATGAAGGATATGTATTTTACTCTTGTAGATGAAACAACACCCAACACCACCGATTATCTGACATCTAAATCCGCCGGCAGCGACGATTTGATCTTCGCGATGAAGCCGACGAGTACTATTAACTCAGGTTCAAATTCTCGTGTTACAGTGAATGTCTATTATAAATCTGCTTATTCCTCTGTAGGCGCAGTAGGCGCCATGTCTGTGAATATCAGCTTAAATGGTAAGTGGGAAAAGGCGCAAACTACTGAAACTGGATATGTATATCCGTATACAAACTGGAGCACCAAACAATTCATATTCACAGGTAATTGGACCACGGCAGATCTCAACACTATGCAAGTAAAAATAACCGCATGGGGGGGAGCGGTCAGCGTCTCGATCAGTTCAATCTACGCCCAAGTCGGGTTATCAGCTGTTTCTCCGTCACCACAACCCTCTTTAACTTTCAAACCGGAAACCACCGCGACCAGGGCAGGTTTAGCCGATGCGGTCGCTAGAGCTTATAGCAAATCCTACAAAAAGCCAACCCCGAGCTTTAAAGATGTGCCCAAAACTCATTGGGCTTATAAGCAAATCGAAGGATTAAACCAAGCCGGGATTATGAAAGGTTACGGTGATGGGACTTTCAAACCAGCCAACAATTCTACTCGGGCTGAATTGACGGTTGTTGTTTCAAGGGCAGCAGGCATTGCCGCTTACGATAATCCGACTCCGTCTTTCAAAGATGTTCCAAAAACCTACTGGGCATACAAAGAAATCGAGGGGATGAAAAAAGCCGGTTTAATTAGTGGCTATGGCGATGGGACATACAAACCAGACGGCGCCGGGACAAGAGCAACTTTAGCCACCATGCTATATCGGGCAAAGAAATTAACGAATACCTGCACAGGCAGAATGTTTTCCGACATCCCGAGTAGCTATTGGGCCTGCAAAGAAGTAGAGGGCGTTTATTCCAGGGGCTGGATGCCTTCGGCGATCCATTTTTGATGGGTAGGTAAGAAGTAGATAAAATCTGAAATACACAAGAAAAAGTGGCCTACAAGGGCCACTTTTTCTAACATCAGGAACTGGTTCATTCGCCGGCCAAGATATTTTCTTCTAATAAATCTGGGCGGCGATGCTTGCGGCCATGGATAATTGTATGAACAAGTAATCTTAATCCGCGAGGGATATAGAAATAAGCATATTTAAAAAGACCCAAATAGGACCATTTTTTAAACATTGCTCTGGTTTGGTGCTCCAAAATTGAATGCCTCAGGTCTTGAGCCGATTTCCCCTCAAACAAGGTATAACCCATGCCAATGGCCGCCAAGATATGAGCGTCGGAATCCCCCACTTCAGCATTAAACAATATTGTTTTATTTAAAATGCTCGCCCCAATATTTTCGTCAGAAAGTGTGGGGGTGGCATTAACAATTTCTACCGCATCGATCATTTTATTATTCTTAAGTAATGTCGTTGCCCCAATTCCATCCATGGTCGCATATTTTGAATGTTTCATTTTTGAGTGGTAAAACGGATGGGCGGCAATCGCAATTCCCCCTTGAGCGCGAATGTGCTTTAAAACTTCTGCTACCGGTAGATCGGCCGGAATTTCTTCTTTAATAAATAAGCCGACAATATGGCCTTCTTGAGAAGTTATTTCTTCACCCAAAACTAGTTCAAAACGATACGAGCCATTTTCCATCAAAGTTACTGCTTCATACGCCCCTTTCATTGTGTCATGATCACAAATAGCAATCACATCAAGATCGGTTTTTTCTTGAACGTAATCTAAAATTTCCTTAACACTCATCTCGGCATCAGAATAATGGGAATGAATATGCAAATCCGCTTTACCTAACAAAGATTTTTTATCCATAGATCTAGTTTACCAGAAATTAATTACTTTGAGTTCAAATAATCCTTAATAATTTTGGCAATTTTCTTATAGGCCCTACCATCACCCAAAAAGTCTGGATGTGATTTTGGTTTGGGAAAGTTTTTGACTAAACGCACAATTTTGGCTGTATCGGCGGCAGCCAACTGGTTCCAGCCAGATTTGACCGTTTCTGTCCATTCGGTTTCTTTTCGTAACGTTATACAAGGCACTTTGGCGATATAGGCCTCTTTTTGGACTCCGCCTGAATCAGTCAAAATCATTCGAGCATTATTTTCTAAAGCAATCATATCAAAAAAGCCAACCGGTTCGATCAATTTGATATTCTTTGAGGCGGCAACTATCTTATCCAACTTATAATCTTTAAGATATTTGACCGTGCGGGGATGGGCGGGAAAAATAATTGTATCTTCAATACGGCAAAAAGCTTCAATAATATTGCTTAGATTTTCTTTTTTGTCAGTATTCTCTTGCCTATGGATCGTAGCCAAGAGATATTGTTTTGGTTTTATAGATAGTTTTTTCAAAATTTTGACTTTTGGTCCGCATGCTTTTTGACCTTTAAGCTCTAGCTGTATGTCATGCATCACATCGCCAACGCAGTAAACACCTTTGGTTATTCCTTCTCCTTTAAGAATTTTGGCGGCCGAGGGAACTGGCGGAAATAAAATTTCTGAAATATGATCAGCCACTACCCGATTTATTTCTTCGGGCATGGCGCGATTATAAGAACGCATCCCAGCTTCAACGTGAGCGACCGGGATATGCAGTTTAACAGCCGCTAAAGCGCCGGCAATTGTTGAATTGGTATCACCATAGATAATAACCATATCTGGTTTCTCTTTTAAGAGAACTTTTTCGACGCCCTCGAGCATTTTGGCGGTTTGCTTCCCTTGGCTTTCCGAGCCGACGCCTAAGTTATAATCTGGTTTCTTAATCTTGAGCTCTTGAAAAAAGATGTCTGACATATTTAGATCATAATGCTGGCCAGTGTGAACCAAAATCTCCTTGGCGAATTTTTTCAATTCGCGCGAAATGAGCGGGGTTTTAATAAATTGCGGCCGAGCGCCAATAATTGTAACTATTTTTTTCATAATCCTTCCTTTTTTACTTTTCTACTTTAACAAACATTCATAAAATTTGACAAGTTTTTCGGACTCTTTTGGCCAACTAAATTTTTTTTCTAAACCAACCAAATTTTTACGATATTTCTTCTGGTTTGATTCTTTTATCATCAGCTGGATTTTTTCGGCAATAGCTTTAGGCGAAGATTGATTAACAACCTCGCCGATTTGATATTTTTCAATCACCTTCTTAAACTCCGGGAAATTACTACCCAAAATAGGAATTTCAGCCGCTATATACTGAAATAATTTATTGGGTAAAGAATAGTAATAGCTCAAAGATATTTTTTGCGTTAATGCCAATCCTAAATCAGCTTCTTTGATTGATGAAATTATTTCAGATGGTAATACCGCTGGTAAAAACTCGATGTTTTGAGCGCCAATTTCTTTAGCCATTTCTTTTGCCTGCGCTTCAGTTTTGCCACCGCCGAGAAAAACAATTAAATAATCTTTGGAAAGAAACTTGGACGCTTCGACTATTTGCTCTAAACCGCGACCTTCATCAGCGCTGCCAAGATGAAGAATAATTCTTTTTCCAGGATATTTTTCTTTTAGAGATATCCCTCCACGATTTATCTTGAAATCTGAAATATTTCTTAAGGCCAAAAAATCTTTATGATATCTTTTTTTTAAATAAGTGGCAATTGATTGATTAACGGTAATTCCTTTTTGGACTTTTAACATTAAGATTCGCTCAAGCGGCCCCAAAAGAGGCTGTATGCCCTTGAGATTAGAGAAAGGATAGTTTTGTGACCAGAGCTCATGTGAGTCGTAAATCAAAATCTTGCCTTTAAGGAGGGCTGCAGGCAAGGCACAGAGTAAACCGTCTAGATCATGGGCATGAAAAATGTCAGGATTTTCTCTAAGGTTGGCTCTCATCAATGAGAAAAAAGAAGAAAGAATACTTAATAAAAAAGAGGGCATCTTAACGTAGCCAATCAATTTAACCTTAAAAGAACGTTGAATCTGATTCGTTTTGATCGGATATTTCTTGGCAAGAATTGTTAGATCGTACTTTTTCGCTAAAGCCGCCGCTTCATTTAAAATTCGGCTGTCATGTTCGATTTCGCTGGTTGTAAGCATACAAATTTTATACATAAATTTCTAAATCCTAATTTCTAATTTCTAAACAAATCCCAATGTTTAAATGACTGAATGAGCGAAGCCAAGTATCCTCAAAAGTAAATCGCGGAGGCGAGCTGCATGGTCAAAAGCGAGCCGAGCGCTTAGACCCGTCCCGCTCGCTGGGCGGGACGAGGTCGGTATCTTTTGACGGATACTGGCGAGCGATTAATTACTCAAAATATAATTTCAAATACTCATCCGCAATCTTTTCTGGACGATGATATTTTTTCACAAAAGCAATGCCTTCTTTGCCCAATTTTTCTCTAAGTTCTGACGAATTGATCAATATTTCTAAATCTTTATCGAACGTCCAGATATTAGAATTAACAATCGGGATTTCGGTGGCGAAATCAACTAAATTTAAGTATGGTTCGTGGATGTAAGAGAGCACAGGCTTTCCCAAGGCCATCGCCTCAACTGCTTGGCCACCATACCAACCAACTAAGAGTTGATCGATAATAATATCAGCATCAGCCATTTGCTTGAGTAAATCTTCATTTTTTAAATTCATCGGCATTTGAAATTCAACTTGGGGATATTTGCGGCAGATTCTTCTTAAAGTTTTTTCAATATAAACTGAACCTTTTACTTCAGGTACCGTGGGGGCGTGCAAAATTACGATTTTTTTCGCATTTTTTTTGTGAGTCGTTGTTTTAAGTTCAAAGATAGACTGGAGATCTCTGGCATACGGAATAATCTTATCGTAGCGGCTGACTGAACTGGCTAAGAATGGTCCGGTTAAAGCAACCTTATCAGCGAACCAAATGAATATTTTCATTCTGATCTTTCGTCTTAATCCAGCCAAAGATCGGCTCAATTTTCTCATCTTTTGATAATATACAGGCCAATCTTTACTTTTTTCATAAATACTCTCCGGTAAAAAATCTAAGTGCGTCCTTACCTCAGAGCCGCGGAAAGTCAAAACAATCTTTTTTCTAAATATTTTTAAGATTAACAAATTTAAGGGATACCAAAAAAATACTTCCATACAATTTAAGTGCCAGACATCGTAGCGAAAAAGAATCCTAAAAAATAAAAACATTTTCTGGAGAGCAAAAAGGAATCTATTCGATGAAAATTCCAAGGCGACATCAACCGGCATCCCAAATTTGGATTGACCCAATCCATAAAAATCAATTTTATATCCTTTCTTTTTTAAAACCCGGGTAAAACTCCAAATGCCCGACGCGCCGGCCGAGGCAAAACCGACAAAAATTCGTTTAGATTTATTTGGCATAATGCCATCCATAAAAGCCAAGGGGAGCCACCGAACGCGTGCCGGTCGAGGCCGCGCTCCGTAATCGATGAGCCAGGCGCGAATCGATACGGAAGCGGCCGAGTAGGCTGGCTAGGGAGGCCCAGAGTGAGCGTGGCGACCCGAGGCGATATTTATACTTCATTCTTAGCGCTTTCAATATAATTTTTTAGATCAAGAACGGTTTCTTTAACTTGTCCCTTAAAGTTCGTTTGAAAGCTCATCCCCAGCTTTTTAATCTTCCGATTATCGATATTAAATACTTTAATATCGCCTATTACCCAATCTTTGTGGATCGGTTTAATATATTTTCGACCAAAGGCATCAAAGACTTCCCGATATAATTCATTGATTGTCACTTTAATCCCAGAGGCGCAATTATAAATTTCGCCATTTGTTTCGGGCTTTATCGCCACTAATAAATTAGCCTTGACAACATCTTTAACATAAGTGAAAGATCTTTCTTGACGGCCAGTGCCAAAGATTACCGGCGTCTTTTTTTCAACAAGATTTCGGGTGAAAATTGCAACAACGCCGCCATAATCATTAAATTCTTGCCTTGTACCATAAACATGGAAATATCGTAAAATTGTGGTATTTAGCCCATATAAATTGTGAAAAATCTGAACATATTTTTCAGCGGTTAGTTTACTGACGCCATAATATGAAACCGGATTGGTAGGATGTTTTTCGTCTTGAGGGAAATAAACTGCCTCTCCATAGACTGAGCCAGAAGAGGCATGGATAAATTTTTTCACTTTATACTTTTTGGCTAATTCTAATAGATTAAAAACTCCTCCGCCATTAACCTCAAGGTCTCGACGAGGGTTAATTAAGCAAACACTCTTTTTGGAGGCAGCGTTGTGCAAAACAATATCAACGCCCTTAAAATATCTGGCCAATTTTTTATAATCAGTGATATCGCATTTTACTTCTCGGAAGTTTTTGTACTTCCTCAAATCCTTCAGGTTATATTCTTTACCTGCCGAATAATCATCAATTGAGATCACTGGAAAGCCACGAATTACTAACTCTTCACAAATATGCGAACCGATGAAACCGGCACCTCCCGTAACTAAAGCTTTTTTATATTTTCTTCTAAACTGAGGGTAAATCTGGTCAATTGTCATTTTTTAAACCTAAATGTTTTTAATAATTCTCTAAGAGAAGTTATTTCTTGGCGTTCTATTATACCTAAAAAATATAATAAAAAGCAAAAAATAATTAATTCAGCTAATTTGATGGCGAGATTGCTATAAAAATTTGCCTGCCAGAGGTACGGCGCGAAAATGATCGCAATAACGCTTAACAATACCAGTTTGAAAATTTTTTGCCAAGGTAGTTTGATATAGATAAATTTTTGGCTTGTAAATAAGTAGCTCGCCGTTAAAAAGAAATAGGATATAGCGGTCGCCCAAGCCGCCCCGACCATACCGAGTTTAGGAATTAATAAAAAATTGAAACCAATGTTGATTAAAGCAGTCATACCAGCATAAAAAGCCATAAATTTTGTTTTGCGGGCAATTGTCATGCCCAAAACCGTAATTTGCAAAGAAGCTCCGAAAGTAAAGGCTAGGGCCATTGGCCCGATTGCTCTGAAACTATCGTAATATTTGGGGGTTGTAAAAATTTTTAAAATTTCTTGAGAAAAAATTGTCACAAAAAGCGCTAAAGTAAAAAATAAGATTAAATAATAAATAAAAATTCGCGGCACAAATTGATCAAAGATTTTTTTGGAAGCGTAATAAAGCTTTAAGATATAGGGTGTCCAAGCTTGGCCAAGAGCGATGGAGAAAAAGGTCAAGAGACTGGCAATATTAATCGCGATCGAATAGAGTCCTAGTTCCGTCAGATTCCAATAGTGGTTTATAAAATAGCGATCAGAAAGGTCAAAAACATAGAATGATAAAGCCGTCGGTACCATCATCGCGCCGTAAGCGAGCATTTCTTTAAGTCTTACCAGATTGAATTTAAAGACAATGGTTTTTCGATACAAAATGTAGCTAAAAGCCAAGATGAAACTGGCAAACGTTCCGATGAGTGTCCCGCCTAAATAGCCGGCCAGGCCATATTTAAAGACTACTACCAGAATAATCATCAACGCTGCCGATACGACTGCTTGGAAAATAACAATGAAAGCGAAGGTTTTAGCCTGAAACTCAAGCCGAAATAATAATTTAGCAAAAGATATTAATAAGGTAAAAAAAGCGGTCGCAAAAGCAATTAAAAAAAGAGGAGAGTATGAATTATTATGGAAAGAAAGATGTGAAAACTGCTTTGTAAAAAGACTCGCGAGGCCGACCAGTAAGATCCCCCAGAAAAACAAAAACCAAAAAGCGGTTGAAATAATTGTTTTCTTTTCTTTACCGTATTGATAATAACTGACCGAGGTAGCCGCATCCATGCCAAAAATCAAAAGTAAACTTAAGAAATAGGTGATCGAGGTAATTAAGTTGATAATACCGTAATCAGCTGGCAAAAATACCCGCGTAAAAATCGGCGCGGTCAGCAAGGCCAGTATTTTTAAAATGGCATTGCCGAAGCCATAGACAACGCTGTCCTTGGAAAGCCCGATGAAATATTGTTTGAGTGATATTGGCTTCATTAGCAATTAGCGAGCCATGTATTCTCAAAAGCAAATCGCGCAGGCGAGCGGGCTGGTGTCGAGGTAATCCGAGACGAGCGAGCCGAGCGTTTAGACCTGATTTTCACGCTGGGAAAATCAAGGTCGGTGTCTTTTGACGGATACTGGCGAGCGATACTATATTAATTTTCTATTTCTAACTTCCCTCTCAAAAATCTTCTGATTAATTTTTTTATTATTCCAGATATACTCGTAGATAATTGAACGTAGCACTCCGACAAATTCGAGTGAATGATATTTTAACGCATATTCTCGTCCCTTTTTGCCCAATTCTTCTCTCAACTTCGCATCTTTAACCAATTTCGTAATCGCCCGAGCCAAAGTACCCGGATTAGCACTAATTGCCGGGATGTTGCCTTTAGCATAATAGGCGTGGAAAACCATAATGTCAGATCTTAAATAAGTAATTACCGGCCGACCAGTTGCCATGGCCTCGATCGCCGTAAAGCCATGCCAACCAGAAATCACATCGGGGACAAAAATGTCGGCCTTGGGATAAAGCTTTTTGCATTCTTCCATTGGTTTTCTTTCAATTAACATCATGCTGATTGGCAATTTATCTTTGAGACGATCAAAGCAGCCCAAGATAAAACGAGTCCCTTTATGACTACGATGGTTAGTCGAATGAGCAATAACAATAGTTTTATGTTTTGGCGTGGGATAAAATTTCCAACCCGATAAGTCCGTTGCTAACGGCAACATTATCCCCTTTTGTCCGAAATGAATAAGGTCGCCGCCAGCGATTAAAACATCGGCGTACTTTTTAGCCCGGGCGACGTTAGCACGAATTAAATCTTCATGTTTTGCCTCCCAGTCATCAGTCCGATCCATCGCATTGTTGTATTTAAAGCCCATTTTTCGAACATCCGACATCACTTTGCAATCCGAACCATAACCATAAACCGAAATCTTTTTGGAGCAAAGTTTGAGAAGAACATACTCGGCTTTTCTAAGATGTGAATGCATTAAAAATCCGCCAGAAAAAGCGAACTCAAATAAATCATACTTTAATAATACCCAAGCAAACGGCGCCAAATAATCAGACAAAATAACGATTATTTTAATAAAAGGATGATCCGATAAGACAAAACCAAAAATGATATTTCGAAAGTAGCTAGGACAATCCAAAGCCCAATTATCAGCTTTATATCCTTGCGTACGGAGAGCTTTAACCGCGTAAAGCGGTAAAGGCGAACCCAATGGTGAAATAATAACTGATGGTTTCAGATTAAAGGTTTTTTTGAAATGATAACGAAACCAGCAATAAATAATCAGCAAGGGTAAAATTACAAGAAAAATCGCTATCGATATGAACTGGGTGATTCTTAATGGAAAAAGTAAAAGTTTTTTCATAAAAAATATTAGTCCACGTTTTAGAGTGAATTGCTATTCTATTCATAGATGATTTCATCTCTTAAGTCAACCCTAAACACCTCACATCCTGGGGCGTTTACTCGATCAGAGCACTATTGTTCTAACCAGTTACACCCCACCCCAGGGGTGGGATTTATCATGGAGCCGGTTCGGTAATTTCAAATAGAGATTTTAGATCATTTTCATTAAAAACGTTTTTCATAAGTTGCGTATTGTGCCAGCAAGCAAACATCTTAACTGATTAAATACAGAAAAAGGTTTAAATACTTCTGCACCGGTTTTGGGTAAAATAGTCACATTCTCCAAACTCGTCTCAGCCCCTTTGACAGTCACAATTCTTGTCAGAGTGGCTGTTTTTCCTGAGGTGTAATAGACAATTATCTTAATTTCTGAGTGATATTTTGTTGTATCCCAATCACAGCTAAAGACACCTTTTGAATCAGGTTTATTGCTTGTGCAAATCAGGTTATTATCGACGTAGAATTCTACTTTAGAGAGACCTTTGCTCATGGGTCTTACTTGAATAGTACAGCTGGGAGTAGTAATAGTTTGCCCCTCATCTAAATTGATTGATCTTTTATCATTTGGCAGATTAAGAAATGATGGTGAAAGAGTAGAAAGAAATTCGTTAAAGATGAGGACGCGGTTGTTAGCCGTATCAGCGATAAATAAGCGTTTACCGTCCGAGAAGATGCCCCTAGGACTATAAAGCGTATTTGCTTTTACGTTTGCTGCGCCTGTTTGATTTTCTGTCTGTGAGGTGAAGTTTTGCTGGCCGATTACTACATCCGCAGAGGCATTGTTAGTGGTGGGAATGGAGTTATAGATGAGGACGCGGTTGTTATTGAACTCAGTAATAAATAAACGTTTGCCGTCTGAGAAGACGCCGAATGGATTATAAAGCGTGTTTGCATTTACATTTGCTGCGCCGGTTTGGTTTGCTATCTGTGAGGTGAAGTTTTGCTGGCCGATGACTACATCTGCCGAGGCATTGTTGGTGGTGGGGATAGAGTTATAGATGAGGACACGGTTGTTATTATACTCAGCGATAAATAAGCGTGTACCGTCTGAGGAGACACCTACTGGATAATAAAGCGTATTTGCTTTTACGTTTGCTGCGCCGGTTTGGTTTGCTGTCTGTGAGGTGAAGTTTTGCTGGCCGATTACTACATCCGCCGAGGCATTATTAGAAGTGGGGATAGAGTTATAGATGAGGACACGGTTGTTATTATACTCAGCGATAAATAAGCGTGTACCGTCTGAGAAGACACCCATTGGACCATAAAGCGTGTTTGCGTTTGGGTTTGCGAAGCCTGTTTGATTAGCTGTCTGTGAGGTGAAGTTTTGCTGGCCGATGACTACATCTGCCGAGGCATTGTTGGTGGTGGGGATAGAGTTGTAGATGAGGACACGGTTATTCTTGAAATCAGCGATAAATAAACGCTTACCGTCTGAGAAGACGTGCCTAATCTCATAAAGCGTATTTGCATTTACATTTGCTGCGCCGGTTTGGTTAGCTATCTGTGAGGTAAAATTAGCTTGGCCCACGACTACGGCTGCCGACATATTATTCTCAAACCAAGCCAAAGCCCGAAAAGGGAGGAGAACGAAGACAGACACTAAAATAAATGCAACAATTCGGAGGAAGAGTAACCCCTCCTTTAGTTTCATAGTAAATCTCCTTATTTAACTATATAAAAGAACAAAACCTCTGTCAATCTTCCTTGCCAACAACGAAAAACCATTCTAACCAGATACACCCCACCCCAGGGGTGAGTTTTTTAGGTCAGATTTAATCCCCTCACAGCTCTGAGGGGATTATTCTCCTGTTAATATACTTTCACCTCACTTACGAAATGAGGTCTGGACGGTTAGATCTAAAAATGTTTTAACCAGAAATTTCTTCATACACTTCCTTGAGCCTTTTGGCAATTATTTCTGGATTATGGCGTTTTTTGACGAACGATATCCCCTTTTTCCCCAAATCTTCTCTTAGGTTTCTATTTTCAATTAAGACTGTCAAAGCTTCTTTGAGCTGATTTTTGTCAGCATTGATTACGGGAATTTCCTTCCTCCAAGGAACGTATTTTTCTAAATCAGATTTCCTAAGAAATGCAATCACCGGAATCCCCATAGTCATTAATTCAACTGCAAATGTCCCATACCAGCCAACCACTAACTGGTCAATCCCGATATCAGCTTGTTTATAGGCCTCGATCGCCTGACTATGAGTCATGTTCTCAATCAGGAGTAAATCAATCGGATATTTTAACGAAAGTTCTTTAACCGTCCTTAAAACATCTTCGGTACCTTTAATTCCCCTATTTGAGGGTGCGTGGACAATACGAATTTTGCTATCTTTCCGACATTTGGGCGATTTTAGCTCTTTGAACTCGACGCAGGTTGGTAGAAACTCTGTTCTTTCTGGCAGAAAATTCATAATATCCGGGCTGATGGCAAAAATATGATCGGCGAATCGGTTGAAACGCCTGACACGCGCTCTCTTGTTTGTGTCTAAATACCAATCATTTAGAGTATATCCTTTTGAGCGGTAATAAAGATTATAATGCTTGATTAAATAATCCTTTTGTCGGCAGTCATCGCCTTGATAAGTAACAATAATTTTTTTGCCAGCTTTCTTGATCATTCCTAAATCCATTAAATTCAGTCCAGGAAAGGGGTGATCCATAATCGAGGAGCCAGCGTTAAAATGAAACACATCATATTTTTTAATCGCCTCTTTAACAAATAAATATCGTTTGATTTCGTTAGGGATCGTTTTATTATTGATGTGCAAACAGCGGTCATAGCTTTTATAATACGGCTGATCAGGCAAAACTATTAGGTCGCTTTGCAAACCTAATTTTCTCTCATGGCGGGAAATGATCCAGCGATGACCGCCATTATTATGTGGAGTATGAAGGATTTTCATTTTAATAGGTTGGTTTCAATCCAATCTTCCTGATTTTTTCCCTAACTTCTATTAATGCCCCTTTACCCCATAAATCCGGGTGCGTAAGAAGCTGGAGATGGTTTTGGCCAAGATTTTTGCATAAACAACCTTTATTCCATTTACCGCAGCTATCAGTGAGATAACATTCCTGGAACTCTTTTTCATACGTATGGTGTTTAATACCACCTTGGCTTTTGGTGATATGACGGAACATATGATTTATCCAATATTTATCCTGACGATTTAAATCCGCATGCTCTGCGGCTGATTCTATTTTAATCTCGAAGATATCTTCCAGAATTTTCTTTTCTTTCCGAAATAACACGATCGCATTATTTTGGAAAATCCTTGAGAGGGTTTTGGCTTCGTAATGCAGGCCCATCTCATGGCCCATTTTTAATATTTCTTTGAATATCGGGTAAGATTCCCGATCAAACGGATGGTAATGCTCGCCATGAACGCGGACGAAAAAGGTCGATTTGATCTTAAGCGATGCTTCGATTCTCGCTATTTCTAGCGCTCGCTTTGGCGAATAATCAACATCGTGACGAAGGATAATCAGTTTTGGGACTTTTTTATTTTTCTCATAATCGCGAAAATTACTAATAACGAAGCCGTCTTTTAAGGCTTTTTTTAACATTTCCCGATAGTGTTTGTACGAAAAATCACATTTGGGCATTTAATGTCCTGAGCGATGGCGGTGTCTTCAAAGTAACTCGCGCAGGTCGAGCCGCATGGTAAAGGGCGAGACCGAGCGCGTAGGCTGCTCCGACGCGCTGGGTCGGAGACAGCCGGTATCTTTGAACGATACCGCCGAGCGATATTCAATCTATAAACACTCTCATCCACATTTCATAGTTATAAAGTCGCCAGAAAAGCTGGTAATTCTTGATTTTACCTTGTAAGTATTGGTCAAATAATTCAGTCGCTTTACCCTTCTTGAAAAATCCTCGCGCTTGGAACTTTTCGGAGGTAAACACCTTTCTCATTTCCTTGCCAAGCTCTTCTTTCATCCAATATTCTTCGGGGGTAGCAAAACCGATTTTGTCCTGACGCTTTCTTATTTTTTCCGGCAAAATACCCTTCAAGGCCTCTCGCATAATCCATTTTGTTTCCCCATGGCGGATTTTCTGATTATCAGCCAATGAATAAACGAATTCAACTAACCGGTAGTCTAAAAATGGCACCCGCGATTCAATCCCAAAAGCCATGGAATCGCGGTCTTCGTATCTTAACAAGGAGGTAATGCTGTATTTTAAATGATTGTGAAGACCGTCTTTTAGAAAATCGCCAGTTGGTCGATCAAAAGTATGGCTGGGAAACTTATTTTTCCAGGAGGGCTCAAAAACGTCATATTCTGGCCATTGATTTTTCATGAAACGCGAGGCGATTCCGCCTAAAATTCCGCGCCTGGCTAACCCTAGAAAGAGATCTTTAAAAATCCCGGAAACTGGCCGATCATGTTTTCGAGAATACATTATACTTTCATAGATCAGTCTCGGAAAGTTAAATTCCCTCATAAGCTCTGAGAAGTAGATGCCAAAATACGGATGATAGCCAGCTAAAAGTTCATCAGAGCCCTGGCCATCCAACATCACTTTCACCCCGTTTTGCTTGGCGAGTCGAAAAACATTCCATTGGGCATAAATACTGGTGGAACAAAAAGGATAGTCTTGATGATAGATAACTTCTTCAATTTCATCAACTAATTTTTTACCCGAGGGAAAAATTAAATATGACTTTGCCTTGGTTTTATGAATAACTTCATCAATATACTTTCTTTCATCGCAACCTTTATACTTTTTATCATCATAGGCAGCGGAAAATGTTTTTTGCCACTGGCCAATCTGGGCAATTTTGCCTTCTTTTTTTAAGAAATCATTGATCGCGCAAACGATGGCGGAAGAATCCAGCCCTCCGGAAAGACAGGTGCCGATCGGGACGTCGCTTCTTAATCGCAATCGAACAGAATCTAAGAAAAGTTCTTGAAATTTATTCTGCAAATCCCTATCCGATAAGGCAGGCGGCTTCGTATTCGGATCCAAATCCCAATATTTATAAGTTTTGAGTTTTGAGATTTGAGTTTTGAGCTCTAATATGATGTAATAACCGCCTCGGAGCTCTTTAATACCTTTAAAAAAGGTTTGTTCGCTATGATCCGTAAGACCAGAAATTAAATAATCCCAAACAATTTTTTCATTAGGAATCGCTTTAACTTCAGGATGGGCTAAAATTGCCTTAATTTCCGAGGCAAAAAGAAATTTCTTTTTATCGTAGAGGTAATAAAATGGCTTTACTCCCATGCGATCCCGGGCAGCAAAAATAAGCTTTTTTTTGCGGTCGTAGATAACAAACGCCCACATCCCGTTGAATTTCCCCAGACAATCCGTCCCCCACTCTCGATAGGCGGCTAAAATAACTTCCGTATCAGTTTCTGAGCGAAATTTGTAGCCTAATTTAAGAAGTTCTTCTCGAACCTCAATATAGTTGTAAATTTCACCATTAAAAACAATTACCAGGTTCTTGCCATCGTAGAACATCGGTTGATGACCCAAGGGTGAAAGATCCAATATTGATAATCTCCTTTGAGCAAGGCTAAATGATCCTTCGAGCCAACTACCTTGGTCATCTGGCCCTCGATGAGAAAGTGCCGTGTTCATCCGATAAAGGATTTTAGCATCAACCGGCTTTTTATCAGCATTGATTATGCCGCAGATTCCACACATGTCGTTTCACTCCAAATTCTAAATTCTAAATCCTAAATTCGAAACAATATCTAAATTCTAATGTTTAAAACGTTTGGGATTTCTAATTTGTTTCGAATCTCGAAATTCGGATTTCGAATTTTATTAACAATACTACTCATAAAAGATATGAGAACTTTAGTCAAGGGTGACTGGTCAGTTTAAAGCACCGCACAACAGCGGGTGCAGGCCGGGATAAACATTTTTTCTTTATGAATAATTTTTCTAAAACGGATAAAATCCGGTGAGTTCCAGGCCTTAGCAAATGAGGTTTTGTTGATGTTGCCAAGCGACATTGAGAAACAGCGGGTTGAGATCGTAAAATCGCCGTTAGCCAAAATCTGGGCGATCCGCCAAGGTGCGCGGCAGGCTTTTTGGGCGACGATGACGTGGGGATTGTTATAGAAGTCATATATATCCTTCTCGGATTTCAAATCTGGAGCAAAGCCTAAATTGGTTTTACTAGCCCACTTCTTTTTGACTGCCTCGAGCTGTTTCAGCAAAATTTTTGGCTTAATCTTTTCTAAATCAACTGCAGAAACACATGAGGGCGTGGCTCGACAGATTTTGCCAAATTTCTGATTATGTTCTTTAGCCATTTCCAGCGTCACATAGTTATAATGAGAAATCGAAACCGTATCGGGTTTTAGCGGCATGATAGCTTCCATGAACGGCACAATTTGATCGTAATTATAATTGGAAATTGTGTAATTGATTCCGATTTTCGGATTTTCTTTGCCAAATTTTTTCTTCAACTTTTGGGCTTCCTTTATCCCACCGGTGGCCATCTGGAAAATTTGGGGCACACCGCGGATAAAATTATGGACTTTTAAAGGTCCATCAAGCGAAACCCAAAGATATGAGACATCATTTCCAACAAAGTCTTTGGCAAATTTTTTAAGTAGGATCCCATTAGTTGTTATATTGAATTCTAATTCCTTTCTTCGAGCATATTTTGCAAATTTAAAAAGATCCTTATACAACAATGGTTCGGTTGAGATAACCGAGATAAGGGGCTTGAAAAAGGCAACTTCATCGATCAATTTTTTAAGACGTTTAAGGGTAAGCTCCGGATGACTTTTGTCAGAAATACGCAAATTTCGATAAAATTGCGAGCTCTTCACTTCCTGACCGACATCGCACATCTTGCAACGGGCATTACAAACGCTGTTAACCGATAAAAATATGGTTGAAGGCCAACCGGCTTTTCCAGTATACGAAGAAATATTATCTTTGATCTCTTTAATGCCGATCTTAGCAACTTTCGATATTCCTAAGTTTTTAATTGTCTGCCACTTGCTCATTTTTTCCCTTATCTAATAATGCCTGGTATAGATTTTCAATTTTTTTAGCTTGATTTTCCCAATTATAAATTCTGGCGGCCTTAAGAGAATTGGCCTGCATTCTTCTTAGCGTTTTAGGATCCTTGGCTAGTTCATTGATTGTTTTGGCGATACTGCGAGGTCTATACGGATTAAATAATAACCCATTTTCGGTGCTTTTGACAAATTTGGCGATTTCGGGCAAGTCTGAAGCGGCGATCGCGAGGCCAGCCATAGCGTATTCAAAGAGCTTATTCGGGGTAGCCAGGCGGTTATTCTCGTTGACAGGCAGGTAAGGTATTACGCCGATATCAGCAAATCGGGCGAAAGAAGCCATTTTGTGCATCCCGACCGGTTCAAGAAATTCGATATTTTTTATTTTATTCTTTTTCACCATCATCTTAATTTTTTCCTCAATGTCTTTTTCGCCAGTACAGCGAAAATACAGCTTAATATTCTTTTTAAAGTATTGACTGGCTAAAACAAGTTGCTCGAGACCTCGATTGGGGGCGAAGCGGCCTTGATATAAAACCGAAATTTGTTTTTTATCCCTTATCAATATTTTTTTAGGATTTCCCATTGGAGCGTTATAAACTACTACTTTGGGTATCTTGAATTTTATTTTATGCATTTTTTCAAGTGAGGCGATAATTGAATCGTTGACTGAAATGATGGCATCAATTTTCCTAATCAGAAATCTTTCCAAAAATCCCATCAATCTGATAATAATTCTGGGCAAAGGCATGCCCTGTTTAGTCCAAAGTTCATGGGAGTCATAGACCAATTTGGCGCCGGTTTTTCTTTTGATAAGATAGCCTGCAAGTAAAGTGTCGAGATCATGGGCATGGATAATATCCGGTTTTTTCTCGATCCCAGCTTTGGACAATTTCTGGTTTAAATCATAATAATAATTTAATCCGAGAAAAACTTCAGCGATAATATTTTTCTTTGGTTTGCTTTCTCGAGCGATTGGTTTATTCCCGATTGCCTCGTTAGTATCGTATTCAATCATAAACAGGGTGGTAATCCGCAATTTCTTCTTCAGCTTCCCCAGCGAATTCATAAATTTCATAATTCTTGGGCTGTTATAATAAATTCTAATTAAAAAGCGGCCAATTTGATGACGGATATTTTTCAAAGGAGAAAAATGTTTAAACTCTAGATGGTCGATACTATAAGCATGGCTGTAGAATTTATGATGATTTTCGGCAATAAAAGTCAGCACTGAAACTTCAAAGCCCGAATGGACAAGTGAAGAGGCTTCTTTTTGAACCCTAGGATCGGCAGAAAGGTCATTGGTGACCAGCATTAAAACGCGGGGCAATTGAAGCTTCGCCAATGTTTCTTGGAATATTCCTTCTGGATCTGAAATTTCCGACCCCCACGAGAGAACAAAATATTTCGATTCCGGCGCCTTGATGGAAAAACTGAATTTTAAAACCGCACTTTTAACCTTTTCTCCATATGTTGGTGAATACCACCCATCAACAGGGCCTGTTCTCCCAAAGCTAGTACTTGCTTTTGCAGTATCGTAGCAGCTAATTTGCAATTTTCTTTTTCTACCCTTCGCGATAAAGCCGCTCCTTGCTTTTTCAATTTTTAAGCCGGGTGCAAGATGAAAATTTTCAGTTATTCGATGGGGACCAGTACCTTCGAAAGTGTCCTTAATGATAATAAAACCATCATTTTTAAAATGGAGAATCTCTCTTTTGACGACGATTTGCTCCTTGAGCCGCAGATACCCAGTATGTTCACCGCTGATATAATCAACATCTTTGAGAAAAATATGTTTAGCATTTTGCGGCTTAGTATGCTGACGGGCTATCCAAGGCTTAGGATCGATGAGATTTTGATCTTGTTTGTCAACCAGAGCGACATTATGGGCAACAGAGCTTCGAAAATAAAGGTGGAACGGCCTTTCGGTTGTATACGCATATGAACCATTATCGGTTAGGAAGGTTTCCCCTCCCAGCGCTAACCCAAAATTTAATAGATCTGAGTGACCATGGACACCAACGGGCAGATCCGATGGCCACGGCCCCATCCCCATATATCCGCAGTCAAAAAAGAGCCAACTCGCGTCTTTTGACCAATTCTGACGAGAAATCCAGTAACCGCCTTTTTTAAAGGCGATTGATGTTGCTCTGGGCGGATCTGCTTTAAGTTTATTTAATTCCGCTAATTCAGCTTTTGACAAAAACCAGGCGACTTGGTCAATTTTTCCGTCGGAAACAAATTTAAAATCTGGCCTGTTGAATATCCAGGCGGCCAAAGCCAAATGCGGGCGGAAGTCATTAATATCATTGCCCAAGATAAAAACCCGAGCGCCATCAGCGTCAGAAATCGGCTGGAGCAACCCATTCGGCTGGGTCATATGCATCATGAATTCCGTCATTTTCTCAGTTGTTTCGATAATTTCACGCGGTAATTTTACTAATTTTCTTTTTTCGAGAATCAAAGGCAAATATAAAAATTCTAAAATTACTCTTTGATAAGAAGTTGACATTTCATAATCGACCCCGTCGGGATAAACCTGAGTTTCTAATTCTTTGGTGAGGTTAATAATGGCGAAATCTAATCTTCCTTTCGAATTATTAAACTCTGGGAACTTTAATGAAAGAAGAATTTGGCCACAAAGTTCGCCGATAAGATGGTTACTGGCTCTATGAGTAAATTCATAGGTTTTTTCGATAAAAAGGGCATGTTCATAGAGACAATTTTTTATTTTCTTAAGCAACTGAGGATCGAGTTCTTCTTCAAAAGCATCTAAAGCAATTATCCAGGAAGTCGCTCGATGGCAGGCGATTAGACCTTCAATCCAATTAACGCCAACTTCGTAAGGATTTTGATCAATCCAGTCATTAATTTGCTCGGTAAATTCTCTGGCATATTTTTTATTTTGAGTGATTAAATATGCCTTGGCTAAATCCTGAAAATAGAGATGTTTATTTAGTTCCCAGGGCAATTTGATATCGCCGATGTACTTTTCTGAATCAAAATCGTAATTGTTGTTTCGAAATTCCTCGTATGGTTCCATCGGCCAAGATTTGCCGGCAAAATTGGTCTGCCAATTTATTTTTTGGCCGAATTTGATACTCTTAGAAAGAATGTTGAATTGATGATTAACAATATCGTCGGCTCGAGCGATCATTTTTAATCGTTCAGCTTCCGAGATCGCTGACTTGGTTAATAAAAAGTTTTTTCTTAGCGCCATTAATGGTTTTCCTCACGCTCGATTCTTGGGTCCGATGGCCAAATCCCTATATACTTTAATTAACTTTTTCTCTTCATTTTCCCAATTCATTATTTTAGCGGCTTCTAAAGACTGCTTTTTAGCTTCTGCTAATTTTGACTTGCTCAGTATCAGACTGTCAAGGGCGCGGGCAATATTTTTTGGGTTTTCAGGATTAAAGAGAACCCCATTTTTGAATCGAATAACAAATTTTCTAAGCTCCGGAAGATCGGAAACAGCCAGGGCTAACCCACTCATCGGATATTCAAATAATTTATTCGGCGTGCAAAGCTTATTATTGATACTACCGGGAAGATAGGAAATTATGCCGATATCTGAACTGGCCGCGGCCTTAACAAGGTCTTCCATCGCCACCGGCTCAAGAAACTTCACCTTATTAGTCAGTTTCCTTTCCTTCACCATTTTTTCAAGTTTTTGTTTGACTCTAGGGTCGCCTAGAGCCCTAAACTCCAGCTGACCCTTGGAAGACATTTTTTGGGCGGCTACTACCAAGTTTTCCAGTCCTCTACCAGGTGAATATCTTCCTTGATAGATTATTTTCACCTTCCCTCGTGCTGGTTTGAACTTAGTTTTTTGATAATATGGGCAATTATAAACCGCTAGCGCGGGCACTTTAAACTGGTGGCGATACATTCGTGATATCTCGGCGATAATTGACTCATTAACGGTGATAAAACAATCAATCGATTTGAGAAGTTTTTTTTCGATTAATTTGAAATAACGAATTATTATTGAGGGCATTTCCATCCCCTGTTCTGTCCAAACTTCATGGGCGTCATAGATTAACCTTGCGCCGGTTTGTTTTTTTATGAGATATCCGGCGATAAGAGTGTCGAGATCATTGGCGTGGACAATATCCGGTTTAGCTTTTATGCCCGCTTGGGCCATAAATCTATTAATCTTCCGAAACCAAGCATAAAAAAAAGCAAAGATGGAAATTGTTTTATATATTTTTTCCAACCAAGAATTGGGTTTTTCTTCCACCGATTTCGCTGGAAAAAGTTCTGGAAGATCTTTCTGTTCGGTTTTTACTTGGCTCATAACTTGCGTTGACTTTTCGGCTTTCAATTTCGATTTTGAAAGAATAAATCTTTTAACTAGCCGAAGATAGTGAGCAAACCGTGCTCTAACGACCATCAAAGGATAATTAAGCAAATCTTTAGTCTCTAAACAGCCCAAAATTAGTTTATAGCCGGGCATCGTTTCCTCTTTGGGGGTTTGAAGCGCCGTGTCCCAGCCGATAACCGTAACCAAAAAACCGGCCTTAAGAGCGGTTTTAACTTGTTTACTGACTCTCGGATCATTTTTCAGATTGTTATTCACCAAAAAACAGATTTTATTTTTTTTCATTTGGGAAAGATTTCTTCGTAGATTTTGACAAGTTTTTCTTGTTCCTTTTCCCAGTTCATTTCTTTGGCTGCTTCAAGCGAATTTTTTTCCATTTGAGCTAATTCTCTAGGATGGGAAATTAAATAATTGAGTGCCTTGGCAATACTTTTTGGATCCCGCGGATTAAATAAAACACCATTTTTATATTTTTTGACAAAATGGCGCAAAACGGGTAAATCAGAAACGGCTAAAGCCAGACCAGCCATCATATACTCGAAAAGTTTGTTGGGCGAAGCGAGTTGATTATCGATATGAACCGGCACGTAAGGAATAACGCCGATGTCGGCGAATTTGGCAGCTTTGACCATTTCATTCATCGGCACTTCTTTGAGAATTTTTATTTTATTCTGGACCTTATTCATTTTCGCAATTTTTAACAGATCCTCTTCAATTTCAACATCTTTTACGCCTCTGAAACCTATTTCGGCATTGTCATGCAGATATCGCGCCGCTTCCGCCAATTGCTCAAGACCTCTGTTTCTGGCGTATCTACCTTGGTAAAGAATTTCAATCTTACGCTGATCGGGCTTTTTGAAATTAATCTTCTCATAATATGGGCAGTTGTAGACAACTTCAGCAGGTACTGTAAATTTATGGTGATAATAACTTTCGGTTTTTTCTAAAATTGGTTGATTGACAGTCACATAAGCGTCAATTTTTCCCAGTAAATACTTTTCTGATAATTTGTATGCCAAGATAAAAGGCTTCGGAATTTTTAAGCCCATGTCCAACCAAAATTCGTGGGCATCAAAAACTAATTTCGCGCCTGTTTTTTGTTTAACAAGATAACCTGCCCAAAGCGAGTCGAGATCGTTGCAATGAACAATTTGCGGATTAAATTCGATCGCCTTATCAGCTAATCCGACTGTTAAGGATAGATAATAGTCAAAAAGACCATACCAATTAACAAAAATATGATATAGGTAAGAATAAGTTCTAAAGGGGAAGGAAAGGATACGTTTCCAAAAAGGCGAAGGTTTCCTTGATTTTACTAAGGCCGGGCCGGGTTTCTCTCTAACGGATTCCCCCTCGAGAGAATGTCCTTTCGCCAAATACCAAAGCCAAGTTATAAAAAGACGGAAGAATATGAATCGAACTGTCCCGGGAACATCCTTGTGATAAATTGAATCTCTCAAGGGTTTATAGATGACTCTGAAAATTTTGAAGTTCTCCTTTTTCTCATAAGAGGGAATATTTTTTTGAGAACCGGGCCAATAAAATCCGATCGCGATAGAATCATAGCCCCACATACCGGCACCCGAAGCTTGCTTTTGTACGCGTGGATCATTGATAATATTATTTGTTACTAAAAAACAAATTGTAATTTTTTTGGTCATGGCCTTGTTTTATTTAACCATATTAATCAGTCTAAACTAATCATAGAGGTATTGAAACACGAAATTTTTCATTTGTAAAGATTCGGCAATTTGCCTTCTGATATCTCGGCTTGTATAATTAACAAACGAAAGGTTAGGATATGCCTGCCAACAGAATATCAAAACGCTTATTTAAAAACTGGCGTCTTATTGGACAAATGGCCTATAAGGAAATTTCCGATCATTATGCTGGTTCAGTTTTCGGAGTTTTTTGGACTGTGCTTAAACCGCTCTCATTAATCGCTCTTTATGCAGTAATATTTACTTTTGTCTTTAAAGTACCAGTCGGCGGCAACAACGCGCCAATTAATTACGCTCTTTTTGCTTTAGCCGGTTTGATTCCTTGGATATCGATGAGCGAAGCCCTGGTAAAAAGCATTGCGGCGGTGTCTTCAAAAAGCGCGCTCGTCAAACAGGCGATTTTCCCGATTGAGGTTTTGCCCGTCAGCTCTGTTTTGGCAAGTATTCTACCGATGATAATCGGATTTATTATTTTTCTTCTAATAGTTATCGTATCCGTGCCAAGCAAACTGACTCCTCTCATGCTGTTATTGCCCCTCATCATTTTTTTGCAATTCCTTTTTACCGTTGGGACAAGCTATTTTCTTGCCTCGGCCGGCGTTTATCTAAAAGATCTGAGCGAATTAGTGGCTCTTTTGTTAACAGTTGGAATGTTTATCACCCCGATTCTTTACATTGAAAATATGATACCAACGGCTTTTGCTTGGTCAATAAATTTTAACCTTTTCGCCCATCTTATTTATATGTATAAAGATGTGCTTTTTTATGGCGCGATCATTCATCCCTGGAGTTTTTGGATCTTTGGCGCCGCCGCGGTTATAATTTTTATTTCGGGCCACTATTTCTTTAAGAAGGTTAAACATTATTTTGCCAATATTTTATAAATTGAGAAATGGATAAAACACCAGCAATTTCGATCAAAAATCTGACAAAAATTTTCAAGCTCTATAAACATCCTGCGGATATGATAAAAGAGTTGTTCCTAAGAAAAAGCTACCATCGTGACTTTACGGCTTTGGATAATATTAGTTTTGACATCAAAAAGGGCGAAATTGTCGGGATTGTTGGCCCTAATGGTTCAGGCAAGTCGACCCTCTTGAAAATTATCGCCGGTACACTTGATAAAACCTCGGGTTATTTAAGAACAAATGGTCGTATCTCGGCGATTTTAGAGCTAGGCCTAGGGTTTAATTCGGAACAAACCGGCCGAGAAAATATTTACAACGGGGCGATGGTTTTTGGGATGGGGAGAAAAGAAATCGATAAAAAAATTCAATCAATTATTGATTTCTCGGAACTGGGTCAATTTATTGATCAACCCTTTAAAACCTACTCTTCCGGCATGCAAACTAGATTAACTTTTTCCGTGGCTTCGGCGATTGATCCCGAAATCCTCATTATCGATGAGGCATTGGCTGCCGGCGATACTTTCTTTATGGCAAAGTGCACTGAAAGAATTCATGAAATTTGCGCTTCCGGGGCCACAGTTCTCTTCGTTTCCCATTTTTTACCAACAGTGCAAAAACTCTGCAGTAGAGCTATCTATTTAAAAAAGGGGGAAATTATCAAAGATGGGCCTTCGGGAGATGTTTGTCAGACTTACCAGAATGACATAATGGAGGAAATTAGCGAAAAACTTCGGCATGAAAATGCCGTCAATTATTCAAAAAAAGCCAGAAAATGGCAAAAAGGACCGATCGATTTTACAAAAGTTCAAATTTTAGATAAAGAGCAAAAAGAAAAATATTCCTTCCATCAAAATGATAAATTGACCATCAGATTAAATTATCTTGCAAAAAAACCTTTAAAAAATATTTCTGCATGGATCGTGATTTATCGTTCCGACGGTGTTTTCGCCACCAGTTTTCTTTCATGTAATCCGTACCAAGAACTGGGGGAATTTAAAGGCGATGGATACGTAGATATCACTTGGGATAAGATTTATCTTTGTGAGGGCCAATACGTAATAAGTTGCGGACTTTACCCATATGAAGAAAAAAAATTATTGAGTACTTTACCGACTGATTCTTATGTTTATCACGACAAATGCTATAAATTTCAAATTAAGCAAAAAGGGTGGCCAAGCTTAGCTATCTACGAACAACCGGCAAAGGTAACAAATAAAGTCATAAAAAAATGAAATGTTATAAAAAAAATCCTTTAAAAATAATCAAAGGAATACCAGTTTTTGCCGAAAGTGATGAATATACCCAAAATTACGAAAAAATTTCTTCCGATCATGTTGAGGAAATGAAAAAAACTGGGAAAAATCCTTTTATGAAGGAAGAACTTTGGAAAGAATTAGAGAATGATACTAAAAATATGATTCTGGAATATTCTTCCAGAGGCAAAATTTTAGATGCCGGAGTGGGGCTGGGCCGTTTGCTCTCAATGTTGCCCAACACCTACGAAAAGTATGGACTCGACATTAGTCTGAACTATTTACCCCTGGCTAAGAAAAAAGGGATAGAGGTTTGTTACGCGCGGCTTGAAGATATCCCTTATAAAGATAATTTTTTTGACGTTATTGTCTGCACCGATGTCCTCGAGCATGTTCTGGATCTTAATTTGGTTTGCCAGCAGTTGCTTTCTGTTCTAAAAAAGAATGGTTTGCTAATTGTAAGAGTGCCCTACAAAGAAAACTTGGTTTATTATTTAGGGCCTAAATATCCTTACAAATACGTTCATTTAAGAAATTTTGATGAGAACTCTTTGAAATTGCTGTTTGAGAAAGTTTTCGGCTGTAAAACTCTTGATATTAAAACAACTGGGAATCTTGTCATCGAAGATGTCAAGCAATATTGCTACTCGGCAAAAATCAGAAATTCTTTTTGTGAAATTTTTAGTTTCACAAAATGGATCCACTCTTCTATCTATGAGGCCTTATTTAACTTTATTAACAGGACTGAACCAACAATCATAAAAAATATTGATATAATATTCGTGGCGAAAAAACTCTAAGTTTTTAATTTTTTAAACCTATAAACCCCGCCAATCCCGGCATATCTTTCATCATATTTAACAAGATTTCCCTCGTCAAAAACAAGTTTTTTAAGGAAATTTTGGTGCTCTTTGGCCAGTCTTTTATCTTTGAGAGCTGCACTGAAGTATTTTTTAAGACAATCTAGTTCGGCTTTCGAGAGATATCCACCCAGATATTCGCAAGAAAAACCGGCTTTTTCTCCTAAGACAATAAATTCTTGTGGCTTATAGTATTTTGAGATGGGGCAATTTTCGCCATCAGTGCTTTTATTAAATGCTTTGACAATATCAAGCCCCGGATAATCTTTTCTTACAACCATTCTTTCATAAGCCAACCAGAGATGGACAAAAACACTATAATAATTGTAGACCATAATTAGTGCTTCGGATCCTGGCTTAAGAATTCGGTAAAATTCTTCAAGAATCGCCAGCGGTTGAGTCGTGTGATGTAGAACCCCTTCGGAATAAATGTAATCAACGGAGTTATCCTTTAAGGGGATTTTAGCAACTTTATCGGATATTTGGATAAGTTCGATTCTTCGGGAGTTTATCGAATTATGCAAATTCAATCTCTGTTGAGCCAATCTGAGCGCTTTTAATGAAACATCCATACCAATAATTGTTTTCGCCTTGCTATAGAGGCCGAAACCAACAACATCATTCCCAGGCCCGCATCCATAATCTAAAATGACCTCTCCCCGATGATCCCCATATAATTTCATTAATTCTCTAAACTTCGGATACCATCTAAACCGCCAGGCTAAATTCCTCTTCGAGGCGAAAGCGCTTTTAAATTCTCCCATTGACACTGTATGTTCGGACCAATATTGATCAACGGTTGTTTTCTTGGATGGTTGGTATATTTTAATCGGGATTAGTTTATTTTTCTTCTTCTCTTCGGCCCGGCTAGCCAAAAGATCAACAATACCGTCTATATCGATCAAATAATGATAAGATTTTCTAAAGGGAGCCGTTAGCAATACCAGATATGATCTAAGATAATGCCGATATTTCTTGTCGGTCGGGTTTTTGATAAATCCAATAATGTTCATTTTATCCTTTTTCTCATTCTAATTAACTTCGCTGGCACGCCGGCGACGATTGAAAATGGTTTGGTATTTTTTGTCACCACCGCAGCGGCACCGACTTGGGTCCCGCGGGCAATCGTTACTCCCGGCAAAATCACTGCGCGGGCGCCAATATCACAGCCAGATTCGATCTTCACTGGTCGGCTTTCGAGGGGAATATCGATTAAATTTTTCAAATTGTCTTTAGTTAGATCGTGGGTAGCAGTGAGAATATTAACACCCGGACCTATACCCGTATCATGTTCGATTTTGATCCCGCCAGCTGAATGGAGGAAACATTGTTGACCAACCCAGACATTATCTTCCAAAATCATTTTGTTTTTATGATAGCCCTTCAAAATTGTCTGATGACCGATATAGACATTTGAACCAATTTCGATATTTTCGGGATGAAAAACTAAAACTCCGGCTTCAAAAACGACATTTTTGCCGATTTTCGCAAAATCCTTGCGTTTAAATTTTCCTGTGCCATGAGATTGATATCTGTTCATAATAATACTCTCCGTAGTCCAGCCTTTAGGCTGTTAAGCAAGCTAAAGCTTGAACTACGTTTTTTACCACATAATTCATTTCCTTATCGGTCATGCGATCATAAAGGGGCAAGGTTAAAGAATGTTTATAAGCAAAAGCGGAATTCTTGCATATATCTGGTTTAAAATCTTTATATGTTTTTTGAGTGTGCATCGCATATGTGCCTATTGTTGTTTCGATATTTTGCTTTTTCAAGAAACTTATCAAATCATCCCGATCGACGTCGGCTGGTAGTAATATAACGAAAGATTGAAAATTAAAATTTCCATCTTTAGGTTCATTTTGCACGATAATACCATTGATTTTTATTAATTTTTGGATATATTTACGGGCTAATTTTTGTCGATTTTTAATAGTTTGATCTAAAGTTTTCAATTGTTCAACCCCCAAAGCCGCCGCGATTTCGCTTAAACGATAATTAAAACCAGCCTCAACAAATTCCCAGCCTTTTTTGGTATATATCCCACCATGATTTCTTAAAATTTCAATTCTTTCAGCCAATTTAGGATTATTGGTCACTACTGCTCCACCCTCGCCGGTTGTCAGCAGTTTTCGCGGGTGGAAACTAAAACAGCCAAGATCGCCCCAGGCCCCGCAGAATTTACTTTTATGTTTTGAGCCAATCGCGCAGGCCGCATCTTCGATTACAACCAGCTTATATTTTTGGGCAATTTTTAAGATTTCACTCATGTCAGCCGGATAGCCGAAGGCATGAACCACCATTATCGCTTTGGTTTTTTTCGATACTTTCGATTTCAAATCTTCCATATTCAGACAAAAAGTTTCTAAATCGATGTCAACAAAAACTGGTTTAGCACCAGCATGGATAATTACATTGGCCGAAGCGGGAAAGGAAAAATCAGAGACTAAAACCTCATCACCCGCTTTTATCCCTATTGCTAATAAAGCTAAATGCAAAGCGGTGGTGCAGCTGGAAACGGCAAAAACATATTTAACGTTTAGATAGCGCCCCAAATCTTTCTGAAATGTTTGAATATATTCGCCTTTGGTCAACATACCAGTCTTGGCGATTTTCTTGACCGCCTGACAAAGTGATGAGGCATCAATTTCAGGTCTAATTAAAGGAATCTTATGCATAAAATGTCCAATTTCTAATTGACCTAATTAACCTAATCAAATCCCAATTTTCTAATGACTTAATGTCTAAAATTGGGCATTGGATTTTGTTGCATTCTTTAGACTAATTAGAATAATTAGGTTAATTTTTAAATTTCTCCATGTACCACTCAATTGTCTTCTGTATCCCATCTGAAAAATTATATTTCGGTTTAAAACCAATTAATTTCCTAGCAAGCTCAGTTCCTGCCAAATGCCTTTTGACATCAGCGACCCGAGCCGGTTTTCTTAAAATCTTGCCCTTATAACCCATCTCTTTGGCGATGATGTGAATCAAATCTTTGATTTTGATTTCCTTCCCATAAGCAATATTAATTTCTCGGCCGCGAGTATTTTCATGTTTATAGACTTCAATTATTCCCCGGCCTGTATCTTCAACATAAATGAAATCCCGTGTTTGGTTGCCGTCGCCATAAATAATCGGTGGCTCGCTAGAAGTGATCTTTCTTAGAGTGATCGGGATTACCGCCGCATAAATACCTTCATTTTGTCGGGGACCGTAGGTATTAAATGGCCGAGCGATCGCCACGTCTAATTTATAAGTGTGATAATAAGAACGAACCATTAAATCAGCCGCGGCTTTGCCGGCGGCATAAAGCGTATGCGGACATAACGGATGCTCTTCAGTAACCGGTACTTTTTGAGCGGTACCATAGGCTTCGGAAGATGAGCAATGGATGAGCGTTTTATATTTTTTCTGATGCAAAAGCCGCAGCAAAACGCTGGCTAAATTGACATTGACCATATAAGCATCGTCTGGATCAACAAACGAATGTTCCAGAGCTTTGGTGGCTAGATTAAAAACAACATCGATATTTTCTCTGTTGATTATCCGTTTCATCGCCTCAAAATGGGTCGCGTCCTGAACAATTATCTTCAGCTTGGGGAAATTTTTCTTGGCCTCAATGAGATTTTCCATTTTCCCAAGAAAAAAATTATCAACGACAATAATTTTGGCCGGCTTTTCCTTAATCAAGGCATCGACAAGATGGCTGCCAATAAATCCGGCGCCACCAGTGACTAAGATTTTTTTATTCTTTGGACTAATCATTTAGATAAACTTTTGATAACTTTAACAATATATTTTAAGTCACTATCTTTCAATCCTGGATGGACTGGCAATGATAAGACTTCATTCGATATTTTCTTCGCGATAGGCGTGTTTGATTTGTATCCTAGCTCCATATAAACCTTTTGCTCATTAATCGGAAGCGGATAAAAAACAGCGGTGCCGATACCCGCTTCATTTAATTTCTTATTAACTTCGTCGCGACTCAGGCCAAATTCGGGAGTGATGCGAATGGTATATTGATGAAAAACGTGGGTGACATTCTTATCAATATATGGAGTAATAAGCCCCTTTATCCCCGAAATATTTTTCGAAAGATGCCCCGCGTTTTTTTGACGCGCTTTATTAAATTTTGGCAATTTTTTAAGTTGTTCAACACCAATAGCGGCATTGATATCAGTCATCCTAAAATTATAACCCAAAATATCATGGTAATAACGCACTTTAGAGCCATGGGCGCGGAGCAAATTCGCTTTTTCATAAATTTCCCTAGAATCGGTTGTAATCATTCCCCCTTCGCCAGTAGTCATGTTTTTCGTAGGATAAAGAGAAAAGGTCCCCGTACCGAACGAGCCGACTTTTTTACCGCGCCAGGCCGCCCCATGAGATTGGCAAGCATCTTCAATAACTATTAGTTTGTGCTTTCTGGCGATGGCCATTATTCTCGTCATGTCACAAGATGAGCCATAAAGGTGAATCGGCATGATTGCTTGTGTCTTTTTGGTGATCGCTTTCTCGATATTTCCTGGATCAATGTTGAAGTTTTCTTCATCAATATCTACAAAAACAGGTCGAGCGCCGGTGTAAAGAATGGAATTAGCTGAAGCGATGAAGGTGAAGGGAGAAGTAATCACTTCGTCACCAGGGCCGATTCCATGGGCAAGCAAGGCCACATGCAAGGCGGTCGTGCCCGAGGAAGTCGCAATCGCATACTTGGTGCCGATGAATTTGGCAAACTTTTCTTCCAATTCGGCCGCTTTTGGCCCTTGAGCAAGCATTCCTGATTTAAGAACATTAGTAACCGCTTTAATTTCTTCTTTTCCAATTTGTGGTTGAGCAATGTTAATCTTCAATGTAACTCCTTCCACTAATTTTATTCACAAATATACACTAATAAATATTATTCGTGGTTATTGGTGTATAAAGATTCGTGGAGTGTTATTCATTTTATTTTCTCTGCCAATACTTCAAAAATTTCCCAAAAACCCCATCTTTTAGCATTGTAGATAGGTTTAATCTTGATTTTTTTCTTGCCCGCTTCTCCGTCGGCAGTCAAATCGATTATCTTGAAACCGTTATTTTCTAACATTTGCCTGGTCTTTTTTTCTGTCAGCGGTATCCCTTTAAAAATTGCCGCCAGCGCGCTGTAAACGATACCTGGTTTTCCCTCTTTAACCGCTTTTAATATCACTCGCGGATACCAGCTTAGGCCGATCAAACTGCCCAAATACAACCGGCCGGCGGGTTTTAAAACGCGACGAAATTCCCGCAGCGCTTTTTCTTTATCAAGAAACATCCAGACACTATAACAGATAATATAATCGAATGAACTATCTTTATAGGGTAATTTTTCGACATTGCCCAACTTTAAATCGATATTTTGGCGGTTGAGGCGACTCTTGATCTTTCGGGCGTAATTGAGATACTTTTCGGTTAAATCGATGCCGCTAACTTTCTCGTTAAGATACGATCCGACAGCTGACCAGTAACCAGCGCCACATCCGGCATCGAGCAAAACTTTATCTTCACCTGTAAATCCTAACTTTTTAATTCTTTCTTCGTAATATTTAGGTGGATAAGAAAGCATGGTGGCGATATTTTCATTATCAGGTGATGCTATTTTCCAGCCTTTATCAACCATCATTCCAACCTCAAAAAAAGCGAGCCATGTGCCCTCAAAGTAACTCGCGCAGGCCGAGACGCACGGTTAAGGGCGAGGCCGAGCGCGTAGGCTGCGATTTCCTCGCTGGGGAAATCGACAGCCGGTATCTTTGATGGGCATTGGCGAGCGTTTATCTCAACCATATTTTTCTTTTCGGCTGCTGATTTTTAAGGGTTTTGTAAACAAAAGTATCAATTTCGTTATTAATGCCACAACTGCATCGACCGATTATTTTTCCATTTTTCTTGGTAAAATTGTTGATTTTTTTCCCACATTTACAAACAAACCCTCGGATCCGAGCTGGATTTCCATAAACCAGAGCAAAATCCGGCACATCTCGGCTAATGACCGAACCGGAACCGGCCATCGCGAATTGTCCGATAGTGACGCCCGGCGTAATAACTGAATGTGCGCCGATCGCCGCCCCTTTGCCGATTTTAATCGTCGAAACCTCCCAATCATCGGCCCCTTTGATCGAGCCATCAGGATTAATCGCCCGGGGATTATTATCGTTGGTGAAACAAACATTCGGGCCAATAAAGACTCCGTCTCCGATTATCGCTTTGTGATAAACGATGGCATGATTTTGGATTTTGCAGTTATCGCCGATTTCCGAATCAAAATCGACAAAAACAGAGTTGCCAATCACACAATTTTGGCCGATTTTGGTGTGGTGACGGATTTGGGCATAATGCCAGATTTTGGTGCCAGGGCCAATGGTGACGTTATCTTCGATAGTAGCGGTAGGATGAACAAAAAAAGGCGGCGTTGCTGATCTCAATGTTTTGCCCGATTTTTTAATGGTTTTTTTTATCTTTTTAGGCATTTCATTAAACTCTAAGCGCTAAATTCTAAACTCTAAACAAATTACAAATTTTAAACTTTGGGATTTGTGATTTAGATATTGTTTAGGATTTAGAGTTTGGGATTTAGGATTTGCAAATCGCTACGCTATTTGTTTGCTTATCTTCTGGGCAATATCTAAGGCATCAATTGCCTCTCTGGCCGTGACCGGCGGCCTGGTGTTGTTTCTGATCGCTTTAATAAAAGCAATAATTTCCGCTTTAAGCGGCTCGATATTTTGAACCGTAATCGTCTTTTTCTTCTGATTTTCGCCAAATTTAATTAAGAAATCGCCGAAGTCGTCGTATTCGGTCACCACATTTGATTCATAAAAATCCAATTCCTGAGTCACATAGTTTAGCTCAACATAAGCTTTTTTCCCTGAGACAGCCAATTTTCTGACTTTTAGGGGCGTGATCCAGTTAGCGAGGATAATGCCGGTGGCCGCTCCATAATCTAAAAATACTTCAACATGATCTTCGGTATTCTTAATTAAAGCCCGCCCTCCTCGCGCCGTAATTCGGCTAGGAAGTTTGCCGAAAATCCAGTTCATGATATCAATATCATGCACGCCAATATCAACAATGACATTAGCATCTTTGATATGGTTCGGCGTTGGCCCAAGCCGAAAAGCGGTTATGGCGATGATCTCGCCGAGTTTATCTTGATCAATCAAACTTTTCAGTTTTTGAACGGCCGGATTAAACCTTTCGATATGACCGACCGTAAATTTGATACCCCGTTGCTTGGCTTTTTGCACCACCTCTTTGGCATCTTCAACCGTGGCTGCAATTGGTTTTTCGATGAGAATATTTACTCCCCGAAGAATACAATCGAGAGCAACTTGTTTATGAAATTTTGTCGGCACGGCAATTGAAACAAGATCTAATTTTTCTTTTTCGAGCATGACTTTGTAATCGTCATAACTACGACATCTATAGCGACTGCCAACTTCTTTAGCTGTCTTAGCATTAACATCCGCCACCCCGACTAAATTAGTTGAAGTAATCTCGGCAAAATTCCGGGCATGATGACGACCCATATTGCCAACACCAATAACCCCTGCGTTTAATTTCACTCCGCCTCCATTCTTCTTTAAATTTAATTGTTAGATCTATACGATGAACTCTATTTCTTTTTTAGATTGGCAAAGTTTGGGGCATTCGTCAAGTTTTGTCAACCCCCACACCTTTTTCCTTAGGTGCGGAAGTCAAGGGCCTAAATTATCGTCAAAATCACTCCGGAAATAATAAGCAGCGCCCCCAGCCACTTGGCGAGATTGAATTCGCCACCTTCTTCTTTTGGAAAAAAGATCACTGACAAAATTAAAACTAAAATGATGCTCGAGTTGCCGACGGAAGCAACGTAGCCGGCATTGGGGGCTAAAGCAATGGCAATAAAGTTAGCCAAATTGGCGACAAAGGCGATAATGATATAAAGAATAATGGGGATGATGACGATTTTCGATATTGCTTGGGCTTTTGGTTTCTCAAGTAGGTATAAGAGCCAAAAACCGATGGTGGCAAAGAAAAAAAGAATCGTCAAAATCGGCGCCGATCCAAAGCCTAAAATGGCCATTTCTTTGACAACCAAAAGCATCGCGCCGTAAGCGAGCATAGCTATAATCGAGGGCAGTTGCCAGGCGCCATCTTTTTTGATTGAAAATTTTCCGATGAGCGGCCACAAACCGATTAAAACCAAAAAAACGCCGAAGATTTTGTGCAAATTGATTGGTGAACCAAAAAGAATGGCGGCTGAAATAAGAATTAAAATCGCGTTTGTACTCGTGACGGCCTGAACATAGCCAGGATTGGGACTTTGTCTGTAGGCTTTGAGGCCGGCGAGATTACCGATCATCGAAAGCGCGGCAATCAGCAGGCCCCAGAGGATAAACGTCAGCCGGTCAGGACCGTGGACAATAGTCTTAAGTTCGCTGAAACCATAGAAAAAATATAAAATCAGGAGGCCGGAAAAAACCGTGACTAAAAATTTGGTCCGGTTGACTTTTAAATTAAGTGCCCATTTTTGGCAAATGGCGCCAAAAGAACCGATGGCAACTGCCAAAAGGGCGTAAATATACCAAGACATAAGTTAAGTATAAGATAAAACATCTAACACCTCAACGGGATGAGGTGTTAGATATGAGAAGGGGCGGGCGCTCGGATGCGCCCGCCCCGGGTTATTCACCGTGCTATCTTGCCGCGCCGTTTTCACGGCGAAGCTTCATCGTCTCGGCCATGGTCCAGAGGAGACCGGCCATCTGCATCGTGTCGGCGATCTTGACCGCCTCGTCGCAAGAAGGCCGGCCCAGAGGTCCCCAGTCGCTATAGACGCGGTCTGGTGGACCGAACTTGAGCGAGGCGCCGACCGAAGCGCAGATGACGATGTCTGGACGATCAGCAGCTTCGATTACCTGCTTGAGCTCGAAGCGGAGCATCGACTGCTCGGCCGGATGCCAGGGATTGAGCGGTTGGTGCGTGCCAATCATCTGGCCAGCGGCGGCAGCCACGGTCGCGCGAATGCTGACGCCGAGCTGCAAGCTACCGATCGGGACTCGCTGATAGGCCTCGCGAAACCCGAACGAAGGGCGTTGAATGGAGACCATCGGCTTCCCCTTCTCGCACCAGACGTTCATCCGGTCGGCCAGCTCGAGCTGTGCTTCGGAAGGCTTCTCCGGCTGCCAGCGGTGATTCTCCAACGGCCACAGATCTTCGCAGCCGTCGAAGTAATTCATCCGCATCAGATGATGCTCCGAGCTGAACGCCCAGCGGAGCGGCACTCCGGTCAACTCGTAGACGCGGCGACTGATGTAAGCCGCCTCCTGAGAGCCAAGCTGGCCCTCAAAGCGCGTCGGCACCTGGGAACGGTTCTTGAACTGGCACCAGTCGAGGATTTCGACCTCGAACTTCTCCGCGTGCTCACCGGCCTTTCCGAGGATGACACAGATAGTTTCGATCTGGCGGTCCTGCCAGACGATGACCTCCTCAGCACCGACCGGCGAGAAGTAACGTTCGATGCCGTCGGTCAAAGGCAATTCCTCTACCAGCGGACTGACGCGAAAGACAACCCGGTCGAGCATTTTGTACTTCATCAATTCAACCGCTTCCGTGATCATCTTCCGGGCCGGTTCCGGCACAAGCTCTCCATCAGGCCGGCCGCAGGTCCGCATGATCTTCGGCTCCAGCTTCCAGAGAAGCACACAGCCAGGGCCTGTCTTGAAGGACATCCCCCCTGAGCCATTCGGACATTTCGCAAGCTGAAGCTTGGACTACGATATTTTCTTCGTAGAGCAGGCTTTAGCCTGTTCTTTACCAAGCTGAAGCTTGCGCTACTTTTCTCTCCGTAGCCCAGCCTTTAGGCTGTTTGTATTAACAAGTTTTCATAAATGCTTCGCATTTGAAAGCTTGGGCTACTTTCTTCTGCGTAGACCGCGCTTAAGCGTGTTAAAATTAATCTATGTATTTAAAACGCCAGCCTAATTTCGAAAACCGTCCCAAACATCTTCAACAAGATAATAGTTTTTACTTTTTCACCGTTCGGACAATCAATGGCCAATGGTTCCTACAACCCAATAAATACAAGCTATTATTACTAGATATACTCGAAGAGAAAACTAAAAAATTCAACCTTCCTCTTATTGCTTACGTGATTTTGAACAATCACTATCATTTAATTTTGAAAATAATCGACGCCAGAAAAATCCCCAAGTTTATCGGCGAACTTAACGGCGCCAGCGCCCGAGCAATCAATAAAGCCGACGATGCAATTAACCGCAAAATCTGGTGGAACTACTACGATCATGTAATTAGAAATGAGGCCGATTTCTTGAAACATCTTAACTACATCCATCAAAATCCGGTTAAACACGGCCTAACCCAAAAGCTCGAATATCAATTTTCTAGTTATAGTGCGTGGGTCAAGAAGAAGGGAAAAGAATATTTGGATGATGCTTCCGAGAAATACCCGATAGTTGATTTTACAACCAGTAACGATGAGTTCTGAAAAAGACAAGCTGAAGCTTAAGCTACGAGTCCCCGTAGACCAGGCTTCAGCCTGATGATTCCCAAGCTGAAGCTTGAGCTACGATTTCCCTTCGTAGACCACGCTTTAGCGTGATACTACAAGCTAAAGCTTGGACTACAATTCCTCTAGTAGTATCTGACACAAATTACGAAAAGAGATCTCGGTTTCATTTGGCCGTAGATGGGCCCAGGTTTTGCCGCCGAAAAGCGAGGTTGAAGTTTCCACCAACATCACTTCCGGTTTTTGAGCCAAAACCGCTCTAATATTTTTACGAAAAGTTTTATCATGAACCTCGATCGGCGCGTGCGCCGTAATTTTTTTGCCCGAAATCATATCCTGCGTCGAACCGGTCACATGATAGTATCGAGTATCAATTTTTTTGATCATTTCTTCGAGAGTTACTTCTCGATCTAAATAAGGGATATAGCCCTTCTTAAGATAAAAACCAAAAATACTTTTAAGTTGTTGTTCTTCGGGGGTGAGTTCTTCGATTTTTTTGATCGGCAAGTGGCGATAATTCCGCTTTCGGTTGAGAAAATTGATCGCAATAATCATGTGTTCGATATCAAACATAATCTCGACGCCGGTTTTTTCTTTTAGATAGAGCAGGTCATCGAGCCGACCGATGCCGGTCGAAAGAGAGGTGTAAGGTAAATATTCTTCGCCCTTCATATAGTAGAAATATAAAGGAAAATTCTCGAGCATAAGATTAAAGAGCGTTTTTAATTGATTTATGAGCTCGATATTAGCATCTAAAATCTTAAAATATTCTTCGGCGGAGGAGCGGTCGATATAGCGTCCGATCGATTCTTTGATCGGTGGCTTCCAAAGTAGATGAATGCCGTGCAAAACCGCATAATTAGGCTTGAGAAATGAGATATGAGAAATGAGGAACAATAAATCTTTCCGGCGCTCGGGGTGATAGTACCACTCGGTGGCCAACATATCCGGCAAGTGCACCCCCCAATATAAATTTGGGGCCGTAACGATGTTTTCAATCGGCCCTTTTAGTTCAATACCAAACTCCACTCCTTTTTTTTGAGCTAATTTTTGGGCTTCAGCGGTTTTAAACCAGCGCTCCCGATCAGCCAGTTCTTTTGGATTGGCAGGCGCGAGTAGTTTCAAATGTTCCCTACTCCTTTGTATATAAATCCGGCCTTTTTCGCTTCTTCTTTATCAAAACAATTTCGGCCGTCAACGATGATCGGCCTCGAGACCTTCATCATATTTTTTAATTTATTATAAGAGATTTTTTTGTATTGATCGTGAGCAGCCATCAAAATAATTGCCTGCGTCCCTTTTAGCACTTTATCAAGAGATAATTTATATTCTTTTATGAATGGATCTTGAACAACTACTTTCGCCTCGGTTTTTGCCAGCATCTTTAGCAGCGGATCGGTCGGCGTGTTACGAAAATCATCGGAATTGCCGGCGTAGGCATAGCCCAAAATGGCGATTTTGCTATTAGCTAATGGCTTATTGATTTCTTCAAATGCGGATTTCAAAAGATCGACCATATGACGAGGCATAAAATTATTGATCTGGCGGGCTAAAGGAATAATTTTCGGATCGATCAAACCTTTAGCACCATAGATTAGAAGCCAAGAGTCTTTGGGAATACAATGACCACCGACACCGGCGCCGGGAAGGTGCATTTGTCTAAGCGCTTCTGGCCGGGTGTCGCGGACTTTTTTGCAATCGTTAATCAACTCCCGCACCCGCCAGACATTCGCCCCCATCGCTTCGCAAAGCAAGGCCATCTCATTGGCAAAAGCAATCTGGACATCGCGATAAGCATTCTCGCCCGCCTTCACTATTTCCGCGGTAATACAATCGGTTTCATCAATTCTCCCCTTAATAATATATCGATAAAGGGCTTTGGCGGCTTGGGTGGCTTCTTTATTCGCGCCGCCGCAAACGCGGTTGTAATTAATAATATTTTCCAATAAATGGCCCGGCATCAATCTCTCCGGACAATTAGCCAAGAGAAAATCATTATTGACATTGAGCCCGGATTCCGATTCTAAGATTGGTCGAACGATATTATCCATGGTCCCCGGCGCGATCGTTGATTCCACAATCACCAAGCTGTTTTTTTTCATATGGCGGCCGATGGCCCGAAGCGCTGATTTTAGGGCAACGTAAGCGGGCTCATGGGTCTCGTCTTCAACCGGGGTTTCCACCGCCACGATAATCATATCCGCTTCTTTATAAATCGCCTGCTCGGTGGTGGCGGAAAAATTGTTCTTTTTATGAACTTCTCGGGCCAGCTCATTTAGGCCCGGTTCTTTGCCTTGAATCGGATTAATCCCTCGATTGATTTTTTTTACCTTATCATCATTAAGATCAACACCAACCACCTCAAAACCGGCCTTGGCGAAAAGCAAGGCAACAGGATAGCCGACATAACCCAGTCCACAGATGGCAATTTTGGTTTTGTTTTTTGAAATAACCATAGATTTTATAGTAAGCATAACAGATGAAGAATGTCAAATGACAATTGAAGCTCAAATGACTAAATTTCAAATTTATACTTTAGATTTTGGATTTCATTTGGCATTTGAACTTTGAGCTTTGAACTTTTTAATAGTTAATATTCAATGTCAAATTTCTAATTATTCTCTCTATCTTAATACTTACTTAATCATCCCTTTCCAGAATAACACGATCGTATTATTCGGGAAAAATATATCTACCAGATACCTTTTCTATTAAAAATAGTGGCAATCGTAGTTAATTAAAAATATAATAATTTTGTGTCGACCGTCAGAATTTGATTATATGCTAACCTTTAGCGATAACCAATCCCCAAACTCTACGCGCGCCGGCAACTTTGAGAATCCGTGCGCATTCATTTAACGTCGCGCCTGTAGTCGTAACGTCGTCAACAACAACAAATGTCTTGCCGAGAACATCGGCATTTTTGCAAATTTTAAAAGAATTTTTTAAATTTTCGCGCCGTTTTTTGCCAGAGAATTGTACCTGGGGTCTGGTTTTCCGAATTTTTTTTAATATTTTAAAGTTTTTCGATATTTTCAATTTGCCGGCAATATAGTTAGCTAATATTTCCGATTGATTATAACCTCTCCGTGCCTGGCGCAGAAAATGCAAAGGTACGCAAGTAATAAGCAAGTCTTTTTTGGCCGGAAAATTATTTCTTAAAGCTTGGGTCATTAAATCGCCTAAAATATTTTCCACTTCTAAAATATGGTTGTACTTAAAATTATGGATTAGTTCTTTAACTGGTCCTTCTTCATAATAGGCGGCGACGATCACGCCTGAGAGACTTGCCTTTTTACGACACTTTGAGCAATAACGACCGGTTTGGGTGATTTTTTTACAATTCGGGCAGGTCTGTGTTTCAACCGGCAAAATATTTGTGAGGCATTCTTCGCAAAGCCAGCTACTTTCTTTATTGCAGCCAAAACAATATTTTGGGAAGATGAGATCGAGAATAAATTGGAAAATAGTTGTTAGAAATTTGAAAATAGTATGGAAATTTGATGTTGAAAAAAGGTTAAACCTCTTTCTATTCTCTATTTTCGATACCAATTTCAATTTTCCTCTAACCAATTTCCTGTCTCCTATAGTTTCTCAGATTCAGGAAGGGCGACATAGATTCCTGTTTCTCCCGAAGCAAAAACTCGGTCAAAACCGTCAATTGAGCGCGAGGTATTCCAAATTAAATATACTGGCCATAAACCTCGTTCTCGGGCCATTTCGAGATTACTATCTTGCAAAGTTTCCGACCAGGAATTGGTAATAATATAACGGTTATCCATATTAAATTCGGTCATCATCAACCCTCGGTAACGGTTATCTACAATAATCGCCGAGCCTGATTCGGCATTTTCGTTCAACCAGCGGACACAATTTAGGGTAGATTGGATTTTCCAAATACCGACGGAATTATGAACCATTGTTCGAGGAAAATAGCTGTTTATAGCATCGTTGATCAATGGCGGCTTAGCATCAACATATGAAGCAGTCAAAAAGGGGATGTCGCGCCAGATAAACAGACCCAAAAAACTAAGCCAAAATATCGCGGCTAAAGCCTTGGCTAAAAGAGGTGTTTTTGCCGCCCACTTCTTTATTCCACCAATGAGATTACCCAAATGAAAAGCGCCGTGAAGAGTATAAATAACGAACGGGAAAACCAGCATTACTAACCACCTATCCCAGACAATCAAACCATAACCGGCGAAGACGAGCGAGGAAAAAGTGCCCGCGAGTAACCAAAGTGTCAAGGCAGTTAATATAATATTCTTTCTGAGCAACCAAAAGCCGTATAAAACTAAAGGCAAGACAAAACTAAAAAGCAACAAAAATAGGGTGATGATCAAACTGGCCAGCTGTTGGTAGGACATGACTTGTTTGTAAGCATAAAAATAAAAACCGAAGTAATTGCTTTCGGAAGTAAATATAATGTGCGAATCGTATAGCGATTTTCCAGGAAAATTTATCACCATGAAGAATAATAAGGCAACAATAATTCCGGGAATAACTAATCTCCATGCTTCTGGGAATTTTTTATTTTTAAGTAAACTTAGAAAGTTGCAACCGGCGACTACTCCCAGAATAACGGTTACGAGCTGGTTTGATAGAACGACAATAATACTGGTGAGGGTAAAAAAGATCAGGTTTCGATTATCCTTAATTTTGGGCAAATTAATCAAGGCTAAAAAGAAGAAAATTAAACCAAGCTCATTCCTGAATAAATCCCAACTAATTCTCAAGGCCCCTAGTTGAAAAATGAGGAGCAGGCCGCCGATAAAAGCTTTAAGTGGCGAAAAGTTCAAGAATTTTCTCAAAAAATAATAAAAGCTGATGGTAAGGAGACCATAAAGAAGAGGCCCAAAAATTTTCATAATAATCAGCGGGTGGACGCCGATAATTTTAAAAGGCAAAAAGAGAAAATACAAAATATTGGCAGATTTTATCCAATTAATTAAAGGGCCATTATAACTTGCCAGGTCCGCAACATACGAATTGAAAGTATCGTAACCAATGGGCCAGACACCAGCCTTAATTTCAGGAATTATCCGGATCGCCGCGGCGATGATAAAAAGGACTAAAACAATAAACCACTCTTGATTATAATATTTTTGTGTTTTTGTCACCCCTCTCCTTGTAGCACTCGTATTCAAACACTTTTTTCTAAAACCTTCAGGGTTTTTCTGGCCGCTCTTTCCCAAGAAAATTTCTTGGCTTGCTTTAAGCCGTACAAAGACAGTTTCTTTGCCAATCTCGGCGATAATAAAATTTTCTTGATCGACCGGGCTAATTCCTCTTCGTTTTTAGGATTAATCAAAATACCCGCGCTTTCCACTACCTCAGGCAAAGAAGAACAATTTGAGGCGATTACTGGTGTCCCGCAAGCCATGGCCTCAAGCGGTGGTAGGCCAAAACCTTCATAAAGCGAAGGGTAAATAAAAATCGAAGCTCTATTATAAATATACGGCAAATCGGCCTCGTCCGCAAACCCCGTAAAAATAACTTTGCTTTCCAAATTATAATTTTTAATTGTCTCACGCAGGATTTTATTATTCCAGCCTTCGCCGCCTGTAAAAACAATTTTGTATTCCTGTTTTAAATTATTGGGTAGTAAGGCAAAAGCTTTAATAATTAATGAGAGGTTTTTACGTGGTTCAAGTGTGCCAACGCTCAAGAGAAATTTTGTATCTAGCGGGATATATTTGTTTGTTTTTTCCTTAATCAACTTTTTATTTTTACAAACTTTAAAATTCTCGGTAACGGCCTCGGGAATAACAATAATCTTTTTGTTTCCAAGCTTAAAATATTGCTGGAGATCTTTCTTGGTCGAGTCTGAGGGAGCGATGATAACTTTTGCCTGCTTGATAGCAATTTTTGTTCGTTTCAGATAATAATTGCTTAAATATCTGCCGCGATGTTCGGGAAATTTTTGAAAAACTAGGTCGTGGATGGCAACGGCCATGTTATCAAAGCCTTTTTTGGGAATTCCGGCAAAATGTGGGGCAAAATAAACGTCTAAAGGATCTCTGATAAACATTTTGAGCGAGATGGGGAGCCCCGTCAGAAACTCTTTCCAGGAAGCGGGGAGGGGAATAATTCTTATGGTAACATTTTTAGCTTCTACTTTTTTAACCAGATCGGTTAAGATTTTTTTTCGTTCTTTTTTTTTGCGAATAAAACTGCCATACAAAAAATAGTGATTTCTTTTATCAATTTTCAATAGATTTTTGACTAAATTATAAGTGTATCGGCCAAAACCGGCCTTCTCAAAAATAAGACAATTGACATCAATGCCAATGTTCATAAATGTTTCCTATATCAAAAAGTGCTAACATCGTATTCTAGCACAAGGTGTAATTAATCCAAATAGTAAAATAGTTTTTGGAAATTGGAAAGTGGAAATAGGTAACTATTTGAATGCCTAAAGGCAAATTTCTGTTTTCTATACTGTTTTCTGTTTTCCTTTAACTTTTTTCTGATTTCACCTTATCGTGTAATTATAGGTCACTTCATCACCCATCCAGGTCTTTTGTTCTATTACCGGACGGAATTTTTCGGTATATGAACCCTTTTGGTTGGGCACGGTAATTGAGAGGGTGAAAATACCAACTTGGCCTGGGGCGATGGAGGGCTGAAGCATTCTCCAGCGGGTATTGCCGCCGGTTAAAACACTTGAGCGATCTTGGGGATCGCTAGTGCCAAGATGGGCTGGGTTGGCGCCATCGCGATACCAGATGGTATTGCCGGTATTTTTATAATAGACATAAAGAGTTATCCTTTGGCCCGGGACCATGTTGGCCGGTGCATAGGCTTTAGTAACATATTGAGCGTTATAACTTTCTGGAGTAGAAGCTGATTGACCACTTTTGCCACTTATTAAGTCGAGCTTATTGATGACTCCCTTTGAAGCAACGGGCGAGCCGCCGACTTGGACATTAAAGGTGACTTCGGCGCCAGGAATCCAAGTAACTTGTTCCATCACCGGCTGGAGTTTTTCAACATAAGTGCCTGTTTCTTGGGGCGCGGTGATCGTGATGGAAAAGACTCCGACCATATTTCGATAGATAACAGGTTGTAACAGATTCCAACGCACATTGCCGCCGAAAAGCTTGCTGTCTCTGTCACGAGGATCGGTGTTGCCTAAGTGAGTGGGGTTAGCTCCGTTCTTTAGCCACGGTGCCGAACCAGTATTCTGAAAGTAAGCATAATAGGTCGCCCGTTGGCCTGGCCTGAGGTAGGTCGGCCCAACTTTGGTGATAAATCTAGCGCCATAAGAAGCCGGAGGAACATAGGTTTTATAACTATTATAAATCCGGTTGAAACTTTCATTGCCCGAAAGGTGAGGTGTATAGCGATAAAGAGCCGAGGTTGCTCGGTTAGCGAATCTGATTGCTTGGCCATCAATCATCATTGTCTTGCCCACATTCCAATCCGAACCATTGGCCGCCCAAACTGTGTAATTAATTTTTAATTGCCAAGTGCCGCTGTAAACCTGGTTGCTAAAACCGGCGTATTTCTGTAAAGCCGGATTGTTAGAATCACAGCCGTCGCAAATACCATATCCCATCGCCCAGCGAACGCGATAATCGAAATTAGTATTTGATTCGATTAAACTTTCTTCTTTTTGAATGGTTGATAATATAACAACGGGATTAATGCCGTACATTCGGGCGGCATTAGCAATAATTTGCGCCGCTGATAATCCTCCTTCTCGGAAACTACGGAGTCTTGTGCCACCTTTAGTATTTAAGAAACTTTGGATACCATCGGCGTCCCAGGTTTGCCAGGCCAAAAATTCACCATCGGAAATTAAGTTCTGGGGATCATGGGCTCGGGCAGTTTTTGCCTCAAAAAAATATATAAAACCGGCGCTGGTAAGCGTTAGGATAAAGACCAAGAAGTAGTAAATAAATTTTTGAATGCGAACCAAAATCCCTCCGAAGTTTATCTGTTTATTATATTATACCTGATCTGAAGTCGAGTGTCAACCCGTTCGATTCCGCTCAGGGCAAGTACTATCTTAGCCTAACATCGACTCGTTTTTTTTGCAAATTTTGCAACATTTGACCTGAAACCACTTACACCTACGCGGTGGAAGTTTTTGCAGGTTAGAGGTTATTAAAAAATACGAAAAAGGGTCGGTGTCCCGGACCTCGCAGGTCTACTCTTTCAATTCGGCGTGGTTTTGTATATATCCGATAACCATGCTATTTTCATGCGGTCGTTGAAAAATCGCATGGTTTTGCTTAATTATTTAATTATACGAAAAACCCCGCTAGATAGCTTTCGCCTCTAACGGGGTGAAGGGGCCGGTTTCCCGGAACCTTGGTCGATACTACTTTCGATATCCCTCACGGGATATCCTCTCTTTTGCCAGGCCAACTCTGTCTCAGCCTAGAGAAGTCCTGCTCCATCTCCTCATACCCCTTCTCGAGAAACGACTGGATCAACTTCTTCAACGTTACATCCCCGCCGCGCTCGCAATACCGCACCTTGATCCACCTTCCCTCTCTCACCAGGTTCAACGATGCTGAAATGCGATCGAGGTCATCCATCGGACAAATCAAGGTAAAAGCATGCATCCGCGCTCTCTCCATCATCTGTACTGCGCATCCCCAGATCGCAGCCACATCTGCAAACCTTTCCGGACCAGGGAACGCATCGGGGATGTAGACGACCACGGCGTCCATCTCTTTCCATCTCGGCGGGACTTTCACATCGCACATTTTCGGCGGGTTTAGACTCCGATACGGATCATCACTCTTCCTGATAAGCAAACCGAAATCGAACCGCTCGACGATGATGGCGATATCCTCGGCCGAAACGACCTCCCGATTACCCAGCCCGTCAATCGTCCGACCGCTGATAAACAGCACTTTCATCGTAGTCTCTCCTTATCAGTGTATTCACCTCTAAATCATCGAGTTATCGATAACTTAGGGGTGAGCCGGAGGATTATTGCCCCTGATCCTCCGGCTTGTTCGATCTTTGCTGTGATTGAGCGATCTTCTGTTGATAAGACCGCCATTGGCTATAAATTCTGCTATAACAGCCTTTACAGCCGCATTCGGCCGCGTGAGTCAAGTCATCAAGTATTCTGCCGACACTTTCCCCTCCAGGAATGGCTCTATCGTCATGTCCCGTCACTCGATAGACCATCCCTTCATCAACTCTCGGGACTCGGTTCGGACGCGAATAGCCGCCGACCAAATCCTTAGTTGATATCATGAGGGGAAGGCGTTCGACATGCCCCTTGGCTTCAAACGTGAAACCGAATGCTCTCAGCAAAGCAGCAAGGCTCTTGATCCACCGGAGGTTAGCATCGACATAGTTGTCGACGAAACCAATCTGCTTTGCCATCTCTTCAGGATCGAGCATCCTTTTCACCTCCTTTCTCGAGCTGACCGCTCGGGGCTCCGGTTTTTTCCTCTTTCCTGTTGGGCTTTCAACCCTTGGGGCATAACAGGAGGACCTGAGGTGCCGTACCGGAACGGCTAATAGTTTAAGGTTCAAATCACGATATCCATCGTGAACAACTGATTATAGCACATATCACAAGGTTTGTCAATAGTTATCCACATATTTTAGTGCATTGACAAGATTGATATTTTATGATATAATATTATTGACGAAAGTTTTCCACACAACTGTGTTTAGTCATTGCGAGGAGAGTATTTGACGAAGCAATCCGATTCAACAGAATCGTCCCGAGTAATCGAGGGATCTGGATAGACTGCCACGGCTTCGCCTCGCAGTGACCGTTGCAAAATCGCCACGCCCCGATAGGGCTCGCGATGACAAAAGAAGATTATGAACGAAGAAACTTTACTAAAATTTGGCCTTTCCGAAAAAGAAGCCCAAGTTTACTTGGCCCTTTTGGAGTTAGGCACTGCCTCCGTCTCCGATATCGCCGCCGAAGCAAAAATCAACCGCACCACTTGTTACGATATCCTTGAATCTTTAGTTCAAGACGGCCTTGTTATCTATGTCAAAGAAAAAACCAAGCACTATACCGCCGAAGATCCCGAACTTTTAATTGCTTTCTTGGAGAAAAAAAGTAAAATTTTTAACGAAAAAGCCCAGGAGGCGAAAAAAATATTGCCCCAATTAAAAGGAATTTATAACGCCGCTCCACGTAAACCTAAAGTGATGTATTTTGAAGGTGATGACGGTTTGATAAATATGTATGAGGACTCGTTGACCTCGAAAACCGAAATTTTATCGTGGCTAAACACGGAAAAAACGATGACTTTTCGCCCCAAATATTTCAGCGATTATTATAAGCGGCGCGCTAAAAAAGGCATCCACATTAAAGCCATTGTCAACGATGTGCCGATATCGAGAGAGATAAATAGCCGAAATAAAGCCGAAGACCGAGAGATGCGGCTCATTCCTAAAGAGATGATGAATATCGTTCCCGAGTGCTATATTTACGATAATAAGGTGGCTTATATGTCGATTGAAGAAAGATTCGGCGTGATGATTGAATCAAAAGATATTGCCGAGGCCCAACGCCGGATATATGAGCTGGCGTGGAAAGAAGCAACCAAGATTTCAAGCTAAAGCTTGGGCTATGATATTCACCAGCTTGACTGGTCCGAACGCTTAAATTATGATAAGGATAGCTAATTAATCGATTGGTATTAACTTTATATTAAGAAGGTAAGGAGGTTTTTATGGCTGAAGTAAGTCAAGATCAAAGGTCCGGCGATTGGATGGAAGACTACGAGGGACAACTCGCAATTGATGTCTATCAAACTGATGATGATGTGGTGATTAAAGCCCCAATTGCTGGGGTAGAAAGAGCAGATTTGGAATTATCTATTACCGACGAGGTGGTTAATATTAAGGGGGAAAGAAAACATCAAGGCGATCCTAAAAGGGAAAGCTATCTTTGCCAGGAATGTTATTGGGGACCTTTTTCCCGCTCATATATTATGCCGGTTGAGATGGTAGGCGAAAAAGCCCAAGCCTCCCTTAAAGGTGGGATACTGACGATCACGATTCCTAAACAAGAAAAAACTAAGGCAAAAACCATTCAAATAACATCCGAGGATTAAACAAATATGAAAATTCGTAAAGCGGTGATTCCGGCCGCTGGTTATGGCACAAGATTTTTGCCGATGACCAAGGCTTCGCCGAAAGAGATGCTGCCGATCATCGACAAGCCGATCATTCAATATGTGGTCGAAGAGGCCGTCGCCTCAGGTATCGAAGATATTATTATTGTTACTGGTTACAATAAACGGGCAATTGAAGACCACTTCGACCATTCTCTTGAATTAGAAAATTACCTCGAAAAATGCGGCAAGGAGGAGCAGCTTGAGGAAGTGCGTAAAATTGCCCGCATGGCCAATTTTATCTATATTCGTCAGAAGGGACCTTACGGCAATGGCACACCAGTGTTAAATGCGGAACCAATTATTGGCAATGAGCCCTTTGCGGTTTTGTGGGGTGATGATTTTATTTATTCTGAGCCGCCGCGTTTAGAACAAATGATTGAAACGTTCGAAGAGTACCACGATCCAATTATTTCCGCTGTCCGCATTAAAAATCCTGAATTTTTGAGAAAATACGGCATCGCTAAAGTTAAGCCGGTTAAAGATAAAGTATTTGAGGTAGAGGATATTGTCGAAAAGCCAGAACCGAAAGAAGCGCCATCGGATTTAGCGGTGCACAGCGCCTATATTCTTACGCCTGATATTTTTGACGCCCTGAAGAGGGTTAAACCGGGCAAGGGCGGTGAAATTTATCTTGTTGACGGCATTAACGAGTTGCGCGATAAACATAAAATTTACGCCCGTGAAATCGAAAATGGCAAATATTACGATGCCGGCAATAAACTGGAATATATTAAAGCTAATGTTGAATTTGCTTTAAAGCGCGACGATCTTAAAGAAGAATTTCAAAAGTTTATTAAAAATATTGCCAAGGATCTATAGCATACTCATAAGGAGGAAAAATGCCACCGGGGGGCGTGGACAAAAAAATTATTATCTTAGGCGGGTTAATTGTTGTTTTCATTATTGCCTTAGTGCTCTTTCTAATTTTTGGTCGAAAGAGCTCAAAGCCAGAATCAACTGCTTCGAGTAGCAACCAATTGGTCATTTGGGACTCTTTTGATGGCGAAGAAGATCTTTCAGACATTATTACTGAGTATAAAAGACTAAATCCTGACACTGATGTCACTTTTGTCAAAAAGAACCCGGCCACCTACGAAACTGAATCGGTTAATGCCATTGCTGAAGGCAAAGGACCTGACATTTGGATTATCCCTTCTGATTGGATGGCAAAACACCATGAAAAGCTGGCGGCGTTGGCGGATAACAGGCTAGATCCAAAGCACAAAGAAGCAAATAGTAAATTTTATAAAGATACTTATCTCGACGTGGCCTACAAAGATAATGTCATCTCCGACAAAGTCTACGGCATTCCTCTTTTTGTCGATAGCTTATCACTCTATTTAAATACCGGTCTTTTGGATAGCAAATATCAGGATTATGTCAAAGCGCATCGCAACGTCAATACGCGGGAGCTTAAAAATGTCTTTAATCAGGCCCCAAAAACTTGGGATGATTTGACAACTTTAATTAAATTTTATGGTTACGGCGCCATCGCTCTTGGTTCGGCCGATAATGTCGATCTGTCCGGAGATATTCTGGCGGCCTTAATGCTGCAATATGGCGCTCAAATGAATTCGAATGATCAAAAATCCGCTCTTTTTCATACGGCCAGTAATCAATTCAGCGATCTTGCTTATCCCGGCACAAAAGCTCTATCTTTCTATACTAGTTTTGCCCAAAAAGATAATCCTAATTACACTTGGGATCGCAAAGAAAAAAGTGCCTACGAAGCCTTTAAAAATGGCCAGGTTGCAATCTTGATCGATTATGCCGAGCAGGCTAAAAAAATTGAGCAAGATAGCAATCGCAGCACCCAGATTGCCCCCTTGCCACAAATTAAAGACAGCCAAAACAAAATTGACTTGGCTTATTATCAAGTTTTGACCGTGCCAAAAGGTAGCGCAAATTCGGAAAAAGCTTGGGGCTTCTTAACTTTCCTTTATAACAATCCTTCGTTATATAAACAATATGGAACGCGGACTGAATTAGCCTCGCCGCTGAAAGAAGAAACCAAAAACTCAACTGATGCGTTGGACATCCAAAATAATTTTAGCTCGAGCTGGTACAATCCAGATCCAGCCAAAGCTGACAAAATTTTTAAGTCGGCGATTAATCAAGTTTTGGATGGACAAAAACCGCAAACCGCGATTGACGGCGCGGCGGCGGAAATAAGTGCTTTGCTACAGAAGTTAAGCGAAGAGCAATAAATTTAGGAGTCGTTTGATATGATAAAAAAATGGCTTAGTAACAAGCATGCGACACGCCGCTTAGCCGTTTTATTGGTAATGTTTTTAGTTTTAGCCAGCGGGACTTTAATTTATTTTCAATTTTTCCCCCAAAATCTCTCCGTTTCGGCCGATGCCACTCCCGACATCGGCCAGATTAGATTTCCTAAAACCAACATCACCAGCATTCCCGATTTACTGACTAAATTAGTTTATATTTTCCTCCCGGCGGCTGGTATGTGGGCGGTAATTTCTCTTATCTGGGCAGGGATTTTATACATTACCGCCGCTGGCAATACCGAGCGGGCTGAGAGGGCCAAAAAACAGGTCGTGTGGTCAATTACTGGGATTGTTATCATCGCCATGTCGGCGCTCATTGTTTATACTTTTGTCAGAATACTCACTGGCAACGAACCTATCCCCGGAACAACTAGCCCCGGGGCTACGAGCCCGGGAACGACCCCTTCTGGCGCTATCCCGCCGCAAATTTCAACTTCGCCGTCAATTTTCATCGGGCCACCTTTGCCACCAACCTAAACAAAATGAAAAAAATATTCCGCTTAATTTACTTGATCATCTTCGCCTTTTTCTTTATTTTGCCTTTAAAATCACAGGCAATTGAGACTAATATTTCTGTTACGCCAGAGAATAACGCTAAGGTTGGTGATAAAGTCGGAATTGTCTATACGGTCTACAACGATGACCCAAAGGCAAAATGGATCTTGCTTAGAATTTATGACCCAAATGATCTCGGCAACGAGGCAATGTACACGCCAAAAGACAAAGATCCTGTGCCAAATTTAAATACTACCGGCCGCTATACCTATACTTGGGATACCAAAGCCGCTCAAAGCAACCCCGGCGATCATCGAATTGATGTGGTCGTGACAGAAAATGATGAGACAAAAGAACTTAATGCTATTTCTTACGCCGAGCTTTATAAATTACTCCCTGCAAATGGGGGGACACCGACGCCGAATAATACTGCTTCAGGCGGCACTCCTAGCCCAACCAACTCGGGCAATGCCGATGCCAATAAAAGTCTTTTTCCGTCCAACCCAGAAAAATGGACGCTTGAGACAATTTTTGAAATTATCAACAATATTTTGACTTTTGTGAGCCTCACGGCTGGGGCTTTGGCAGTTTTTTTGATAGTCTGGTTTGGTTTTAGTTATTTTACAGCCTTTGGCAGTGAAGAAAAAATCGAAGGGGCAAAAAAGGGCATTCTCTATACCCTTTCTGGCTTGGGAATAATAATACTTGCCAAAGTTTTTATCGCTTTGTTAGTCAGCATTTTCCAGTAGCTTGCCCCCACACCTAAGCTATCGGACATAATAAAACGAATGCTTAGAAATTATTATTTAGAATCGGAAAATATATCTCGTTATAATCCCTTAGGTGTGGGGGCTTGCAAATTATTTAGACTTAATATATTTTTAAATTAAGAGGAGGTCGAAATGTTACAACTAATATCCAAAGCGCAGGCTGCGGTCAGCTTCCCGGGAATTCCGCTGCTTGATAAAAGTGATAGTTTCACCGCGGTGGTTGGCGATATTGTCGCCTGGCTACTTGGCTTTGCCGGCATTATTGCTGTTATTTATCTCATCTATGGCGGACTTTTGTACATTACTGCCGGTGGCGATGCGGAAAAATCAAAAAGTGGCCGCGCGGCGCTCATCAATGCCATTATTGGTATTGTGATTATTGCCTTGGCGTTCTTGATCGTCCGTTGGGTTGGCAGCGTTGTTGAAACAGGTACCGCTGGCTAAAAATTAAATTGAGTAGATATGAGAATGGCTCCCCGCAATACATCGCGGAGAGCCATTTTCGTACTCGTGAGTAAATCACCGGCTGTTGGCCGCCAGTATTGCGGCCTTGAGATGCTTGGCCACTTTGGTGCAGATGCTCTGCACCGCGGTGTTGGCCGGTGCGGTGGCCCAGTAGATCTGGGCGCCGCGGCCGTTACTGCCGATCCGATAGCCGCTGCCGATTCCTCGGCCGCGACTACTGTAACCAGCGCGGTCCGTGAGGCTGGTGTTGGAATGGCTATTATAGCCCATTCCGCCACCGCCTCGGCCACTTCGGCCACCCAAGCCGCTGTTCCGATCCGTCAGGCTGGTGTTCGTGCGGCTGTTGTAGCCGCCGAGCCCACCGCTACGGCCGGACCGAGAGCTTCTGCGGTTGTCGGTGAGACTGGTGTTGCTTCCGTTGCGACGGTTGTCGCGGGAGAAGCTGATGATGTTCTCACTCGCGAGCTGCTGCGAGCCGGTGATGGTTTCCGCCCATTTCACCTGCCCATACAGCGTGGCCCGGGCCTCGACCACGAGGTCTCCGCGTTCAGCCGCAGTGGCAAGGTCGAAGTTGCGAATCGATCCCGCTGCGGCAAACATCGTGCCGCCTTCGGCAACGCGGAACAGCTCGACTCGCCAGGCGCTCTGGAGATTTGGGTCCGTGTTGACCCCGAGCCCGATGTTGGCGAGCTCGCGCTCGGTCCCCAAGAGCAGCTGAAGCTGCCCCTGGTCCATCTGGTTGATGTCGGCCTCGGAGAGACCGTCAACCAGCACGTCGATCGGCCCCCCAGAAACCTTCTGGGGACCGACCGTGGCCGTCGGCTTGGGGCTATAGAACTCCTGCCCCAGAGCCAGAGACGGCAGGATTGCCGTCATAACTGCCACGACAACGACCATCCACACCTGTGAGCGCTTCACGATACGCCTCCCTTGTCTCGAGCGTAGTCGAGAGATTGTATACCGAACCTGTAAACTACCAGGAATAAGTTGTTAAGCATCTGGAGAGGTACTCACTCTCCGAGACCTTGTATTATATCACAAAATAAGGTGAAAGTCAAGACCTTCTAACCTGTTAGAACAAAATATAATATTAAAATGGGGAGTAGGGCTAAAGTTTGAGAGACTAGTATAGTCATTAGTCTAAGGTCATTGTCAAACCTAAAACTATTGACTCAAACCATACCAGCTACCCAAACCTTTGCCCCAAAACTCTTTACTCTTTCGTCACTCTCTCAACTTCTTCTTTGCTCGTAATCCCATGTTTTACTTTTTCGAGTCCATCTTCATACATTGTTCTCATCCCAAGTTCCTTCGCTTTTTCTTCAAATTTTCTAAGCGGTGCTTTTTCTTGGATTAATTTTTCAATCTCCGGTCCCGGCTCTAAGACTTCCAAAATTGCCAGTCTTCCTTTAAAGCCGGTGCGATGGCACTCGTCGCAACCTTTGCCTTGGCAAACATTATGAATTTTTCTCACCAACCTTTGAGCGATAATCAAATTAATTGTGCCGCTCATTAAATATGGCTCAACGCCCATTTCCGCTAATCTCGCAAAGCTCGAGGGTGCATTGTTGGTGTGTAGCGTTGATAAAACTAAATGGCCGGTCATAGCCGCTTGGAGAGCTATATCGGCTGTTTCTTTATCGCGAATTTCACCAATCATTAGTGTGTTTGGATCCTGCCTTAACGAAGCCTTAAGCGCCTCTAAAAATGATGTCTGGTTGGTGGAATCAATTTGCACTTGCTCAACACCGCTGATGCGATATTCAATCGGATCCTCGAGGGTAATTATCTTGGTTCCTGACACATTTAATTTCTGCAAGATTGCATACAAAGTGGTGGTTTTGCCCGAACCTGTTGGACCGGTATTTAAAATCATCCCCTGCGGCTTAGAAATTGCCTCCCGTATGGCGGCTAAACCTTCTTCGGAGAAGCCCAAATTTTCTAAGCTTAAGAATTGTTTGTCTTTTGGGAGGAGTCTTAAAGTGACTGCCTCGCCATACGAGGTCGGCATGGTGGCGACGCGGACATCAACATCTTTGCCAATGACTTTGACGGAAAAGCGGCCATTTTGTGGATGAGTAACATCCATTTTTAGCTGGGCTAAATATTTAATTCGCGATATTATATTGTGAAAGGCGTCCATAGGCAAATCAGCCACTTGTTGAAGAATACCATCAATCCGATAGCGAATTCTCATTATCCCCTCGCCCGGCTCAATATGAATATCACTGGCATCCAGTCGCATCGCGCCAGCGAAAACAATGTCCAAAATTTCCGTTGTTGAGACCGTGGCAATTTTGTCACGGAGGGCATTGATGGTGTTAATTTCTTTTTCAAAGGCGTCTTCGGTTTCCTTGGTGACTTCCACCTTAGTTTCTTGGGCCTGCGGCAGAAGCTCATCGTAACGGCTGAGGGCAAAATTAAGACTACTTTTAGAACAGCAGGTAAGACTAAAATCGAGTTGAGTTTCTTTTTTAAGACTTTCGATAATGAACCCTTGCTCGGGCGTGGGGTTATCGGTGGCAATTTTAACTAAGTTTTCGATTCTAAGATACGCAATCAACCGGTACTGCATTGCCTGCTCTTTAGTGATAATTTTTAAAACATTCGGCGTCAAAGGATAACCGACTAAATTAATATAGGGCAAATTTAATTGTTTCGCCTTCTCCTGAGCGTGGCGCTCTTCCGCTTCGCGGGCGATATTTTTGAGCGTATTGTCGATATCGGCCAAAATCCCTCCGATTTAAATTTATCTGGGTTTAGACCTTTCAGCTCGTTCTCGCTCGTTCAGATACTCGATAGTGGCATCAAAAACTCTTTCATCATTCAGGGGCGAGATGTCGCCACCTTCAAGAACCTGCAGTTGATGTTGAAGTGAGGCAAACTGCGGGTCTCGAGCTAGCTTTGCTTCACGGGGCTCATCCAAACGGCCGGCTTGATTTAGAACTTCGTGTCTCCTCTGCTCCAGCTGCTGGCCAAGGATGAGCTGAGCGGTTGAGGCTAAACCGCTTAAATCGCCTCTTCTTAACGCCGTCTTCGCCATATTCATCACCCCCGGCTCGCCAACCAAATCCAATCGTGTCACATGGCCCTTGCCACCGGATTCGGTTGCTCGATTCCAACGGTTAAAATTTCGTTTGGCCCCCAATAATGGATCTTGTTCGGGTCCTCTTTCCATAATAGTCTCCTTAATTTTATCTTCTACTGAAAGTATCGCACAGCACCGGTTTTTTGCAAATATTTTTTGGCTGGCGGAGAGGGTGAGATGCGTGCCTAAAGGCGAACTCACAATGGCCTTGCGGCCATACCGCTTTGGCGGTGGGAGGAGGATTCGAACCTCCGATACCCTTGCGAGTATAGCGGTTTTCGAGACCGCCCCAATCAACCACTCTGGCATCCCACCATTCTTCGTACTTAGTACTTAATTTTCTTCGTACTTATTTTACCTTTGGTCTAATGACTATCCTTCTTCCCGGCTCCTCACCTTCAGAAATACCTTCAACTCCCTCAATTTCTTGTAAAGCAACATGAACTAAACGCCGATCATAAGCGCCCATTGGCGGCAAAGCGACTTCGCCGCCAAAAGCAATTACTTTCTGGGCGGCTTTCTTGGCCATTTCTTCAACTTCTCTGCCTCGCAGTTCGCGGTAGCCAGCAATATCTAAAGAGAGTGGAATAAATTCCTCACACTCTTTAGCCAGCATCAAACGCAGGACATGCTGGAGGGCTTCCAAAGTTTCGCCATGGCGTCCAATCAATAATCCCGAAGTTGCTGTTTCAACATTGATGCGGCAAATATTGTCATCTAAAGTAATTCCTAATATAGCGTCTGGATCTAAATGTTTGAATAGGGTTTTTGCCTGTTTTTCAACGGCCTTGGCAGAAATTTTGATTTTATCTAAACTCATTTTTTCTTTCTCACTGTTATTTCGACGCCATGTTTTTTAGTCGATTCTTTTTCTTCAGATTTTTTCTTAGGATTATAAATAGTGTTTTCTTCTTTGAGTTTCGGATTTAGAATTTCGAATTTCGGATTTTCTCTCATAACATACCATTGTTGGGCGATACCAAAGATGGTGGTAATAATCCAGTAAAGCGGTAGAGCCGCGGGTAGTCTGCCGGCAATAATAACCGTGAATAAAGGCATCAAATACATCATCTGTTTGGCGATCATTGCTTGGGTATCTTGCGTGCCCTGCTTGGCTAGAGGCATTAATTGGCGCGACTGGAAATACTGCAAAACGCCGGCGATAACGGGCAAGATCCAACGATCCGGTTGGGCTAAGTTTAAACCCAGAAACATGGTATTAATAAACTCCGGCCGCGGCATAAATGAATACAAAAGGTCAAAACGCGAGGTGTTAAGGCCGTTGATGAAAACATAATATAAAACAATTAAAATCGGGAACTGAATTAAGAGCGGTAAACACGAGCCGAGTGGATTAATTTTATTTACCTTATAAAACTCCATTAGGGCTTGAGATTGTTTTTGCTTATCGCCTTTATATTTTTCCTGAATTTTTTGGATCTCTGGTTGTAGATTGCGCATTCGGAATTGAGCCCGGCTTGCCTTCAAAGATGATGGCACCAAAATTAGCCTGATGATGATTGTTAAAACAATAATCGCCCAGGCAACATTATGGCCAGGGATTAACCATACCAAAAAAATAAGAGCGTTAAATAACGGCTGATATAAAATTAATTTTAAGATAAGTTTTAGTGTAACCATGGTTTTGAAAAAAGTCTTCCTTCCATCTCCATTTTCAAATTTCTATACTATTTTCTACTTTCTTTTAACTATTTTCCTATTTGACCGGGTCCCATCCGCCTTTAGCCCATGGTGTACAGCGCATGATTCGTTTGAAACCAAGGTATGAGCCTCTAATTGCACCATATTTCTCAATCGCTTGATAGGTATATTCGCTGCAGGTAGGTTCATAGCGGCAAAATCCACCTTTCCCTTTATAAAATACTTTCATGGGGCCATGGTCAAATGACAAAGTATGTTGATAGACTCTGATTAACTTCAACAATACTATTTTACACATTCATCCGCCAAATATTTTTTTAATTTGCCCCCTAATATGTGCTTCTGGCTCAATTTTAAATAATCGGATTAAGTAATCGTTAGTCTTTCCTTTTAATACCTTAGCCAATTCGTCAAAAATAATTCTTCTTAGCCGGTTTCGAACAGTTACTTTTTTTTCTAGACTTTTGGGTATAACTACGCTGAAACGCGGATATTCTAAATTGTTGGGGTAGGATTTGACAGAAAAGTTGCCAAAATTATTCGATTTCCCTTTTCGATAAAGAATATTTACTTGCTTACGCGTCAGGCGGTATTTTTTTGCGAGCATTTTAAACTGTTAATCGCTTTCTCCCCTTTTGCCTACGGTTTTTTAAAATATTACGGCCATCGCTGGTTTTCATTTTTGATCTAAACCCGTGAGTTTTTTTCTTGTGTCGATTGTTGGGTTGATATGTTCTTTTCATAACGCTCCCTTCGGTCGCTAGACTACAAACTACGAAGCTGTACAAAAAATACGAAAAAATTTTGTAATCCTTTTGATTATACCCTATCCTGATTGTTTTATCAATGATCCTCGGCCTTTTTATCCCGCTCTACCCATCTTTCCCTTCTCGCCCTTCTTCCCCTTGGATAAATCGCCCATTCTCCAATTTCTTCAAGCCCATTTCCCCTAAATAGCTATCAAAGTCTTTCTGTTTTTGTTTTTCGCCAAATTTAACCGAATGATATTTTTCTTTGGCGGGCAAGGTCCCCTCATTTTCCATTTTGCGATATAACGATAATTTTAATCGATTAAGAAGATAATCTTCTTCACGGCATTTATCCATTAAAATATCGTGATCGGATTTTGAGATCAGCCCATCTTTTAGAGAGTCTTCGCCGTCTTCTTTTATTTCTGCCAGTGAACCCAAGGAAAAACTTAAGAAGTCATAATATTCTTTAGTGGTTGAGCGTTTCCAGCCCTCGACGATGTTTTGTTTGACTGAGCGAGTGGAATCGCGCAGATGTTCTTTTCGGCGGCGTTCATCGTAGGGAAAATTTTCGGTGATTTTGAAAACGAATTCGCGCAATTCTTCAGCGCGTTTATAAACTAATAATTCTTTGTATCCTTCCGGTTTATGCATTTTTCTCCTTAATGGGATAGAGGGGTTAAATAGGCGATACGGGTTTCCCCTCTCGCCCCTTTCTCCCTTTCCACCCTTATTACCCCTCTCACCCCTTTATTCCTCTCAACCCTTCAGGCCTTGCCACATATATTCAAACTGCATTCTTTGCATATCGGCAATTTCTTTGTTCTCGATAATCACCCCGACCACTGGCTCGGTTAAAGAAAAAATAGAAACTTTATTCTCATAAATGTGGTAGCTGACAAAGACTTTTTGCCCTTTTGGTAAAAACTTGACAAGACGGTTGGTTTTTTCACCTTCTTTGTCCCATTCTTTGCTTTCTTTAGTTTTCTCGCAGATCAATCTAACCCAAATCCCCCGCTTTTTCCTCGCCTCAAGCCACCGGTTCCAGTTTTCGCGACCCACCAAGGTGATTTCCACTTCAGAGTTATACATCACATCATAACGACTGCCATCAGAGACAGTGGCGTGGACATCCTCAACCATGGCGATTAAACCGGCTCGGCCTTCATAAAATTTAACTGACGGCCGGTGGGTGACGCCGGCATACATTTTCTCCAGTTGAGGCAGGGCCTCGTGGGCGATTTTCTCTCTGAAAAGCCGTCTTTTTTCCAGCTTTCGGGGCGGCTCCGGAAGATATAGCTTTCTTTTCCCCTGAATAACAAAACTGGCGTAGCCAAAGGCCAAGAGATCGTCGAGCTCGTTATAAACCGTGATTCGGCTTAAATTGGCCTTGTTAGCAAGCTCTAAAATATTGGCCTGGCCCAACTCAAGTAATGCCAGGTATATTTTGGCCTGGTTCTCGCTTAAACCAAAAGGGGATAAATCGATATTTTCCATAATTGTATATTTATTATACACAATTTATCAATAATAGTCAATATTAACCATATTTTGTCAATTTAATGTCTCTGACTATTGACATTTTAGACCATTTATACTATAATCTCAAAAACGATAGAAAATCGGCCCCAGGGCTTCTTCTGTCGGTTGGACCTGAACAAGGGAAACCTACCCCTATATGACTCAAGTAAAGGAGGGAAGGAATGCGCAAGACCCTGTGGGGAAGTGAACGGGAACGAAGTTTCCTGCCGCCGTCATTCTGGGAAGAGTTCTGGGGCAATGTGGGCCACGGCTATATTACCTTGGGCATTGAGGTGGACAATCACAAGACAAGCGTCCACGTGCTGGCCAAGGTACGCTGGTCGCCCTCAAAATCGGCAGCTTGGCGAGGTGATTACCTCGACATCTTAGCCATCGACCTGCCGTCCGTTGCCCAGGCCGTCTATGACCAGGATGGTAATTTCCTTCGTGAGGCTTGGCCTGACGGCCCCCGGCACGACTCGGTGGTCCGCATTTTCGATTTGAAACATCCCAACGACTACTCCTCCCGGCGGAGACAGTGGTACGTCCTTGCCGAAGAGTTCCTGGCCATGGCCCAGCGCCAAACAGTGTGGCTCCGATGGGTAACTAAGAACAACCCTGACCTAACCCTCGGCGCCGAAGTAAGTCTCGATATGGCCAGAACGATCCTCTGCCCGTACCAGCCGGAAGAGCTCGAATCTTTCGGCATCACTGTGCCGGTGAGCCTGCTTGACGGCGGCCTCTCGGTGAAGACTTGGGATGGCCAGAGGTACCATGACACTAACGAACTCTGGCTGCAAACTCCAAGGGCACACCCGAAGTTCCGCTACGAACAGCAGACAATCCTGGTCAAGCTCAAGCCGGCCACCAAATGGGCCGAATTCCTCTTCTGGCCCAAAGGCAAGCACATCTACTACCGGGCGGAGTTCACTGGCTCGAGATAGGAAGGATGCGACTGTCGGGGCGCGCTTTCGCGCGCCCCCCTTTTTTTGTTTATTTAATCCCTCTCCACGCCATTTCGAAGATGGCTCTTTGGGTGTCAGCGATTTCTTTGGATTCGATTAAGATGCCAAACGGTTCGGGTTTATAAGTAATAATAATAACCTTATTGGCGTAAATATTAATTTCGTTTTTGAGGGGGAATTGGTCATAAGGAACGACTTTTGATATTCTTAATTGTTCAAAATTTTTCTTCAAATACTCTCTTAAAACTGCCGAATCCTGATAAATTCCCCGTAGATGAATTTTTTTAGCGGTTCGACGGCGAATATAATCGATCGAATAGTCCTCGAAGTACTTTACTGTGTCAGCGCTAACATAGGCAAGAATTTCGTCCCCGGCCTGCAAAGTTAATAACGTGTCCTCGTACAATTGCTTAATCCCTTCCACGCCCTCAAAATAAGCAATTTTAGGCTTGTTGGCTTTTGTGTTATAAATTGATAATAATTCGGGCAAATCTTGAGTCAGTTCTCTTTTTTCTTCTTCAATAAACCGGACAATCGCTTGGGGCGGATTGGCGACGAAATAATGTTTTTTGCCCTCAAAAGTTTCCGAAATGAAGCCGGTGGATTTTAACCGATAGAGAATATCGTAAGTAGTTGGTCGTTTGACTTGCGATTTTTGGGCAATCTGATTCGCCGTTGCTTTTTCTAATTGCAAAAGCGCAAAATAAACATCTTGCTCGTGTGGGTTTAGGCCTATTTTTTTGAGTGATTCTAAAAACATGACTTTGTCATCCTGAACTTGATTCAGGATCCAGATTCTCCTGACGCAAGTCAGGATCCAGTTAATTTATTATACAAATCCTTCCAATTGGGATTAATTTTCTCTATCAGCTCCAGTTTCCATTTTCTTTTCCAGTTCTTCAGCTGTTTTTCTCTTTTTATTGCCGAGCGCACATCTTCGGTTTGCTCATAATAAACTAATTTATTGACATCATACTTGGAAGTAAAGCCATTGGCGTTTTTGTGTTTGTGTTGATAAACCCTGTGTATAAGATTTGATGTCATACCAATATACAAGGTGCCATTTCGTTTGCTTGCCATAATATAGACGGGGTATTGTTTATTCATTTTGCTTCCTTTTTGTCATCCTGGCGAAAGCCGGGATCCATGCCTGGTTTCCCGATGTCGGATTACCATCCGGCTCGAGAATGACTCTGACGAGTCAGTTGTCGGAAAATACCGACATTTACATTATACATAATCTTATTTTAATCTGTCAAGATATAAGCCGTAAATACTTGACATTTTGGCTGGTTGTGCTATAATCTAATGTCCACAATCGGATAGGGAGCGGTGCTCCTGAAGTATCCGGTTGGGAAGAACCTTATAAGCGTGAAGCAAGGAGAGGCGAAAGTGCAACTAAAGGGGTTTGACTTCAGCCTTCAATTTGTATGGGAAGCAATCAGCAAGGGAATGTTAGTTCAACATTCCCTACTCATCCCCCCCGATTGTAACTTCGAATGTGTATATTGTCTGATGGATTCCAGACCGGGATTTCATCGCCCAGGGGAACTCACCCCTCAAGAAATGGTGGCACTTTTGGAAGCAACAGCTCAACTGGGCGCAAAAACATGGTACATCGCCGGAGAGGGAGAACCGCTGCTTTGGCCGAACTTGACGCGAATGGTTGAACTGGCCAATAGCTTGGGACAATGGGTAGTAATAGCCACTAACGGGGAGTTGCTCGACACCGATAAAGCAGCTCAACTTTTCGATTTAGATGTTTCCATCGTCACCAAGTTCAATTCATTTAATCCCAAAACATTCAGTCGGCTAGTTGGCAGAGAAGCAACCTTCGTTCCATACAATGGGCCGATAGCAGATTATCAAGGTAGGCTTATCCCTAAAGGTGTCGCCTCACTTATCCGAGCAGGATATAACTTGCCAGGCACCACCAGGGCTGGTCTGGAAACGGTTGTGGTCCCGACCATCCTTGCCGAAATACCCGAGATATACGAGTTCGGGCTGCGGCATAACTTTTGGACTAACGTGGAACGGTGTGTCGCCTTCGGCCGTGCCAAAGAACATCCCGAGGTTTTGGTATCCGACACCAGTCTCCAATCGCTGTGGCGAGAGCTCACAACCCTTGAACTTGAGCTTCAGATGCAACCACCGCCTCTGTCTATGGATTCAGATCTTGCTCACTACCGTTGTATTGACTGCAGACAAAGGCTGAAAACCCAAGTGGTTATTCGATCAGATGGAGAAGTCTATCGGTGTTTCACCTGGGTGCCAGAATTATATCTGGGTAATATCAGAGGGGTGCCTTTAGCCGATCTTCTCCAAAAAAAGTTACCTTATTTTGAGGGTAGTTGTGCATGTTTCGAGTTTGCTAAGTAAACTGCCCTCGACTATCATTGAGGTGCTCTGGGCGGCTTTAGCCGCCCTTTTGTTATATCCCCGCTCATCCACACCCAATCCACCCCCATACCAAATTGGTGCGCGATGAAGTCTAAATTTTTTAAGTTCATACCTTATGTCTTGACTGTGGATATTGAGAAAATAATCCACATGTATTTGAAGTGCGGGGTTGACAGGCTGTGGATAACTTACATATTATGAGATTGTCTCAATTGTGGATAACTTCCTGTGGACAACTGCGCAGGAAGCCGATAGGATAAGACTGCTGCGCAGAAATCCTAAATTCGAAATCCTAAATCCTAAACAAATCCCAAATCATAAAATTCAAATGTTTCAAACCTTGTAATTTTGAATTTAGATATTGTTTAGAGTTTAGAATTTAGTGTTTAGAATTTCCAACCGGAGGTTGGCAATGGACCCCAAAGAAATCTGGCAAACCGCTTTAGGCGAACTCGAAGTGACCTTATCCAAGGCGAATTTTACGACTTGGTTTAAGGATACTTTTATTTTAAGTATTGAAGATAAAGAAATAGTTATTGGTGTGCCTAATGCTTTTACTAAAGAATGGTTGGAAAATAAATACCATCCACAAATTTTTGACACGCTAAAAAAAATTAGGCCTGTAGTTGACTCTATTAAATATCGGGTTAGCTCACAGGTCATCTCGCCAGTTGCTCCAGTAAGTGGATCAAAAAAGGATATTCTCCTAGACGATTCCCCTGCCAGCGCAAAAACTAATCATCCTCACCTTAATGGCAAATATCGATTTCATAATTTTGTGATTGGCAATTCAAACCGCTTAGCCGTGGCCACCGCCCAAGCAATCTCCAACAAGCCCGGCGAAGTTTACAATCCCCTTTTTGTTTATGGCGGAGTCGGTTTGGGAAAAACTCATTTGGTTCAAGCGATTGGCAATGAAATTTTGGATAAATCTCCCAAAAAGAAAGTGATTTATGTCTCTTGCGAAAGATTCACCAATGATTTTATTTCCTCGATCTCGTCAGGCAAAATTAATGAGTTCAAAAAAGCCTACCGTGATTGTGATGTTTTAATTGTGGATGATATTCAATTCCTTTCGGGCAAAGAAGGAACGCAGGAAGAGTTTTTTCACACCTTCAATGCCTTACACCAAGGTAATCGTCAGATTGTCATGACCTCAGACCGCGTGCCACAAGCAATTCCCCAACTTGAGGAAAGACTGACCTCGCGTTTTGGCTGCGGTATGGTCGCTGATATCCAACCGCCTAATTTGGAAATGCGCGAGGCAATCCTAAAACAAAAAAGCACAGAAAAGGACTTTGCGCTCGAGGATGAGATTATTCACTATATTGCTTTAAATATTGAGTCAAATATTCGAGAGCTTGAGGGGGCAATTAACCGAATCCGGTCTGCCTGTCAGTTAAACAACATGATACCATCGCTCGATAATGTCAGCAAAATCCTCGAAGACCTGATTATTTCAAAAGGTAAAAGCCTGACGGTAGAAAAAATTCTTAAAACAGTCGGCGAATTCTTCAAAGTCGAGCACAAAGAATTGCTTTCAGCCAAACGTAATCGAGAATTAGTTTGGCCGCGCCAAATTATCATGTATTTATTGCGTCATGAGATGAATCTTTCCTTCCCGAAGATTAGCAAAGAACTTAACAAAAAGGATCATACAACAATAATCCATGGTGTGGATAAAATTGAAAAAGAAATTGGCGTAAATTCTGACCTGCAAAAAGAGCTGACATTGATCAAAGAAAAACTTTATATAGCTTAACAACTTAACAGTCTTGTGGATAATATGTGGATAACTTAGCACATTTTCCGATCAACTCCAAAGCAATTGCGGACAGATGCTAATTTATAAAAGCGGTGTTTTGTGAAAAATAACAAAAAGTGGATAAGTACACCAGTTATTCACAAGCCCTTCCCCTTGTTATCCACACCCTTAACCTCTGTTTTTCCACAGAATTCACAATGCTTATTACTATTGCTTTTTATTAAGTTATCTTTAAATATTATAGTAAGATGTGGATAAGTCGAAAGTAAATTCCTAATCGTTAAAATAATATTTCATATATAAATATAGTAGAGAAATTAAATAGGTATTAAACTCATCCATCTGGAAAGGATTAGATTATGAAAGTTTCATGCACCCAAGAAAATCTCACTAAAGGTTTAAATATTGTTGGTCGGCTCGTTGGCACAAGGGCAACTTTGCCTGTTTTAAATAATATTTTAATCAAGACGAAAAATGGTAGACTAACACTCTCGGCAACAGATTTAGAAATTGGGATATCCACATGGATTGGCGCCAAGGTAGATAAAGACGGAGCAGTAACTTGTCCAGCAAGATTACTTTCCGATTACACGGCCACCAATACTGACAAAACAATCAGCATTGAGCTCAAAGATACCACTTTACATTTAGATTCAGAACATTTTAAGGCCAATATCAAAGGAATTGAGGCGAGCGAGTTTCCTCTAATTCCCGAAGTTAAAGAAGGGGAAGCATTGGAAGTCTCAGCCCAAGATTTAAAAGAGGGGATTTTAAAGACAGTTTTTGCTTCGGCGCTCGACGAAACCCGGCCTGTTTTGGCGGGCGTTTGTTTGAAGATTGCTGCCGGCAAAATAAAAATGGTCGCAACAGATAGCTATCGATTGGCAGAAAAGACGATTAACCTGATCACTAAAGAAAGTAAAGAACAGAGCATTATTGTCCCCCAGCGCACAATGGCAGAAATCGGCCGTTTGCTTGACGAGTCTGTGGATAAAGTGACGATCAAGATTGGTGAAAATCAAATCCATTTTAAAATGGGGCCAACAGAAGTGATCTCCCGATTGGTCGAGGGCAGTTTCCCGGACTATGAGCAGATCATCCCCAAAAATATCAAAACAAAAATCGAGATTAATACTACCCAATTTCTCAATGCAATCAAAATGGCGAGTTTCTTTGCCAGAGAAGCAGCCAACAATGTCAAACTCTCATTTAAAAAGCCAAAGAATTTAGAAGTCATCGCCGTTTCGCCGCAACTGGGCGATAATACCTCGGAGCTTGAGGCAAATATTTCTGGCGATGAATTGGAAATCGCTTTTAATGCCAAATTTATTTTAGATGCTTTGCAGATTATTGATTCCGAAAAACTAAGCCTGGAGTTGGCCGGCAGCCTCTCACCGGGCATTATTAGACCGTCAAAAGATCCGAACTATCTTTATATCATTATGCCGCTGAGGATGGACGAATAGTCATTGAAAATGACGAATTTCTAATTAACCTAATTATTCTAATGAAATCCCAATTTCCCAATCACCAATTAGGCATTGAGATTTTGGATATTGTCGCACTCTTTAGGTTAATTAGGTCAATTAGAATAATTAGAAATTTATGCTTAAGTCTCTTGAACTAACTAACTTTCGCAACTATTCAAAGGCTTCTTTTGATTTTGCTGACACAACCATTTTAATTGGTCCAAATGGTATCGGCAAAACCAATATTATTGAAACAATTTATATGATCTCTACCGGCCGATCGTGGCGAACAAATCGGGACAATGAATTAATTAAATGGGGAAGCGACTTTATGAAAATATTAATCACACTTGCGGATGAAGAGGCCAAGACCTTAGAGATGGTAATGCAGAAAGAGGGGATTAATCTGCCGCAGAAAAAATCAGTAAAAGTTAACGGTGTTAAAAAGAAAATGGTTGATTTTTTGGGAATTATGCCAGCCGTTCTTTTCTCGCCGGAAGAAATAAGACTAATTGATGGTACCCCAGTGCATCGGCGGAGATTTTTAGATATTTTGCTCTGCGAAATGGAAAAAAAATATGTAATATTTTTGTTAGATCTAGCGAGAATTATTAAGAGTCGGAATAAATTATTATTCTTGATTAAAATAGGCAGGGCTGATACTCGCGAACTGGAATTCTGGGATGAGAAATTAGTTATTCTCGGTAGTTTCGTCATTCAGAAAAGAGAAAAAGTGATTGCCCATATAAACAGAAACCTAAGTACGACATATCAGAAGATTTCAGGAGCTAAAGAGAATTTGGAAATCAAATACAAGGCAACAGTCAAGCCCGAAAATTATGAAGAAACCTTAGTTGTCAGTCGAGACCGCGAAATTGAAAAGACGGCCACTTTATTCGGGCCTCATCGGGACGACTTCACGTTTTATTTGGATGGAAAAGATATTACGACCTTTGGCTCGAGAGGGGAGTTTCGGAGCGCGGTTTTGGCCTTAAAAATCGCCGAATTAAATTATTTTATAGAGTCAGGCAAGACGCGCCCGATTCTTTTGCTTGATGATATTTTCTCAGAACTGGATGAGCAAAGAAGAATGCATCTTGGGAAAATTGTCCAGGATTGCCAGACGATTATAACAACAACCGACTTAGATCATGTTGAGAAGGGTTTGAGGGAGAAAGCAAGGATTGTGGAGTTGGGGTAGGTTAGGGATTTTGGGGAGATTGGGGAAGATTTCTTTGGTTTACCCTTTTCTTAAAAAGATTTTCTCGGTACCCGCCTTTTTGAATAAATTTATTTTCGAGTGCCTTAATTTGTTTCGATAAAAGAAAGGTTGTCTGGGAGATTAAGGTTATTAGGAAATTGGCCGCCTCGATTGAAGAGTTAGGGAGAGTTGGGGTGTTTAGGGAATTTTCATCTACCCAAACCACCCTAAACTCCCTAAAAACCCTAATCTTCGGATCTTCTTTTCCCCAAAGCGGAAGTTTTCTTTGTCTTAAATAATCCTGATAGTCTAAAAGCAATTCTTCTAAAGACGCGTCAGCGACTCCCAAAAGTTTAATATAGGTTTGTAAGCTTTTTTCTTCATAACCTTCGGCGATGTTTTGCCGCCCGCTCCTTGCCGCGTGAACCATTTGCTCGCGAATTCTTAAATACTCTCGACCGGACAAATATTTATTACAAAATTCAAAAGTCAGGTCATAGACGACGCTCGCTAACATAAAAGTTGTAAGGTAATTGTAGCCCGAACGCGCCATTTTGCTTCTTAGTTTTCATTCCTAAACTTCCCAAAATCCCTAAATTTTCTCCCACAACCCCAAAAACATCTCCTTAAACATTTTAACAATAATTTCGTCCTCAATAACAATCGCCAGCGGAACTACCGGGTTCCAGAGAGCGATTTTGTTGTTCCATAAAAGATATGAGGACTCAAATTTCATCTCGGCGGGATAAAAACGGGTTTCTCGAAGTTCTCGAGCGTCTCTTTTTTTATATTCCGGATAATATTTGCCCTTATTGATCAAAAGTTTTATAAAAATTTTTTTGCGAATTCTTCTTTTGACCCAATTTCTTTCAAATTCCCAAGAAACCATTTTGACAAACCGGTCAACATCGCCGAAATAATACATTTCGCCTTTGGCTTCGTCAATAATATGATCAAAAATCTCAATATATTGGGCTTCGCCTTCATAAAATTTGACTTTTGGTTGCTTGCCGCGTTGGTTCACCGAAGCCAATAAATCGGGCAAGATTTCTCTAAAATGGTGTTCTTTTTCTTCGATCGCTCTCTTCTTGTGTTTGGATAAAACTAATAATTTGTCAGGCGATTCGACTTGAATATGCCGGTCGGACTCTTTGACGTTGATGGTTACTAATCCTTTTTCTTTTAACCGGTCAAGAATCGCATAAACCGTGGCGCGTTCGATCCCGGCTTTATAAGCAATTTTTGTAATCGTCGTTGGCCCTAACTCAAGACAGGCAAGATAAACCTTTGCCTCATTACCGATAATGCCTAATTCTTCCAATAATTTTACCAGTTCTTCCTTATTCATAATTGTATAATTCAATTATACACTATTTGTATTAATTGGTCAATATGGTTACATAAATGTCTATAAACACTTGACATTTATTTGAGATTGTGCTATATTATTGAGTTCGCGATGAGAGAGGCCGTCGGCTTAAACCATTGCGGAAGAACCTGGTACAAGGAGATGACATGCCACCAACCTGGCTTTTCGCTGTGGTACTGTGAGGGGGAATCCTTGTGTGGTACCTGGGATGTATTTTCTTTCTCGGGTATTTCGACTCCCTGGGGCTGGAGCCTCTGGGCGCAGCCTTACTTGCCATGCTGTGGCCAGTAACCTGGGTTGCTATTCCGGCCAGATTGCTGATTGCTTTGCTTTGCCTCATCGGTAAGCATGTAATCGGCAACATCTTTCGCTTAGTCGGTGAACTGGCTGATTGGTTGTATCGTATCGGATACAGACTTTAGAAAGGAGAGGGCGAGATGTGTTTCCTGTTGATGATGTTGGGGGTGCTTTGCCTCTGTTCAAGCGTTGGCTGCATATTCACGATGGTGATAGTCTCCTATGCCATCGCATTACAGAAGCACAGGCTGGAGACAAACAACTATGACGAGGCAGAGAAGCGAAAAGTGGTCAACGTTATCCTGGAGGCCATACGTTTTGGCACCAAGCTGGGCATTGCTAGTTTGTGTCTGAGCCTTCTTGGCGCAGGCATGCTCGCGTATCTAGTCCTGAAGTACTAAACAAGGTCGCCGAAAGATCTGAATGCCCAAGCCCCAAAGGTGAAAACCTGCGGGGCTTTTTTCGTCCAAAGGACGATCAGCCTTAGGCTGAGTTATAAGATTGCTCTAACCGGTGTTTAGGGTATAATTAAAGCATGGTTAAAAAGATCAAAAAAATAGTTTTATTTAAAGGTCAAAGAATCCGTCGACATTGGGATGAAAAAGAGGAAAAGTGGTATTTTTCGGTGGCGGACATTGTAGCGGTTTTATCGCAAAGTGCAGATCCGCGAAATTACTGGAAAGTTTTAAAGAACCGTCTTAAAAATGAAGGCAGTGAGGTGGTTACAAAATGTAACCAACTGAAAATGCAAGCGACAGACGGAAAATATTATTTGACCGACGTTGCCGACACTGAAGTAATACTCCGCCTTATCCAATCAATCCCCTCGCCTAACGCCGAGCCGTTTAAATTATGGTTGGCCAGGGTTGGTTACGAGCGCATTGAAGAGACTCACGATCCGGAGTTGGCGATCAATCGGGCGTTAAATACATATTTTAAGAAAGGATACAGCCAAAATTGGATTAACCAACGCTTGAAAAGTATTGAAATTAGAAAAGCCTTGACTGATGAATGGGAAAAACGCGGGGTTAAGAAGGGAGATGAATTCGCGATATTAACGGATGACATTACGCTGGCATGGGCCGGGATGAATACGCGTGAATACAAAAATTATAAAGAACTCAAAAAGGAAAATCTGCGAGATAATATGACCAATTTAGAACTGGTTTTGAATATGCTTGCCGAAACCGCGACAACGGAGATATCTGAAAGCCGCAAGCCAAAAGATTTACCGGAAAATCGCCAGGTGGCAAAAGAAGGCGGAACAGTGGCCGGTCATGCCAAAAGAGAAATCGAAACAAAAACCGGTAAAAAAGTACTCAAAAGGACAAGATTCATTGCAAGAGGAAATAGAAAATTGCCGATAAAATGAAAAAACCTAACATTTTTTCAAGATGCAAAGAATTAATAAAATTATAGACCAGCAATCAAAACTCAAACGCTTTCAAAAACCGCTGGAGGCCTCTTATATTTGTCAGATAGCCGATAGTCTGGCTGATGATCATTATCAGGCTATTTCATTCAAAAACGGCCTTTTGACGCTTGGCGTGACATCAAGCCTCGCTGCCGCCAATTTGCAATCGGGATCAGCAAAAATTATTGATAAAATTAATCAAAAAATAGGGGAGAATAAGGTAAAGCGGTTACGCTTTAAAATTTCTAATTAACCTAATTAACCTAAAGAATGCAACAAATCCCAATTCCCAATGAATTAATAAATTAGACATTGGGGTTTGAGCAATTGGGTATTGATTAGAAATTAGAATAATTAGAAATTGGTCATTACATCGGCTTAGTATCCGATATGTATATTGCCAAAGGCTTCGGGCATGGTGAACAAGCCCACATTTTTGGCTCTCGGTGTCCAATAGAGCTCATCGAGTTTTTGGTCCAAAGTGGGATCTTTTGAACGGATATAGTCGAGCTTATAAACGATCAGCTGAGTGACGCGATAGAACTCCTTATCGCCTAAATCATAAGGCATTTTTAACAGCTCTTCGACAACTTTATAAATATTTTCTTGAGCTGTCGGTTTGTAGCAAGCGGTGGTGGCTTTGCAGTCATCGCCGCCAAAAATTCCACCAAGGAGCTTACCGCCCATTAGATTATCCAGGAAGACAACCGCCATTAAAGTCGCAGTTACCGGGTTGGAAAGACTGATGATGCCTAAAGTGTTCAGGGCTAAGATCGAACTTGGGTTCATCAAGTCACCAATCGAGTCAACCTGCATTAAAGTTTGGATCGCCCCAATTTGGCCGAGCATGCCGGCGTTGAGATCGATCACTCCCAAAGTATCCAAGGCCGCAAGGTTGCCGGGCTGAAGCAGATCGGCCGGCTGTTTGACTTGGGTTAAAGCCATGATTGAACCAACCTGTGAAAGCGGGCCCTGCATATCAGCGACATTGACGCCGAGATTGGCAAGCGCGCCGATCACCCGCGGGTTAATCAGATCCTCAGGCGACTTAATTGATAGCAAAGTATCGATACTGCCGAGTTTGCCAAGATTATTATAAACGGCCGCGTTTTTGACCCCTAAATTGTTCAGCGCTGTTTTAACCATTGGGCTATTAAGATCCTGAAGATCGTGAATTTGCGAAAGGGTTTGGAGGCTGCCGAGTTTGCCGATGTTACTGGCCAGTTTCGGATCATCAAGACCGAGTTGCTTGAGCGAATTCTGCACCCCAGGATTATTGAGGTCTTCTAAATCATGAATTTGGGTCAAACCGCCCAAAGCGCCGACTTTTTGGAGGGAGTCATAATATTTCGGATCTTTAAGCCCGAGTCTTTCCAAATCTTTTTGGATGGCGGGGTCATTTAAATCGGAGTACTCATTAACTTTTGTTAAATTTTTGGCCGCGCCGAGTTTGCCGAGCGCGTCTTGATAAGTGGCCTTGTTAAGGCCGATTTTATTTTTGTCCGTATTAAGACTGGGATCGTTTGGATTTTTGGCGTTACCGACATTAACCGCCGCTTTGGCCTTCTCGTCGAGCATTGAGGAGGCGCCAATGGTTTTTAAGGCATCTTTAACTTCTTGACTTTCTGGGGCAAGTTCGCCGCTGGCGGCTCTTGAGAGAGTTTGAGCGGCCTTATATTTATTAATCGCTTCCTGGTCATCGGTATTGTAATTAACCCCCAATTGGCTGAGGGCATTTTGAAATCTCGGGTCAGTATAATCGCCCTGATAATTCATAATCATCTGGGCGGCTTGATATTTGTTGACGACAATTTGATCATCCGTGCCATTCGTCAGACCGATGCCGTTAAGCGTGTTTAAAAACTGCGGATCGCCCCAGTTGGCAGTGCCATTGGAAATTTGTTCGGCGGCTCGGAATTGCTGGACCGCTTTTTGCATCTCGGGGTCGCCGGTGAAGATCGCTAATTGCTCGAGAGTTTTGATGGTTGAAACATCATTATTTAAAGTGCCGTAGCTACCGGAGAATGTTGTCCGGTTTGCCTGCATAATATTCATCGCCATTTCCATATCAGTGCTGGTCTCCAGGCCAAAAACCGCTAAGGCCTCGCGAATTTTAGGATCGCTGAGGTCGCCCTGCCAGTTGTTGATTGTTTGCGCCGCGATCATTTTGCCGAGAGAATCCCGGAATTTGGGATCGTTGGCATCGACTCCGACTTTGCTTAAAGCCACTTTGACATCGGGACTATCAAGATCTTTGAGCGAGTCAATGGATTGGAGAATTTCCATGGCCTTCATCTTTTCCAACTGGCCGATCAGCTCGTCGGAAACAGGCACGCCGGCCTTGGCCAGCAAGTCCTGGACCGCGGGGTTGTTGAGGGCGTTGATATCGTGGATGTCCATTTCAGATAGGGTCTGTAGCGCCTGGACTCGCTTCAACCCGGCTTGTAATGACTCATTATTGAGCCCGGTTACGCCGATTTTTTCAAATTCCGAAATAACATTCGGGTCAATTAAATCATAGGGGCTGTCGATTTTGGAAAGGATGACGGAGGCTCTCATTTTTTCAATCAAATCTTTTTGATCAAGCCCTTTGACGCCAAATTTCTCAAGCGCCTTTTTGACCGGTTCGCTCACCACATCCTCAGGTTTTTTAATCTGGTTTAAAGCGTCAGGCGTCTGGATAAATGGATTTTCGCCGATCGTCTGCCATTTAACTTGAACGGGAATTTTCTCACCGCAGTCACATTTATCCTTGACATAATCAATCTCATCAATATCCGCGGCTTGGCCCTGTTTGTGAGCAGAGATATTATTCGGATATTTGATGTCGTGGAACCGACCAGATTCAGTGTTGGTTTTGATGTCTTCATAGCCGGAGACAATATGGCTGACGCGGATATGCTCATGGCGTTCAGCGAGGTACGCGAGAGCTGCTGCCAGTCTTTTATCAATTTTGCCAGATTTAATAAATTCTCGATCGCGCTCATTAGCAATCTCGAGTTTCGGATCACTAGAATCTATCATGGAGACAATTTTTTTGACATTCGGGTCATCGGGCCCGGCGGCAATGGGCATGGTGCGGCCGGACGGACCTACTTTGATCCAGTAAGCACCGATAATGATGAAAATAACGATTGCAATGAGCGCGATTGCGCCGATGACCACAATCACCGGCGAGCCAACCGAGGCGGCCAGCTTTGCCACGGCCGCGGCAACTTTTTTGGCGATCCACTTGGCGGCGCGCCGGGCCGCATCCATCGCCCGTTTTTGAAGTGATTTTTCAGCCGGATTCTCTTTTTTGGCGGCGCCTGCAGCCGCCCCGGCACCTGCCCCGGCGGCCGCCGCTTTGTCACCAGTATCTTGGACTTGATTTTTGTCGGGCTCTTTCTTTTCAGGCGGCGCCCCTTCATTATCCTCTTTGGGCTTTTGATCGCCGGGTGTTTTTGACGGCTCCGGCTTGGCTTGAGCATTAGGGTTGTCAGCGGCTTGGGGGCTGTTTTCAGGATAAGATGTCGGGGCGTTTTGCTCTGGTGTTTCGGACCCTCCGGTGGCCGGTTTCTGCTCCGGCTCTTGTCCCGTTTCTTGAGGTGCTTCCCCCCCCAACGGTTCTTTCGGCGCTGCGGCCGCTTGTTTCGCCTGCTCAATTTGAGGCTCCATATCAGCAATCCGAACGGGCGCTTTGTCGAGTTCGCTTTCAATCGAAGTCGCCTTGCGGCTTACCTTCATCCGTTTAGTGATCCGCTCCTGTCGGGTAACGACTTTTTTAGTTTTTTTGTTCTTGGCAGCCATTTCCCCTCCTCGAGTTTGGCTATATATCCAAAACAATCAGCTATAAATAGCCCTACAATCTCAATATAGCAGATATTTAATCGAAGTTATAGCTATAAAGATTGATTGTTTAATCAGAGTAAGGTAAAATGATGCCATCACGTGCCGGAGGTGGACTGATGAGATTGAGGTGTTCTGTTCTGTTCTTGGCGCTGATGGCGACACTTTCCCAGCCGATCTCGGCCCAGAAGATTGGCGATGTCAAAACGCGAACCAAGTCTCTGGGCGATATCAACGGCGATGGGAAGCCCGAAGTCGCGATCGAACGCGACACCTATGGGGCTTCCGCCTACTTTACGGAGGTGACCATCAAGTCCGGCAATCGAGTTTTACTCGAAATCCCCGGGCTTTCTCATGACACCGCCGACGGCTACGCCGTCATCGGCAAAAAAGTGGTGGTCTTCCAAGGCGACTGGGCGGCAACGGCCTCAAAGTGGGCGCCGCACTACTACAACTTCAGCTGGTACGGCTGGTCAGGCACGCAAGGCAAGGCCGTCATCGTGCGGGAAGGTTATACCAGGAAAGTATACTCCTATTCTGACGCGGCCAAGACCATGCCGAAGTTTGCTCGCAAGCCAGGCGCGGCCGTGATCCGCAGTCGGGCGGCCACCTTCGCTCAAGACGCCGCCGCCGCGGTCCAAAAGAAGTTCGGTCAGAGGGTCAACAGCGTCAAGGTGATTGACTGGGAGACGAATCCAGACCCCAAAGACGCCCGGTCCTTCAGCGTTGGCGTGGATCGCAAGCAGGGAAGCGTAGTGTTGATCGTCGATGTCCGGATCGATCGGGACGGTCGCCTCAAAGCGGTCGGCATCACCGACTAGAACTCGTCGTCGAAATCAAGGCGGGCTTGCCAAACGGTAGGCCCGCTTTCATTTATTGAGCGCCATTTTATAGAGTGTGTCATTACTGGTAAAATAGACAATACTTTGGGATACCATTAAATTTTGAGCATCGATTGGATCCGGACTTTGAGATTGAATTTCAAATTTATTAGTCTCGCCGCTTGAACAATTAGCCAGCAAAAAATCATCGTCTTTGGACGAACCTTTGAAGGCGGCGATTAGCTGATTGTCATCAACCCAGGCCGCTTTATCCAAGGTGGTGTTAATCTTCAGATTGTTTATGCTTGAACCATCGGCTTTGGTACAGGCAAGCGTCGTTGTATTATCGGATTTTTGGAACTCAACGTAAGCGATAAAATCGCCATTCGGCGAGTCAACTGCGTCAGAGAGGCTATAATCGGAAAATATTTGGGAAGTTTTTTTGCTTTGAAGATCAAGAATGTTTAAAACGGTGCCGCCAACATCGCCGGGGATTGACCAAAAACCGATTTTTTGAAAATTATCCAGCCAGATTAACCCATAATCGTCATATTTTAGATCAATTATTTTGGAAAAATTTGAGCCGTCGGAATTGGCTGATTGAAGTTCATTTTTAGTGGCGTCCTTGAATTGATAATAGATTTTCTTAGCATCAGAATTCCACAAGACTTGGCCAATCGCCGGACTCAAATCTTTAATTGATTTGTTTTGAAGATTATAAAATCTGGTTGTGGTCGTGGCCTTGGGATCGTTGTTTTTCAAAATAACCATACTTTTATCGGGCGACCAGAAAGCTTGAACCGTAAAAAGGACCTCATTATCGTTCAAAGTTTTAGTTTCCCCGCTTGAAAAATTATATTTTTTCAATTTTGAGCCGTGATCGCCAAGATAATAAAGCTCCTGGCCGTCAGCGCTTAAAGAAGGGAAAAAAACTTTTTCGGCCAGGCCAACATCTTGGGCAATTTTTGTTCCTGGGGCAGGACTCGCGGTCGTGTTACCAGGTCTGGTCGAATAAGTTCTAAAAACTAAATAAGTCAAAAAACCAAGAAGCATTAAGCCGCCAAGATAAAGTAAAATTTTGTATTTGGGATTCATTCTGCCTCCGATTGACAAAAACGTTTAGCGCCGGCGAAATGGCCATATTTGGTTAAGGAATAATTTTCGACGGTAAATTTTGTGCTACTCGTGTTGACCATCTGGTCATTGCCAACGTAAATTCCGACGTGGGTAAAATAATTGTTCGATGCCCAAGTGTCAGTAAAATAAACCACATCGGCTGGCTGGAGAAGTTTCAGGTCGAGCACCCCGCCCTTGGGAATAATAATTTGGCCATCTGATTTATCCCATAGTTCTTGGGCGCTGGCGGTAGAAAAATTGATCGCCCCAGCTTGTTTAAGAATGGTGCTCGTAAAGGCGGCGCAGGCTTTGCCTGGGTTTTGGGGATAGTATTGGGCGCTCGGATTGCCGACGGCATCGAGAGCCAACTGGACCACCTTTTGAGCGCAAGGGCCTTGGGCCAAAGCAGCGCAGAGGAATTTATTGAAAGCGTCAATAACCCGTGGCACATATTTAGCGGTTTCGGTAAGACCCTGCCCTTCGCTCCACGGCCGGCCTGAATTATATTTTGAAGCGGCGTCGCGGAGCGCGTCCAGGTCGGCGGTATTGCCGCCGGCGCCGATATTAGCTAAAAGATGAGCGGCGCCAAAAGCGGAATCCCAAAGATTTTGAACATCCATCACGCCATCGTTATTGCCATCTTGTTTGTTCGATTGCCAGGTGCCGGGCATAAATTGGAAAGGTCCTTGGGCGCCTTTCGGGGAACTGGCCCACGGTCCATTGGCGCTCGGCCAGGAATTGCCGTGCTCGCCGCCGTAAAAAATCGCGGCGATGAACGCGGGCTGAACTTTCCATTTATCGCCGGCTTTGGTGAAAATTTCTTTATAAGGTTCTGGCACATTCTCGCAAAGGCCCACGCCGACATTGATGCCTTCGCCGAACATATTCCCCGTAAAATAACCCATTATGCCAACTACTGCCAGCGCCAGAAATCCAGCAATCACCGCCAGAATAATCACTGCGCCGAGCCACAGCGTTTTGCTATCTTTCATATAATTCCTCTAAAGCGTAATTAGCTTTCAGTGCCTTCCGCGGCCTCTTTTTCCGTTTGTTTGGCCAAAAGCTCCCGCGGATCAGTGGTAATTAATTGATCTTCGGTATAAGAAGCGATCACTTTTAAGGCCACGTGATTCATCCCGGCAAAAAACAACCCTTCGCCGACATCGCACTCCAAAAGCAGGAATTTTTCGCCCTCGGTTAAATTGAAAATCTGGGCGACTTTTTCGATCGCGGCTGGCGATTGTTTGAGTAAAATCTGCATCGAGGAGTTGTTGACCACGGTCCGGCCATATTTCGAGGCGAGAAAGTCTTCGACATCTTGAGAAATAATGGTCAACCCCAGGTAATATTTCCTGGCCCTTTTTGCCATCGAATAAAGGAAGCGGGCGGAATCTTCATGCTGCATCATCCACCAGGCCTCATCAACAATCAGGATTCGGCGTTTTAATTTAAAACGAACGCGTTGCCAGATATAATTCAAAACCAAATACATGCCGATTGGCCTAAGCGTATCTTCCAAATCCCGCACCGAAAAAACCGTAAAACCTGTGCCCAAATTGAAATTAGTTGGTTGATCAAACAAGCCTTTAAACGTGCCCTCAGTGTATTTTGAAAGTTTACTGACCATGGTTTCGGCGCCGGTCATATTTTGGAGAACGGATTGGAGATCCTTTAATAAAGGCGGCTGATTTTTATGAGAGGAAATATCCGAGGTAATATCTTTCAAGGAATAGGTTTCAAAAAGAGCTTTTTCTAAAATCGCATCTTCCTCCGGCGTGATGCCACCCATCATTAAAGACAAAAGACCTTTTAACATAGAGATATTGCTTCTTAAAATATCCTCGCCCGAGGCACCAGAAATCGCCCCCTCGCCGGCAGTCGGCAGATCAAAAGGATTCATCCGTTTATCGGAGTCTAAGCTCATCCGCATAAAATTCCCCCCAACCGCCTCGCAAAGAGCCTGATATTCTGATTCTGGGTCAATGACAATAATATCGGTGCCGAGCATCAACGATCGTAACGCTTCCAGTTTAATGGCAAAGGATTTTCCAGCGCCAGCTTTAGCAAAGACAACCGAGTTGGCATTTTCCAAATTGAAGCGATCAAACAAAACCAAAGAATTATTATGGCGATTAAGGCCATAGAGAATTCCCTCATTGGTGGATAAAGTTGAGGAAGTGAAGGGGAAAGTAGTCGAAAGACAACCGGTATCTAGATTTCGTAAAATCTTCAGCTCGTCAATACCCAAAGGCAAGGTCGAATTAAAGCCTTGCTCCATTTGTAAGAGCGATTGTTTGGTATAAATAAGCATGCCGCCCAAAGTTGATTCTAGCTGCTCGGTGATGGTATTAAGTTCGTTAATGGAGGTCGCATAAATCGTAAAATAAAGCGCGAATTGGAATAATCTTTCCTCGCCGCGTTGCAAAACATCACGCAGGCTTTCAATATCCTCAACCGCGGTTTCGAGCTCTGGGTTTCTGACCATGCCTTTTTCGCGTTCGATTGAGAGCGACGACTCGAGTTGACCGGCCTTTTTTCTGAGATCGCCCATGACCTGGTGAGTGCCGATCGGGTAAATGAACATCGAAATATCGAGCGTGATATCGTAATTAATGATGCGAGAGAGCCAGTTAGTCTGAATATATCTCGGATAGGTAAAGACAAATAATGTTCTGGTGTAGATATTGCCGAACTGAATATAATTCGGTTCAATTTTAAAACCAGCCGGGGCAATTAAATCCAAAACAGAGGCCATGCCCTGGCCGTAGAAACCCGGCATATTGGCGCTCCCTTGGAAAACGGATGGACCAGAATTCGCCGGCGTTTTCCAGAAATTTTCCAATGTCTTGCCTAAGGTAATTTTATCGCCCATTTCCTCGAGTTTCGGCGGTGGCGGGGGCGGGGGAGTTTCTTCGGCGGGAGATGCTTTGCGGGGTTCTGGTGATGTTTGCGGCACTGCTTGCGGCGTAGAAGTCGCCGGTCTACCAAATTGTTCATTTGGCAGGGAGTTAGATTGGGGCAGACTTTTATTCATTGGCTGTTTCTTCTTTTGCTTGTTCTTGTTCTTGGCTCGGACGGGATAATTCGGATTGGATCACTTCGCCTTGAAGATCGTCAGCGTTAATTAATTTTTCTTTGGCTGCTTCTTCGGGGTTATAAACGTTATAAAATAATTCAATTAATTGTTGGGTATTTAAAACGGCGGTACGGACGCCAATTGATCCCAAGCCCGACTGGACAACTTGAACTCTTTGCTCAAGCTCGGTTTGATACTTTTTAAATTCGTCATAAGTCAAAGTTGCCACTCCTTCCGGGTTTCGCGGTCGAATTTTTGACGCGTCCACTTTTATCGGGACCAAATATGGCACCACAACATAAAAGCGCTTATCCATAATATTGGCGATATCAACCAGCTTTCGCACAAAATTAACGTAATCTTCGGTTTGGTATCGGAGTAATTCGTTAGTTTGTTCTTTGGAAACTTTGTCTAACTTGGCTAAGTAGTTAGATAAATCAAGTTTTTTTGACTGCATTAAAATCTGGATCGGAAATTCTAACGAGTTTAAGAAACTTTGGTAGCGAAAAATAATCGCGTCCTGTTCCTGTTCGCTTTTAAGATCAAAATTGATTGAAGAGCAAAGTAAGACCTGGCGGAGGTTACCATCTTTTAGGATGATAATGCTTTCGCGAATCTCGGCAAATTTGATAATTTCCTGCGTGCTACCAACTTGTGTCGCATTCTTTTTTTTGCCAAATAGCTTCAAAAAACCTCCTTAAACTCGAGGTATCGGTGAACCCGTATCTAAAACTTGGGCGATTTTTTCTAATTCAGATTTTTCAATTTTTCTCTTAGGCAAAACCGTCGCCCCCTTTTGTTTAACCGGAGCAGCTTTAATGGCTGAATAATTGATGCCATGTCTTTGCCAAACCCTGACCTTCGGCCGAGTAAGATACGTCAAACCGGCTTTAATAAAATGCGATAATGGTTGATCCTGAATTTTCAAAAAAGCCAAAGCTAAAGCGATAGTGGCGATTGGCACCGACAAAACCCAAAAAACAAAGGATTGGCCCATAGTTAAAAACAACAAATAAATTGAAACCCCGCCGGAGATCACGTATAAAAATTGGATCAAGGTCAAAGGCCCGACAATTTTGTCTTCCAAGTCTATATTTTGCGGAACTTTAAATTGCACTTGCCCCTCCTATAGTAATCTCAAATCTCAAAGTCCAAACCTCAAAATTACATTCTAAAATTTAAAATTTTATATTGTTACTTTGCATTTTGAGATTTGCATTTTGCATTATTCCGATATTAAACTAAACGGAATCGGTGTTCCGCCCAGTCAATATAATAATATCACAAATACATTTTTTCGACCACAATTCGGGCGGTTTGGAAATACAGAGAGTTCTTTTCAACGGCTCAAGGGTGCTTGTCCTGAGGGATTCGAAGGATGAGCCATTAAATTCTAATCCCCTCAATCCTTCGACGCAGCTCAGGATAAATGGGGTGAGGGGATTGAGAGAACTTTAATGTTGTCCTTTTTTGTGCTGGGAGGTCTTTTCCCACCCGTCTTCGAGTTCGAGCTTTTTAATCCAAGAGTGCAGATATCTCATATCAATATTGCCAGCTTCAAGAACGGTTAAAATATCTTCTATTTGTCTGTCTGATTGGTTCTCTTGATACCATTTTAGTTTTGAAATTATGAGATCTTCAGGGGAAATAAACTTTACCATTTTCCCGGCAATTCGCTTCTTTTTAGCGCGTTTGAGCTCTTGTTTTTGATACTCATCGTGGCCAATGACAAAAAAATCGGCTTTTAAACCGTACTCTGACTCGACCAAATTAAATTCACTTTTTCTTTGAAACGCCTCCAAAGCGGCCGCTTCGTCAGCATAAGAGCCTTTGATGTTTTTAAGCAAAATCTTAACCAAGTTCTCAATCTGGTTGGCATTATCAATTTTTGTGACAATATCCAAATCAGCCGTATATCGAGGCCGTCCCCAAACCGAAACTGCCACACCGCCGGAGATGGCATAATCAATTTTAAGCTCATCTAGAATCTCGCTTATTTTTATTAGAAATTGTTTGATCGTCATCTTTGAGTACTTTCGCAAATTGATAAAAGTCGTCCAAAATTTTAATTTTTTTCTCGGCGCTCATTTTCCGATAGATTTTAATTTGTTTTTCTGCCGCCGTCTCTTTCATACATCCAATAATACAGCAACCAAACAAATTTACAAATTTAATGATGTCGTTTTTTATTGCAACTAAAATAAGACCCCAAATTCCCAGGTTAGACCTCTAAGGTCGGGAATATATACTTTTTTTGACATTTGGCGAAAAGGTGTTTTAATAGTTGTATGCTCATCAATAAAAAGATAAAAACTTGGTCTAGCTTCGTTTGCGCTTTTTTTGATCTCACATAAGAGGGCAGATTTTAACATATTGTTATAAAAGCTGCCCTCTTGGGCAGTTTTTTAAATGTAGAAAGGCAATATGTTAAAAATAAATAAGTTTGATTTACTCGTTTCAATTTACATTTTTTGTATTGCGGTTTCCGAGCTGATGGGAGCCAAAACTTTTCCATTATTGACTTTGAGAACTTTTAAGCTCAACTCTAGCGTCGCCATCTTTGTTTTTCCAATTATTTTTAGCATTAACGATGTCATTACCGAAGTTTATGGCAAACAAAGAACTCGCAGCGTGATTAAGGCAAGTCTTTTAATCATTTTTCTGCTTTTTGTCTTTTCACTCCTGGCCACTTACCTGCCGCCATCAACGAGATTTCTTAATTCGGAAAAAGCCTATGATGAAGTGTTTTTTAAGTCGGCCCGGCTGTCAGCAGCCAGTCTTTTGGCGTTTGGCATTGCCGATTTTTTAGATGTCTACATTTTTAGCCGGTTAAGAGAAAGGTTTGGCAAAAGGCGGTTGTGGCTAAGAACCAATGTTTCTAACTTCGTCTCGCAGTTTACCGATACGACGGTCTTTATGTTTTTGGCGTTTTATGCTCTTGGGACCGCTTTTACCAATAACTTTTCCTTTATTTTCAGTCTTATCTTGCCATACTGGCTGCTAAAATGTTCCATGTCAGTGATTGAAACGCCATTTGTTTATCTTGGAGTGCGGTGGCTGAAGGAGGCCAAATGAAGGTTAACGCGATCCGAACCTCTGTTATCAAAAGAAAAGATAATAATTTGCTTGAAATTCTTGATAGGTTTATCAAAAAAATGCCGGAAAGATCAGTGCTGGCAATCAGTTCAAAAATAATCGCCCTTTGCGAAGGTCGTGTTATTGAACCTGGCGATATAGAGAAAACTAAACTAATTCAAAAAGAAGCGGATGTTTTTTTACTGCCCTCGGCAGATCAGAACCATATTTTAACGATAAAAAACAACATTTTAATCCCTAGTGCCGGAATAGATGAATCAAACAGCGATGGAGGCTATGTTTTATGGCCGGCCGATCCGCAAAAATGGGCAAACAAAATAAGATCCTATCTCAAGAAGCGTTTGGAACTGAAAGAGATTGGTGCCATCGTTACTGACAGCCGGACAACGCCGCTAAGGTGGGGCACATCGGGTGTGGCGGTCGCGCACTCTGGGTTTTCAGCGACAAACGATTATATCGGTAGACCTGATCTTTTCGGGCGACCTTTGCAGGTGACCAAAGCCAACGTCGCCGATGCCTTGGCTGCTGCTGCAGTTCTGGTGATGGGTGAAGGGAACGAACAAACTCCCATGGCGCTAATATCCGACTTGCCTTTTGTGAATTTTCAAAAAAATAACCCTTCTAAAAAAGAGTTGGCCAATTTAACCATACCTTTGGAGGACGATATATATTCCCCCCTTCTTAAGAGCGTGGAATGGCGCAAACGCTGAACACCTCAATGGGGTGAGGTGTTAAATTTTTAACGGCTCAATAGGGTGAGCCGTTGCATTTTTACCTCTACTCTGATACAATATTAGGCCGTACATCATCGCGAGGAGGATGCCGATCATGCGCTGTGTAATCAAGATCAGTTCTCAACTGACCACTCGTGTGGCCGAGTATGCCAAGATCATTATCTGGGCGATGGAACAAGGTCACCTCGTCGTCAGTGTCGTCGGTGGCTCGGTGCGTGAGGGATTACAGGTGCTACGTCTGTCAGACACCCCGCTCGACCAACAGGTGGCTGCTGGTGTGGGTCAGATCCGCATGATGCAATGCTGGGGCAGAGCCTGCCGGCGCTCGGGCGTTGAAGCGGCCCAACTGCTTTTCACCCACGATGATGTCCTCGTAGGACCGAACAACATCCGTGAAGTGATCGAACGTTGCTGGGAGCTTCGCAATCCACGAGTGGCGCTTTTCGCCAATGCCAACGATGTCGTGCTCGACAGGGAAGCGCGATTGACGGCAAAGGTGAGTGAGAATGCGATGGGCGCCGCTATCCTGGCGCGTCGGCTCGAGGCTGACAAGCTCTTCCTACTCGGGCTGGTCCCTGGGGTTTTCACTACCGACCCGAGCGTAGACCCTTCGGCTGAACTCATCCGAGAGGTCACGGAGCTCGATCCGGCCTTCGCCGAGCAGTTTTCCGACGAATCACAAGATGGTAGCTTTGGCGGCATGCGCAAAACCGTCGAGGCCTGTATCTTTGCCGCGTCCGCGGGCAGTGAGGTCTATGTTGCCTGCGGCCGGCCCGCTGGGAATCTGCGCCGTCTGTTCCAAGGCGAGGAGATCGGCACTGTCTTTAGACCGAATGCTGCGAGGCGGCCGTGAGGCCGCCTCCATCCATATAGGGAGATGCAATCCCCTCATAGCTGTGAGGGGATTATTTATATGAGGACGTGATTATATCTTTAGTGATGGCGTTTTTTACGGTTAGCGACTTTGATATGTAAGAGAGCTTTTTCCCGCCAGAGGCAGACCAGCCTTTGGCTGGCTAATGGTGCCGTTTCTTTCTGTTGGCTATTTTAATGTGTAATAATGCCTTTTCCAGAGAAGCTTGGGCTTCGGCCATTTCAATATCGTCTTTGGCTTGCAAAAGTAGCTGTTCGGCTTTTTTCTTTGCCTCTTCGGCCGCCAAAGCATCAATTTTTTCTGATCGAACGGCACTATCGGAGAGAATTTTAACTGATCCGGGATTTATTTCGGCAAAGCCGCCTAATGAAGCAAGGGAAATTTCTTCAGCCGCAGTTTTGATTTGAATTTCGCCGGGAACTAAAATAACCACCATTTGTTCGTGGCCGGCTAAAACGCCAATTTGACCGAGTTTAGTCGGAAGTAAAACCTCGACGACTTCGTCATCGTAGAGCGTTTCTTCCGGGGTAATAAGTTTTAGATTAAATGTTTTGGACATTTTGGTTAAATTCTAAACACTAAATTCTAAATTCTAAACAAACTCTAAATTCTAAATCTCAAATTCGAAACCTTGTTTGTTATTTTGAATTTGGATCATTGTTATTTGTTTAGGATTTAGGTTTTAGAATTTCGGATTTATCAATTGACTTCGTCTATTGATCCCTTCATATAGAATGCCTGTTCTGGTTTATCGTCGTGTTTGCCCTCGACAATTTCTTTAAATGATCGAATCGTATCTTTCAAAGGCACGTATTGGCCAGGGATATTGGAAAAAACTTCCGCCACATGGAAAGGCTGGGCAAGGAATTTTTGTAGTTTTCGCGCCCGGGCGACAAGAATTTTATCTTCATCGGAAAGTTCTTCCACGCCCAAAATGGCAATAATATCTTGCAAATCTTTATAGCGCTGGAGAATCCTTTGGACTTCGCGGGCAACAGTATAGTGCTCTTCGCCGACAATTCTCGGGTCAAGAATGTTTGAAGAAGAATCAAGTGGGTTAACGGCCGGATAGATTCCCAATTCAGTCAAAGATCGCGACAAGACAACGGTTGAATCAAGATGCCCGAAAACAGTTGCTGGCGCCGGGTCAGTTAAGTCGTCGGCTGGAACGTAGATCGCTTGCACCGAAGTAATCGAACCGGTTTTGGTCGTGGTGATTCTTTCCTGCAGTTCGCCCATTTCCTCAGCCAAAGTCGGCTGGTAACCCACAGCCGAAGGCATTCGGCCAAGCAAAGCCGAAACTTCCGAGCCTGCCTGCGTAAAACGAAAAATATTATCGATGAAAAGTAAAACATCCTTGCCTTTATCGCGGAAATATTCCGCTAGCGTTAATCCAGTCAAACCAACGCGCAAGCGGGCGCCGGGCGGTTCATTCATTTGACCAAAAACAAGCGCAGTTTTACTTAAAACGCCCGAATGTTTCATTTCATTGTAAAGGTCATTTCCTTCTCGTGTTCTTTCGCCAACACCGGCAAAAACCGAATAACCGCCGTGCTCGGCGGCAATATTGCGAATAAGTTCAGTAATTAAAACAGTTTTACCGACGCCAGCGCCGCCGAACAGACCGATTTTCCCGCCCTTGATAAATGGCGCAATTAAATCAATAACTTTAATGCCAGTTTCAAAAATCTCCGAGTCGGTTTTGAGGTCAATAACTTTTGGGGCCTCGCGATGGATCGGATAAAGCACATTTCCCTTCACTGGCGGCAAGCCATCGATCGGCTCACCCGTAACATTAAACATCCGGCCTAAGGTTTCTTCGCCAACCGGGACGCTGATTTTTTTGCCCGTGTCAAGAACGTCGGCGCCCCGAGCGAGGCCGTCAGTTGAGCCCAGAGCGACGGCTCTAACTGTATCGGAAGAAAGATGTAATTGGACTTCCAAAACTAATTTTCCTTGAGGTGCTTTGACTTCGAGGGCGTTGTAAATTTCGGGCAGATCGCCCTCAAATTCGACATCAATAACCGCACCGATAATTTGGGAAATTTTACCTAATTTGTTCATTCAATCCTTTCTTTTGATTGTGTCGCCGCGGATATTTCCGCTAGCTCCTGGGTGATATTGGCTTGGCGGACACTATTATAAGTTAAATTCAATTCATCAATTAAATCATTGGCCGCATCAGTTGCATTTTTCATTGCCAGCATTCTCGCTGACTGTTCTGAAGAAATAGATTCTAAGATCATTTGATAAAGCTTAATCTCTAAAATCCGCGGGACAACAAAATTAATTACTTCTTTCGGATTCGGCTCAAACTTAATAGTTACTGGCTTATCACTCTTATTCTCTCTGGTTATATCAATTCCGAGCGGCAACAAAGACACTGAATTTGGGCTTTGTTTTAAGGTTGAGATAAAGTCAGTGTAGACCACCGCCACTTCTTTATAATCGCCAGATAAATATTGTTCGGTCATCGAATGAATTATTGGTCTGATATCGGCCGTGCGCGGGTGGATCGGGAAATTGGTATAGGTGGCGATGATATTCTTGTTGAAACGTTTAAAATAATTTTGGCTCTTTTTGCCGATGGTAATCAGATCAGTTGATTCATGAGCGCGGATGTAGGCCGCCGCTTTTCTAATAACGGCGGCGTTAAAACTGCCGCAAAGGCCTTTATCGGATGAGATAACAACCAATAAATGACGCGTGGCCTTAGGCCTGGCGTTTAAATACGGATGGCTAATGTTTTGTTCGCGCGCCAGATTGAAAATGACCTCATAAGTGGCGTCAGAATAAGGCCGATTTTTTAAAGTTAAATTCTGCGCCTTTTTCATTTTCGAAGCCGCCACCATTTCCATGGCGTTGGTGATTTTGGCAGTGTTGCGGATAGCTTTGATTCGATTACGAATTTCTTTTATTGAAGACATAAGGTTTAAAATTCTAAATTCTAAGCTCTAAATTCTGAACAAACCACAAATTCTAAAGTTTTAAAAATTTGGATTTTGGGATTTTGAATTTGTTTCGGATTTAGGATTTAGGATTTCGGATTTTGGAACAATTTCCTCAATTGCTTTTTTTAATGTCCTTGCATTTTTCTCATTCAAATCACCCGTCTTAGTAATCGTTTGGAGCAGATTCTGATAGCTGGCTTTCAAATGGGCAAATAAACTTTTTTCGATTTTTTGGACTTCGGACGTTGGCAAATGGTCAAAATAACCATTGGTGACAGCATAAAGCACCGCCACCTGCAAGGCGACGGGGACCGGTTCATTATTGGATTGTTTCAAAACTTCGGCAATTCGCCGCCCGCGTTCAATTTGATTTTTCGTTGCTTCATCAAGATCAGAAGCAAACTGGGCAAAAGCTTCCAATTCACGGAACTGGGCTGCTTCCAACCGCAATTTACCAGCAATCTTTTTCATCGCTTTAATCTGCGCTGCCCCGCCAACCCGGGAAACTGATAAGCCAATATTTAAGGCTGGCCGAATGCCTTTATAGAAGAGATCATTCTCGAGATAAATTTGGCCGTCGGTAATCGAAATAACATTGGTCGGAATGTAGGCGGAAATATCGCCAGCTTGAGTTTCAATTATCGGCAAAGCGGTCAATGAACCGCCGCCAAGCTCATCATTAAGTTTAGCGGCTCTTTCTAATAAACGCGAGTGAAGATAGAAAATATCGCCCGGATACGCCTCGCGGCCTGGCGGCCGGCGAAGCAATAAGGAAATCTGCCGATAAGCCCAAGCATGTTTGCTTAAATCATCATAAATAACCAAAGCATCCTGGCCATTATCGCGAAAATACTCGCCAATAGTGGCGCCGGCGTAAGGCGCGAGGTAGGAAAGGGCGGCTGGTTCTGAGGCGCCAGCTAAAATGACAATGCAATTCTCCATTGCCCCGACTTCTTCCAAAAGAGAAACAATTCTGGCAACTTTTGATTCTTTTTGGCCGATGGCAACGTAAATCGAAATAACCGGTTTTTTGCCTTCTTCCCGGGCAATATTTGTCTGATTGATGATTGTGTCAATGGCGATTGATGTTTTGCCGGTGCCGCGATCACCGATAATAAGCTCTCGTTGCCCACGGCCGATTGGGATCATTGAATCGATTGCTTTAACGCCAGTTTGTAAAGGGGTGTTGACCGATTGTCGGGCAATGACGCCGGGGGCAATTTTTTCTACTGGCGAGGTTTGGGAATATTTTATTTCACCTTTGCCATCAAGCGGCTCTCCCAGCGGATTAATGACTCGGCCGATTAAGCCTTCGCCGATCGGTACCTCCAAAATTTTACCAGTGGTTTTTGTTAAGACCCCGGCTCGAATCTTTTTTGAATCGCCTAAAACAATTACGCCAATTGAGTCTTTTTCTAAATTTAAAACCATACCAAAAAGTTTTTCGTCAGAATCGGTTTCAAAAGAGATCATTTCTAATGATTTGGCTTGGGCAAGGCCATAGATTTTGGCCACCCCGTCGCCAACTTCAGTCACAACGCCCGTATCTTCTAATTTGGACTGTTGGCTTAATGCTGCAATTTTTTGTTTAATTTCTTCTAGAATCAAATCTGTTTTCATTTTGGGCCTCGTCTTATCTTAATGTTTTTAGCTTCGTTCGAAACGAATTATCAACTGTTTTATCCAGGATTTTTAAGATCGCCCCGCCGATAATGTTCGGGTCAAACTTGGCGGTAATGATAACCGACATTTTTAATCGAGCCGAAAGTTTTTGCTCGATATTTTTTAGCTCTTCATCGCTGATCGGCCGAGCGGTAATAAGTTCACCGGTTGTAGCCAAGCTTTTTACTTGCAAAATTTTTTGATATTCGCTAATTATTTTTGAGAGTTTCTCTAAAGATCGCTCTTTGATCAGGAAATTTATAAATTGCCGTGTTTTTTTTGAAATAAAAGAAGCAAGAACGTTGCTTAGAAGTTCTCCCTTTTCGTTTATGGTTAATTTAGGATTAGCAATAAGGTGTTTTAGACCATTGTCCAAGGCGGTCTCTGCAACAATAAGATCTACTAGTATCTTTTGATCTTGATGGGGCAGGGCTAAAGCCAGTTGTTTGGTGGAAAAACTCATTTGTTGCTCCCTATTTCATCAATCGCTTCATCGATCGCCTGCTTTTGCAAAGCGGCAGAAGCCTCATGATGAAGGATTTTTTCCGTCGCTAAACGGATCAAAGCCGTCATTTCCTTTTCGAGCGTTTTGGAGGCTAATTCCTTTTCTTGATTAATTGCTGATTTAGCTCGAGTGATCTCTTTTTCTGCTTGATTTTTAGCCAAAGCGACAATCTCTTTTTTCTGCTCGGTGGCCACGAGCGTAGAATTCTCAACAATTTTTTGGCCTTCGGTTTGGGCTTGATCTAACATTCCCTTGGTTTTCTGTTCCGTGGCGATCAGGTCTTCTTCTATTTTCTTGGCATTTGCGATCGAGTCAGCAATTTTTTCGCGTCGATCGTTAAGCATCTTAACAATCGGCTTATAAGCAAATCGCCACAATATCAAAAGCAATATCAAAAAATTGATGATCTGACCTAAAAATAATTTTACGTCAATGCCCAAGGCTGCCACTTTTATCCTTTATTTTCAACAGGTTGAATACCTGTTTGGAAACAAACTTTCCGCAGGATACCCTGCGGCTTGCCGCAGAGTAGTTTATTTTTAAAAATAAAATTAACCGATAAATTTAATGATCAAAGCGATAACCAAGGAATAAATAGCGATAGCTTCGGCAAAAGCCATACCTAAAATCATGGCCGATTGAATCTTGCTTGAAGCTTCCGGATTACGGCCGATTGCCTCCATTGCTTTAGCGGCCAGCCAGCCAATAGCGATAGCTGGTGCCATTCCGCCGATACCAATCGCCAGGGCTGAAGCCAGCAATTTCATTGATTCTGTACTGATTCCTGTTTCCATAAATTTCCTTTCTAATTTTACAAGGTAATTCCTTCCACGGATTTTATACACTAATTAACACTAATCCAAGGTTCTTATGCATGCGATATGTGTATATTCGTGTGTAAGATTAGTGGAAAGTTTTTCCTATTATAATTCAATGTTCTTCACTAAGTGAGGCGGTTGCAACTTGGATAAAAACGGTTGTGAGCATCGCGAAAACTAAAGCCTGGACAAAACCGACAAAAAGCTCCAACCCGTAAAATGGTAAGGCGGCAACGGCCGGAATAAGAAAAGAAATGACCATCAATAAAACCGCCCCCGCGAAAATATTACCGAAAAGCCGGAAAGAAAAGGAAATGATTTTGGCAAATTCGGAAATGATCTCCAAAATCCCGACAAAAAACTGAATTGGGCCTTTAAAATTAATAAATTTCTTGATGTATTTAAAGCCTAAATAACCAAAACCGAAAATTTGGACTGTTACGACGGAAATAATGGCTAAAGACAAAGTCGTATTTAAATCAGCCGCTGGCGGCCGTAAATATGGGACGAGAACTTTCTCGCCTTCCAAAATCTCCCAGCGGCCGATGGTTTCAAAACCGGGGATTAAACCTACCCAATTGGCGGTAATAATGAAAATAAAAAGAGTTGCCACAATCGGCAACATCTTTTCCGCCTTTTTTCGATCGCCAGTGACATTTTCGATCATTCCCAAAATGGCTTCAATAATGAATTCCCAGAAATTCTGAAGTTTTCCTGGTATTTCTTTGATATTACGGGCGACTAATATAGAAACAATGCTTAATAGCAGAATAACAACCCACGTGACGAGCATGGTATTGGTAATTGCCACTGGCCCGATTTCAATAATTTTTTCCGCTGCTAAACTTATATGCATATGTCCTTTTCAACAAAAAAACTGACAAATATTTACTTGCCCTGCGCTGGGCGCAGGGGTTCTGTCAGTAGGATCTTCAGCATAGCATAGTCTAAAATTTATGTCAAACATTTTGAAATATTCTATGATCAAAACAGCAACCGCCCATAGGCCCGTCTCATTGTTCTTGACCCCGCACACCTGAACTTTTTTATCAAACTGAAGAACAAATTTGCGAGCTCAACTTAGACGAATTTTAAGCACTTTTTAGTACACAGGTGTGGGGGTTGACTTTTAATAAGGTTTGCGTTAAATTCAATTTAGCTTAAAAATTTAATAAACTATCAAGAGTGCAGCGATCCCCCGTCGCTCTGACGAGCTATGGGAGGACGACCCGAAGCTTTATGCGAAGGGTCGGGGTTCTGGCCCGACGACCTGCCGGCAACCCGCCTAGGGCGGGTGCCAAATCCAGCCCGCAAGGGAAGATATGCCCCGTTAGATACGAAGTTATCTAATCGGGGAAACGCTCACCCGTGTGGTGAGTTTTTTAATCTATTTCGCCGCAGGCGAAGAGATAACCCCGAGCGTAGTCGAGGGGTAATAGTTTAGAAAGGAGCATGATGAAAAAACTTTTCACTTCCGAGTCAGTGACCGAAGGCCATCCGGACAAAATGGCCGATCAGATTTCCGACGCGGTCGTTGATGCGATTTTGAAAGACGATCCGCGGGGACGCGTTGCCTGCGAGACATTATTGACTAATGGCATTTGTTTTGTTGCCGGAGAAATCACCACAAAAACCTATGTTGATATTCCGAAAATTGCCCGCGAGGTCATCAAAGAAGTCGGCTATCACGATGCGGAGTGTGGTTTTTCTTGGGAGACTTCCGGCGTGGCCGTGGCAATCAAAGAGCAGTCGTCCGATATTGCCCGCGGGGTGGATTCATATGAAGAAAAAAATGGTTCAGGCGAGATTGTCAAAGAAGATTTAGAGCACTTGGGCGCCGGCGACCAGGGCTTGATGTTCGGTTATGCTTGCAATGAAACTGAAGAACTCATGCCTTTGCCAATCGTTCTGGCCCATAAACTTTGCCAGCGACTGACGGAGGTAAGAAAAAAGAAAATAGTTAAAGGATTGAGGCCGGATGGCAAGTCGCAAGTGACGGTTGAGTATGTTGACGATAAGCCGGTCCGCATCGAGAACGTTTTGATCGCCGCTCAGCACGATCCGGAAGTCAAACTGCCGGAACTCAAAAAGCAAGTTATTGATAAAGTAATTAAAAATGTCATCCCGGCAAAGTTGCTGGATAATAAAACCAAATATTTCGTCAATACCACCGGCCGCTTTGTCATTGGCGGGCCGCAAGGAGATACGGGGCTAACTGGCCGAAAAATTATTGTTGATACTTATGGCGGCTATGCCCGTCACGGCGGCGGTTGTTTTTCCGGCAAAGATCCGACAAAAGTTGACCGCTCCGGCTCTTACGCGGCCCGTTGGGTGGCGAAAAATATTGTCGCCGCCGGTTTGGCCGAGCGAGTGGAAATTCAGATTGCCTACGCTATCGGCCGACCAGAACCGATGTCTGTCCGCGTTGATACTTTCGGCACCGCCCTTCGCCCCAAAGGGGCTTCGGGCGGCAAGCCTGTCGAAGAATCTAAAATCGAAGAGGCGATATTGAAAGTGTTTGATTTGCGACCGGGGATGATAATTAAAGAGCTCGACTTACGCCGACCGCTATATCAGCAGGTTGCGGCGTACGGTCATTTTGGGAGAGATGATTTAGATCTGCCGTGGGAAAAGACGGATAAGGTGGAAGAGTTGAAGAAAATAATACAATAAAACCATTGAGAATTTAAAAAATTGCATCTTCGGCGGCTTTAACTAAATTGGGAAAATATTTTTTAAGTTGAATTAAAGCTGCTTTCCCCGAAACCCCGAATGTCTCCTGCATTGAAATTATTAAGCTCTGGAGATCTACTACACCGAAATGTTTTGGACCACCACATTTTTTTAAACAATTTTCAATAAGTTGTTTCAAAGGTTTATAAGGAAAAAGAACAAATCCCGCAAAGCAATTGGCTTGAATCTCTAATCGGTTCCATCCTGTTTCCCCAAGTCTTTCGCGAAAAAGCAAATAATCGTCGATTGTACTAATCTTGTGGCTGTTATACAAGCTTTGATGAAGTTATAAATGTCCAAGTTCGTGTGCAAGTGTAAAATTTGTTCTTTCTTGCCAATTGTTATAAATATCATCATCAAATGTGATGGTTGAGAAATCACTACTGATATAGCCATCGCAATCATATATCTTTTTGAGGTTTGGAACAGTCACGATCTTAATTCCCAACGATTGCTCTACTATTTTTTCCAAAGGAACAGGCGTAATTTCATTTTGATTATATTTCGTTAAAAATTCAATGGCCTTAGCTAGTATTTCTTTTTCGTCTAAAAATTTAATTCGTACATTCTCCGCGGTCATCGGTATCCTCCCCCTTTATCAGTTCGAGTAACTTCTCAATATCTGTTTTAGTAATATTTTTTTTACGGGCTGTTCGGTAAAAAGCTGGTAAAAATTGAGATATGTTTTGATTTTTTTCAGATAAGTTTTTGGGGACTTTAGTCTGCGATGCGGCAGCCAGATCGAAAAAAGTAACCCATTCGGGTGTATCTTTTTTAATCTCATAAACTTGGGCGATAGCTTCTAATTTTTCTTCATTTTCTGGCGGATTAAACAGACCTGTTTCAAGTCTGCTAATGTAGGCAGTCTCCTGACCTTTTTTGCGACAGAACTCTCTAAGAGTATAGCCCAACCTTATTCTTTTTTGTCTAACAAACTCTCCAAAATGATCCATTTTTACCTCCTCCTATGTTGTATTATAAATACAACAACTATTTTTTGTCAAGTGGGGGTAAAGAGAGCGGCGGGGAAATTTTATTCTTAAATAAAACAAAAGTACGGCTGACGCCGCCCTGGGTGAAGCGAGGACTATTGAGCGATGATATGAGCGGAGAAAACAGGCCCTTCCTGGCGGATGATATCGAGAATAGCAGGGTCAAGCCTGGGCGCGATCGTTCTGAAATCCTTGGTTTGCGAGTCGGGCGGCAGTTGGGCTAAAAGGGCAGTAATCATCATCCTCGTTGAAGGGATATGCGTTTCGGTAATCGAGCAAGTCATGACGACCTCCTTTTGGCTGAATCCCAGTTTAATTTATATCAATAAGAAAATAAAAACAAGATAGTCAAACAAAAACGGCCTGGTGGCCGCAAAAAAACTAAAATCACCCTCTAAACTTAATTCACCCCCACACCTAAACGTAAAAGCAAAGACGGTAGTTTTGTGCTCTCTAAATTAGGTGTGGGGGTCAATCTCATATACAAAAATTAATGCAAATTTAAGAGTAATTAGTAGATAGTTAGCATGCCTAAAGGCAGTTATCGGTATAATAAAAATATGAGCTGGAATGTTTTATTTTTCGAAACAAATCGGCAGGAAAAGCCAGTTGAAGAATTTGTAGAGAGTCTATCGCCTGCTGGATTCGCAAAAGTTTTGCATGCACTGGAACTTCTCAAACAGTTCGGCACATTTTTATGCATGCCGCATTGTAGGAAATTGACGGAAGAGATTTACGAACTAAGAATCCGGGGAAAGGATGAGATCAGGATTTTATATTTTATCCGAAAGAGAAGCATTTACTTATTGCACGCCTTTAAAAAACAGAGTCAAAAGACACCAACAAAAGAGATCAAGATAGCGGAGCGAAGAATGCGGCTATTGACTTATATAACATAGATGTTATAATTTCATTGAGGAGAAAAAATGCAAACTTTTGAACAATTCAAGAAAGAAGCTCTCAAAAATAAGAAGGTGGCCCAAGAATATAACAGACTCGGTCCACGATATCAGCTGGCATCGGAGTTGATTAAAGCTAGAATAAAAACGGGTTTGACACAGAAAGAACTGGCTCGAAAAGTTGGCACAGAACAGCCGGCAATCGCCCGCATTGAATCTGGCGATGAGAATCTAACGATCGATTCCGCTCAAAAAATAACCGAAGCACTCGGCGCCACAATAAGAATTTCTATTAACTAGATTTATTTAGTTCTCTTAACTCTTATCAAGCCCGAAATCGGTATAATTTTAATCCCTTTTTCTTCGAGTTTGTCCAAAAACAAATTCATCCCAATCGAATCGGACGAAATATGACCGGCGATGACAACATTGAGATGATTTTTGATCGCTTCTTCGCGGGCTTCATCTTTCATATGCATGCCAATGACCGTGCCCACCCCGACCTTGACGAGTTCCGGATAAATTTCTTTGGCGCCGCTTGTGCCGCCGGTAATATCAAAAGCAACGACTTTTCCCGCGCTATTTTCGGGCGCGCCGGCGATAATTTGCGGACCGGCGTTATTTAAACTTGCTTCTTTATATTCGGGAATGGTTTTTAAGATCTCGATAACATCCGCGACCGTATCCGGCTTTTTGGAGTCCATCAGTTTTTGTAAAAAATCGTAGACCAAATTATCGGCTGGCGTGTGGATATTCAAAAGCGGCATATTAACGCGGCGGGCCATATCCACGGCGCGCATATGATTGGCGGCGGCCAACGAACGATTAACTTCCATAATTCGCTCTTTCATGACGCCTTCAGCGACATTGATCGGCACGCCGTAGGCGGCCATCAAATCCGCCTGCAAATGCATAACATCGTCAAGCGCGGCTAGGGCTTTACCTTCCGGATGGTGAGCAATAACAAGATCGATTTTCGGCTCTTGCGACATCGCGGCGAGCATGATCTCCGGGCCTTCAATATCAATGCCGGCGATTGCGGTTTTAACCTCTTTTTCCGGGTCGCCAAAATGAATCCGGCTGTCAGAATACGGATTGGTCAAGCGTTCTTGGTCGAATTCCTTTTTTTCTTCGTCGGTTAATTTTTCAGAGGTTTTTTTAGTTCTTTTAAGCCATTTATCAATGCCGGCTTTTCCTCGCGGATCAGCTGAAATCCCTAATTGAATTCCCAAATTATAGATATCGCTAATTGTCATAGAAACTCCTAAATCTCATATTTTTGATCCCGAATAATCACGAAAACGAATTCAATAGCCCCTCAAAATGCGTTTAAATATTACCCCTTGCTTTGTGAAACCAACTAATATTCCCAATTCCATCTTAGTCTTTTGCAGATAGGCCAATATCTGTTTGATGTCTTTCGAAGTAAAATTACTTGTAGCCTTAATCTCTAAAACAATTTTATTCTCGATCAAAAAATCTATGAAATATCTGCCTAAATTGTAATCCTTAAAGTTTAAATCAGCTCTAACCTGGTGTTTAAAATTAATGCGATTTTCTTTCAAAAGATGACTAATTGCTTTATAATAATATTTTTCTTGATAGCCGCCGCCAAGATCATTGTAAGCTTCATAACAGATGCCGATAATCTTATAGCTTAATTGTTTATGAATAAGCTTGGCCATATTTTCGTGATTATTCGGGTGGTAAATTCGGGATTTCAATTGTCATAGTGGCTTATCGTAGCATATTGAGATCATTTTGTAAATAGATAAACAAAAGCCCGGCCCCCATACAATGGGGGACGGGCCGTAAGGCTCGATCTCACCTTCTTAGTGACTGCCGGGTGGTACTGTACCCCGGTGGCCGTTGGCGATTTGCTCGACAGTCGCCTTAGCGGCGGCAACGAAGGCTTCCATCTTCTTGCGTCCGACGGCGCTGACAAGTTCTGCGTTCTCTTTGGCAGTCAGATCCAAACTGGCCAACTTGCCGATCGTCCTGACGCCGTTCATTACCAGCTTGCCGATGGTTCCGGGCCCAAGGCCGGGCGTCTTCCACTTGTCGACCCTGATCTTGCTGGCCATCGCCAGGCGAGTGTCCTTCCCGAGATTATCACCGAGGTGATTTGTAGATCCCTGGTCTTCGGGACCGGGCTGGGGAGCTTTTGGTCCGTCAGTCTCTCGTCGGCGCGGCCGCTTGGCGGGCGCGCCGCCAGTTGGTCCATCTTTGGCCGGGGGTGCGGCGCTGGGTGGTCGACCGGGCTTGGTGATAGGATAGCCATCGTCGTCGAGCCGCGAGAGCCACCGTCTAACCTCTTCCTCCGAGAAGTCTGGCCACTCGAGCATCGAGGCGACGAGCGCTCGTGAGGGCCATCGGTCGGTCTCTTCGCCGATCCGCAGGATCATCTCCAAACGTTCCCGCGGTTTGCCGTCGACTTTTCCCAGCCAGTTGTTGATCCCCTCGCGCGCTTCGTCAGCCCAGGTTTTACGTTTGGGCTGATCTTTTTTGGGAGCCAGCCGGGCAATTGCCGCGGCTACCTCCGGATCCTTGAGGAGCTCGAGGAGACAGGATTTGTCTCTCAGGGCACAGATCAGTGCCTCTTCCGCGTCGGAGGTATGAATGTCACCGAACGCCGCATGCTGCAGGCGCTCTTCCGAGGTTGGCAAGAGCCGTTCCCGGACTTGAGATAGTTCATGGCCGTCGAGGCTCATCAGAACCCGAACGACGGCGTTGGCGAAGACCTTGCCTTTAACGAAGGCGTTCATGAACGAATCCATGTAGGTCTTCAGCCACTTGACCAACCTCTCCCAGCTGATCTCCATCGGGATTGGCTCGCTTTCTCCGCGGTAAGCGGATTGATTATCTTGTCAAAGATAGCCCGCTTTAGCGAAGGGCTATCGGATACATGTCCTCTGATAGAACAATACAGGCGAATATATCATATTATTTGACAATTGTCAAGGATGTTTTATGATTTAATTAAAGGAGGCATAAATGGCTACTAATTTGATTAGTGATCAAGAACTAAAGGATTTATTAGAAAAAGACATTTTGGAGCTTATCGGGGCGCAAAATTTGCCCCAAGAGAAAAAAGAGGAACTCTATAAAACGATGGCCGACACGGTCCAAAACCGGACTATTGCCCGGCTTCACGACCAATTGTCTGAAGAGGATAGTAAGGAATTCGACCGTTTGATTGATGCCGGCGATAACCAAAAAGTGACGGAATTTTTAGAAAACAAAAATATCGATATTACATCATTGCTTATTCAGGAAGCAACCATTTTTAAGACCGAAATGGTTGATTTGTTTAAGAAGGCTAAAGAAGGTGAAAATGGGGCCTGAAGGCATTACGCCGCCGGAAGTACAGGCGGCAGCCGAAGAAGAGGAAAGAAAGCGGCGCGAGGAAGAAGAGGCAGCTCAGCAACAACAAGCAGCGCCTGCGCCAACGCCGGCGCCGAGATTGAATAAGGTGGCAACAAACCAAGCTGTTGAGCCAAAGCGGGGGATTTTGGAGCGATTGGGTTTGAGACGGCGTCGTTCGCAAACAGTCGAGGAAGCCCAAAAAGAGGCGGCTGGATTTGAAAGTAAAGTTGATCAGGCCCTGGAAACCGGTAAAATACCTGAGGAAAGAGGGCTGACCCAAAAAGAAATCCACGAAATGATGCTTGATCCGAATAAGTTACCTGAACTAATGCAGCGAATGAATCTTGAAGAATTCCGGCGGATGAAACTGGTGGAACTCCATGGTTCTGGGACTATTGGTAAAACTAAACAATTTTTCTCTGGTGATAGTGCGATTGAATATACCGGCGAACAAGATATTGTTAAAACCAATGCGCGCAAAGATATTAAGCGGCGGGCGACAGCGGTTGGCCTGAAAACTTTGCCAGCAGCGGTGGCAGCGGTTTTTACTGGCGGTGCGGCCGTCCCGGCAGTCGGGGCGATTCTTGGAAGCATGGTTGGTGCCGGCGGTGCAGAGGCCTGGGAAAAAATGGCCGGTCAGGGCCAAGGCATAAGGGAAGAAATCGCCAAAGTTATTTATCATGATTGGGTTAAACTTAAAGATTGGGCCGAACAATATAAAAATGCCGCAAACGAAGAGGAAAAATACAAATGTTTAGAACTTATCACCCAAAAATTTCATGAGTCTTCGGGAGTCGTAAAAAAACTGCACGGTGATTTCTTACAAGATCGCAAGCGCTGGGAATGGAAAAAGGGCTTAGTGACTTTTGCTTTCGGCGCGGCGGGGCTGGCGGCTGGAGCGGCATGGGGTTCGTTTCGGATGGATTTGGATAAAGTTCCCCAGGCAGTGTTGGACAAAAAAGAGAGCTTGATCAAAGTGACGCATCACAGCGTCAAATGGATCGATGGCGCCTTTCGTTTCTTATATGATCAAAGCGAGCAGGCCGCTAAAAGCGCCAGCGGTCGCCTTTGGGGAGAACTTGGCAGCAAATATGCCGGTCAAGCGGCTTGGGAGATTTCTAAACGTGGCTTGGCCGTGCTGGGCGCGAATCTTGTCACAGGGCTCTCACTCGGTTTATTCCGCCGCGGCGAGAAAAAGGGCTTTGAGGAAGACTTTGAGCGGGTTCAAGCCGAGCAAGAAAGAATTAAAAAAGTCTGGCAGCGCCGTATGCCGGAAATGCCGGCGGCGGTTAAAGCTGAAAGGGCGGCGGGAGGAGGTGGAGCGGCTGGAGCAACAGGAGCCGAGCGCGCAGAAGGCGGCGGTGAGGCCGGTCCAAAAATCCCCGAAAAATTTATAAAAATGGCCGAAGAGGAAGGCAAAAGCTTGCCCGAGGAAGGCAAAATTTGGCTTTATTTTGTTCCCGGGGAAGGCTGGGCAGTATATAGGATTAAAAAGATTCATTATGAATCAACTGATTGTCCGGTTGAACTTGAACTTTTGGATATGGATTTTCAAAACGCAAATAAGATAGACAATGTTAATCTCGAGGATCTTTTACGCCGCGGCCAATTCCGTTCAGAATTCGTCAACGATTGGCTTTTGACGGTCAAAAAAGGCCAGCAAATCCGGCTCAAAGGCGGCCAATTGGTGAGAAATTTAAATGATAAGGGCCAGATAATTAACGTTGGTGAGGGCCAACATGAGGATTTTGAATTTGAGCGAGTGCCCGACCGGCCGCACGCCTTGCTGAAAAAAGCAGGGGAGGAGGATAAAAGAGTCAGCATTTTTGATTTGGCCTTTTGGGGTGTGAGTGCGGTTGGAGAAAAATCTAAAGAAAGGGAGAAGTCTTAAGAGCGCCTAAAACGAGAGAAGTTTGGGCTAAACGAAAAGATGTTGAAATGCCGGAGTCATTTACGAACTTGCCAGAACGAGTGACGATTGGGGTAGTCGAAGACGGTGAGTTCCAATTAATTAATATGGATACCAACGAACCGATCGAACCGCCAATTAGAGATATCGAATTGTTTGTTCGCACTTTTGGAAGAGCGCGGCTGGCTACCGGTGGCCAAAGGAATGAAGGCCAAAGGCAACAACAGCGCGGCGGCGAGAGACCTGAGGGTGGGGCACGTAATAGAGAGCGACGATAAATATTATTATTGTTCTATAGATACGAAGAGGGGGTGGGCCGAAGCCCACCCCCTCGGGTACGACACGATCTCGAGGCCTTACGTGGCCTCGCCGGCCTCCTTGCCAGCGGCCGCTCCTGCGGCCTTAGGATCCGGGGTGGGATCCTTGGCGGCGGCGGGCTTCGCCGCCACCTCGCGCTGACGCGCCAGTTCCTCGCGGCGGCCGGCAGTCGCGATTGCGACTGCGTTACCGCCTGGCTGAGGAAGCCCGTGGACGTGTAGGTGAAGCTGTGGTTGCGGGGTAAACTCGGCCTGGTGAAGGCCGATCTGTCCGGCGGCGTTGATTGTCGCGATCGCCTGGCCGGGGGCGAGTTGCTGAACTTCAGTCCTGACCGGCCAGCGGTGCCGCTCGATACCCGTGATCATGCCGTTGCTGTCGCGGTGAATCCCCATGGACTCGCCGCTTGACGGCCCTTGTGGGTCGGGCACGGCCGGCAACTGCTGGGCCATTCGATTGGCGGCAACGATAGCCGGGGCGTTGTTCTCGCGCCGTTCTTCGCGACGCGCCGCGGAACGCATCGCGTTCCTGGCCAAGACGGCGAGGATGATCCCCGCCATGAGGGCGAGGATCAGGGCGATCAACCACCACGGTACGAACATCGAACTCTCTCCCATAGCCCCGCTTGCGGGGGCGGTCTTTGCGGTTGCATCTGCCTTCGGCAACGCCGAGGCACCACCACCGTTTTCAGCACTTGACTTGTCCGGGGTGGTTTGCGGCGGTACTCCGCTGCCAGACGCGGCCACAATCTGACCGCTCGGCAGCACTACAAGTACTGTCTGCGTCTGGTTTCCGGAAGTCCCGGTTGGTCCTTGCGGACCTCTGGGTCCAGTAGGACCTCGCGATCCTCTCGAACCACGTGGCCCCTGCTCACCCTTGACCTTCCCGGAAAGGACCAGATACGACGCCTCCTGGTTGTCCTCCAAGGACTTACCCAAAGGCTGCTCGTCGCAACCGGGAGCACCGGCAGGCAGCCCGTTAGGGGCTGTCGGCCAGATGTCCGGGCCCAATTGCTGGGCCGGGCCGGCCGTCGCCGACGGGTTCTCCTCGAAGTACGGGTCCTGGCCGAAGGCCAGGGAGGCGGTCATCAGGACCGCCAAAGTAACCAGACACATCAGAGACGCCCACTTTCCCATGGGTGTCCTCCTTATCAAGAGAAAACAGGGGCCAGTGTCCACCTTAAAGGTGGCAGATTGACCTCCTGGAAGCGAATGTGAGGGAGAATTCCTATGTTAACCCTTTCGGGTCGTTTCCAATTGTCAAGGAACACATTATAATAGCACAAACGAGAGCATTTGTCAATAGCCTCCCAACCTGTTAAACCCCCACACCTAATCCTTAGGTGGTGGGGGGTAAATTAGATCAAAAATCGTTAAAAATAACAGGTTTACCCCCACACTTTAGATATTTTTCGTGATAAAATTAATACATGTTTGCAATGTACATAATTCGGAGTTTAAAGGACAAAAATTTATATATTGGCTCTACAAATAATTTAAAGAAAAGATTATCGGATCATAATTTAAAAAAAGTACTTTCAACCAGAAATAGAGCCCCTTTCGAGTTAATTTATTGTGAACTATATAAATCTGAAAAAGATGCAAGACATCGAGAGCAAAATCTTAAATTAAGAAGTAATGCATTTTTTCAATTAAAAAAACGGATTAAGAGTTCGTTAGAATCATAAGAAGTGTGGGGGTGAAGAACAATTTATTTAGGAAAAATAATATTCAAAATTAAGCTGTCGGCGGATTGATCGCGGCCCCTGACGGCCCTCGGGTGGTAATTTCTTTGTAAAATTGGTCAATCCGGTCTGCCAAAAAACGCTCGAATACTTCTACCAGACCCTCGGCGGTGGATAGTTTATCAATGCTATTATCTTTGTAAGCCTGCAAAACCAAGCCGGTGGCCTCCATCATTGTTTGAATGATTCTAACTACTCTACTTTTAGTTTTATAAATATCATCGCTGGCGAAAATGTCATCAATTTCCATGTTTGTTCGGCCTGATACCTGGATAACTTCGGCCAACCCTTCGATTTTTTTATCAATCGGCTCCTGGTTGCTGATTTTTGTCGCCACAACCTTATCAATAGCTTTCACTTTTTCTCGCAATTGTTTTAGATCTTCTTGGGAATGATTTTTAAGAACTTGGACTGTGTTCAAATCATCTTGCGCTTTGTCATAAAGAGCAATTTTATAAAGATTTCCCAAACCATTAGCGATTTTCTTGGCTTCTGTTTGCAATTCTGATAGGTTTATGTTTTCTTTCAATTCAACTTCGGGCCAAAATTCTTTGAATTGAGTTTCGAGCCAGGTACCATTTTTCAAATCTGCGTTGGCGAAACGAAAAAGCGCGGCGCTGTAATAAGGCTCGGGTATTTTTTGAATATCTTTGAAGAGATCGCCCAAAAGGAACATTCTGTCCGAGCGGATTTTATTTGCCGGCGAGAAATCGTCTTGATTTAAAATACTGTCAAAAAGATCAGCTCGTTTGGAAATTTCTTCCCATGGATAATTCTTAACATAATCAGCAAGCTGAGCTGTTTCATAATCATTTTTAGTCAGATAGCCTTGTTGGATCCAGGGTTGGTTTCGATCCATATATTCCTTTTTAGGATGACTTTTTTACTCAGTTGGAGTAGCAGCTTCCTCGACACGTTCCACTGCTGCCTCTGCCGCCCTCTCGGCCGGCGTTTTTTTCCTTTCCTTTCTCACATCTTCCGCGGCCTGTATAGTCATTTGCCCCAGCTTCTCCTCGTCTTTTCGGATACCGGCTTCGATATTTCTCAGGTGTGTGACTAAAGGAGTAGCTTCGACATCTTCGCGGAAAGCCCAGTAGCCATCACGGCCAGTATCAGCCGCGGCTCGGGCCGAATCTCCCCCCATAATAATTCGATTACTTAGCTGGTATCCCAACTCGTTGCATCCGCGAATTCTTCGGTATTCCCCAGAGAGCTCAACGCTCGGAGATTCGGCGTTTTGAATTTCCGTCAACAACATCTGGCCGAAGCCAGTCCGGTTTTCCGTGGATCGATCCATTTCCACGCTCTTGAGCATTTCCGGAGTTAGAACAAATTTTTCCGGATCATCCGGGAAAAGAGTAAATTCTGGATTTTTAATTTTTTCTTTGGCTTCTTGGGCAATTCTTACCAGTTCTGTCCGATTGGGCTCACGGTTAAGATTGTTTTTTTTGAAATCAATGTATGCCTCTTTCTGAGCAAGAAATAATTTGGCATCCTCTTGATCTTGAGGCGACAACCTGACCTTAAGAACATCCATAAAATAATCTCGTCTCTTAGCATCGAGTTTGAGAAAAGTATTTTGAGCGACTCTGTCCATCACCGCCATGTCGCCCTTACCGGCTAACCGGGCGTGGCGGCCGTAGATTTTTTCTGCCTTTCCGTCCGAAAGAACCAGAGCCTCATTAGCTTCTTCGAACGCGGCGCGTTTCCGAAAAAGACAGGTAATTCCCTTGCCGCGGTGTTCTGAATTCCTCAAGAAAAGAAAATCACACCTCATGTCGGGCCGGAGCGCGTTTTCCATGTTCATTGCTTCGTTGGAATCCCTGGCGGGATAGCCGTTGATATAATGAACCAAAGTATTATCATCCCAGATTGGGTTGCCGGTTATTGGATCAACGCCTCTCTTTTTATCTTTGTTTTCTCTCCCGTCAAAGAAAAAACTGCCCTGGTTGTTGCCGCCAATAAAATCCGAGAGCTTGACATCGGGTGTATTGGATTCCAGTTCAGCGGTCGCAGTTTTGTCAATTTGTTCGCGCTGAAGGTTTTTCCAAAAACTTCGTCGGGGACTGTCCATTAAAGCGTCTTCCGGATTTTCAATGTAATGTCGCATTTCTTCAATGTATTCCGGCGGAAACCGTGGCTCACCGGCTTTTGGTGTGCCGGGAGGCCATTTAAGCGTGGCCACATGCTCGACCAAAGAGCGCGCGATTCTTTTAGCTTCCTCGATATCATCCGTTAGTTCCTTGTAGAGTTCTTCTTTTTTGACCGGATCGACAAAATTTCGCGCTTTCTGTTTCATTACCATTGTTTTCAAAATGCTCTTAAAATCTTCTGTCTGCGGAGGATCTATAATCATCACCCTTTCGGCTCCTCTTTGGCGTAGATAGTCGGAGATCATAGATTTTGCTTCGTCAAAAGAAATTTCTTCTTCTTGCGGTTGTTCCGGTGGCAATGGTTGAGTTTCAACGGCCGCGGCTGTGGCCGCGGCGGCAGCTGGCTGAGCTTCGTTGGATTGTGGCGGTGGTGTGGTGTTGGCTTCCGGCGAATTCATTTAATCTCCTTCTTTGTCGAACTCTGAAGAATTTTTTTAAAATTGGCGATATCCTCATTGCTGAATTGGCGTTTTATTCGGCCGTCCGGTGACTGGAAAGTTATTTTAGATAATTGGGCAATCATTTTTTCAGCGCGAGCGGTGTCGGCTTCAATTTGGCGGGTGAGATCTTGGTATGCTTCCTCGCCCTTTATTGGATCAAGTTTCGCTAACTCCCGCCGTCTGCGTGCGTTTTTGTCAATTATGACCGAAAATGCCTCGGCGAAGCTCGCCTTAGGGGCCGAGCCGGTTTTAGAATTAATGTCATTTGGGCGGTAAATTGCCGGGGTGTCATCCAAATTCAGTTTTTGGTGAGCAACTTCAAATAGAGCTTCATTGGTACGCACTTGGTTCTCCCTTTCTGCTTTCACAGAATTGCTTATGACATCATCCATAAATTATCCTAATCTTATATTATTGAATAAAGATTCAAGTTTCAAGCCTCCTGGCCGCCCGTCTGACCACCTTGATTTGTTGGTGCTTTGGCTCTTCTCTGACGAAAAGCTGCTTCGAACATCTCGACGCCTTTATCATCTAAAAGTGCCTGTTCTTTGCCGCTGGCATCCTTTACCTTAATTCTTTTGGCCTCTTCGATCACTTCAGTTCCTCGGCGCTGCTCATCTTGGATTCTATTAACAACGTCTTCGTAATCTTCTCCCTTATTGATTCCTCGTGCCTCCATATCATTTCTTTCTTGATCAAACATTTTAAGCCTATCGAGAACAGAGTGAAAGGATTCCTCAACCGTAGCTTGTTTTCCGCGTACGGTGATGACGGTTTTCATCATTTGTTTATAATAAACGCCTAATTTTCTCTCGGCAACACGGAGCATGGCGTCAGAATTCACTTTTTCAATCCCCCGGTCCATTTCGCCGGAAAATCCTTCGACTTCCCCAAGTACATCAGCATAAGGGTGTCCGATATAAGTTTTTATCTTCTCGCCCTTTTCTCCGGCAATTGCGCTAGTCATTACTGGCATCCATATCGTATCAGTAGTTGGCGGTGGGCCTTCGCCTCCTTCGAACATATCGTGCATTTGTTTTTTAGTAATACCGTTATGAGCGGCAGTAATTATTCGATCGCGAAGTTCGTTTTGGGTTCTTTCTACCCCGCGTTGTTTACGATCGAGAATATCGTTAATTTTTTCAATATCTTCGATATCCGTTTTAGCCCGGGCTTGTTTGGCTTTTTCCATTCCTAATCTTTGACCAAGTTTGGCTCGTATTTTCACCTGAGCCTCTTCGCCGACGCGTCCCCTCTCGGCTTTTAAGCGTTCCAATGTCAAAGCATGTTTTTGGCGCTTGTTGGCTAAATCGTAGCCGGCAAATTTGAGATATTTTTCCGCGCCCAAATTAGCCCGTTCTTTCCAGGCGTCTTTTTTGCCTTGAATAAAATTATCGATCGGTTTGCGGATATAACCGCCGGCTTTGGTGCCGGTTAGCCACTGACCGGCCTTACCCCATCCGGCCATCACCGCGCCGCCGAGTTTGAAGGGAATAATAATGGCAATAATAATCATGGCGGCGATAATCGCCCAGCCGGTGATCGAATTCATCGCTTCGGTCGATCCTCTGATTTTGAGCGCCAAGTAAAGAAAGAAAAAGACAATCGGCTTCATAAAAATGTATTTGGTCAGCCACCCCCACCATTGTTTGAAAAAACTTTGGGTGGGCGGGAAAGCCAGCGAAATAAACGCGAGTGGCGCGGCAATGGCGCAGACAATAATCACAATATAGCGGATGTAAAAAAGGAAGCCCAAGATCAAAAAGGCGGCAAAAACCAAAATTGAAAACAGAAACCAGATGAGCAGTTCGCCCGTAGTTTTGAGTCCGCTAGTCTGGCCAACGGTCGTTTGGGCTTGGGCAATCAAATCGTGGGCAAACTCAGCCGGCGTTTTGCCTTCAGTAAATAAAAGTGTCAAGATGTTGGACGCGTCCAAAAGCATTCTGATAATCAGCAAAGAAAAGTCTGCCAACAATATGCCAATAATCAAAACCGGCAAAACTTTTTTGATGGCGTAAGTATCGTATTGAATATGCAAAACATTAATCGCAGCCAAAAAGACCAAGATTAAGACTAACCCCATATTCGCTAGACCTAAGACGACTTTCCAGGCATCAATAACCCAAGCGGTCCCAGTATTGCCCGGTGTTAAGGCGTTGCGGATGACGGAGGTTTGCGGCATGGTGTCTATCGCCTCATTGGTGGATTGATCGGTTTTAGTTTCAGCGGCCGGGGCAGCCTGATCGGGCGGGGGTACACCGATAACATCGCTGTCACTGATCTGATGGGGGGGTGTAAAGGTAAGCTTATTTGATTGGCAAAACTTCTTTTTGTTACTGGTGTTCCAAATCTCGGCTTGGATCTCGGTTTTTGTGTCGGGTTTGTCGAAATAATATGAAGTCTTGGTAGTGGCAACTCCACTTGGAGCGCCTTCGATACTAATCAGATATTGTTCATCGGCCCCCAGTGTATAATTGGCAACATTCCAAGTAAGGTCAATTCTTGCGTCATTGACTTGAGCATTTAAGGTCAAAATGCAGTCAAGAGCTTTAGTTTTGGCGGGAAATATCAAGAAAAGCGGCATCAATATAAATATCAGAATAAAGAAAGATATAAATTTTGGGAAACTAAGATGTTTAGCCATATCTTAAATTATATAAACTGGCATTAAAAATATCACCGTAAAGGTGATCAACAATCCATTGGGTGGCGTTGGCGATGGCATTAATGGCGGCACACAAAGCGCCAGCGAGGGCATTGAAAAAAACTTGGCTCAGCCCTCCAGAGAGAAAACTAACGCCGCAAGCTTCTTCATTGCCGCTTTGCGCTTGTTTCTCTGCCTCAATAAATTTATCAACCTCTCCAAGGATTAATTTGAATGCCATACTCCAGTTTTTGACTTCTTCTTCATAATCTTTCTTAGTAAAGTCTTTTGAATTGTTGTTCATCATGCATTCGTGATACTGGATATGAGCTGGAACATAAAAAGCGACATGAATAAGTTTAGCAAGTTGTTCTCGCGCTTTGGCGTTTTCGTTTCCTTTGTAGGCGGCGATGCCTTCTTTGGCGCCGTAAACTGTTCCGGCGATAATAACGAGAGGCCAAAAGCTTGCTGCAGCAAATTCACTCGTTGCTACCCCGGCATCAAAAACAGCCCCGGCCCCAGGCGCAGAGGGAACTTTGAGGGCTAGTTTGGCGACGGCAGAGCCTACAATCTGGATTCCCTTGGACGCAGCCGCTCCGCTCAAGGTAACGGCTTCCGTGGTATTAGCAACCTTATCTTTTTGAGAGATGTCTGTCCAATAACTGGCTAAACCTTCTTCGGCCGCCTGATATTGATCGGTAAAAATCCGATAGCCGCTATCAGTCAAAAAATGTCGGTCGGAATAATCGGTGACCATATCGGACTTATAAAATTTTTCATAAAGTTCTTTATCCTCGGCTTCCGAAAGGGGTGATTTTCCGCCGTATCCCAAAATATTGTTCGGGTCCATTTCTTTGAATATTTGGTCAATTTTATCTTTTTGCGGGCCTGATAGGAAAAGCTTTTGACAATCCTGGATGGTTTGGATGGGTTTTGTGGTAACGGTAGGGCTACTTCCGTTTTGCCACTGTTGAGCCAGGTTTTCATAGAGCTTCTTTACATACCAAGTAAAAATAGTGTCTGTGCCTCCGATAGCATTTTTTAAGCAATAGCGCGGAGCTACATTGATGTTATCAGTTCCCCAAAAGCCCATATTTGGTTCCCAATAATCGCAGGTTTCGCCCTGATTCAGTGCGGCATTATAGAAAAAGCCAATTACCTTATAGGTGTCACTACCGGGAGGATCTTGGGCGACCGCTAAAGAGTAGGTCATGTCGTCGCCAAGCCTATAAATCTCGCCCGTTTTCTTATACACGTTAAGTCCACCTACCCCGCTGTATTTTTGGGCGAATGTGCCCTTCATCATAAATTCATAGGTTTTGGTATAAGTTTTTGTTTGACCACCCTCCGTATAAGGAACAGTGTGTTTAATTAATCTTTTGCCATTGTCAATAACAAGCTCGAAGGTTTGCTTTGAAAAATCAAAATTTGGATCGTCCATTGCATATGCTTTAGGTGACTGCACCAAAAAATAAGCTAGATGTGAGAACGCTAGAGATATCGTCAGAAAATAAATCAACCCCTTTTTAATTTTACCAACTCTAAACAAAATCCCTCCTTGAGCAGGTTTGCGATTTATCTAACAGATTTGATTATATTATATCAAAAATCACTTAAAACTAAAATTATTGATAGGATTTATTTAGATATGTTACCTTTTCCTGGGCAAACTTGGCCGAGGTTTCATCGCCGGTGGCTTGATAAGCGATCGACAATAATTCATAAGTGAACGGATAAATCGGATCAATTTCCTCGGCTTTTTTAAGCGACGCCAGCGCTTCTTTGGGCTGGCCAAATTTTAATTCGCCGTAGCCGCGGGCGAGCCAGCCGTCGCGCCATTTCGGGTCAAGTTCGGTTGATTTTTTGAGCGCCGAATATGCCAGATCGTCCGCATGCTTTTGATTGGCCTTAAGTAAAGACCCGCCAAGCCTTGTTAATTTATATGGGTCTGTTTCGAGATTGACTTTATTTTGATAATATTCGGTGAAATTTTGCAGCGGTTTGGCGTAATTAGACATCAGCCGGTCGAAATAGAAACTGGCAACTATTTGTGCGCCAAAATAGCCAAAGACTAGAATACCAAAAATGATTAAGAGTCTGGTGACAAGATATTCGGTTTGTTTTTCTTTCATTTTTCTTTTGGCCAGGAAGCGATAATTAAATTATTCTCGACGATTTGATTTTCTTTTAAGATTTGCCAAATCTTTTCAGTAATAAATGGCATTATCGGATGCAAGAGAAGTAAGGAAGTACGAAGGACGAAGATAAGAATTTCTGTTGTATTTATTCTATATTCGACATTTTCCATCTGGGTTTTGGCCTGTTCGAGATATTGATCGGCAAAATCATGCCAGACAAAATCGTAAAGATCATGGGCCGCCTGGCCAAACTTGAATTCATCGAGATTGTGATTATAGGATGTGATTAAGTGATTGAGTGATTGGAGTATTTTTTTATCAATTTCGGATTTCGGATTTGGAATTTGTTTAGAGTTTAGAGTTTCGAATTTAGAATTTCCGAATTGTTGCAAAACAAATCGGTTGATGTTCCAAAGTTTATTAGCAAATTTTTGACCAGCCAGAATGGCATTCTCATCGAACTTAATATCCTGGGTGCCGGTATTAATATAAGTTAAACCGAACCTGATCGCATCAGCGCCATACTTTTCGATTAATTGGAGCGGATCGAGCCCTGTGCCAAGCGACTTGCTCATTCGCTTGCCTTCAATGTTAAAAACCGTCGGGTGAACATAGACCGTCTCAAATGGTTTTTGCCCCATAAATTCATAGCCCGAAAAAATCATCCGGACCACCCAAAGCATATTAATATCGCGAGCGGTTGAGAGAACACTCGTTGGATAAAAATATGCAAGATCACTTATTGTGTCATTGCGAGGAGTCAAAGACGACGCGGCAATCTTTTTATTAGTAGATTGCTTCGCTTCGCTCGCAATGACATTTCTTTTTTCTTGCGGCCAACCAAGAGTGGCAAACGACCATAAGGCGCTCGAGAACCAAGTATCAAGCACGTCGGGAGATTGAACATAACCCGCGGGCGGGTTACTCCCGACGTAAATTTCTAAATCCGCCTTTAGGCCTTCATTTCTAATTTCTAAACTATCTGAATTTTCACTATTTTTAGAATTTAGGATTTGGGATTTGTTTAGAATTTCTGATTTCGGATTTCGTGCTTCTTCCCGTTGATAAACGGGAAGCCTGTGTCCCCACCAAATCTGCCGCGAAATACACCAGTCGCGAATATTTTTCATCCAATCCAGATAAACCTTTTTCCACCTTAGAGGTGTAATCTGGATTTCGTCTTTTTCGATGGCCTCAATCGCCGGTTTAATCAATTCCGACATTTTCAAAAACCATTGTTTGGATATTAATTGTTCAACTTGCCGGCCGCAACGATAACAATAAGGAACTTCATGAGTGTAGTCCGGTGTTTTTTCGATGAGACCAGCCGCTTCCAAATCCTTGACGATATTTTCCCGCGCCTCAGTCGTTTTCTGACCATCGTAACTACACACCGGGTGTGCAATTTTTCCGGTTTCATTAATAATCCTTATCGGTTTCCCTATTTTTTCCTTATTTCTCATCCATATTTCAAAATCGTTCATGTCGTGAGCGGGCGTAACTTTGACCGCGCCGGTGCCAAATTTCATATCCACGGCGTCGTCAGCGATGATGGGAATTTCACGATTTACGAGCGGCAAAATGACCGTTTTCCCGATCAGATTTTCATATCGCTTATCTTTCGGATTGACCGCCACCGCCGTATCCCCCAGCATCGTTTCGGGTCGGGTTGTCGCCACGGTGATATAGTTTTGAATTTGTGATTTGGAATTTGTGATTTGTTTAGAATTTAGAGTTTGGGATTTAGAATTTTCAGCAAGTGGATATTTTATATACCACAACTTCCCGTTCACCTCGCGATGTTCCAATTCGATATCGGATAATGCTGTCTGGCAACGCACGCACCAATTGATGACGCGCTCGCCTTGATAAATTAAGCCCTTGTCAAAATAGTGCTTGAAAGCGGTATTAACCGCCTCGATGTAGCCCTCGTCCATCGTATATCTCTGTCTTGACCAATCACAGGAACAGCCCATTCTCTTGAGTTGATCAATAATAATATGGCCGTATTGGTCAACGTGCTGCCAGACTCGTTTTTCAAAATCTTTTCGGCCCAAATCATTGCGGTTTTTGCCTTCTTTGGCGAGGACTTTTTCAACCACATTTTGGGTAGCGATGCCCGCGTGGTCGGTGCCGGGAATCCACAAAGTCGGCACGCCTTTCATTCGCGAGCGCCTAATCAAAATATCCTGAATCGTATTATTCAAAGCATGACCCATGTGTAAAGAACCAGTGACATTGGGGGGAGGAATGACAATTACGAATGGCTTTTGATTATCATCAACTTTAGGCTGGAATGCATTGCTTTGAAGCCACAACTCATAAATCCGATCCTCGGTTTGTTTGGGATTATATTGTGGAGGAATCTCCTTGGAGACTGGTTTCATATTGCTATCATAACACATAATTTTAGGTGAATTGGAGATTGGCGATAAGTGAGCAGAAGCACCAGATTTAGATGTGGCCAATGATGTTAGGGGTTTAGATTTTGGAGATTTTGTATGAGCTAATAAAATACTTTCGACCGATCGACTTTTATTATATTGTCTCTTAAGATGGAAGAGCTTCATTAGGATATTTTTGTTATCGATTTCTTCAACGACCAAATAATGAACATAGCGCCCGGCCTTTGATTGGTTGATTAAATCTTCCACCTTATCGGCAATATTATAAGGGGAAATCCAGACGCTTTCTTGCAAGAAGCGAAAACCGAGTTCTTTCAGCCGAGAACGAAAAAAATTCCGGAGATCTCGTTTTTTTTCAGGAATATCAAATATAACAATCCGCCATTTCCCGTCCCACGTTTCTGATTGAGGTCTAAGCCAACGAATTTTTAACTTGCCCTTTTCGGTAATTTTAAAATGTTTATTTTTCTCGGCAATTAAACCGGCTTTTTTCATTCTTCGCACTGCATTATAGAAAGCCTGACGGCCAATTCGGTCTCTCATTTCGTCATAGTGATAAGCCATCCGCGAAGGATGATAGAGGGTTTCATATAAAACTTTCCCGTTTTCTTCTAAAAACAAAAGAATTTTTTGCGGTAAAGTAAAGTCGTCTTCATCCATAAATTTAGCATATAATAATTTTCTTTCGACCGCAAGCATTTTATTAGATTTACAGGTTATCGCTTTGTTTTTTTTAATAAATTAATGAGAAATGAGAAATATAGATAAAATAAATTTGACAAGCGTGAAGGGAGGGAGTTAAATGAAAATGAAATATAATAAAATGGAATATTAAATGCGGCCTAAATCCCACCAAGCGGGATCGGGATCGGCTAAAGGAGGTTTGATGGGAGCAGAAGACAAATCGTCTCGAGAGGATACTCAATTTAAAGCTCCGACAACAGGTCAAGGAGAACAAGGAGAAGTTCAGGAGAAAACTGAGCAACAGGAGCCTAACCGTGAGTCTGGGGATGAAAAATCAGGAAAAATCGGTGAAAGAGTTTGGCCGGAGAATGTATTAAGAGACTTCGCAAACGATTTTAGAGGAGCTGCAACAGATCTTCGCAAGATGATTATTAAATACCCAAGTCTGGCTAACATCCTCAGTGATGATGCGAAGAAATATGAAGAGATGGGGATTAGGCAGGAAAAGGAAGCTGACATGAAACATAAATCATAATTCCAAATTGGCATTCGCGTTAATCTTGTCCCAAGTTGCAGCATCACTAAGATGATATGCCGCTGCAACCCCGATCATGGCGGCGTTGTCGGTAGTAAGTTCAATTGGCGGAATGTGGTATGATGTTTTTGAAGGAAGTTTTTTAACTGCCAATTTTAGTTGTTGTCTTAATTCTTTGTTCGCGGAAACTCCGCCACATAAACAAATAGATTTTGGCCGAAATTGATAGGCGGCTTGAATGGTTTTGCCGACCAAAATATCAATAACGGCTTGCTGAAATTCTGCGGCTAGTAGGCTTGCCAACCTCAACACTCGACCCTGGTTCGAGGTTTCACTGGTTAGATTTAGTTCTTTTGTTTTATATAAAACTGCGGTTTTAAGTCCCGAAAAACTGAAATTATAATCCCCGCTATCTATCATCGGTCTTGGTAATTTTGCATTTTGCATTGTCATTTTGACTTTTGCATTTTGTTCCCAAGCATGCTTTTTGAATTTAGCTGCTGCTTTTGCAATTTCAGGACCCCCTGGATACCCTAATTGCAGCAGCTTTGCCACTTTATCAAACGCCTCGCCGGCGGCATCGTCCAAAGTTTCTCCAAGCGTAATTATCTTGTCGTGTGATTTCATCAAAACCAAACCGGTATGCCCGCCGGAGGCGATAAGGATTAAAGAAGGAAAGATAGGGAAGGATAAGGATGGGGAAGGAGCCCAATTAGAGTAAATATGGCCCAACCAATGGTTAATTCCAATAATCGGCAGATTTTTTGCAAAAGCGAAAGTTTTGGCAAAATTTACACCAACTAACAGAGATCCAATCAAGCCGGGTCCGATAGTGACTGCGACCACATCCGTATCGATATCACCTAAAGCTTGCTCAACTACAGGAATTATTTTCTCGACATGAGCTCTGGAGGCGTGTTCCGGAAAAACACCGCCATATTGTTTATGAAGTTCAATTTGAGAAGCAACGACGTTAGAAAGAATTTCAACATCGCTCGCGGTTTTTTCGATAACGGCGGCGGCGGTTTCATCGCAGCTAGTCTCGATTGCCAAAATTTTTATTGGTTTATTTTCCATATTTGCATTATCTTATTTTTCGCACTAATATTAAACCACGAATCTCGCTTCAGGTAAAGGACGGAAAGCGCGATGGGAGTCATAAGAGTCGGGATTGACGTTGACGGCGGGGATTTGCCAGAAGCGACTCAGCTCGGGGCGCTCATGGCAGCGGCGAAGGGGGACACGGTGCAGGTTGTAGCCTATGGTGAGCGGGGCCGTTTGGTAACTGTGGCCGAAGCGCGAAACCAGGGCTATGGCATGTACAAGTTGGAGGTCGTGGAGTGTAAAAGCCACGCGGCCGCAATGATGGCAATCACCGGCGATCTCCTCTCTGGTGGGGTTGACGCTTGGGTGACACCAAGCCGGAGCCCCAAGCTTCTGGGGGCTTTGCATCTTGCGAAGATGTATGATGAAGGGGCCACCCTGGCACTGATGGCACCGCTTCCAAGCGATAACCAAGGTGGACCCGGGGGGCTTTCGTTCTTGATGGACGTCGGCCTAACTGGCGAAGTCCATGATCCTGAGGTTTTTGCAGGGTGGGCCGAGAAGGGCGGCCGCTTTTTGGCTCGGCACTATGGTATCAGCTCGCCTAGAATCGCCCTTTACAACATCGCGGTGGAGCGAGCGGCCAACTCGGTCAGCAAGATCCACGAGCGGCTGGAAGGTGTCAGTGGCTACATCGGCTACGCGGAGGCGAGGCCGGTAACCATGGGCGAGGTTGATCTCTGGCTCGCCGAGGGCTTTGTCGGCAACGGGTTGATAAAGGCATTGGAGTGGTGGCTCAACTTAGCGGCAAGCAGAGTCACGAAGCACTTCGCTGATGAACGCCCGGAGATCGCCAAAGAAATCGGCCATGTCTTTCAGAGCTCGCTTTCCTACGATGCAGCGCTCATCAGCCCGATCATCGGGCTCAAGGAGGATGTGGTCGTTTGCCGCACTCACGGTGCGGCTACAGTTAAGCAGATTGCCGGCGGCATAGCGGCTGTCCAGCGATACCTACGCTGAATTTGAGCATTCGAGCCAAGGCTCTTCCAGTCGGGGGAGCCTTTGCCATTTTTGCCCTAAATAGAATAAGATTTTGTCTTATTAAGACAAAAATAGTAAAATGAACTCATGCATCGCACGCAATCATTGTTGCAGACGGAAGAATGGGCTGGCCTGAAAGAAACACAGGGCTGGCAATCTTTTAATATCGAAGGGGTTTATGTTCTTAAAAAACAACTTCCCCTTGGCTTGTCTTTTTTGTATGCGCCGGAAGTGACTTGGGAACAAGCACAGCGTTCTCAAGTCATTGCGAGCATGGCGAAGCAATCCGAATTGTCGTTGCGAGCGGACGTGAAGCAATCTATTAGATCGCCACGCCCCGACGGGGCTCGCGATGACGGTGTCTCTTTTCCAAAAAAAGGCATTCTATTTTTTAGGTTAGAAATTTTAGACAAAAACCGCCCGGAAATCATCGAAAAATTAAAATCCGTCGGCTTCATCAAAGCCTTTGAAGAACTTCAACCGGAATGGCGGCAAATCATCGACATTTCAAAAACCGAAGAGGAAATATTAAATCAAATGAAGCCGAAAGGCCGCTACAACATCAAAGTCGCCCAAAAACACGGGGTGGGGATATCGAAAATCGAAAATCGAAAATCGAAAATAGATATTTTTTATAATCTTTATCGTGAGACGACGAAATATCAAAAAATTAGCATTCGTGATAAGAAATATTTTTTCGATATGATGGAGGCGCTTTCCCCGAAAAATGAAATAGAAATCATCATTGCCGGATACCAAGGCCGGCCGCTGTCAGCCATATTAGTTACATTCTACGATGGGGTCGCAAGCTATCTCTACGGCGGGACATCGCGAGAACATAAAAATGTGATGGCGCCTTACGTCGCCCATTGGGAGGCAATTTTAGAGGCAAAAAGACGCGGTTGCACCAAGTATGATTTGTTGGCAGTGGCTCCTTCTGTCATTGCGAGCGATAGCGAAGCAATCTTTAGATCGCCACGCCCCGACGGGGCTCGCGATGACAACATTAGCCATAAATACGATAATCTGACCAGATTCAAGACCCAGTTTGGTGGTAAAACAGTCAATCTTGTCGGGAGTTACGACTACGTTTATAAACCGATTTGGTATAAAATATTTAAGGCCGCCGAAAAATTTCGGCGCAAATCATAAATCCGAAATCCTAATTTCTAAACAAATCCCAAATCACAAAAGTTTGAAACATTGGAATTTAGAATTTGTTTAGGATTTAGAAATTAGAGTTTAGAATTTAATTATGAAAGATTATTTAAGAAAAATTTTGCCGAAATCATTTATTTTGTGGACGCATAAACTGCGGGCGGTTTTAGCGGCGGTAATTTATCGCTTTCCGGCCAAAAACATTCGGGTGATTATGGTTACCGGCACAAATGGCAAGACTACGACTTGTAATATGATCGCCAAAATCTTGGAAATAGCCAATTATAAAGTGGCGATGGCGACAACGATTAATTTCAAAATCGGTTCGCGCGAGTTCAAAAACATGACCAAAATGACAACTATTTCGCCGTTTGCGCTTCAGAAATTTATTCGCGAGGCGGTCAAAGCTAATTGCCACTGGTTGGTGTTGGAAACGACTTCTCACGCAATTGCCCAGCAACGGATATGGAGCATAAAGCCACAGATTTGCGTTTTGACTAACATCACCCACGATCATTTGGATTACCATGCGGATTTTACCGAATACCGCGATGTCAAAGCAAAAATCTTCAAAGAATGTAAAACGGCCATTATTAATATGGACGATAAATCGGCTTCATATTTTTTAAGCTTGGAAACTCCCAAAAAGATTACCTATGGCACAGAGAGCCCGGAAAACGAGCGCCCTACTAAGCCGCAAATTTTGGCTAAAAAAATCATTTTGGAGCCGACCGGCAGTTTATTCACTGTCGTCACGCCAGATAAACAAGTTGCCATTGATCTGCAGTTGCCAGGCAAATTTAATATCTACAACGCTTTGGCTGCTTTAAGCGTGGCGGTTGATTTTAACATCAATTTAGGCCTCGTCAAAGAAGCCTTAGAAAAAATCGAGAGTATCCCGGGAAGAATGGAAAAAGTGGATTTGGGCCAGCCGTTTACCGTAATTATTGATTATGCCCATACGCCCGATGCTTTGGAAAAAATTTATCAGACTTTGAAGCTTTCCCGGGCCGGTCGGATTATTTCTGTTTTTGGCGCTTGCGGCGACCGCGATCGTTCAAAAAGACCAATTATGGGGGCGATCGCCGGCAGATTTGCTGACATTGTTATTGTCACCAACGAAGATCCATATACTGAAGATCCTGTTAAAATTATCGAGGAAGTCGCCGCCGGGGTGCCGCGTGGAGCATTGGCGAAAAATAAGAAAGAACCGGGCAAAAATTTATTTAAAGTTTTAGATCGTCGCGCCGCCATTGACAAAGCATTTGCTTTAGCCCAAAGCGGTGATATTGTTTTAATTACTGGTAAGGGCGCGGAAGATTGGATGGTAGTGGGTCACGAAAAAATTTCTTGGTCGGATAAAAAAGTAGTCAAAGAACTCTTAATGAAGCGAAAAGAGTCATAATTAGCTAATATTATATTTATATAGAAGAGAGCCCAGTTGGGCTCTCAGCTCGTCTGTTTGCTCGGGCTAGTCTGCGATTCTGACTCCGCCGATCGTTTTGCGTGGGCCAGGGTAGTTGCAGCCGCACTCACGACAGTTCTTCTGGTGGCAGAAATACCAGCCGCAGCTCTGGCAACGCTTGGTCTGGCCGGGTTTCTTAACCGGCACGTGAAGGTACTTAATCCGATGTTCGCAGTTCCAGCACTTATTGATGTACCAGATCCGCCGACACCTGGAGCACTTCACCCAGGATGGATACTCCGTTGGCTCGGCAATGTGTCCGCCGCAGTTACACCTGTTGGGGTCGTACCCGCCTTTGAAGGGCTTATACTTACGATCCCATGGCGGTTTTCGGTACTTCCCGCGCCGTCTTCTCGACCATTCGTCGTACAAGTCCCTCGCTCCTTTGCTTGGATTGGCTTCTTTTATATCATATTAATCTTTAACTTTCAAGTCCTAGATGGTAAAAATAGATCATGATCAAAAAGGATGCAGTTTGATTACAAACCGACTCGTCTTAATTGACGCTTTTGCCCTGATTCACCGGGCTTATCACGCTTTGCCGCCTTTTACAACCAAAGACGGTCAACCGGTTGGCGCGGTATATGGTTTTACGAGCGCACTTTTAGCCGCCATTAAAAATCTTGAGCCCGAGTATTTGGCGGTGGGGATCGATTTGCCCAAACCGACGAAAAGACACGAGGAATATGTTGAGTATAAAGCCCATCGGGCGCCGGCGCCGGACGATTTGGTCGCGCAAATCCCGATTGTAAAAGAAGTTTTAGCGACTTTTAATATTCCCGTCTTTGCGATGGAAGGTTATGAGGGAGAGGATGTGATAGCGACGATAGTCGCTAAAGTAAAAAGTCAAAAGGCAAAAGGCAAAAGCATGCCTAAAGGGACAATGCAAAATGTAAAAATGGAATACATAATAGTTACCGGAGATCTCGACTGCCTTCAGCTGGTTGATCGGCAAACTAAGGTTTATTCGATGGCGCGGGGAGTAAATCAAGCGGTGATGTATGATAACGAAAAAGTCCGCGAGCGATACGGACTAACGCCGGCGCAATTTGTTGATTTTAAGGCCCTCAAAGGTGATGCAAGCGACAATATCCCTGGCGTGCCGGGCATTGGGGAAAAGGGCGCGGCATCATTGATAAAGCAATTTGGATCGTTAGAGAGTTTGTACGATGTCATTGCGAGCGGAGCGACGAAGCAATCCGGAACGTTGCGAGGAGTTTTACGACGAGGCAATCTTAGATCGCCACGCCCCGATGGGGCTCGCGATGACAATGACAAAAAAATACAAAAAGATATAAAAATATCAGGAAAATTATTAAAGATATTAGAAGAGAACAAAGAACAAGCATTTTTATCACAAAAATTATCAAAAATTGTTGACGATGTCCCAATCGATTTTAATCTCTCGAGCGCCAAAATTCACGATTATGATTATAAAAAAGTAGTGAAATTATTTAATAAGTTAGGTTTTAGATCTCTCGTAAAGCGTTTGCCCGAGTCACATCGCGAAAACCTCCAGCAGACATTGTTGTAAAACAAAAGGCCCTTTGATATTATCTCCGGGCCAGTACTACTTGTGCCAATCGGCGCCTATCGGAATCCTTTCCAACTGTCTGTGCTCCAGAAGTCGCTCGTTTCGTCAACGGACTGCGATCGGGCGTGGCAGTCGGCGTAGATACAATTGACCATGCCGCGATGCGGCTGTTTTGTCCCCGACGCTTTGGGGTTACGTTTGCCCCAATGCAGGGCGTCCCAGAGAAGTGGGGCGGACGAGGGGTCAGAGATACGGCTGACAGATAGACCGCTCGTCAAGATAAATCTGCCATTGGGGTTTCGGGCAGTCGCGTGGTTTACGAAATAGCTGGTTTGGTTTTCGGCGAAGGTGTGGCCTGGCCATCGCGGGAAAGGTGTATCTGGTGAAATCGCCGGGCACCACCAGATACTCTCATTGTTGCCAGTATAATCCGCAAGTATCTCTGGAAGATAGTGCGGGGGTTCATACAGGGGGTTGACCCAGGCGTAACCGGGCAGCTGACTGCCTCTTTCCACCCACGCCTTGCCCCAACTGGCAGTTGGCGGCAGAAGGTCATCGTTGTCTGACAAATACATCCCTAGTGCTATACCGATCTGTCGCAGGTTATTCAGACAAGTGGTTTTATGGGCGTAGGATCGTGCCTGAGAGATGACTGGCAGGAGCAGTCCGGTAAGGACTCCGATAATACAAATGACGACCAGCACCTCTATAAGGGTGAAACCACGTTTCATGCTGTTTCTCCTTGTTCAGGTTCTTCTCTGATATTTCTATCCAGAGAATCAAAATATAATAGCATATGTCCAATAAAAAGTCACGAAAATGGCATTATTGACATAATTAAAGAAATGTGATACCATATAAATAAATAATGTTGACCAAAAAATGGACAAAATAAAGAGCAAGCATGCAAATAAAAGGGCTGGAAAATAAAGAATTTGAGACCTATAAACACCTGCTCACTTTAAAACGGGCAACGGTTTTAGAATTATCTCGCATTTCAGGAGAAAAACGGAGTAATTTATATCGCCATCTCGAAGGGTTGGTAAATAAAGGTATTGTATCGGAAGTTTTTGAGGGCAAAAAACATTATTATATTGCCGAATCACCCAAACGGCTGCTAGGATTTATTGATGATCAAAAAACCAATATTGAAGCGCTGTTGCCAGAATTGGAGCAAATTGAAAAGGAAGCGTTTGAACGGCCGAAGATTAAATTTTATGAAGGATTGGAAGGGATTAGAACTTTATACGAAGAGATATTTACAGAAGGTCAAGAGATATTGGCTTTTGCCTGGCCAGAAAAATTGCTTAAAAGTGTCGAATTTCATGAATTGTTTGTCGCAAGACGCATTAAGAAAAAAATTCCCGTCAGATTGATTTGGCCGGATACTAAAATAGCCCGGCGAAGAAAAGCGAGAATTGGCGAATTGCGCCAAGTCAAATTTAGTAAAAATCTTGCTTCTTTTGATGCGACTTTTATGTTGTCGGGAAATAAGGTAGTAATGTTCTCTTTGAAACGTTGGATAACCGGGGTCTTAATTGAAAACAAAGAAATCGCCGAGGGCTTAAGAGCATTTTTTGATGCTTTTTGGAAGGAACTAAAATAAGAATGCCGGCGTTGGTACGCCGCAGCAAAAATTGCTCTGAACCAAAAATAACTCACCCCAGGGGTGAGGGCAAACTGGTTAAATTTGTTATTCTAAAAAGCGAACGCCTCCGGGCGAACCCGGAGGCGATGAGATTGCGCGATTGTCTACACGCGTCTAGGGCTGAGAATGGCGAAGCCGAAGTCACCATCCACAACCAGTCCATCGCCGTTACTGGCGACGGCATGCACCAGGCCGCGCTTGTTGGCAGTCCACTCGACCTGAGTGCATAACTTGAGAGTTCCTAGCCGAGCGACGTTGCGGAATACCACCTTCCTCAGGTAGGTTACGACGAAGAGGGCGTTCTCGAGGGCCGGGTTGTCGTGTCTGATCTGGATAGCGTTCTGACCGAGTGCCTCAAGGATAAGCGGCCAAGGGATCTCCTCGAGCTTATCCAGTGGAAGGACCTCGTCTCCTCGGTACCGGAAGATACCGCTTATCGAGCCCTCCGGTGCAGTCGGCACCACTTCAACCTGCTCCAGTGGCAATGGCAATAGCGCCTCACGCGGGCCATCTTCGCTCAGCTCAAAGGTGAAGATCGCCGAGGCGTGGGGCTTCCCGTTGACACTCACATTGCACGTGGCAACTCCTCCAACGCCATCTTGGAAGATGCCGGCTTTGAGAGCGACCTCTCCTGGTTTGGTCAGGCTCTGGAACCTGACCAGCGGGATTCCAGTCAGGATCGGGAATAACCTTCCATTGCTGACGGTCGCGCAGAGGGTGGTGACGGCCTGGAATATCAGAGACATCTTCATCACGCCCGGCAGGATCGGTTTGTTGGGAGGGGGGAAGTGATCCGCTAAGGATAGTGGGAGGTCTGGCGGAAAGTCGAGCTCTCCGTGGACAGTGTTGCCATCGAGCCACGCGCGGGTTACCATTCGGTATGCAGGTCCGACCGGAAGGATAATTGGTATTGGCTGCATTATTTCCTCCGTGATGCACAGTTAGGCAAATTTTAACACATGTTATATTATTTGTGAAGGGACTACAATGGTTGGTGATAAAAACATATGATTCTTTTTTTCTACGGCGAAGACACCTATCGCTTAAATCAAAAGTTAAGAGAACTTAAGGAAAAATTTATTTCCGCTTCTTTGGGTGATACAAATCTTTCTATTTTAGACGGTAAAACCGTTTCTTTTGATGAATTGGTCCGACAAATTTTGGCTTTGCCATTTTTGGCAAAAACGCGGCTAGTGATTGTCAAAAATCTGTTGGCGCAGGCAAAAAAAGACCTTATCGATAAAACAACTGAATTTTTACCGAAAGTACCAGCGGCAACGGTGTTAGTTTTCGCCGAAGAAGGCCTACCCGATAAGCGTTTGGCTTTATTTAAAAGGCTTAATAAGCCGAAACTCGCTCAGCAATTTGCCTTATTAGAGCCGGACCAACTTCGGCGTTGGATTAATAGAGAAGTAGAGATGCGAAATGCGAAATGTGAACAAGGAGCCGTAGCCAAACTAATAGATTATGTTGGCAGTGATCTCTGGCGAATGAGCAATGAAATAAAAAAGCTCATTTCCTATAGTAAGAACATTAAAGAGGAAAATATCGAGCTTTTGGTCCAACCGCAAATCCAGTCAAACATCTTTGATTTAATGGACGCGATTGCCGATCGCAATTTAGAAAAATCAATGAAGGAGCTCTATCAGTTATTTGATAATGGGAAGGCTGAACAATATATTCTTTCGATGATTGTTCTAGAATACCGCAACTTGTTAATCGCCAAAGATTTCGATAATCGATCTGGCAATAAATTGAATAAATGGACGCTGGTAAAAAAGGCCGCTATGCATCCGTTTGTCGCGGGGAAAACCTTGGCTCTGTCATCAAAATATGAGCTGGAAGATTTACAAAAAATCTATGGCGTGCTCTTAAATTTTGATCACAAAATAAAAACTGGTAAAATAGAATCGAAGGTAGCACTTGAGTTGTTAATTTATAGATTAACAACTCCAAAAGTCGAAATCGGTTAGTGGAAATTAGAAAACAGTTTGGAAAATAGAAAATTGAAAATAGTCACCAATTTCCGTTTTCTTCTAACCTTTTTTATCTTATAAATCGGAGGGATTTTGAGTACTTGGGAAATAATTAAAGTTTTATTAAAACAGGTTAGTTTTTACCGCAGCAAACTGATTCTTTTTATTGTCATTGCCGTCACAGCCGTGGTAGGGTATTTTCTCTGGCAAAACTATCGTACCGAAGCCCAAGGCAGATATTATGGCTCGGTCACTGAAGCCTTTCCGACAGTGGCAGAATCAAATATTACTTTAGAAAAAAATGGCACGGTTTTAATCGATGGCAAAAAACAAAATCGGGCGATGAAATTTTACGATAATTACGATGAGCTCAGGGTATTAGTTTTTGACAATCCGCCAGAATTCATTTCCTATTTTAAAGCCACAGTCCACTTGCCGGAGGCGATTAAGGAAAGCGATGTGCGCCAGATTACATATGCTGTCCGCGGCGTGGGCGACACCTTAAACTACATGCCTGACAGCGCTACCTTGGTTTATGAAGCCAGTAACATCTCGCCCGGGTCGACTTTGACGGTGGTGGCCCAGTTGCCAAAAGGCTTAATTACGCCCTCTTTTTCCAAAAGGATTCAGATCTTTTTAGCCCATATTACCGCCGAAGGTTGGCTCTATATCGCGATAATATTGCCAGCTATGGCCATCATTTTTATGGGGTTTATGATATACCAACGTCGGGCAATCGGTCTTTTAACGATTAAACAACCGATCAATGAGCCACCGGCGCAAGTAGCCCCGGCAGTTTCGGGGGTAGTGATTGACGGTTCTGTTGGCGCGCGCGAAATTGCCGCGACTTTAATTGATTTAGCCGAACGCGGTTATATTTTTATTATTAATCAGGGGGAGCAATTTTTCTTCGCCAAACGAAAATTGGATAATCTTGAGGCGACGCAAGGATTGTCAATGTTTGAGAAAGCGCTGCTTAGTAAAATATTTATACCCACATCTTATAAAAGCACGGTCGAAGATGTGGAGATGAGAATCGGCCGTCATATTTTTTCGCGCAAAATTGCTAACTTCTATTTAGGCGTTTATAACCAAGCCACTTCTCAAGGATACTTTGTCCAAAATCCAGCCAAGGTTCACCTGGGTTATAAATATACGGGAATTGTCTTATTCTTCTTAACTTTTCTAGGTTTTATTTATCAGGCGATAACCGATACCGGGCCAAAATATAGCCTGATTTTTTGGGTTGGTGGTCTAGTGGCGGCGGCGCTAATTATTAAATTTTCGCCCTTGATGCCGGCTCGCACCGCGCGCGGCAATCAGGAATTACAAAAATGGCTCGCCTTCAGAGAATATTTGTCGGCCAAAAACCCGGTTCCAGTGGAGGATTATGTGCAAGGGAAATTTTCCAAATATTTGCCCTACGCCATTGTTTTGGGAGCAGAAGTGGATTGGATGAAACGTTTTGGCGAAAAACCCTTCAAGCAGCCCGACTGGTATGAATCAAAAGAACGAATCATCACCTTAGAAAGTTTTGCCAATAATCTCTTTCCATTAATCGGCTATGTTTCCGAGCATTTGGCAAAATCGCACGATCCGATAATTGATTGAGTGCTAATATCCAGCTTCTTGGACGCTACCTCTATAAGTGAAGGGATAAACTATGTAAAATGCTTTCCCGATGAGATTTCTTTTTGGACAAATCCCCCAGAGTCTTGAATCCGAAGAATTAGGACGATTATCGCCTAACAGAAAATAGTCATCATCGCGCAGTTGGCGGTTGAGGTTCGGTAGCGTCGTCGTATCGGGCGGAAGATAAGATTCTTTGAGAATTTGTCCGTTAATGTAGACCGTCCCGTTCCAAATTTCCACTTTCTCGCCCGGCAAGCCAATGATTCGCTTGATGTATTTTTTGTGTTCGGGATCACCGGGAAATTTGAGGACCACGACATCGCCGCGTAAAGGTTTGCCAAAATTATACTGCCAGCGATTGACCAAAATATATTCACCGGAATGAAAATTTGTCTCCATGCTTTGACCGTCGACAATAAAAAGAGTCCCGACAAAAAAATGGATCAAAGTGCCGATGACGAGAGCAACAATCACCCATTTAGTCAGTTCATAAGCGCAACCAGTACCATAGAAAAATTTCTGCAAAGGATTTAGCTCGAGAGACTCATTTTGATTAGGAATTGGCCGATCCATACCCCTCCGTATAAATAATGCAAAATGCAAATCTCAAATCTCAAAATTACAGTTTAAAAATCAAAATTATTTCTTAGCCCCGGTTTTTATTTTAGATTTTGCATTGTCATTTTGAGGTTTGGATTTTGGACTTTGAATTTTAGGTGGCTTCGTCGCCTTCGGTGTGCCGTACTTTTTTGCCAACCGCGACTTCATTCTGGCGGCTTTGTTTTTGCTGATAAGGTTTGTTTTGGCCGCTTTGTCGATTTTCGAAATGACTTCGTTGATATTAGAGGCGGAAACTTTTTTCACTGCTTTTTCCAGCTCGATTTCTTGAACGCGATTGTTCGCGCGCTTTTTTAAAGAAACCTTCAAGGACTTTTTGGCTGATTTGGTGATAGGCAATTTGACTCCTTCGGAGTAAATCCGAAATCCGAATTTCTAAATCCTAAACAAATCCCAAATATTCAAATTTTAAAATGTTTAAAACATTGGAATTTTTAATTTAGATATTGTTTCGAATTTCGTGCTTAGAATTTCGAATTTTATTCAACAAGTTGAATATATCAGATAAGGGGGAATTTGTAAACCCCGTATTATCGTAGTTCAAGCTTTAGCTTGTTTTGTCACGCTAGAGCGTGGGCTACGGGATATTCAAAAACCATGCGTTTTTTAAACGACCGCTATAAAAGAGCATGCTTTATCATGATTATCAGATGCATACGAAATTTATACGAAACCGGGCCAAATTTCAAGATTAGACCTGCGAGGTCGGGGAAAGATAAGGGGAAAGTTGTAAACCCCTGCGTCGAAAATGAAAAGGCCGCCCCCGAAGGGGCGGCCAGCAGGGGGCTATCAAGCCCGGGATTAATACTCATAGGGTTCCCAAGGCTCGAACCGTGGCCGCAGTGTGTCGAGGTGAACCTGCCAGAAGCTTCCTGGGCGTAGCTTGTGATGCTGAAGTTTCGGTTTTGCTGTACCAAAAGCCTCCTTACAGGCTCTTAGGTATGCCCTGCGGTACCTGCCGATGGTGCTCGGGAGGGCGGTCAAGTTGATCAACATGAAAGCTCCCAGGATTGTGATGGCATACCGCCATATGCTCGGCGGATGATAGGCAGGAAAGATGAATATCGCCGCCATTATTCCTAAGAGCCAGGGGGCCACATCCTCACCTGACGCCCATGGTTTGCGGTATCTTTCATACAACTCGGCAAAGCGACGAACTTGCTCTTCCTCACTTGGGTCCATCTTCCTCTCCTTTTCTGATGCCCGTTTCGAGCATCGTAGCATTATATAATAAAATCAAATTATTGCAATAAAATAGCCAAATATGCTATAATATTGAACAGAAAGTTCAAAAATGATTTTAGGCACCGATCAAAAATTAGAAGAGCAGGTTTTAGAAAAATTGGCTTCTCATCCATTAACTGCCGAGGAGCTTTTTGAATATTTTAAAAAAGATTTTACTTTGAGGGCGGTTTATAAGGTCTTAGAAAAGATGGAAAAAGAAGGCGTTGTCTTAAAACGCAAGAAAAAATATTATCTACATTTTTCATGGGTTTTGAGATTAAATAACTTGGCTGTTGAAGCAAAAAGTTTTTACTTGAAATTTCCCAAAAATATTCTCGATTTTGAAAATAAAAAGCGCCAAATCTGGCATTTTCGCGATCTTTATAAGCTCAATAGTTTTTGGGGCGATTTATTGCTTTTACTCTTGGACGAATCTAAAGACAAACGGCTTTTTGGCTGGAATCCACATCCTTGGTTTCACCTTTTACAAACAAAGCAGGAGGAACAATATATTAAAGCGATTAAGGCAGCCGGCGGCGGGCTTTACTTAATTGTCGGTGGCAGAACCTTTTTGGACCATTGGGCGGAGAAGTTTTGGGACAAAAAAGCGGTGGAGTATTCATTTGCTTTGAGTCCTTTCCAAAAGGAAAAACAAACCTATATCAATGTCATCGGCGACACGGTCATCCGTGTTAAGTTAGATTCAGATATAACCAAGAAAATTGAGAATTTGTATCAGCAAACAAAGTCATCCAAAGAACTCAATATCGGGGAGATTATCTCAATATTTCGCACTCAAGTCAGAGCTTCAATATGGTTGGAAAGAAATCCAGTAAAAGCAAAAATTTTACGCAGAAGATTTATTAAATTTTTTGGGCTCAAATAATTTTGGGAAACCGGCCCCTTTTTCGTATCTAATAAATATAAAATGCAAAATAACTGGTTCAGAAACATACCCAAATATCGCGATCGCGAAATAGAGGTAGGATCTGCTAAACTAAGTTAAACCAATTAGAGCCCACCGCGTAGGTGGGCTTTGGTTAGAAAATAGGACTATTGACAAATACGGCCTATCGCGTATATAATATAATCAAGATCGGGTGGGGTGTCGAACTGCAAGACAGTGAATTGCACTTAAACACTCATCAAACACCCGATTCTTTTATTGAAATTTTAAATATTTTATTATATCCTTTGCCGTAATTTTTATATCAGCCCTTTTTAGGCGGTATGCGTCGTTAACAATCTTATGAATCTTGGCTTTTTTACCAATTTGTTTGAAGATAATTGCTCTCTTATCAACCTTTCTACCGGTTTTTCTCAAAAAATTTAGAAGATAATTTTTAATTAATGCATTTTGTCCCGGATATTCCGTATCAATGGTAATTTATTCTATCGCCTTGTCTTTTAACAAGATACTAATCAGAATTGCAAATACCGCATAAGTGTAAAGACGAGGCTTTTTAATTTTGCGAAAATATCGTTGCAGTTTTTGTTTCTCTGTTGATAAAATAATAATCGTTTTAGCTGTTTTATTAGAAAAACCGATTACAGTTGGTTTGCTGGTGTATTCAATTCTTCCGCTCTGGTCAATCTCAATTCGCATATTTTTATCGTAACATATCGCAATACCGAGTATTGACATCATCGTTATCGATTTGCTATGATAATGGGCTTATGGAACTTACACCCAAACAACAAACAACTGAACAAATTCGAGCGGCTGAAAAAATATTGGTGCTGACTCACTTTAATCCCGACGGTGACGCCCTCGGCGCTCTTTTGGCGTTATATTTAATTTTGAAAAAACTTGGCAAAGATGTGACCGCGGTTGTGCCGGAGACCGTGCCGGCGACTTTTTCTTTTATGCCGAATATCACCGAAGTCCATAATTCATATGCGGGAACCAAAGATTTTATTATTACTTTAGACACGACCAAGGCCCAAGTTAATAAGTTGGGTTATAAACACATTCCCGAAGAAAATAAATTAAATATTGTTATTACGCCTCATTCAGGCACATTCCGCCGCGAAGACCTTACCTTCTCATACGGTTCTTTTAAATACGATCTGATTATTGTTTTGGATTCGTCTGACCTGGAGCGTTTAGGCCCGCTTTACGAGGGTCAAAATGCTTTGTTTTTTGAAACACCGGTAATTAACATCGATCATCATGCTGGCAATGATTTCTTCGGCAAAATTAATTGGGTTGATCTAACGGCAACTTCGACCTCGGAAATATTGGTCTCGCTAATCGAATCTTTGGCGAGAGAAAAACCTTTGCTGGATGAAGATATTGCTACCGCCTTACTGACGGGGATTATTACCGATACAGGCAGTTTTCAAAACGCCAATACGACGCCAAAATCTTTAACTGTCGCCGCCCAGCTGGTGGCGGCTGGCGCGCGTCAGCAAGAAATTATCCGCCATGTTTTTAAGACAAAACCTCTTTCAACTTTGAAACTCTGGGGCAAGATTTTGGAATCAGTCAGACAAGATACCGACCACCGTTTTATTTGGGCAAAAGTCACCAAGACTGATTTTATGGAAACTGGCGCATCTGAAAATGAAACCAGCGGCGTGATTGATGAGCTCTTAAAAAGCGCTCCTGATATTGATTTTGTGCTTTTATTAGTAGAAAAAGAGGATTTTTTACACGGATCAATGCGGGCGGTTGTCTCCGGCGTGGATGTGGCGGCCATGGCCAAACTTTTTGGCGGCGGCGGACATGAAGCAGCGGCGGCTTTTCAGATTCCCGGCGCGACTTTGCTTGGTAATGAAGGGGAAATTATTGAGAAGGTGAAAGAGTACCAAAGCCGAAGAAGCTGATAAATTGTTCGCCAATACCCATCAAAAGATGCCGGGCCTAAGATTTCCCAGCGTGAAATCTGGCCCTGCGCTCGAATGCCTTACCTACGGTAGTGCGGCCAAAAACCCTTCGGGACCATGCTTTTTGGCCTGCGAGAGCCACTTTTGAGGGTATTTGGCTCACTTCTTGTCTAATTAATAAAATTATGTTAAACTAAAAAGGAAATATGACTACTAAAGTAGCACATGCCTTTCAGGCATGAAAAAATAAAATGCTATTTCTTTCAGAGGAAAAATGACGAAAATAGATTTAATTAAGAAGTATCAAACCCATAAAAAGGACACTGGTTCGGCTGATGTGCAGGTAATTTTATTAACGGAAAAAATTGCCGAGCTGACTAAACACTTGAAAAAGCATGCTAAGGATTCGGATTCGCGGAGAGGCTTGTTGATAATGGTTGGCAAGCGCCGCCGATTGCTCAATTATTTACAAAAAAATGAACCCAAGACTTATGATAAATTAATTAAGGACTTGGGATTGAAAAAGTAAGAAAATAGTTGAACGAAATTGGAAAACTGTATGGAAATCGGAAAATGGAAAAAAGTAATTTTCCAATTGCATGCCTAAAGGCAGACTTCTAATTTCCAAACCAATTTCCGTTTTCCTTTAACCAATTTCTATTATCGCATGGGCAGTAGGGCAGATAAGGGTATATCCCGCTAAGCGGGGCATATCGTTACTTGTTCTACGAACTCATGCCTAGAAGGTAAAATGTTAAAAGAATTTAAGACCGAGCTAGGGCGAAGAGAGCTTATTATTCAAACTGGTAAATTGGCTGGTTTGGCCTCTGGATCAGTGACTGTTCGCTATGGCGATACCGTAGTTTTGGCGACGGCGGTTATTTCCGCTGAACCTCGCGAGGATATAGATTTCTTTCCTTTGTTAGTCGACTACGAAGAACGATTGTATGCGGCCGGGAAAATCTCCGGTTCGAGGTTTATCAAACGTGAAGGAAGGCCGTCTGACGCGGCTATTTTAGCTTGTCGTTTGATTGACCGGCCAATCAGACCCCTTTTCCCCAAAGGTTACAAAAACGATGTCCAGGTGATTATTACCGTGCTTTCATATGATCTGGAAAATGATCCCGATGTTATTTCAATTATTGCCGCTTCCGCCGCTTTGTCGCAATCCATCGCGCCGTTTGAGGGGCCGGTGGCGGCGGTCCGTGTTGGCCAAATCGAAGAAAAGTTTGTTATTAATCCAACTGCCGAAGAACTGGAAAAATCAACGATAGATTTGGTAGTCGCCGGCAATAAAGAAAAAGTGATGATGTTGGAAGCTGGGGCGAAAGAAGTGGATGAAAAAACGCTGCTTTCCGCCATTAAATTAGGGCACGAGGCTCTGCAGCCGGCACTGGAAATCCAAAAAGAATTAATTTCGGAAACTAAACATTCGATTGAAGAAATTGCTGAGCCGGAAGTGATGAAGGAAGTAAAGAAATATCTCGGAAAAAAACTTTCCGAGGTTGTGCGCGAAGTTGATAAAGAAAAGCGCCAACTGCAAATTACTGCTTTTGAAAAAGAAGTATTAGAAAATTTTGAAGGAAATTACAAACAAATTGATCTAAAAGCGGCTTTTGGTCAAATTTTAGAAAAAGAAGTTCGCGAAGCGATTTTAGAACACGAAAAGCGGCCGGACGGCAGGAAAATCGATGAAATTCGACCGATTGAGATGGAAATAGGATTATTACCGCGAACTCACGGTTCAGGTCTTTTCAGCCGAGGTCAGACCCAAGTTTTATCGATTGTCACGCTCGGTGCTCCCGGCGAAGAACAAATCATCGAAACAATGGAAGAAGAAGGGACAAAGCGCTATATGCATCACTATAATTTTCCGCCTTTTTCAACCGGTGAAGTAAGGCCAATGCGAAGTGCCAGCCGTCGCGAGATTGGCCATGGGGTTTTGGCAGAACGGGCGCTGGCACCCGTGATTCCCTCGCGCGAAGATTTTCCTTATACTATTCGCGTTGTCTCGGAAGTTTTAGCTTCAAACGGCTCAAGCTCAATGGCATCGACTTGCGGTTCGACCCTGGCTTTAATGGACGCCGGCATTCCTATCAAAGCGCCGGTGAGCGGTATCGCGATGGGCTTGATAACTTCAGAGGATGGGAAACAACACAAAATTTTAACCGATATTCAGGGAATCGAAGATTTTGCCGGCGATATGGATTTCAAAGTGACTGCAACCCAAAAAGGTGTTACCGCAATTCAGCTTGATACTAAGCTGAAAGGTTTGAGTATGGAGATCTTAGAAGAAGCCTTAGAACAAGCCAAAAAAGCTAATCAGGAAATTTTAGAAAAAATGACCCAGATAATTGCCGAGCCGAGAAAAGAGCTTTCAGTCTTTGCGCCAAGGATTAAATCAATCCATATACCCGTTGACAAAATCGGTGAGGTAATTGGGCCCGGCGGCAAAATAATTCGTAAGTTGGTTGAGGACTGTGGCGGCAAAGAAATTACCTCGATTGATATTGAAGATGATGGCACGGTAATGGTCGCCTCGACTGATTCCGCCATGGGCGAAAAAGCGATTACTTTTATTGAAAATATGACTCGCGAAGCAATAATTGGCGAGATTTACGAGGGGCCGGTGACTTCGATAGTTAAAGATCGCATCCGCGGCAATGAAATCGGCGCCATTGTCCAAATTTTGCCCAACAAAGACGGCATGGTTCACATCTCTCAGATTGCCGACCAAAGAGTGGAAAGAATTGAAGATTTTCTCAAAATCGGTCAAGTGGTTAAAGTGAAAGTCATGGAAGTGGATAAGGAGCGAGGAAGAGTTTCACTTTCAATTAGGGCAGCCCAGGATAAGAGAGAATAAGTATAGAGTATAGAGTATAGAGTATAAAGTATAGAGTATAGAGCTATTAGTATAGATATTGACAATAGCAATATGTCTTGTTAAGATATAAATGACAAGTAAATCCTTGCGTGTGGGGCTCCGTATGGTTCCTCATAAATAGCGCGCAAGGTTTTGTCATATTTAGGGAAATAACGGGTTATCTTCCGTTATTTTTTGTTTAATAAATTTATAATAAGTGCTATCCCCGTGTTCTTTGAAACGAAAGATGGTCCAGGAAATCATATCGACAGCCTGAAGACATTTTTCGTCTTGTGGAGTAGAAATTTCAATTTTAATATCTAATTTGTGATTTTCTTGCATTTGTCGTTTAAGATAACTTTTGAAGTTATCATTCAAGAATTTGTTTGTTTCTCTTCTTGAAGCGATTAAAGCGATGGGTTGGTCAATTGGAATCAATTTTTTAGTGTAAATTCGATCCAATAAAATATCTGTCACATAATTATACAAGGCGTGTTTTGTTTCCTGGAGCCGAGTATGAACTTTCTTTTTATTAAGGCAAATTGTAATAACTGATATGTCTTTTTCATTAAGCATTCTAAGAAGTTTCGTTCTCGTTTTTGGAGTTTCTTTATAAGCATGCAGAACTCCTCGATGAAATTCTCTCTCTTTCTTGGTGAATGCCTTGAATATCTTTTTAACTGCTTTCTCGATGTTTTCTTTTCTTTTGACGAACATAAGAGTAATGACAAAATTATTTGAAGTTTTCTTCTTGGTGAAATCAAAACCTAGATTGCCACTCTCATCGAGAAAGATATAAGCCATATCTAAATATTATTATAGAAATAAGATAAGTTTTCAGGTTTTGATACTCCGATATGCTTAATGTACAATTTGATAGGAGGCACTTTGGAAACAGAGCCAACAAACATTGAATCTCGAGAGCAGACTCACGATATTGATTATCTAATTGAACACAAAGTTGGATTACTGCCTGAACCAGATGAACATGAGCATATGGTAGATGTAGAAAACCCTGATATTAAGGCAAAAATCGAAGCGGCGAAGGGTTTATTTGCCGATTTTTTAAGAGATTATGGTGAAAAGTTTGATCTTTCAGATGAAGCTTCAATCGATGAAGTTCTAACTGCTGCCGAACAGAAAGGGATTTACGACCAGGCGAAAAAAATCAGAGAGTTAATTTATGACAAAAATATCTCGATCTACGGAGTGAACTATCTCTCCAATGTTTGCAATTCAAAATGCACTTATTGTCCCATGGGAGTAATGAGCGAAGAAAAATTCAAACTTGAAGAAATACTGGCGGAAAATCCGATGCTAACCGCCGAAGAGCGTAGAGAAATGGAAGAAAAAATTGCGAGCTTTAATGCGATGCTAAAAACGATGTCCCATGAGGAGGCAAGGCAGGATTTCGACGCTTTGGCTGAAATTGGCCACAAAGAAATTTGTGTTCTTTCAGGAGAGGCAATAACTGCGAGAATCACTGACTTGATTGATTATGTCCAACTCGCTCTGGACACACCGGGTATCAAAGAGGTCATTTTGAACATGGGCGCTTTCGATGAAAAACGGTTTAAAATAATAAAAGATCAACTTTGAATACCACCAGGCGTGAAGCTTCAACATCGGGTTTTTCAGGAAACATACGATAGCGACGCATATGATCATTTTCAGAGAAAAACGCCGTTGAGTAAAGATTATGGCATGCTTACCAAGGCGTACTACATTGAGCGTCATATGTCTCAATCCCAAGCTCTTCGAGCAGGGTTTGATGAAGTCGGGATTGGTGCTCTCTTCGGGATGACAGATCATCCTTTAAAAGAAATCCAGGGATTACAAGATCATTCGGCGATGATTGCCAAAAACTTAGGTAAAGAGCCAAAAAGGTGTTGTTTACCTTTAGGCAATGAACCGGAATATGTGAAAGTTGATATTCCATACAGAATCAGCGGGATGCCAAAAGCCGCCAAAATTACCGAATTAATCTATGCCTTAGCCAGATTGGCAATGCCGACGGTTTCTATTGTGAGTTCCGAGAGAGATGGGCGTGAATTATTGCGAACCTTAGATCAATATGCCAACCATACAACCCTATTTGTTCACCCTGGGCCCGGAAGAAATATAGAATCCTTAAAAGAATTAGAAGAGGGTGAAAAGGTAAAAAGCACAGTGGTTGAACAAGCGGCCACTGACGCGCGGCATCCTAAGGAGGCGATTCAGGACTGGTTGGCAAGGGGATACCATATTTTAGATTTTGATTGGCAAAAATATGTCGAAAAAGGGGAAAAAGTCGAATGAAATTAACTATACTTGGCGGTGGAGCTCCCAGCACCCAGCACTCGAACCAGGGTCGGGTGCTAACAGGTTAAAATAGAAAATACTCAATTTAAGCCCGAATTGAAAGAGTAGACCTCGCAGGTCTAATCTGGGAATCTAATCTGGGAATCTAATCTGGGAATGGTTATCAGTACAAGAGATAAGTTCTATATATGAAAAACCGCCCCGGTTAAGGGGCGGTTTTGGGTTCTAAGTAATCTAGAGTCCGAATTGGACTCCGACTGCCAGTTCAGTTGCCATTCGGCCGGAGCCGAACCGGTACTCGGCGACCAGGTCCGTATGAGGCGTTACCTTGTATCCGATCTGGAGTTCGGCCTTGGTCTGACCATCATCCTTGATGTCGACCCAGCCGTTGGTCCAGAGGTCCTTGGAGAGGGTGTGCTGCTGCCAGACCGACAGCGTCGCGCCGTTGGCGCCGAGCCAGTAGGTGGCGCGCACGAAGCCGGCATTGTCCTTGAGTTCCACCTGGGGGCCAGCCACCAGTTCGCGGTAACCTGTCGAAGAGATTCGAAGTTCTGTCGCCAGACCGACCGGGCCCTCCATCTTGGCCAGCCGTACCTTTGAGAACCAGCCGTCCTTCTTCAGATCGACGAACCCGTTGACCGAGTAGCCGTTACCGAGGCTCTCGAAGCCGCCGAAAGTGGCGATCACCGAGCCGTTCCCGTAGACGTCCAGGCTCTCGCCGGCGAAACAGGGGGAAACCGCCAGGCACACCAGAGCGACAACCATCATCAGGTTCCGCATCTTGGCTCTCCTTATGTTTTCAAGTCCGACAGGTTCGGGCTAAGCCCTTTCCTATCGTGACTATGCATTGTAGCACATTGTAATACATTTGTCAAGTATTTAGGACAAAAATAATATGTTTAAAATAATAAATTGTTGACAAAATTTGACAATTATTATATAATTAAGCCATGAAAGATTACGAAGAATTATTGAAAAAGGCGGGCTTTGATGACAAAGAGACCAAAGTCTATTTGGCGGCTTTAAAATTGGGCTCGGCCCCCGCCTCGGTCATCGCCAGGAATGCCGGAATCGTTCGCAGCACATGCTATGGTATTTTAGAGGAGTTGGCGGAAAAAGGTTTGGCCTCGAAGACCGAAAAGCCGGGTGGGATTAGAATTTTCAATGTTGAAAATCCTGAGCTCTTAAAAACCTATATTCAGGGTCAGAAAGAATCTTTCAGCAAATTGGAGAATGAAATTGAAAAGATCTTGCCTAACCTTAAAATGTTGCAAAAAGAGTACAGCTTTAAGCCGCAAATTGAGTATTTTGAAGGTAAAAATGCAGTCGTCTCAGCTTTCGAATCTGTTTTTTCCGATGTCAAAAGAATGGCCAAAAAAAATATCCCTATCCTTATTCACGGGAGAACTGATAAGGTTTTAGAGTCCTGGCCAAAATTTCCGATATATGCCCAAAAACGCAAAAAAACTGGTGTTAAGATAAAAATGTTAGTTTGGGACGAGGAAACTAGCCAAGAAATGGGCGAAATTCATAAAGGACAATATCAAATCAGACAATTATCCCCTAAATTTTCCTATCGGGCAGGTACAAATATCTTGGACGAAAAGATTGTTCTTTTCGATTTTGATAATAATTTTACCGTTATTATTAAAAATAAACCTCTTACAGAGATGATGAGGATTTTCTTTGAGTTCATGTGGGAACACTCTAGATAATCCTTGAAAGGAGAACTATGGACGAACGAAAACCGTCATTTGACCCGAAAATTGCCGACCAGAAACCGCCTCAAAGATTTGAGACATTTTTTGAAGAGCCCTACGCCGAATTAAAAAGAGTTCTCGTAACTTTGGCTAAAGATAACCAGGAAATTCTTGATTTAGGCAGCAATACCGGTAATTCGGAAGCAATTGTTGATAAACTGGCGAGTGGCAATCACATCACCTGTGTTGATATTAATGCCCAAGCTTTACAAAAACTTAAGGGCAGAAAATTAACCAGAACTTCCGTTGAGATTATCCAAGCTGACGCAAATCAATACTTGGCTCAAGCTCAAGAAAATAGCGCGGATTTGATTATTCTCAATGCCACTTTGCACGAAATCAACCCGCCGAATGAGCAGGCGACTTATTTGGAAGGTCTTTTTGGGCAAATCAAAAGGTGTTTAAGAGTAAATGGCGTTGTTTTGATTGGGGATTATTATTATCCTGACATGGTTCCTGATGAAGAAGTGGCTGCCTATATGGAGCAGCAAAGACGCGAAATTGGCCATGCGGATCTGCGGGAAAAGTTTGTCAAACCTGACCTTTTGGCGCAAAAAGCATCAGAATATGGGTTTAAAACAGAATATGCTAACGAGATTCAAGCTGTAAAAGGGATAGACCGCAAATATTATATTTATGTGTTGAGAAAAGAAGAGAAAAGCGATTAAATAGCATTTATGTTGACAAATGCGGTCAACTATGCTATAATAGAAACAACATCAAAAAGGATCTCTAATTTTATTCCCGTTCCGGTACTATTATTCTGATTTCAAGGGGTCTCTAGAAATATTTTGGATGAAAACACTTGATGAAATTGACCGAGAGGTACGGAGTTGTACTAAATGTGCATTGCATCGAAATCGTAAAAATGCTGTCCCGGGTGAAGGCAATCCGAAGGCAGAAATAATGTTTATCGGTGAGGGGCCGGGCACAAATGAAGACCGCGAGGGCCGTCCGTTTGTTGGGGAGGCCGGTCAGTTCTTAGAAGAAATGCTTTTATCAATTAAGCTCAAGCGGGAGGATATTTATATTACTAATGTAGTAAAGTGCCGGCCGCCTAATAATCGCGATCCTTTAGACGAAGAAGTGCGGGTTTGCACCACCAATTACTTATATGATCAAATCCGTAATATCAAGCCAAAACTGATTGTTACCTTAGGCAGACACTCAATGCATCAGTTTTTTCCCCAGATCCGTTCGATTTCGGCCGTTCACGGCAAAGCTTATAAAAAAGCTGACCAGATTTACTTGATTTTGTACCACCCGGCCGCCGCTTTGTATCAACAAAACCTAAAAAATACTTTAAAAGAAGATTTTAAAAAGATTCAGGAGATATTAAAACAGATAATATGAATACAAATCTACAAATCAACGACAAACATTACAAAAAACTTTCGTAATATTTGTAAAAAAATTTGTAAATTCGTATTCGCTAAATCCAGAAAGGATTATGTAACATGAACAACATCGCTACACTCCCGCAACAAGGCACTCAAATCAAACCTTTAAAAGTTTTCCGCGCCTTTACCCCTCGCTTGAGAGTCATTCCGATGGGCGGAAACGGTGAAATCGGTAAAAACATGACCGTCTATGAATACGGTGATGACATTATTATTGTTGACTGCGGGATTATGTTTCCTCGGGGCGATATGCTCGGGGTTGATTTTATTATTCCCAATATCTCTTATTTAGAAGAAAGAAAAGACAAAATCCGCGGCATTATTTTTACTCACGGTCACGAAGACCATATCGGTGCAATTCCTTATATCTGGCCGAAAATTCAAGCGCCGCTTTATGCCACCAAACTAACGGCCGGCTTCATTGAAGCCAAAATGAAAGAGTTTGAGCAGAACCCAAATATCCGGGTTGTCAAGGCCGGCGATAAGATTCAATTGGGCATCTTCAAAATTGAATTTATTCCTTTTTCCCACACTTTCTTGGATGATGTCGGCTTAATTATTGACACGCCAGAAGGCAAAGTCGTCCATATTTCTGACTTCAAACTCGACCCCAACAAACTCGAATCGCAAAAAGTTGTTGCTCGATTAGGCGAGCTGGGCAACCAGAACGTTAAGTTATTACTTTTGGAATCCACCAATGTCGAATATAAAGGTACGCCTGTCTCCGAAAGCGTTGTTCACGACACCATGTCTTCTATTTTCCGTAAAGCCAAAGGGCGATTAATCGTCACTTCTTTTGCTTCGAGCTTGGATCGTATTCAAGGCGTGCTCAACGCCGCGGCTCGTTCGCACCGCAAAGTGGCGATTTCCGGCCGTTCAATGGATCGAAACATCAATATTGCCATGAATTTGGGATATTTAAGAGTGCCGCGAAATATCTTAGTTGATATTCGCCGCCTCAGCCATATTCCTGATAATCAATTAATTATTATTTGTACCGGCTCGCAAGGAGAAGAATATTCCGCCTTAGCGAGAATGGCTTCGGGTGAACACAAACAGGTGCAAATTAAAAAAGGCGATACGGTTGTAATTTCTGCTTCAGCTATTCCGGGCAATGAAAGAACAATTCAAGATAATTTGAATAATCTTTTCAAGCAGGGCGCTGATGTTTTTTACGGTTCGGAAGCGCAAAGAATTCACTCTTCGGGCCATGCCAAGCGCGACGAGTTAAAGCTGGTTATTTCCACGGTTAAACCGGAATATTTTATGCCGATTCACGGCGAGTTTCGGCACTTGGTTTTGCATCAAAGACTGGCTCAAGAGCTCGGTATCTCGGAAGAACACGCTTTTGTGATGGAAGACGGCCAGATTTTAGAAATCCAAAATGGCAAAGGGAAACTTGCTCAAGAAAAAGCGGACGCTTCCTACATTTTAGTTGACGGTTTAGGTATCGGCGATGTTGGCAACATAGTTCTCCGCGACCGCCAGGCCATGGCCAAAGACGGCATTTTTGTCGTGATTTTAACCATTGACCACGAAACCGGCAAAATCGTCACCTCCCCCGATATTATTTCCCGCGGCTTTATTTACATGCGCCAGCGCGAGGATTTGGTCTATAAAGCGCGTCAGGAAGTTAAAAAGATGTTTGCCCGACATAACGAAAAATACCCGGCCAACTGGGATTTCATCAAAAAAGCCATTCGCCAGGAAATGGGTGAGTTCTTATTTGCGGAGACGGAGAGAAAACCGATGGTGATACCGGTTATCATAGAAGTATAATAAAAAATCCTAAATCATAAATTCTAAACTCTAAACAAATACTAAATTCCAAATATCAAAAGGAGGATTTTGGAAAATAATAAATACGATTTAGAGGAGAGAACTTTTAAGTTCGCTAAAGATTGCTCTGATTATGTTGGAAAATTACCCAGAACGGTTTCTAATATCGAGTATGGCAAACAGCTAATCAGATCATCAGGTTCCATCGGGGCCAATTATATTGAGGCCAATGAATCTTTAAGTAAAAAAGATTGTCAGATGAGGGCAAAAATATCGAAGAAGGAAACGAAAGAATCTCATTATTGGCTACGACTAACAGAACCTATCAAAGGTCAAGAAATAGTAAGAGATAGGCTGATTCAAGAGAGTAATGAGCTGATGAGAATTTTTGGCTCAATTTTAGAAAAATTAAAATAGTTTTTTTGATAATTTATTATTTGTGATTTGTTTAGGATTTAGAGTTTGTAGTTTAGAATTTAAAAAATGATTTGTCAAGACCCCGCGATATGGGCAAATGTTGACAAAGAAAAAAATCCGTGTTATTATAAATACAAGATCGGACTTTAACAAAGCCTCTCGACTCGTTGCACTCGCTCGAGGTAAAGAGGCCTAAGCGGCCAGAAGTAAACATAGGAGGGTTTACAGGCGTATTGTGTGCGTCTCGTAAGTTTCCTTCTTGCCGTTTTTTAGTTATTACTTCGATTCAGTCTAACTATGAGAAAAATGCAGTTTACCGCAAGCGGGGTCGAAGGGCACCTTCTATCACGGCAAGGACGGCAGTTTTCTTACTATCTCATTAAGGGATGGTAGGATGTTCTCACAGCCGTTTATATCCCGACGGATGTCGGACAGCACGATACAAAAAGCGCGACAGTGGTCATTAATTAAAAATATATTTAGGACCATCTTCGATCGCGCTTTTTGTTTATCCTGAGCGAATGAAATGAGTCGAAGATCTAACCGATTTGACCCCACTTACGATGTGGGGTGAGAATGGTTATGTCAAATTCTTTTTGCTTTTTCCCATAAAATCTCATAAATCACCCGCATTGTTTGGGCGATTTCCGCGGATTCGATTGAGACCGCGTATAAATCGGCGCCGTAAGAAATCATCACAAATTTATTATTCCAAAGCATATTGTCGGTGTTAAATTGGGCGGTTTCAGGTAGAAATCCCATTTCTTGCAGTTTTGGGTTATAAAATTTTTGATACTTCAGGGGAGTTGGATCATTGGGTCTGACTAAATCGCGAATTTTGATGCCCTTAGCGATTTGTTTCTTGACATATTCGGTGTAATCGGGAAAGGCCTTGGCCCAATCAGATATAGAACCAAAAAACCAAACCTCTTTAGCTTCCTTTAAGATTTCTTCATGTAAAATTTCAATTCCTTCACGGCCTTCAAAAAACCTAACTCTTGGTTTCATCGGCGATTTTTGGTGCAAGCTCTCGAGGTCGGGCAAAATTGCTTCAAACTGCTTCATCCGATCGTTTAACATTTTTTTGATCATTTTCGGCGGCACAGCCGAGTATCGGCGCCGACCTCGCTTTTCGACATAACTTACTAGTCCTTTTTGAATTAGCGAATCCAAAATATCGTAGCAATAAGTCCGACCGATGCCAGCTTTTTTAGAAATGGGGAGCACGGTAGAATCATCTAACGTTAGAACCGCGAGGTAAATTTTTGCCTCATGTTCATCTAAACCGACTTGTTCTAAAATTTCTTCAATTTCCATAAATTTCTCCTTATGCTAAATACTTGATGCGATCGCAATAGTTATTGAAAAATATATTTTCGTCGTAAATTTACGACTTTATTATATTATACTTGATTTTTATGTGAATGTCAAGTATAATTATCGCCACTAACTATTGACAATTTATTGGATATGTGATATAATCGCCTGTACGATAGATCTCTGGTCTATCGTCAAACCTGAACATAAGGAGACTGAGAGGTAGAGAAGATGAGAAGGAAGGCATTGCTGTTGCTTACTCTCGCGTTACTGCTGTTTGTCACATCTCTGCAGATGTTTGCGGTTAACGCACGGCTCTCCGACGAAGGTCTGGCGAAGCATCCTCCGAGAACAATAAGGTTTTACGCCAACAACCTGCAGAAGGAAGCTGTGGTAAGCTGGCAGGGGACGATTCAACCAGGTTGGGACACCTTTGTGGAGTACGCCGGCCGAGCTAAGAAGTCCTGGCCAGAGAGCTGGGGCAAAGGAGAGGGATCGTCACTCACGATCTACCTGGAGATGACCGACAGTTCTCAGCTTTACTGCAACGAGGTGATCAGCCACATGCAACCTGGACCAGGATATTCACTCAAAAGCTTACAGATCCGGGGCAACTGGGTGATTGCGGTTTGGCGGTATCGTCCGGAAGACACCTGGTGGTGGTTTGCAGGCTTACTGGCTATCCTATCCTTCTTGGCCACCCTTGGTGGAGGGATATGGACGGGAGTGAGATGGATGATGAGAACAAACGGAGGCTCTAAAGAGAATTAGATCGATCCAGCCCGAGGGTTAAGAGCCTTCGGGCTCAACCCCCCGGTTATCTCTTACGAGGTGATCGGAAGGTTGAGAAATAAGTTTCCCCCGCCCCGGGTGAAGTTTTGCCCTAAACCAATCACGGTTCAGGGTAAACCCGGGGTTTTGTTTTTGAACCATTTTAACCTCATTTACGAAGTGAGGGCAAACTGGTTAGAAGTTTCTAAGGGGGACATTTCTAAGGGGGCAGTTGACAGAAGCTAAAATTTATGTTACAATGATTTAATCTACTCTTTCTAAAGGAGAGGGAGAAAAATAAAAATAAAGTAATGCCCCATGAAATTGTTTCTAAACAACTCATGGAGCGCCCGCCTACACACTTACTGTCAAACCTATTACATAGTGTTATGACAGTGCGTGTTACGGCGGACTTCCTGTTCTCGCCTTCGGCGACACAGGAGCGGAGGATCAGATGACAGAGACAATTGAAGGAATTAATCAAGAAATCGACACTGGCAAAATTCCGGAACAAATCGAGGTATCAGTTGATCCAAAAACCGGCAAATTTGTTGAATTCCACCGAGAAACCCAAGAAAAAGTCGCCTAAAGAGCGACTTTTTCGTAAATAGAAATTAGTTAGAGGAAATTGGGGAATGGTATGGAAAACAGAAAGCATGCCTAAAGGCAGAAAATAGGAAACGGTTATCCAATTTCTAACTTCCATACCAATTTCTGTTTTCTTTTAACCGATTTCTTTTTTATTGACCGATGGTATAATAAAAGTAGCTTAATTAATCGAAAAGGATGGGCATGGCTCGTCGCAAATACAGACGTAAAGGCCAAAGACTTTCTATTTGGGAAAGTTTGGACTGGACAATGAATCCTGACACTACTCGCGAGGTGGTAGCGGTCATTTTATTAATTTTGGGAATAATTATTTTCTTAGGTATGTTCAACCTCGCCGGCTCTTTTGGCCGCTTTTTTTACCGCACGGAATATACTCTCTGGGGCATTATTGGCATATTTCTCCCATTTATCTTTGTTATCTATGGGGTGGTTTTGCTTTTGCCGAATCGGTTTCAAACGAAACCAAGTTCAATTATTGGCACAATCTTAGGTTTAATTTTCATCCCGGCTTTACTTGGTTCTTATGGCGGTTCGATCGGTGTCGGTGTACGGCATCTCTTCGAAAGTTTCTTAGGGCCGTACGCTAGCTTGATATTACTTTTTGCCTTGGCGATCGTCTCGATTCTCGTAACTTTTAATACCTCGATTAAGGTTTTATGGCAAAAACTGGGGGTATCCCGCGGCGAAGGCTTAATTAAAGTTAATGAACCCAAAGCGTCTGTTTTTACAACCTTACAAAGAAAGCCGATGCAACCGCCATATTTGCAAGGCACGGGGCACGCCGGGGAAGCCTGGGAATTTCCGCCAATTGATCTTTTGGAGGAAAGTTCTTCCAAGGCGACTTCCGGCAATATTGCTAAAAATGTCGAAGTAATTCAAAAAACGCTCAAAGATTTTGGCATGGATGTTTCGATGGGCGATGTCAACATCGGTCCGACCGTGACACAATATACTTTAAAACCGGCTGAAGGAGTAAAATTAACCCAAATTACGGCTCGGCAAAATGATCTGGCCCTGGCCTTGGCCGCTCACCCAATTCGTATCGAAGCGCCAATTCCAGGGAAGTCAGCCGTCGGGGTAGAAATTCCGAACAAAGTGCCGGCGGTAGTAACCTTGCGCGAAGTTTTAGAGTCTGATGAATTTAAAAAAACTAAATCTAACCTTTCAATTGCTTTAGGACGAGACGTTGCTGGTGGGCCATTTGTGATTGATATCAAAGATATGCCCCATCTTTTGATCGCGGGCGCGACCGGTTCGGGTAAATCGGTTTGTATTAATGCAATGATCCAATCGCTTCTATATCAGAATTCGCCCGATGATTTACGGCTGATTTTAGTTGACCCAAAACGGGTTGAATTCACCCATTATAACGGCGTGCCGCATTTACTGGCGCCAGTGGTTTTTGATGTTGATAAAACAATTTCGGCGCTCCGCTGGAGCGTGGCGGAAATGGATCGCCGCTTTCGGCTTTTTCAGGAGAGCGGCCGACGCAATATCGAAGCCTATAACGCCAACCCAACCAATGGCAAACTGCCCTATATTGTTATTTTCATTGATGAGTTGGCCGACTTAATGGCTCAAGCTGCTAATGAGGTGGAGGCAGCAATTGTTCGCCTTGCCCAGATGGCGCGGGCGACGGGAATTCATTTAGTGGTGGCTACCCAGCGGCCGTCAGTTGATGTGATCACCGGTTTAATTAAGGCCAATATCACTAACCGGATTGCTTTTGCGGTTGCGGCCCAAGTTGACTCCCGGACGATTTTGGATCTTGCTGGCGCAGAACGCCTGTTAGGCCGCGGTGATGCTCTTTATATCGGCAATGAACTCGGCAAGCCAAAACGTATTCAATGCGTTTTGGTGACTGATAAAGAAATTGATAAAGTGACAGAATTCTTAAGGAGCCGGGCAGTCGCTAGCTATGACGAAACGGTTTTGACCTATCGGACCGGCTCTGAGCGCGGCCTAAGCGGAGAATTAGCGGCTGAGGACGAGCTTTACAATGACGCAAAAGAAGTAGTGGTGATGGCGGGCAAAGGCTCGGCCTCTTTACTGCAGCGACGGCTTCGCGTTGGCTATGCGCGGGCCGCGCGGCTCTTAGATATGCTAGAACAAGAAGGAGTGATTGGGCCGCCAGACGGCGCCAAACCCCGTGATGTTTTAATAGATCCGATCGCCTTAGACCATGAGCGGGAGATGGCACGGACACCGACCCGCCTTGACTCGCGTCAGGCGAGGCAGGTGAATCCGCCGACTGGTCCGCGAGGGCAAAATTATCCCCGGCCGTATCCTGCGCCGCAATATCCGGAAGTACCGCCAAAGAAAGAGAATAACGAACCCTACGAAATAATTGATGAAGGCGGCGGGCTCCAACCGTCCGGATATCGTCGACCCGCTTCGAATCAAGATCAAGAGAAGCCCGAGTAAAAAATATGCCCGAAGACAAAGCCAAAACTTTAGAGGAAATTCAGCAGTTAAAGCATTTGCTTGAAGCAGAAAAGCAGGAATTTATATCAGTGATGTCTCACGAGCTTAGAACGCCGATGACCGGGGTTAAAGGTTATTTATCAATGATTTTGGATGGTGACGCGGGCGATGTGCCGGAGCATGTCAAAGAATATGCCGCTCAAGCTTATGTGGCCAATGACCGTTTAATTCGTTTAGTCGAAAGAATGCTCAAAATCGCCGAAATTCAAGAAGATAAATTTCAGTTTAAAATCGGCAAAGTCAATTTAGCCCGTGAGGCCAATCAAGTTGTCAAAGACTGCCAGGTGCGGGCGAATGATAAAAGAGTGTCGCTTCGGTATGTCTCTTCTCGAGAGTACCTGCCTGCCGGCGAGGCAGGTTTTGTCAAAAGCGATCCGGATCGGACACGAGAAATTATCTTGACTTTGGTTAATAATGCGATCAAATTTACACCAGAAGGTGGTAAAATATGGGTGTCGCACCGCGAAGCAAACCACGGGATTATTACGGATGTCAAAGATACGGGGATTGGCATCCGCCGCGAAGATCAAGAAAGAATATTTGAATTGTTTTCCAAGGGCAATTTAACTTTAACTGGGCAAGAGCGCGGCACGGGAATTGGTTTATATTTGGCGCGTCGGCTGGCCGAAGCCCAAGGCGGTCGGCTTTGGATTGACCGATCGGAAGTGGGCAAAGGATCAACTTTTTCTTTAGCGTTGCCACGATATTAACTGCCTACGAAAGTACAAATGGACACGAAAATACAAATCTAATCCGATATGTGAGTGAGAAATAAGGATTATTTGTATTTTTGTACCGATTTGTAAATTTGTAGGAGGCATATGAAAACAATCTTACTCATCGAGGATGATCAAATTCTTTTGCGGATGTACACCAAAAAATTTGAGACTGAAGGTTTCGAAGTATCGGTGGCGGTCGATGGCGAGGAGGGCTTAAAAATTTTAGAGGCGGCCTCACCCAAGCCAGACATCATTTTGGCTGATGTAATGTTGCCGAAGATGAACGGTTTTGAATTCTTGGAAAAAGCCAAGCAAAATGAGGCAACGAAAAACGTGCCGGTTATTCTATTGACCAATCTCGGCGGCGGGATGCAGGATAAAGAGAAAGGTAAAGCTTTAGGCGCCGCCGATTATTTAGTAAAATCCGAAGTTACTCCCTCGCAAATTATTGAAAAAGTAAATAAATTGTTAGGAGGCTAATGGACAAGCAAATACTCATTATTGAGGATGATATCACGATCTCCAATCTTTACAAAAAGGGATTGGAGGCTTTCTACAAAATCGCGATTGCCAACTCTGGCGGCGAAGGTCTAAAAATGGCTGAGAGAGATAAGCCGGACTTGATTTTGCTTGATATCATGATGCCGGCAATTGATGGCTTCACTGTCATCCGCACGCTTCAAGAAAAAAAGAACACGGCAAAAATCCCAATTATCATTTTGACCAATTTGGGAACTTCAAAGATTTTCATCGAGGAAGCCAAGCGTTTGGGCGTGGAACACTATTTAATGAAGTACAAAACCAGCCTGAAGGATGTGCTGGAAACGGTCGAAAAAGTTTTGGCCAAGTAAAACCGAACACAAGGAGGAAGATGCCCGATGATAGCAAGGTAGTGCTTGATACGCTCTACGCGATCTCCAAAATTAGTACCCAGGCCTACGATTTACCAAGCCTCTGGGAGCCATTATTAGATATTGTTCTTAGGACCTTGAACGTTGATGCCGGAACTTTAATGACTTTGGAAGGCGATTTTTTAGTCCGCCGCGTTGAGCGGGGAATGGGCGAAGAAATAATGAAAGAACCGCCAATTCCATCATCTAAAGGCGGAGTTTCTTGGGGCGTGGTCAAATCTGGCAAGCCAGTAGTCATCACTGATATTGCCAAAGAAAAAATTGCCTCCAAGACACTGGCCGCCACCATGCATTCGCTGGTGACGGTACCAATGATGGCCCGCGATCAAATTATCGGCGTCATGAGTGTTTTTACTCGCAAAGAACGTAATTTTTCTCGGAAAGACCTAAGTTTATTTCAAACAATTGCTAATCAGGCGGCCATTGCCATCGTTAGCATTCGTTCAACCGAACTATTACAGGAAAATCGTAAAAGAATGGCGGAACTGGCCGCGCTAAACGAACTTTCTAAAAGTATTACGACATTATTTAACTTTGAAGAAACTTTATCCTCGATAATTGAGCTGATTGTCAAAATGCTCAAATCTGATATGGGGGTTTTGACTTTATTCAATCATAAAGACCGTCTTTTGCACGCCGTTTCCCCGGCGGTGGGGCTTTCTGAGGGGCAGATTAAGGATTTTCGGTTGAGGTCTGACGAAGGTTTAACTGGCCAGGTTTTTTGCAAGGGCGTACCTATAATGATGAACCAAATCGACCAGTCAACTGGGGCTCTCTTGGCAAGAGCAGCCATCCCGGGTGTCAAAAGCATTTTAGCGGCGCCTTTAAAGGTTAAATCGCAGACGCTTGGGGTGATCCATGTCTTCTCTGAAAAAGCCAATAATTTTATTGAGGAAGACCTGAGATTGTTTGCGATCCTCTCATCACAAGCAGCCGTCGTTGTTAATTCATCTTATATGTATCAAGAAATTGAGGAAGAACGAAAAAAAGATGATGCTTTGCTCACTTCTATCGGTGAGGGAGTGCTTGCTTTTGATCAAAATGAAAAAATAATTATGCTTAATACAACCGGAGAATATATTACCGGCTATCTGGAAGAGGAGGTTTTAGCTAAATCGCCGAATGAGGTTTTGCAGTTTTCTGACAAGCAGAGGAAACCGATCCCTTCTCAAGATCTACCAATGAAAAAAGTTCTAAGCCTCGGTAAGCCAGTGACGCAGAGTGAAATATATTTAAGAAAACGCAATGAAGAATTTTTCCCAGCCTGGCTCTCGTGTGCCGCCACGCGCGACGCTGACGATAAAGTCATCGGCGGGATAATCGTTTTTCGCGATATTAGCGAAGAGCTCCAAGTTGAACAAATGAAGCAAGAACTGATATCAATTGCCACCCATGAGCTCCGAACACCGATAACCGGCATTAAGGGCTACTTGGACATGATTTTAGAAGGTGATACTGGTAAAGTTAACCCTGAAACCCAAGAAACCATCGGGGAAATCGTCAAAATAAATCAGCGCTTGGCGGATTTGGTTGATGATTTGCTGAATGTTGGCCGAATTGAGCAAGGAAGGATTGAAATGAGGCCCGTCTCGATGGATTTAGATAAATTAATTATTGACGTCGTTGGCGAACTGTCCATCCAGGCTAAAGACAAAAATTTAGAGCTTAAATATTCAAAAACCGCCACCCCTCAAGTAAAGGCTGATCCGGAGCGAGTACGACAGGTCTTAATTAATTTGATTGGCAATGCCATCAAATACACCCCTTCTGGCCAAGTCGAAGTCCATGTCGAGACCTCTGGCAAAGAAGTAGTTACTTATGTTCAAGATACTGGCCTCGGTATGAACGGGGAAGCCCAAAAACGCTTGTTTGAAAAATTCTACCGGGTGAAAAACGAAAAAACCCGGATGATTACCGGCACCGGACTGGGACTCTGGATTACCAAACAACTTGTTGAAAAACAAGGGGGGAAGATTCGGGTGGAGTCCGCCGAAGGCAAAGGTTCAACCTTTAGTTTCAGCTTACCAATCTCGGGATAAATCCTAAGCACTAAATTCTAAACTCTAAACAAATACAAATGACCGAAACTTCAAATTCAAAACAATATGATTTAGAAGACAGAACATTAAAATTCGCTCAGGATGTTAGTGCTTATATCCGAAATCTACCTAAAACGATAACAAATATAGAGTATGCCAAGCAATTAGCTCGATCATCGGGTTCAGTCGGGGCAAACTATATTGAAGCCAATGAATCTTTAAGCAAGAAGGATTTTGTTTTACGCGTCAAAATCTGCCGTAAAGAAGTGAAAGAGAGCCGCTATTGGTTGAATTTGACGGAACCACAAACTTCTAAGGAAAAAGAAAAGCAACTTTTAATTGCAGAAAGCAATGAACTGATGAAAATTTTCGGCGCGATTTTAGAAAAATGCAAATAGTTTTGAAAATTTGATTTTTTGAAATTTTGAGTTTGTTTAGGATTTAGATTTTAGAAATTAGAGTTTTTAGTATATAATTTTATTTGAGGGGAAATGTTTTTGTCTACTAGAAAAAAAGTCATTATTAGTGTTGTCACACTCTTTATTATAAGTCTAGGTCTTTTTGGATTTTATCAGATCAAACAAGGCAAACTCTTTTCAAGCGCCGCCACGACTCAGACCTTCTCCGACGTTCCTTCCACTTATTGGGCCTACTCTCAAATCGAAGCCGCTTACAAAGCCGGGATCATCCAGGGATATCAGGATGGGACTTTTAAGCCGGAAGGTATTGTTACTCGCGATCAAGGCGCAGTTTTTGTGGCGCGGGCTTTGGCCGGTGGTGATAGCAAAGTACCAGTTCCATCAACAAGTTATCATTGTCGCGATGTCTTACCGACCAATTGGGCCTATAAATATGTCCAGTATCTTTACGAAAAAGGCGTGATCACCGAATGCAACGATTATTCAAAAGGTTACATTCTGGGGGCGACTTTGCCGCTTTCAAGAGACGTAATGTCTGAATGGCTTGCCGGCGCTTTGGTCGGCGGCGCCAGTAAAGTTCCGGCCGGGCCAGTAACCGCCACTTTCAAAGATGTTCCCACAACTTATTGGGCCTATAAATATATTCAATATTTGTCTGGCAAAAACATCGTGAGCGGTTATTCTGACGGTACTTTCCGTCCTTTAGAAAATGTCACTCGCGCCCAGATGGCGGTCTTTATCGTTAGAGCCTTCCCAACGTTGACAACTACAAAACCGTCATTGACAACCCAGGCCGCTTCCTCAATTACCGATAATTCAGCCACTCTTAACGGCACTATTACTGATATCGGAAGTGCTAACGCCACTAATCCCACTATCCGAGGTTTCAAATATAGCCAGGGTGCCAGCTGTACCGATGCGAAAACGGTTAAAGCCAGCGGCAGTTTTGGCAATGGCGCCTATTCTTTGCCAACCGGAGCAGTTTTATCGGCGGGAACTCAATATTCCTATCGCTCCTTTGCTACCAATTCAGCCGCCGTCTCTTACGGCAACTGTGTTCAATTTACGACTTCAACTCCAACCCCAACAACAGCCACTATCTCCGGCAAAGTAACCGATTCCACCGGCGCGGCGCTCCCCAATGCCTATTTGGTTTTTGATGAGGGCGAGGATATTGTTCAAGCCGACGCCAACGGCAATTTCAATATTGCCGGACTAGATGCCACTACTTATGAAGTTTATATTTACGATCAAAACGGCAATCAATACGAATCGCCTAATTTAGACACCCATTTAATTTCCCCTAATTACGGCACCCAAACCATTAACTTTTCCGGATTGGTGAAGAAATGAAAAAAATATTACAAAAATTATTGAATGTGATTTTGCTTCTGCTAATCGGTGCGATTTTGCTTTTCCCTCAAACGACTCCAACGGCTAAAGCGGCCGCCACGCCTTCTCGATATTACCGTACGTATAGAACCAATTTGGAAGGTTTCTTAACCAATTGGCGGACTAATGCCCCTGGAACCTGTGTTCGGACTTCACAAAGGCCAGACGGGACAACGTCTCAATGTTTAAGCATGAGTAAAATTTCTGGCATTATGGCGCAGCTTGATACGGATGGCTATTTCAAAATCCAAGATGCTCTTGCGCGCCGCCAATATTTAATGAATACTACTCATCAAACTTATGTTATGCGAAAAGTGGTGATGTATTTTGAGCAAGTTCTCAACCCAAACACCATCGTTTATGGCGCTACTCAAGACATAAAAAATAATTATGTTATCTTCGATACAGTTTTAGATGCCCTCCATTTAATTGCCGGCGGAAGCAATCCGAGCACAGGCGATAGCATTTTGTTGGTGTTTGCGACTAATTCGAAGTATGTTTCCGGCGGGCCATTGCTACCGGTTTATGAGTATTCTGTCAAGCCAAAGTCGCAGATTTTGCAAGGCGATCTTGATCGAATTTATAAAACCTCGCGAATGTCTCAATATGCCGCTTTTAATTCCTCTGCTTGGCCCAATTGGGAAGCCAACGAAACAACTGAACTAAATAAGGTTGTCGATATTGGTAATAAAGTGTTAAACTACGCCCGTTCACACAAGGTGACCCCAAGTTATGCCAAAGCAATGATGAATAGCCAGCAAACAGCTCAAATAGCCTTGGGGGTAGTGGGTGCTGGAGCCAAAGTCGGCGGGATGACGCTGATTGAGGGGGCAGCAATCTCAGAATTTAGAGTTTTTGCCGTGGAGACATATCAGATTGGGCGATATCAAGCTAAGGCAACGGTACCAGTAATGGATAGGTTATTTCAGCGTAGTACTTTCGATACAGCTGTTGATTTGACGACTGGGATTAGCCCCATTCACGAGGTTATGGGTGGCGTTTCTCAAGGAATGAATGCGGTTAGCAAAGTACTGGGCCAATCTTGGTGGATACCCGACGCCGATTCTGTTTTGACTGACATCTTTTTAAATCGAACGTATGTAGTAAGTTTTTCAATAATGCAAAAGGAAGCGAGCACTAATTACCTTGTTGGCGGTTTGTATAGGTCTTCTACAAGGAGTATTTTTTTGCTTGACGGTAATGTTTCTTCTGCTGCCCATGAGGCCATTCATGCCCTGAGATGCAGCCAAGCATCCAAGTTAGGGTTCCCTTCAGGATCAGGATTCGGAATGGAGGATATAACAGAGTGGACAACCAGAAAAGTTCTTGCTAGAACTAACACTATTTTCAAAGCTAATAACGCTGGTTTTAAGCCAGAATACATAGAGGGAATTGCTGAAGAAATTGCAAAAAGAGGCAACACCTCGCTATTGACTGCTGAGAACAATCTTTTTCAAATCCAGTCAAATTTTAGCTACCAGGAGATTGATAATTCTCTTGGTCGTCCAGGTTTTTGGAATACATTTAATGCCCTACGAACAGACGAATTTAATTATCGAAATCAACCGCACAATATTGTTATATTAAAGCAAAAGCAAGATGCTATTTGGAATTTCATTCATAATAAATAATATGACCAAGAGAAAATTAGTACAATTAGGGCTAATTGGGTGCTTGGTGCTGAGAAGACATGTCTTGCTTTTGGCGGCCGGCGGGTTTTGGGCTTATAAAGAGAAAAGTTTTTCAATAGCTTGACAAAGATCATATAATTCAATAAAATGAACTTGAGTTCAAATGAATGAATTAGAAGAGACATTTTTTACCACAATTGGGCAGAAAATCTTAAAGCTTATGATTAAATATCCAGATAAGCAGTTTTATGAACGGGAAATTGCCAAACTCGCCAAGGTTAGCGTCGGCGGCGCCAACCAGGTTTTGAAAGAACTGGGCGATCTTAATTTATTTGAAAAACAAACAAAAGGGAGAATGAATTTTTATAAAATCAATCTTAAAAATGCCATCGTTCGGGAACTAAAAATTCTATCCAATCTAATACATCTTCAGCCATTAATCAAAACCATAAAATCCAGCTCGCTAAAAATAATTCTCTTTGGCAGTTCGGCTGAAGGAACCAATATCAACGAAAGCGATTATGATCTTTTTATCGTGACAGATAATCCCAAAAAAATCGAGAAAATTATTACTCAATCAATGTTTAAAAACAAAGTCCAAGCAATTATTAAAAACCCATTTGAGCAGGAAAAATTGATTAGCGAGAATGAAACCCTTTGGCAGGAAATTGAGCGGGGAATTGTTTTATACGAAAAAGAGGAGAGGGGAAATGTCGCTTGAATATCGGGAATGTTTAAATAAACAAAAGATAAGAAGATTTGATCGCGGCAAAATATTGGCCAAAAAGGAATTACTGACCGCTAATGGCGATTTGCTAAGAGCAAAAGCGACATTTAGAGAGAAAGATTACAAATGGACAACCATTCAGGCCTATTATGCGATGTTTCATGCCGCGAGGGCTTTGCTTTATAGCAGAAATTATCGAGAAAGAAGCCATCAATGTTTGATAATTGCGATTAAAGAATTATATGTAAAAGAAAAACTACTTGATTATCGAATAGTTGAAGCATTTCAGCGAGCCAAAATTTTAAGAGAAAATGCCGATTATTATGACCGATTCTCTCGGGAGTCGGCAAACAGCATGATAGAAAAAGCAGAGGAATTTGTTTTGAAAGTTAAGGAGATATTGAACAATAAAAAATGACAAAACGTAAATTAGTACAATTCGGGATAATCGGGTGCCTGGTGGTGGTTTTGGCGGTTGTTGGAGTCATTAAATACCGCGGAGGCAAATTTTTTGGCAAGGCAGAGACATTGGGCGTGGCGCCGTTGAATTTGACGGCGGTTTTGCCATCTGTTGCAGATGATATGGCCCAAAATCACTGGGCGCAATCATATGTTGACGCTGTTACCCAATCCAAATATGGTGTAGGCAAGAACGAACCGATTATTACCCTTTATCCGGCTGACGCCAATGGATTGGTTAAATTTTTGCCTGACAGCGCCATTACTAATGAACAGCTATCTTTTTATATGGTGAGATTAAAAGGTATAAATCCCGGGGGGAGCTGTTCGGGCCTGATTTACAAAGATATCACTTCTTCCAGCAATTATGCTTGGGCTTGTCCCCAAATTGAAACCGCGGCGCAAATGGGATATTTTAATGGCACCGCTTGGGCGCCAACTAATCCTGCCGGTTATTTTAGTCCTGGTTCTCAATTCAATGTTGCAGTTTTAAAGAAAATTTTAACCAATGCCGGTATCACAACCAACACTCCGCCCGGATATACCTGTGGTGACACTTGTTTAACTTCTCGGGCATCAGACGCGGCTTATATGGCTTATAACGCTAAATTGCCCGGCGAAAGCCCGTATCCATCGGTCTATCTGCAATGGAATTTTCCTTCCGACCCCAATGCCGGCTTTGATCTTGGCTACGAAATCTGGCGCTACGATCCGGTAACCGCCGATTACAGTCTGGTTTACACCCAAGATCCGCCGGAAGAAGGCATGGAAGAAGCTTCGGATCTCGGCATGTTTTATGATAAGACTGTTTTTCCCGGCCAAACTTTTACTTATAAAGTTCTTCTTATGAACCGCGCCGGCGATTATTCGGGTGCGTCGCAAGTGACTATCAAAGTGCCGTAATATTATTTTTACCCTTTTTCTTGCGTTAAAGATTATATTTGTTTAGAATGTGTTTAGAGGTAAAAATGGCGTTGGAAAAAAATGATTTTGTCCAAATTGAGAAAATAGTTGAAAAATCGACCGAAAATTTAGCGGTGATGATTAATGGCGGCTTTAACGCCACCCAAAAAATTATTAATGAAAATCAAAAGTTCAATAATCAAAGATTTGATCAAATAGATAAAAGATTTGATACTTTAGAAAGTGGGCATGAGGATATAAAGTTACGTTTGGACAATGTTGCCTATAGATTTGAATTAATTGAACTCCAAAGCAGGGTAAAGCGTTTGGAGAAAAAGGCCGGGATTTCGTAAATTATTTTTTATTCTAAATAGGCTTCATCCTCGAAATAAATTTCGAGGTATTCAGCCTCTTAAAAATAAACTGTCAAGAAGTAATCGGGATGCGGCATAAAATGATTCATGATTATTTTGAGGTCAGTATAGATATAGTTTGGAATACAGCCAAGAATGATTTAGCCTTGCTCAAAAAGCAAATCAAAATTTTTTTAAGAGATTTGTAATTTGTCTTAATATGATTTTAGCTTTATAATAAAAATAGAGGCACAAAATGGCTAAGGCCAAGATTGTTTTAATTGAGGATGATGTCACACTCGCTAAAATGTATGAGCGAAAGTTTATTGCCGACGGTTACGAAATGTTCCTTGCCTACGATGGTTTGGAGGGTTTAGCTAAGGCGACTAAGGAAAAACCAGATCTGATTTTGCTTGATATTATGCTGCCGAAACTTGACGGCCTGGCCTTATTTAAAAAATTACGCAGCCAGCCGCAGACTTTTAATACGCCGGTAATTTTGCTGACTAATTTCGGTCAGGAAGACGCAGTCTTCGAATGCTTCAAACTTGGCGCCATTGATTATTTGGTTAAAAGTGATGTTACCCCGCAGCAAGTTGTCGAGAAGGTAGAAAGTTTCCTTAGAGAACGAGAAAGCGAAGTAAATAAATAAATTATTCGTCATATCTCTGAAGGAGAGGGAAATGCAACGCATTCAAAGTAAAAAATTTTGGCTTATAATCGGCATTATCGTCAGTGTTGCTGTCATCGGCATGATCGTAATGGTAATTACTGGTCAATGGGAGAAAATCACGGCTGATGCCGCGGAAAAATGGACATTGGCCTCGGATACAGGTATTACAATCAACATCAGCGATGGCGTTGAGGAGGTAAAAGCCGGAGATGTTTTAAATTATCGGATTGATTTCGCTTACGAGGGTCAAAAAATTTCCAGCGAAGAAGAGCTGGAGTTGGCCACGAAAGGTTTAATCCAAAGGCTCAATCTTAATGTTGATTCTAACAATGTCCAGCTAGCCATGGTGGGCTATTTGGCTAGCGGCAAGGTTCAGTTGAGCGATTCGATGATCAAGAATAAGGATCTAGCAAAATATGAATTTCCTCGCCAAGTGGGTTTAACAGTTTGGCTTTTGAAATACCCCAATTTCGAAACCGTTATCAATCAGCTTAAAGCGGGCACCAATGGCACCTTAAACATTCCAGCCGTAGTGCCTCAAAATATTGGTTTTCAAAACAATAAAATTCAGGGTGGGATATATGTTTATCTGACAACTAGGAAAGGATTTGTGCCGCAGAGAATTTTAGTAGCCAAAGCAGTCGATGAAGACGCCTTGATTTCGGGAGGTTCAGTCATGCCGACACCCACGCCCGCTCTGACAACATCGCCGATACCCAGCGGTCCGATACCAACACCAACAAGTTCTCCCACTTCATCACCAAGCCCTTCAGCTCAAGTTACTTCTTTAGAAATTAGTCCTAAATCTTTTGGCTTTGTCATGGGCGGACAACAAATCAATTTTACGGCCATGGCGGTTTATGCTGATGGTTCTAAAAAAGAAGTTACGCGTGATCCAAGCACAAAATGGGAAGCAATCACGACGCGAGCCGGCTCAAGGGCGTCGACTATTGGGACAATATCCAATTGGGGAGTTTTGGTCCCGACCATTTGGACCAGCAACGGCGGTATCGCCAAACTGGACACTTTGCCGGTTGGAAAAATCAAAGCAACTTTTAATGGGTTAAGTGTCGAAACTGCCGAATTTACTGTTTTAGCAAAATATTACCTTATGTAATTTGTTTTGAATGAAAGGAGGTAGATTTGAAAAAAAGAAGAAAAACTCGCCCGCCCAAGGGTGGTTTTACCCTAATCGAACTATTGATTGTTATTGCCATTATTGCGATACTAGCAATTATTGTGGTTTTGACAATTAATCCCCAAAGAATCCTGGAGAAATCTCGTGATTCACAGAGGATGTCTGACCTGACATCGCTGGCGACGGCAATTAATCTTTATCTTGCGGATGATCATGATTTTACCGGATTGGGCGGAGTGACCTATGTTTCTAACGATGTGGCCAAAAATGATAATGACGAAAAAAAGAATGATGGTACCGGTTGGGTGCCGATTAATTTTACCAGCGTCTCTTCCGGCGCGCCAATTGCGTCTTTGCCGCTCGATCCGAAAGGTACGGGGAATCTGATCTATCGTTTTGGCGTCAATGAAGCGGTAAAAACCTATGAGCTTGATTGTACCTTTGAAAATTCCGATAACCAGGCTAAACAATCAGCTGATGGCGGTGATAATGCCGATCGCTATGAAGTCGGCACAGATTTGACAATTTTGGGAGCATAAAAATAAGAAAATCCTAAATCCTAAATTCTAAATCCCAAACAAATTCCCACTGCCGAAGGCAAGGCATTCAATCATAAATTCTAATGTTTAAAACATTGTAATTTAGAATTTAGATATTGTTTAGAATTTGGTGTTTAGAAATTGAAATTTGCTCCGCCGAAGGCGGAGAGGAGGGGCAATGACTTTAGCAGGGTGGCTAATTATTGTAACACCCCTTGTGTTTGAAGTGGCAGTGCTATTTTTGTTATTTAAAAGATTAGTTGTTAACCGCGATTTATCTATCAAGACCGCAAAAAGAGCATTAGTTATAATAGTTGCTGTCTTTATACTGCCGCTTATCGTTAAGCTAGTTTGGGCATATTTTCAGATTAAAGAATCAACCTTGGGCCCTTATTTACTGCAGGATCATACTTACCTAAAAAACACCGCCTTGAGTTTTATTTTCCCTTATGGCGAATCGATATTAGCTGCCCTAATAATGTTGATACTGAGTTTTCTAGCCCTGCGTTTCTACCGCCGGTCAATGATTGATAAAATTGATCTCTATATAATTTTTATTACAACTTTAGTTGTCGGTTATCCAAATGTTTTCGTCCTTTTGGCTGGGGTGTTTCTTTTGATGATTTTAGTTCAGGTAGTAAAGATTGTTAAAAAGAAAAATGAACGTTTGGCAATTTCGCCCTATCTACTTTCTCTAGCGATCATCATCCTGATATTAAATAACTTCGATTTTTATCATAATTTTTTAAGTTGGTTTAGTTTAGTTTAAGCATTGTTCGCCAATACCCATAAAAACATACCGGGCCTAAAATTTCCCCAGCGAGGAAATTTGGCCCTACGCGCTCGGCCTCGCCCTTGACCATGCGGCTCGGCCTGCGCGAGTTAGTTTTGAGGGTATTTGGCTCACTTATTTGGGTAATTTAAGCATTGGGATTTGTTTACCCTTCGACAGGCTCAGGCCTTCGGCTCTGAGGCTCAGGCTCGAAGAGGTAATCCCGAGCCCTTCGAACATACTCAGGGCAAACGAAGTCGAGGGATTAGAAATTAGGTCAATTAGAAATTAGAAATTTTAACATTATGCTTCACATCACCCAAGAAGAATTGAAAAAAGCCTTGCTCGGATCGGGTTTCATTGATGAAAAGCAGTTTAATTTTGCTCTTAAAGAAGCAGAAAGCACTGACCGTGATCTTGCCAATGTTCTGATTGAGCACGGTGATATTTCCGAGGAATATTTAGCCGAGATTTTGGCTGATTATTTTGGCGTTCAGTTTGTCGCCCTTAAAAAACTAAAAATTGCCGAAGAAGACACGAAAATGATCCCAGAAAATGTGGCTAAGATTAAAAAGATAATCATTTTTGGCAAAGAAAAAGACGCGGTGAAACTCGCGATGGAAGATCCCGGCGATATTGAAGCGATAAATTTTGCGGAGAAACAAACCGGGATGAAAGTCATTCCCTATATTGCCACAATCTCCGACATTCGTGAGGCCTTAGGAATTTATAAAAAATCAATCGCGACTGATTTTGCCAAAATAATTAGTGAAAACGTTAAAAAATCCACGACGGCTGGTCTTGACGAAGTCCAGATGGCGCAGGATTTACCGGTTATAAATATCCTAAACACAATTATCGAATATGCGATTGCGGAACGCGCTTCCGATATTCACTTTGAGCATTTACCGAAAGATTTTGTTATTCGGTTTCGTGTTGACGGCGTGCTGAAGGATGCCATTTCTTTGCCAACCAATATTCACCCTGCAATTGTGACGAGAATCAAAATTTTATCAAGCTTAAGAATTGATGAGCATCGTCTACCGCAGGATGGTCGTTTCCGTTTTGAGGCAGATAAAGATGCGCCCGCAACGCTTTCTAATACCGCGATGCGTGTTTCGATAATCCCAGCCTTTTATGGCGAAAAGGTTGTTGTCCGCTTATTGGATGAAGCTGAACGGTTTTTGACGCTTGAGGAACTTGGTTTTAGCAAAGACGATCTTAAAATCATTCAACAAGCGATTAAAGAACCACATGGGATGATTCTTTCAACTGGCCCAACCGGTTCCGGCAAGACAACGACGCTGTATACAATTTTACATCTTCTTAACCGCCCCGAAGTAAATATCTCCACCGTTGAAGACCCAATTGAATACGATGTTAAAAGAGTTAATCAAATCCAAGTCAACCCAAAAATCGGCCTTACTTTTGCCGAGGGACTTCGAAGCCTCTTACGCCAAGACCCCGATATCTTGATGGTTGGGGAGATTCGGGATAAGGAAACAGCAGAGATGGCTATCCACTCAGCTTTAACCGGACATTTGCTTTTGTCGACACTGCACACCAACGATGCGGCCACCGCCGCCCCGAGGTTAATTGATATCGGGGTTGAACCATTTTTGCTTGCTTCTACCTTGAATATCATTATTGCCCAAAGATTAGTTAGGAAAATCTGCACCAATTGTGTTTCTTCTTTAAAACAATCTGAAGCGGATAAAAAAAGATTAGATGAAGAAATTAAAGGGATCGCGAAAGGGGAAACTGGCTTGCCAACGCAGCTTTATACTGGCAAGGGTTGCGCGGCTTGCGGCGGCTCGGGCTATAAAGGAAGGATAGGTATTTTCGAAATTTTAAAAGTCTCGTCCGGAATTCAAAACTTAATCGTCAGTCGCTCTTCGGCCGACAAAATCAAGGCTCAAGCCTTAAAAGAAAAGATGCATACTTTACTTGAAGACGGTTTTCGTAAAGTGGAAAGTGGTTTGACGACGATTGAAGAAGTCCTCCGAGTTACTCGAGAGTAACTCGGAAATCCTAAATCCTAATTTCTAAATTCTAAACATTCCTATAGTTTAGGATTTAGTGTTTAGAGTTTATGATTTAGCCGACGTAAGGAGGGACCTTGCCTTTTTATAGCTACACTGCCGCGGAAAATAACGGCAATCTAAAAAAAGGAGAAATGGAGGCTTTAGATCGTGGTAGCGTGATTGATTATTTAAAATCAGAAAATTTATTAGTGGTCTCGGTTAAAGAGGCAAAATCTCGTTTTAGGAAAAGATATATTTTTGCCAGAAAATTATCATATATTGACAAAATTAATTTCGCCGAAAATTTAGGGATAATGATTAAGGCCGGGGTAAATTTGAACGAAGCGCTGAATGTGCTTTCCGAAGAATCAGAAAATCTTCGTTTTAAAACCATTCTTTCTGACCTCAAATTTGCGATTGAAAATGGTCAAAATCTTAGCGCGGGGCTCGAGCACTACAAGGATGATTTCAATGACATTTTTATTAATATGATCAAAGCGGGAGAGGCTTCTGGGAAGGTTGAAGAATCTTTACAGCGACTTTCGGTTCAGCTGAAAAAAGAATTTTCGCTCATTTCAAAGATTAAGAACGCCTTAATTTATCCTTTTGTTCTAATCGGCGGAGTTGTTGGCGTATTAATTTTAATTATTACTTTTGTGGTGCCAAAATTGGCGGCAGTATTTTCCGGCTCTAGCTACAAATTGCCGTTTACAACTAAAGCTCTTTTCGCTCTCTCATCAGTGGCCTCGCGCAGTCCGATTTTGACCATATCGGTGCTCGTGATTTTAGTGATTGGGGCGGCTTTAATTTTGCGCATCAAGGCGGTAAAAAAATTCTTTTCCAATCTTATCTTTCGTATGCTTTTTCGCTTGCCATTTGCTTCAAAATTGTACCGACAGATTGAAATGGTTAGATTCTCGAGGACCATGGGCGAACTGCTGGCGAGTGGTATCCCTATTGCCAAAGCCTTAGAGATTACTTCGTCGGCGGTAAGCTTAATGGCCTATCAAAAATTAATTTTCCAAGCAAAAGAAAAAATTATTAAAGGTGTCTCCTTAGCCAATGCCTTTCGTGGCAAAGAAGAATATTTTTCCGGACTTTTAATCTCCGTAATTAATGTTGGTGAAAAAACCGGCAATTTAGCCGAGCTTTTAATCGGTTTGGCTGATTTTTATGAAGAACAAACAGATAATGCCTTAAAATCGATGACGAGCCTAATTGAGCCAATATTATTAGTAATTGTAGGGCTCTTGATCGGCGGCATGGCCATTTCTGTTGTCGTGCCGATTTATCAACTTATCGGCACATTTTAAAATTAACCTAATTGACCTAATTATTCTAATTAGTCTAAATAAATCCTAACGATTAAAATCCTAAATCCTAATTTCTAAATCCTAAACAAATCACAAATTACAAATCATAAACACCTTTTGGAATTTAAAATTTAGAATTTGTTTAGAGTTTAGGATTTAGTGTTTAGAATTTCAATATTTAGGTCAATTAGAAATTAGAAATTGGATCATTTATGCATAAAGCAGTTACCCTAATTGAGCTACTAATTGTTATCTCGGTGATGTTGATTTTAACGGGGCTGGCGATTTTTAATCTTCGTTCTATTGAAGGTAGAGCCAATATTGATCAGGCAAAAACAATCGTTGTTGCCGCTTTACGAGAGGCTCAGAGTAATTCGAGAGCAGTGATTGACGATCAAAGTTGGGGTGTGCATCTTGAGGCCAATAAAATTACCATTTTTGCCGATAGCGGTAGCGGGTTTAATCCAGCCGATAGTAAAAATAAAGCCAAATTATTGGGTGATAATATTACTTGCGAGAATGCCCTTTCGGGAGGGGGAAATGATATTTTGTTTAAAAAAAGAACCGGGCAAACCGATCAACCGGGGGCGATTACTCTTTCTGATGGTAGCGGCGCAAAAGAGATCACAATCAATAGCGAAGGAAGTATTAATTACTGATGGAAAAACGACCAGGACAATTGTTGGTTGAAACAATCATTGGTTTAGGGATTTTAGCGGTCATTTTAACGGCGGTGACACCGCTTTTCATGGTTGGGACAAAGGGTCCGGCAGAGGCCTGGAAAAAAGGAGCAGCCGAGAATTTGGCTAAAGAAACGCTTGCTGGCCTCAAAGCGCTCGAAGAGGAAAATTGGAATAACATTTATCGTCCTCTGGGGGGAGCCAACAAAGGAGAAAATAATCCTTACCACCTTGTTGTTAAGGCTGGCAAATGGGGGCTCGAGGCTGACAGCGATATTGTCAGTTTAAATGGTACAAATTTTATTTCCAAGATCATGATCGATAATGTTTCAAGGACCGATTCAAACGGGGCTGGTGAAATCGAGGAAAATTTTACGCCAGCGCGCGAGGATCCAAGCACGCAGAAAGTGACGATTGAAATCTCTTGGCCTGGTTCCGCAATTTTTAAAATCGAAAATTACCTCACTCGTTGGCAAAATAATATTTGGGAACAAACCGATTGGGCGGGCGCTAGCGGCGCTATTAATTGGTTAGCCGGTTCGAATAAGTTTTTCTCCAGTAGTCAGATCGATAATTCTAAGTCAGACTTTCTGACGCTTTCGAAAACTGGCAGTACTCCTTACGGTAATGGTTTTATTGTCGATACGCCAACTATTCTTTATCGTCTGAACAATACTACTCGAAGCCTGTCGATGAGATTTACGGCGCAAAAATCTGGCAGCGTCAATCAGATGAGAGTTTATATCAGCCGAGCTAATAATTCGGGCAATATAACCTTTCGATACGGCCTTCAGGCCGATTCCGGCGGTCAGCCTTCGGGGACTTGGCTTGCTTTTGGGACAGCGCAAACCAATACAACAGGCTGGTTAACGGTTAATCTGGGTAGTTCAGCGCCACTGGTTGCCGGGCAAATTTATTATCTTGTGGTTCAATATGATTCAGGCCAGCAACCGAGCTCCAACCGCTATATCGAAGTTCGCGCCAGCTCGCCTTTAAATAATCTTTATCCTTTAAACGACAAAGCTGATCCAAACGCCGATTCATTAACTTATGCCGGTACTTGGCAGGTTGCCAATTATCAGCCAATTTATCTTTTGAGATTTTCCGATAATACATACGAAGGTAACCCTTACGATAACTCCGCGATCAGTTATATCTATCAAAATAATATCGAGGGCGAAAAATTTACCCTTACTAGTGAGGAAAAATTGACCGGCGCGGGCTTATATGTTGGCAAAAGCCGGTCGACGAATCTAGCCGATTCCTTATATGTAAAATTAACTGATCTAAATGATAATTCAATACTTGCAAATGAACAGTTTGTGGCACCGACTGATGTTTCGACTACTCTTGATTGGAAGATTCACAATTTTGTCAACCCAATTACTCTTTTGGCCAACCACACTTTTAGACTCGAGTTTTATTCTCCCGGCTCAAATAACAAAGACTATTATAACGTCTTAGATATTTCTACCCCGAATAACGCGGAATATATTGGTTTGACCTGGGCGGGAACTGATGCGGTTGCGACTAGATCGACTGGCGGCAATCCATTTACCGATCTTATTTTTGTCGATCTCAACTATCGACTCCTCCTCGAAGGCTCGTCTTATGCCCCTTCGGGTGAATTGGTTTCCTCGAGCTTTAACTTGGGTAACATTGCTGGCAACGGTTTCAATAAAATCACCTGGCAAGGAAGTACACCTCCTAATACGACAATTAAATTTAAACTCGCGGCCAATAGCGACAATTCCACTTGGCATTTTGTCGGTCCAAATGGCTCTGAAGCAATAAGCGATAATTATACCACCGCCGCCGGTGAAAATATTTGGACAGGATTTGGGGTTGGGCCAAATTATTATTTAAGATATAAAGTCATTTTAGAAAGTAATGGGGTAAACACCCCGTCGCTTGATTGGGTAAGAATTAACTGGGCGCATTAGGCCATATGAGAACAAAAATCTTAAAATCTAATAAAAACCGTGCCATGACTTTAGTGGAATTGATCGTTTATTTGGGCGTAACGATGATTATTTCGGTCTTAATCATTGAGCTTACCTCAAGGATGTTACAAGTTCGTTCACAAAGCGCCGGCAGCAGCGAGGTAACTTATAATGCCACCTTAATATTAGACCGTTTAACCTACGAAATTTCAAACGCGAGCGCTGTCACTGGTCAATATCCATCCAACAGCTTAGGCTTAGCTTCAAGCGGCGCACCGGTGAGTTTTGAATTAACTAATGGCCAGATCCTTTATCAGTCGGTCGCCCTAAGCAATAATTTGGTGGAAATTAGTCCGATCAGCCCGGCGACTGCCATTTTTGACCGGCTGAGCAATACAGGCGCCGAATCAATCCAAGTACGATTTAAAGTAAAGCATAAAGACTCAAATTTCTCTCGAGATTATGAGACTTCAATTTTTGTGGGTGGAAAATGAAGATAAATATGTTTAAAGGTCAAACTATGCTTTTGGCAATCATGATCGTGGCGGCAACCTCGATTGCGATTGGTGTATCAATCGCAATCGTTACTTCCTCGCAAGCAAGTGAGGGAATTAAAAATAAAGATTCTTTGATCGCCAAGACATTAGCGGCGTCTTGTCTAGAGGATAATTTAATGAAAATGTCTCGAGGCGATTTTACACCTTCAAGCTTTACGACCGCCGAGGGCAGCTGTATAATTGAAATAAGCGGGAACGCGCCCTATATTTTGAATGTCAAGGGTATTGCCGGAAAATCTAGACGCAACCTTAGGGCAACCGTAAGTATTAGTAATGAAGTCTTAAATATCCAGGAATTGAGAGAAGAATATTAAAATCCTAAATCCGAAACATTAAATCCTAAATAAATTCCAAATAACAAATCCCAAATGTTTAGAGTTTAGTATTTAGAATTTAGAATTTGCCCGCCGAAGGCGGGGAGGAGGGGCAGTGCAGACTTCAGCTCTTGAGATAAGCCAACATTATCTTCGAGCGATTCGTTTGGGAAAAGATGGTAATATCTTAAAGCCAACGAGTATCGCCGAGCAGGTTCTACCCGCAGGGGTAATTATTAATGGTCTCATCAAAAATGAAAATGCCTTTTTAGATAATTTAAATCTACTCTTGAAAAATTTTCATCGAGCTAGCTCCCATTGGATCGTCAGTCTGCCCGAAGCGGCGATTTTTACGATGCATCGGCTTTTCCCTAACATTCCTTCGGAAAATCTCAAAGAAACAATCGAGATGAATTATTTAAGTTTTTTGCCGGGAAATTCCGAAAATATTTACTGGGGTTGGCAGGAAATTGGTTTGATTGAGAACAAAAAGGATGGGTCAAAAGAAGTAATGCTTTCTTCCATCAAAAAAGAAGATTTAACCACTTATCTCAATTGCTTCGCCAAAGCGGGAATCACACCAATGGCGATTGAGCCAAAATCTTGCTCTCTGGCGCGGGTTTTTGGGAAAACACAAAATATTTTGGTCATAGATATCGAGAAGACCACCGAAGATCAACCCTGGATTTTAACCGCCGCAATCTTGAATAACGGCTTTCCTCGTTTTGCCCGGGAGGTTAGTCTTGGAGCCCAGCCGATGGAAGAGTTATTGAAAGTAACCCGTAATGTAATTAATTATTATTTAACCGAAAAAAAAGAAGCGGCAATCACTAATATTATTTTAGATGGCAATGCCGCCAGTCCGGCCATCGCCGAAAATCTAAAAACTTCTTTTGGAATCGAGGTCAAGTTTGCTGGCGATCTCTTTAAACTATTTCAGAATCGCCCATTCTCTCTGGCACTCCTCGGAGTTGGTCTTAGGGCGGCCGCCACTCAGGGGGAGGATGACAGTTTATCCTTATTACCCGTTGGCACTCAAGAGGCTTATCAGGAGAAAAATACCTTGCAACTTTTGCGCGGGATTACCAATATTGTTTCTATTACCGCCATTCTCTTTTTGGCCATATTCTTTGGCGCGATCGCTCTGTTTTATTGGTTGGGTGGACAAGCTGATAGACAGCTTAGCAGCTTAGTTAAAATAAATCAATCTAAATCTGATGCGCAGATAACGGAAATTCAAGGGGTGCTCAAGGAAGTGAATCCCAAAATAGAGATCGAAGCCAAATTAGAGGATCAGACAAAAATCTTCTCAACGGTTTTAAAGCAAATTTTTGCTAGCCAGCCCGAAGGCGTAACTTTATCTCAGGTTAGCCTGACGAGAGAGGATCAACCGTTTAGTCTCGTCGGAATTGCTCAAACCAGAGAAGCTTTGGTCAATTTCCGAGAAAATCTTGCCAAGCTTTCCTTCGTCTCCTCAATTCAACTACCATCATCGAATACCAATCAAGAAAATGTGACTAACTTTACGATTAATCTAACGCTGAAAAAAGATGCCTTACTAGTTTCTAGAAACTAGTAACTAGTGACTAGGGTAGAAAATTAAAGTGCAAATTAGTAAATTAAGGTGCTAATTAATAAATTATGGCGCAAAAAGATATTAACCAAAATTTAGGAATTAAGTTATATATCGAAGAGCCAGAGGTCGTGATTAGAAGAGAAATTCGACGGTCAATTTGGATTGTGGCGGCGGTGCTTATTATTGCCTCGATTTTTATAACTCTTGCCGTCTATAGGATTAAGCAAATGACACCAGGCCTTACGGCAAAACAAAATACGATTTATTCAACCTTGCAGTCGAATGTCGTTGAGGGGAACTTATTAAATAATTGGGAGGAGACCAAACCAATCTTAGAAAAAATCAATCAGGCTTTGCCTGATCCAACAAATCTGCTAGCCTATCAGGCAGCCTTAGAAAAGGCTGGGGCAGATGCCGGTTTACAAATTGCCGTTAATTTCAGTGGTACGAGTGTTGGAAGCGCGAGTAAAATATCTGGTACGAGCGTGATTGAACATCAGGTTCAAGCTAAAGGAGAAATCGATAGTATCAATCAATTTTTAACCAATGTTGAGAAAATGCCATATTATGTTGAACTGGCTAAGTTTACGATTACCCCTGCCAGCGGCACAAAGAAAGAGACCTCGGCCAGTTTAACCTTTAAGTTATATGCCGCTAAGACTGCCTCAACGGAAAATATCCCAGGAGCCTTGCCGACAACAGATAATCTGGAGATAAGATAATGGAAGAAAAAAAGCTTTTTAGGTTAATTATCATTACGCTCGTTGTAATTTTTAGCCTTGGTATTTTTATCAGTAGCAGATTTTTAAAAAGCCAAATTGACTTAGCCACCAACCCCGCCGCTTCGGCTAAAAAAACTACCCAAGGTAGCTTAAATTCGGACTATTCAAAGATTCTTCCCCGATTTCAATAGTGTCTCCGGTGCTATCTAGCCTTATCAATTTGACTATTTGCCGGGCTTTGTTTTAATTAAACCGTGGCGAATTTTATACGCAAAAATTTATATTCTGATAGAAGTTTGGGCGAAAAACTGCAATTCTTCCGTAAAAAAAAACATTTAACTTTAGAGCAAGCGGAAGAGGAAACAAAGGTCCGTCTAAAATACCTCCAGGCGCTAGAGAAAGGCAATTACGAAACGCTGCCGGCGGATGTTTATGCCTTGGGATTCTTAGCCAAATACGCCGATTTTTTAGATGCGCCGAAAGAGGAATTACTCTCGGATTTTAAGCGAGAAAGAGGTATTAGCCGGCAGCTTAATCCAATTCCAATTCAGAACAGCCCAAAGAAGGAAAGAATTTTGATTACTCCTAAAGTAATTGCGATCATCGCCGGGATTTTAGCGGCAATCGCTCTGGTTATTTATATTTTTTATTCGATTAAAAATTTTACTAATCCGCCTAACTTGGAGATTAGCTCGCCGTCGACCGAAACGGTTATTCGCCAGAGTGAAGTTGAGGTGATTGGTAAAACTGACGAGGGCTGCAGCTTGCAAATTAACGGACAAACGATATTCTTGGATGAGAACGGTAATTTTAAAGAGAAAGCTAGTTTGCAGCCTGGGATTAACAATATTGAGATTCGTTCTGTCAATCGGATACATAAAGAAACAGTCAAGGTGATTAAGATATTGGCGGAATATTAATCCCAAATAACAAATTCTAATGTTTAAAACATTTTTGGAATTTAGAATTTAGATATTGTTTAGAATTTAGTGCTTCGAATTTGAGATTTACGCCGAAAAGTATTAACTATAATAATATAAAGAGGGAGAAAGGAACTATTATGGCTGAAGGTAACGATAAGGCAAAACGTGAGGCGCTGGAGATGGCCTTAGGGCAGATTGAACGCCAATTCGGCAGCGGGGCAATTATGCGTTTTGGCGATAAGCAAAGTCTTCAAGTAGAAGTGATTTCAAGCGGGGCGATCTCTTTGGATTTGGCGCTTGGGGTTGGCGGCCTGCCGCGCGGCCGGATTATTGAAATCTATGGCCCGGAGTCAGGCGGAAAAACAACACTAGGTCTGCACGCCATTGCTGAGGCGCAAAAAAAAGGCGGGGTAGGCGCTTTTATCGATGCGGAACATGCTTTTGATCCCGAATATGCCCAAAGATTAGGTATTAACGTGGAAGAACTTTTAATCTCGCAACCCGACACCGGCGAGCAGGCTTTAGAAATTACCGAAACTTTGGTTCGTTCCAATGCGGTGGATTGCATCGTCATTGATTCGGTGGCCGCTTTGGTACCCCGGGCCGAAATTGAAGGAGAAATGGGCGATGCGATGATGGGGGTTCAGGCTCGATTGATGTCGCAAGCATTGAGAAAATTGACCGGCGCAATCTCACGCTCAAAAGCGGTGGTGATTTTTATTAACCAGATTCGAATGAAAATCGGGGTAATGTTCGGCAACCCGGAAACGACTTCCGGCGGCATGGCGCTCAAATTTTATTCCTCGGTCAGACTTGATATCCGCCGCACCGAGCAAATTAAAAACGGAGAAAATCCGATCGGCAATCGCGTCAAAGTCAAAGTGGTTAAGAATAAGGTTGCGCCGCCATTTCGCACGGCTGAATTTGATTTGATGTTTGGCCAAGGCATCTCGCGCGAAGGCGATCTACTAGATTTGGGTACAAAATTGGGAATTATTACCAAAGCAGGCTCGTGGTTTCAATTAGGCCAAGAAAAATTAGGTCAAGGCAGAGAAGCGGCTAAACAGTTTTTGGCGGAACACACTAAAATTGCCAAAGAAATTGAAGACGAGGTCAGAAAAAAGTGGAAAGCCTGAACGACTAATTTATTTATTTGACATTCTCCAACCGCTTGTTTTATGATGGAATAGAGAGATTATTGCTCGGAAAATTTTTATGATGTAGGAGGGAAAATGGGTACCAAGACCTGGATTTATATCACTATTTTAATAGTTGTTCTCCTTGGCGCGGGTATCTTTTTTTGGTGGATTTATAATAAAGGGAAGATAACGCCAATTGCCGGGCCAACGCCAACGCCGACGCCGACCACTTTTTCTGATGTACCGACAACGAACCAATTTTTCAAAGAGATCGAAGCGGTTAATAAGGCCGGATATATGATCGGCTATCATGAATTTAGACCCGAGGAGCAAGCAACCAGAGCTACAGTAGCGGTTGTAGTTGCCAAGACATATGGTAAAACTGCTTCCCCGGCGCCAACTACTCCTTCTTTTACAGATGTGGGCACTGATTATTGGGCCTTTGCGGAAATCGAGGGCTTAAAAGCGGCCGGCTGGGTGAGCGGTTACACGGATACGAACGGTAACGCTAGCACCACGACGTTTCAGCCTGATCTTAAAGCTGACCGCGCCACGGTAATAACATTTGCTGCCATTGCCAAAGCCGGGGGTAAAGATAAAGTTCCTGAACCAACAGATAGTTCAGTCAAGCCTTTCACGGATGTTGACTCAAGTAATTGGGCTTATAAATATATTGTCTATGCCAAAGATCAAGGGATCGCGACCGGCTATCCAGACGGGACATTTCGACCGACCGAAGCCGCCACCCGAGCAACAGTTGCAGTCGCAGTTGCGCGTGCGCATGGCGACTCCTACGATAATGCTTCGCCCTCCTTTATGGATGTGCCGCGTGACTATTGGGCCTATAAAGAAATTGAAGGTTTAAACAAGATCGGTGGGATGACTGGCTATCCGCCAACTTTTAAGCCGACGTTAGTCGCTGACCGCGCCACGGTTGCAGTCGTTATATCTCGAGCCACAAATAATATATTTGATAATCCGACGCCTTCATTTAAAGACCAGGGCTACGATAGTAATTTCTGGGCCTATAAAGAAATTGAAGGTGTTAATAAGGCTGGTATCATGACTGGCTATGAAGATGGTACATTTCGTCCAAACGACCCTTCGACTCGGGCGATGGTAGCAGTAGTACTTGCTCGGGCAAAAAATCTGCCGCTTGATCCTGCGCCAGCGACATCATCATTCGAGGATGTGAAGACAACCGACTTTGGATTTAAGGAAATTGAAGCGATTTACAAAGCGGGTTACACCAAAGGTTGCGAGCAAACGAATACTGGAATACGCTTTTGTCCTGAAACACAAGTTACTAGGGAGGTTTTAGCCGCCTTTACCTACAATGCTTTCATCGCCACTGGCAATGTTTCACCCTCACCGAATCCTTCGCCGTCGCCGTCAGAGAAGGCTTCGCCAACACCAACCCCCTCGACTACGCTCGGGGCAAGCCCGACGCCGACAACAACCACCACCACGTCCACAACCACCGGAGCGGCTAAAACCGGGGCAGAAGTGCCGCTGGCCGGAGCCGGGTTATTGAGCGTTTTGGCCTTAGCCAGATATTTGGTGGGGAAAAGATTAAAATAAGTCCGAAAACAGAAATTAGTTAAGGGAAAACGGAAATTGGTATGGAAAACAGAAATTAGAGAATGGTTTAACCCATCTCCGATTTCCAATTTCCATACTTTTTTCTAATTTCTTTTAACTGATTTCCAATTTCAATTATGAAAAACTTTGACACAATCTATCGCCTTACCCCAAAATCTCCTGCACCTCCGGGGTGCAGGAAGGTTAAGCCAAAAAACTCTTGGGTTTTTTTCTACAAGGCTCTTCAGGTGGTTTTGGCTTTTTGGATGGTGACGGTTTTGGCGATTATCACCCAGCCTTGGCTGGATTATTGGGTGAAATCATCAATTAAACAAAATAATAAACAGACTCTTGGAGAAAATTCCGTGACAGTGCCGGAAGTAAAGAGCTCTGCCAATGTTAACGAAAAGCCATTTTTCTTGCTAAAAAATGCCGAAGTTGCAATCAGCGCCCCAATTGTTGAGGGGATTGATAAAGAAGCTCTCAAAACCGGCATCGGTCATCATCCGGATTCAGTTTGGCCAAACCAAAAAGGCAATGTTGTGCTCGCCGGCCACAACGTTGATTTGGATGCCGAAAATGAATATGGTAAGGTTTTTATCAGTTTGCGACTGGTAAATATTGGCGATGAGGTAATTATTAACGATCGCGGTAAAATTTATCACTACCAAGTATTTAAAAAAGAAACCGTCTCGCCAGAAGATACCTCGCTCTTCGGTAAATCTGATGAGTGGCTACTCACATTTTATACCTGTGATCCGCCGTACACGGATTGGAAAAGGTTGGTCTTGCAAGCCAAGCTCGCTCGAATAGAGTGAGGCGTTCAAGGGTGACGATGCTCGTTTCGTTAGGCGTTAAGTGTGGACCAGTCTTAAAATATTGACAAACGTTTTACAATATTTTAAAATGTAAGAAGAAAGTAGTAAATGTAAAACGCTAAGTTAATTACAAGGAGAATAGATGTCAAAGACAACGATTAGTCCAAAATATCAGGTGGTTATTCCCAAAGAGGTGAGAAAAAAACTTAATATTAAAGAAGGCCAGGTACTTCATGTTTATCCTGTCGGTGACTCAATTATGTTTTCTCCAAAACCAATTAATTATACCGAAAAGATGTTAGGGCTGGGGCAAGAAATCTGGCAGGATATTGATCCGTTGGAATATATTCGTCAAGAAAGAGCGGATTGGGATAAAAAATATGTCCGATAGCAACAACCTATCGGTTTTTATCAAGAAACATAAAGTTATTGGTCTCGATTCGATGCTTTTTATCTACCATTTTGAAAAATACCCAAATTTTTGGCCAAAAACCCAAAAGCTTTTTGATTTATTAGAAAAAGGGAAATTTCAGGGCATCACTTCAGTGATTGCTTTAATCGAGATTTTAACTTTCCCCACTCATCTTTGAGAGCAAAATACTCTTTAGCAACGCCGGACGCAATTATGATTGCCACGAGTTTACTTTCAAAAGCAACCGGTTTTATTACTGCCGATACGAGATTAAAAAAAGTTAAAGAAATTGAGATTTTTGTTTTGAGATAAGAATTCAGCTTGCTTTTCTCACTTGTCTTGCTATACTATATATGTAGGATATAAAAAAAAGAGAGGGGATTTTTGAAACGGAAGTTATCTGATCTTTTTGGTATATTTAGGCGAAAAGGAGGGTTTTTGCATGCGAAAAAACCCGAAGGAAGGTTTTTTGGTGCTCAAAAAAATGAGATTAAACCCACTGACAGGAAAAGAATCGCCGAACTGGTTGAGGAAGAGGTGGTTTTGGAACAGGAATTTAAAAAGGCGAAGAATATCCGCGATAAGGGAGA
>Ga0315294_10000018_pt1 | contig 186842 bp, 169 predicted proteins | sample YL17G13_40_MG_FD_203626 | JGI IMG/M metagenome (GOLD analysis project Ga0315294, IMG submission 203626) | Sediment microbial communities from Yellowstone Lake, YNP, Wyoming, USA - YL17G13_40 | ecosystem: Environmental > Aquatic > Freshwater > Lake > Sediment | place: USA: Wyoming | collected...
AGCGATGAAGAGGTCAACATAATCCAAGAAAAACTCAACAACCGACCCCGAAAAAGCTTGAATTTTCTAACCCCCAATGAAACAATGAATAATGAAATTTTGGTGCATTAAATTCCTGAACTCACGATTTTTCGATTTTCTCTGAATTTCTAACCACCCCTAACCTATTTTCACCCCACGTCGCAAGTGGGGTAGAATTGGTCAAACCATGTGAGCCATTCAAAATGCCCGGGGGCGGGATTCGAACCCAAATGGCCGGTTAGGACCACAGCAATAGTTTTACCTCACTTCGTAAGTGGGATTGTTTTGGTTTTAACGAGTACAATTTAATGACAAATTAGCAGTTTTGGATGTTAATCTTTCAGCTTTTTTCAAGAATTTTGTCGCCTCTAAAATTTCTACCAGTACAGGAATATTATTTTTTGTAAAATGAACCACAACATTGCCAATCTCTTTGGCATAATCAATTGGCCGATTGGTTATTTCGTAAGTCAAAACATCGGCTTCCGGTTCGTAACTAATTTTAGGCTCGTTATTTTTATTTCTCATATTGTTTACTCCTGCCTGGATAAAAGGTGATTACCTTGATCAAGCCTTCTTCCTGTTTATATACTACCCGCAAAACATGGGTTTTGTCAAATTTTCTCTGAGCAATAAGTAACGGCGAACGGGAATGATCAATTTTTTCAGGATTTTCAATAGTTTCTATTATTTGCTCTTTCGAGACAGAAAATTTGTGTCTTTTTAAAATTTCAAATTTTTCTATAGCATGTTTAGTGAAATAAATCATAAAATTTGACAAATTCCAACTGGTGCCCGAGGTGGGAGTCGAACCCACATGACCAGTCAAGGTCACATCATTTTAAGTGATGCGCGTAAACCATTCCGCCACTCGGGCATATTTAGATTTTACCCTAAAAACTACTTCAGGGCAATCTGCCAAGACTCGCCGTTGAGCTTCAAATCGGCAGCAACGGTAAAGCCGGCCGCTTTCTTATGCCCCCCACCGCCAAACAGCTTGGCGATTCTCGAAACATCAACACTTTCTTTTTCGGTCCGAAGCGAAGCGCGGATTAACCCTTCTTCCGTTTCATAAAATAAAATTGCCGCCTGTGAATCTGGAATCGCATTCATTAAATTTACTACACCCGCTAAATCAGCCAACGTCGCGCCACATTCTTCTAGGTCAAACTTTGTTATGACTGAAGAAACAATCTGTAGTTCTTGATTTTTGTGAATACGAGAAAGCGCAACCCCCCATAGACGCATCGCTGCCACAGACTTATTTAAGGTAACATTTTGTCTAATAAGTTTTAATTTCGCCCCAAAATTTAAAAGTTCGGAAGCGATTTTCAAAGTCTTTGGTGTCGTATTAGAGTGCTTAAAACCACCCGTGTCGGTATAAATTCCTGTCAGTAGCGCTGTGGCAATATCTTTATCAATCGCAATATCCATTTTTTGAAAAATTTCCCAAACCATTTCGGAAGCAGAGGAGGCGTTTTGATCAACAAAATTCAAATTAGCAACTTTCCAAAGATCATTTTTGGGGTGATGGTCAATGTTGATCAAATTTTTGGTGAAGCGGGCAAATTTTTTTAAACGGTCTGGAAAACCTGTTCTTTTTAGATCGCCACAATCAACAATGATAATTACCTCATAATCTCCGAAAAGAATATCTCGTTTTATTTCGGTAGTCCCTGGCAAAAAGGTAAAGGGTTTAGGCACAGGGTCCTTGCAAACCATTACCGTGTTTTTATTAATTGTTTTTAACGCCAAAAAAATGGCAATTGTTGCCGCCAGAGTATCTCCATCAGGGTCTTCATGAATCATCAGCAAAAAATTTTGATAGTTCTTAATTTTAGAAATGACTTTATCAAGTAGCATACAGAACAACTATTTTAATTTCCTCAGTTGGCAAATCATCCAGGCTAAATTTATATTGGTCTATGGCTGCTGGGGCCGCTTCCTGTTCTTTCAAAAATTCATCAAGGTTTTGACTATACATCGGAATGACAACCTGTGGATCAATTTGACGAATTACTTCTAGGGCGGTTTTTGTTTCCGTAAATTCGCCACCACCTACACCAATCAATAAAACATTAACGCCATCTAGTCTTTCAAGATCTTGGTCGTTTAGAACAACTGCTTTTTTTGCCCATGCGATTGTCATTTTTTCAGAACATACCTCCACAAAGCTATCAAAAACCTCAACCTGGACGCCACCTGATTCATATTCGCCTGGCGAAGTAATTTGGAGCTCACCCAAGAAAATTTCATTACCAATCTTTATGGCTTTATTTTTGGTTTTGATGATGAAGTTTTCTTTCCCCTGCCATGAAATAATCATTCGGCCACCTTTTCAACCAATGGCAGATCAGCCTCTGGCCGACTCTTTTTCTTGGGCTTTGTCGTCTTTTTGGTTGCCTTTTTATCCTCAGGGCTGCCTTTAATATTAACTTTTTTTAGCGAAAGGCTGAGTTTATGAAGCTCGGGTTCGATAGCAACAATTTTAAATTTATATTTTTCACCATCCTTGATAACTTCGTTAGGATCAGATATTTTATCTCCCAACTCTGAGATGTGCACTAGACCATCCAAACCATTAACTTTTACGAAGGCGCCGAACGGAGTAATTTTGGCGATCTTGCCTTCAACAATTTGGCCAATGATATAAGAAGAAGCTGCCTTAAGCCATGGATCGGGTAAGAGACGTTTGATTGAAAGTGAAATCCGATTATTTTCAATTGAAATAACCTGGACATCGACAATTTGTCCTAGCTTAAATAGATTATTCAAATCTTCAACGCGATCCCACGAAACCTCGGAAATGTGCGCTAAACCTTCAATATCTTCAGTCGTCTCTGGAATTTTAATCTTCACGAATAAACCAAAATTGACAATACCAGTGATTTCAGCCTTAAATTTATCACCAATATTTATTTTTTTAATTTTTTCTTGCTGGAGTGTATCACCGGCCGCCTTTTCAGAAAAAATTAATTTACCAGAACCTTGTTCAAAACTTAGGATTTTTACATTAAAAGTCAGGCCAACTAATTTCTTTAAACGATTATAAATTTCCTCACGATCACCCGTTGAAACCTTCGGATAATGAGAACTGGCAAGCTGTGAAACTGGTAGAAAACCTTCGTAGTCACCAAATTGACAAAGTAAGCCGCCCTTGTTTGCGGCGGAAGATTTGACCTGTAATACATCGGCATTTTCATATTTTGTCTGTAATATTTTGGCAATTTTTTCTTTGTCGGCACGTCTTAAAGAAAGAATTGTGTACCCTTCATCGTTTTCAACCGACAAAACATAGGCGAGCACTTTATCACCAATTTTATAATCAGTTATTTCAGGCGAAAATTCTTGTTCGGGAATTATTCCCAAAGCGAGATCACCGACTTCGACTAATAAGCGATTTTTTAAAATCTGCAAGATTTTCACTTCAATCAGTTCGCCGACCTTAATTGGAATTAAACGGCTTCCCACCTTTGCGACTAAATCTTTCATGGACTCTGGTTCTTTCATTTTTTGGTTAATCCTTCCTTAAAAAAACTATCTTTTGCTCTTTTGCGGCAGACCTACCTGCCCGGTAGGCAAGTATTTTTGATAATTAATTTTTTGATTATATTTTTTAACCTCTTTGGGAAAAATAAGAAAGCGATAATATATGAACATTCCCAAGATAATCAGAAATCCACCAAGCAGCGCTAGCATCATTACCCGACTTCCTAAATAAATTATTTGCTGCCAAGAGAAAAAACATAGCATTAAACCCACCATCCCAATGTAGAAAAAAATGTTAAAAAGCTTGTGTTTTATCTTGTTATAAATTGGCGTTTTTTTATCTTTCCTTTGATAAATTGACCAGAAAACAAAACTTAAAACAATAAACAATCCGAAAAGGCCAACAATATAAGGTAAAAATTTTATCGCTGGTGGATTTTTGTCAAAAAGATAATCGGCCGTTAAAAAATGTTTTATATTTAAGTTGCGAAATGTCATTCTTTAATAATATGTAATAAATTTAACGGTGCCTGGGGAGAGAATCGAACTCTCGACACCATGATTTTCCATTCTTATATTGGACTATCTCATCATCCCGACTTATGTCGGGAGTTGGGCGCTAACATAGGATTATTGTTGGGACTCACCTATTAGTCTCTACACCTTCTCCAATACTTGAACCCACTGGAGCTTGGCTCGGGATTATCTCGATATAACATCGGACTTCCCCGAATTCACCCAATTTTCATCTCCGATTTACACCGGAGCGGACCGAAAATTCAGTCATGTGCTCTACCACTGAGCTACCCAGGCCAGGTAGTAGAACTTTGCTCTTTTTCAGAGAAAAATGCGCCAGCATTAGCAAAGTTTCACTACCTGACAGACAATAATTAAAATATTATTGCGCGAGAAATATTTGATGATGGTTAGGAGGCTAATATTAGTTGACATTTATATCTTAACAGAGATTAATTTATTAATCAAGTTTTGCACAAGTCCTTGATCACGAACATAAATGAATATAATGATCAATAAAATAATATTTATTACCGGATATATAATCAGGTTTTCAAACCAACGACCGGTTTTCATCCTCATTTTCCCAAGAGGGTCAGGCGGAATGCCAAAATGATACCCAAGTGGGAAAAGCAGCGGCACGCCCATTTCAGTAAATAAATCCGCAAATAAATGGCTTAAATAACCTATCAAAAATGCCAAAAAAACTAAACCGATATTAATACCGCAGAATATCGGAAGTAAAAACAATAATTTTAAGATTAGAAAATAAATTGCCGATAAAATTCCTAAACCTAAAAACGAGTGTGAAAGATGCCGGTGTCCGCCGATAAATGCTGGCGCGATAATATGCGAAAACACTGAACCGGCCGGAATTTTATCCCAAAGTTCACCGGTCGGTGTATCGAGATCCGGCGCACTTGAGCCGATCAGAGTAGAAAATATCAATAATACTATTAATAATGGCGAAAGTTCAATTTTATAAAGTAATAAAAAAATTAGCGCTGAAAAAGTAAGCCCAACTGAAACGTGGGTTTTGTAGGTCATCGATTGATTATAACGCTTGTCAGCGATATATCGCAATGTAGTTGCGTTATACAACAAAACTCACCCGGTTACCTTCTTCTCCTTACTCTATTAAGAACAAATCCAACTATAATAGCTACTACCAACCCCAACGAAATATATTGCCAAGTTCTCGCCTTCTTCATCTCAACCTTGAGCTTGCCGTTATCGACGCTCATCTTGAAGTCATAAGTTTTGCTTTGTTCTCCCCGAATTTCCGAATTGTCGGAAAGTTTCACTGCCGCAGAAGAAAAAATTGTATGATCGCCCTGACTAAGCGTATCGCCGGCATTGGCTAGATTATAAGTCCAGTAACCGCGCTTATCGGCTATTCCTTGACCGTTGAATATTTCCGAATGAATGGTGAAATAAACAAGGGTGTCGGGGTCCGACTTGCCCTCGATAAAGAGGTCGGTACCTTTGGCTTTAATATTGGTAATTGTTGGCGAAGTCGGTTTGATGTCAACCGTTTGCGTGAACGTCTTTTTATTGCCCTCCTTGTCAAAGACAGTCAACGTGACGATGTATCTACCCGGTTTTTTAAAACGGTGATTCACCTTTGATTGGTTAGAAGTTTCTCCGTCGCCAAAATCCCATTCGTATCTGGTTATTTCAAAACCGACGTTCAAATCCGAGGCGTCAAAAGTAACCGATTTTCCGGTAGCAAATGTCGATGAGTCCTGGGGGATACTAAAATTATCTGACGATGAATTATTATCAGCGTTTTGGGAATAATAAGTTATCGAGTCAGGAGAACTTTCAGGGCTTGGCGATGCCGACACAGATGGTGAAGGTGAAGGTATTTTATCACCGACTGTACTACCACAAGAGGCGGTGCAGCTCGCACAAGGGGTGATTTGCCAGCCGGTATTATTGCCGCTATCCGTCGAGCTGGGAGCGCAAAAACTAGCACCGGCGTTGGTTGAATTTGAAACATTGACATAGCTCGCAGTTGCGGCCGTGGGGTTGGCCAAATTAATTAGCCAATTGTCAATACCGGTTAAATTAGTCAAATGGCCGGCGATACCGGTAAACTGGAGCGATGTTCCCGCGCCGGCGGTCATCGAATCACCAACTTGCTGCATTGTGACGGACTTTTGGGTATTGGCATCGTTTGAGCTTTTCCAAGCAACAAAAGTGTAAGTAGCACCTCGGGTGTACTCAACCGGATCACCGCCATCGATTTTAAACTGGATATGCGGCGCCGAACCGCCATCGTTCGCATTATCGGTATAAGTTGTGCCTTTGGTCGCTTTGGCCGCAAGTAAGATTCCGTTACGATAAACATCCCAAACTGCGCCATCACCTACTCCACAAGTAGCATTATTACAGGTAATGTAATAGCTATAGACTGAAGCCGCCCCACCAAAAGAACCAGAAATTCCGTAATCTAAATTCGTATCCTCTGTGCCCGCTCCAGCCCCAGCTGCATAGCCGTGGATCGTAAAGGAATTAGGCCAGGAATTGTCAGCATAATTAAACTGATCTAAAGCCTCATTTTGAGGTGTTTCTGGATTATCATCTGGCACAGAATAGTCTCCCCAAACTTTCGTTGAACCAGCCGTGCCATCGTGTTTGCGGGAGATGACATAAGCCCCAGCAACGGAAACTCCACTGACTTCTGTTGGAGAAACTGATGTTGAATTGTACATCGCTAAATTGTGAACCCCTGTACCGACAGTGCCAAGATCATTAATATCCGCCCCAACATTGGCTCCTAATGAACCGTATCTGTCGTTAATTGAGATATTCCCGGCTGAATTATTTCCAGCTAACCGAAGACCGTAGGAGGAATTGCTATAGAATTGATTAGAAATAAGAGTGTTATTGGAGCTGGCCTTGAGTTGAATACCATAAAGAGTATTACCATAAGCGTTATTGGAAAGGAATGTGTTATTATTGGAGTTAGAATCAAGCCAGAAGTTGATGATGTTATTGTTGTAACTATTATTAGAAAGGAGGATATTGTCGTAGGAAACGTAAGAAAAATAAATGCCATATTTGTTGCTACCAAAGACATTGTTAGAAGATATAATGTTGTTGGAGCTGGCAGCGAAAAGAAGGCCAGTAGAGCCAGAGTTACCGTAGATATTATTATAAGATACTATATTGTTGGAGCCTGTATTAAGGTAAACACCATGCGTCAGGTTGTTGTAAACGGTATTAGAAGACACGGTGCTGCGGGAGCTACTTTGGATTAAAATACCGTAAGAATTACTATAAATATTATTGGAAGAAAGTGTGTTGCTGCTAGAACCGGATTCCAAATCAATACCATTGCTTGTATTACCAGAGATTTGACTATTTGTAATTCCTTTAGAATTTGTTTGATTGTTGTTCGTTGAGGCACTTAAATAAATCCCGTAATAGCCGTTCCACACCCTTGATTTATCGACGGTCACTCCCTCATTAGCATTATTGCCATCAACACCATAGAAAGAAACTCCATATTTATAGGCAGCATTTCTGCCCATATTGCAAATATCAGCGTATCTGATAACAGTTTCAGAACCGGCTTTAGCGTAAATATAAGCCTCGCCGGTTTGGTTGATGGTGGCATCGCAAGTCGTACCGTTTTCGGCGGTAACGCTGGCATAGTCTAAAATTTCATAAGTATCGTTTTGACGGACGGCATCAGAGATATCAACGGTGTCGCCGTCAGACATTATCGAGAAAGCATCGGGTTCGGCAATGGTAATAAAGGAATCGTTGCCAGCACAATTAATATCGTCATTAACCGAATCAACCACTTTGAGGTAACCAGCGCTGCCAGTTTGATCGTGAAGATTACGGCCAATACCTTCGTTATCGGCCGTAATCATCGCGTTGGAACCTGAACAAATTGTTCGGTTCGGGCCGGTTCCCGTGACAGAAGTAATCGTTGAATCAGCCGAAGAGTTATCGGCCCGGATAAAAGAAGTAGCATCATTGGCCGTGATATCGTAAATCTTCCCAAAAGCAAGTGAACTGGAATTGGTGATTCTGACAACCTTGTTTTGATGTTCATTAACTCCCCAAGCTTTAGTAGAATCGGTGATAGTCGTTTCGTTAGTCGTGCCATTTGATGTGCCGGTGGCGTCTTGACTACCTTGGATTTCCAAGTAACCGGTTTTTTCGACTTGAATGCCAGTATCGGAGACAGTGGCGACTGATCTCGGGTTTAGCCGCAGAACGGCATTTTTCCTGATTTTTAGGTTTCCCTGGCCGGAATCGACAACACTTTGGCCGACCGCAATAATACAGTTCGGACAACTGGGCAAGGTGGCGTTGTTATTTTCATCAACCGTGACGGTTTGGCCATTTGGCACGGCGGCGGTTTGAAAGGTGCCCGTTTGGCCTTGGGTAGTGGCAATTTGCATGCCGCCATAGTTTTCAAAGTTCATTGAGTTTGCGCCATCGCCAAAAGTTACTGTGGAGTTGTTAATCACTACCGTATTGGCTAAGTTGGCCGCCGAAACTGTGGCGGAATTGTTAATCGTCCAACTGCCGCCGCCATCGAACTTTGCTTGATAAAAGGCACTTCCTCCCGTCATTACCCCCGCGAGGGTTAAACCGGCATTTGCTGAATTAAAAAACAAAGTGGAGGTGCCGGCGCTTAAAATGCCAGCATTAGTATAGTTTCCGCCTAACGTTAAAGTGCGGGCAGCACCTAAACCCAAAGTCCCGGTGGTAATATCGAGATTACCGTTAACGGTTAAATTACCGGGTATGTTAAAAGTCGCCCCCGCCCCATTTATTTTGAGATTTTGATAAGTCCAATTTTGGATTGTGTAAGGGCCTGTTGTGCCGTAGTATTCGACCGTGGAAGTCCCCCCAAAACCAACGGCCGCAATACTACCTTCCGCTCCTTTTAAGCGCAAGAGGCCGTTATTGGTCAGGTTACCAGCAACAGTTAAAGTGTAGCCAGCCAGATCTAAAGTGCTGCCGGTGTTAATCGTCACGATACCGACGCTTTTTACCGCACCCAAAACCGGTTGATTTAAAGCATTGGCAATGACAGCGCTGTCGGAGGCCCCGGGCGGGCTGCCTTGATCCCAGTTAGTACCGGTAGCGTAGTCTGTGTTTGTCGTTCCAAGCCAAGTGTAGGTGGTACCGCTTAGAAATGTCCAGGCGAAATTATTACCGGAATCGTGTGAATAGTTGGCCACAATCGGGGTACCAACGACGGTGTTATTGGAGTCAATCACATCCACCAAATAAACCGAGCGTGAGCCGTTCGGAGTAATATTCCAAAGATTGCCCGGACTGTCAGAGGCAAGATACAAAGTGCCGAGCAATGTTCCCAAGAAAGTTAAACTGCCGGAAATAGTCTGAGTTTGGCCATTTTGAAATTTAACTGTTCGCGAGCTGCCGTAAAAAGTGGTCGTAGCCGATAAATTATTAAAAGTCGTACTACCTAAGACTTGTTGGATTGAACCATTTCCTCCAGTCAAATTAACTGTCGAGCCAGTACTGGTAAACGTTCCGCCGGCATGATTAAAATCGCCGGCAGTATTTAGAGTTCGATTGGTGGCGGTTACCGTCCCCAAAGTCGTTTTAAAGTAACCGGTGGTTGATAAATCATCTTGCAATGTCCAAACGCCGGCAGCGCCGTTAAACTCTAAATTATTCCAAGTCTGGCCATTGGAATAAAAATTCTTGGCCGTCGTCGAGTTCATTAAAAGCGATGACGTCCCCGCCGTGATCGTCCCGTTACGAGCATCCATTGAGCCGGATACCGTCCAGGCGCCCGAGCCCATACTAATTGACGGCACGCCGGTGGAAGATTTGGTCATCGTCAAATCACCGGTGATGTTGATGGTGGGATTCCAAGTGTCAGCTTTAACGGTCAAACTACCTGTGCCGGTAGTGGAAACAATAAATGTAGATGAAAATGTCAATGTTTGCCCACCAGCCGTCCCCAAAGTAGCAAAACAATTACTGCTGGTACCGTTTACAAAGGTGAAGGCGCCGCCATAAGTTCTCTGCGGCACCACTACATTAACTGTAGCCGTGTTGAACTGAACATTGGCCGAGAGTGTACCGGTCGTGCTTAAATTGGCGCCAGCGGTATCAACTAATTTTAGTAAGCCGGTGGTGACAGCGTTGATAGTACCATTAATAGTCGTGGTCGAACCAGCATTCATTGTCACCGTCCGGCCAGTGTCAATGGTATATGTTTTTGTGTTGTCAATACTGAGCGTGCCTCCGATTAATACATCGCTGGTGATTTCGGAAACCGTTCCCGAAATTTGTAAGTTATACAAAGTCTTACCACCACCGACGAGCGTCTTTGCCGCTCCATCCATAATTAACGTCGAGGTACCGGCCGTAAAGGTACCACCGGCCAAGTTAACATTACCTGTAACCGTCATCGTGTTAGCGACCGGACTGAAAGTGCCGGCTGTTAAAGTGAAGTTGCCGGGCAATACCAGTGCGCCTGGTAAAGTAAATGTGCCGCCGCTACCGTTAATCTTCAAATTAGAGTAACTCCAGCTCTTAATTGCTCGGGAGCCGGAAGTGGCGGAATATTCGACCGTCGAGCCGGCGATTAAAGCGGGAATAGTTATTGTTTCGTCTCCATTCCATCTAAAAGTTCCGCCGGCTGCAACAGCAAAGGCGCCGCCGCAAGTAAAGCTTTTGCCATTAATATCCAACATCCCATTGGTCACATCGCAGGTTGCCGCTCCGCCGGTGGTCGTCAACGCATCCTGCATGATCCAACTGCCGCCAACGCCATTGAAATTAACGATATTGAACGATTGCCCGCCCGAACGGATGATTTTACCGGTCGAGATGGCCGTAAATGTTGTTGTGTTGCTACCAGAAGTAAATATTCCACCGACACGAGAGAATGAGCCGCCGATATTGAGAGCTTGGCTATTGGCATTGAATGCGCCTTGCTCAAGAGAAAAATCTCCAGAGATGGTTAGTCCGGCGTTGGCCGTGACGGTGCCGGAGTAGCCCGAAGCAAGAGTAACACTGCTAGCCACGGCTATGGCATCAATGCTACAGTTATCGGTTTTGGTGGGGCCAAAGACCACATTTTCCGAAGCCGTCGGTTTGTGTCCGGCTGACCAGTTGCCGTCGGTTGACCATTTGCCATCAGCCGTGGCGTTCGTCCAAATATTGTTGGCGGTTGTGCCGCTATTAACCGTTAAAGTGATGTTGGCGCCGATATTGGAAAGGATTTGCAAGACGACGGTACCGACATCGGGCTTGGAAAGGTTGTAGTCAATGCCTTTGGTTTTAACCGCTCCGCCCCAAGCAACTTGATAAACATCTTCAGGTCTAGTGGCGCCAGTGATTTTGAAGGCCGGGTTGTAGCGGGTTTTAGCGCCCCATTGAAAATCAAAACCAGAGTCGCCATTGGCGTCGGCAGTAATATTGTAAGTACCTTCGCCTTGACTGTAAGCCGGCACTCCAGCCGATCCTTTGGTAAAGTTCGCCAGCGCGGCCGGTGTGCGGTAATCATCACGTTCCGCATTCCTCGTTGTCGTGGTGGCGCGGTAATTACTAAAATCAATCACCATATTACCGGTGTAGGTGCCAGCAGAAACTGATTTAATCAGCGCCGTGTAATCAGAACCGGCAATGTTGGAGGCGGTCCAGCCAGCGGCCCCGCCGAATTCAGCGGTTGTATACGGCACGACGGTCATGCCGGGATAGTTGTTGTTAGTCGTATCTGACTGGACAAAAGCTTGATTGGTATCATCATGGTTTTGAGTTTGGGGAGTGGCCGTAAGATATTGCTGGACCACTTCGGCGTTAGTAGCCCCAACTGTTGTCGCATTGTAAGACAAAAAAGTCTGACCGCTTGGATAGATGGTGTAGATATTATCAATATTAGTCGGGCTGGTGCCGTAGGTTCCCTGAACTCGAATTTTAACTCTGGTCGGCGTGTTTTCAACTAAAGTTTGGGAAGTGCTGATCAGTGTGCCGCTGGTATCAAAAATGGGGCCGATCGCTTTCATACTCGCATTGGTTGAAGCAAGATTATCGGCGCCAGCGCCAACGCTGGTGTGAAAGAAAAGATTAGGCGCCTGAACCGAACCGGTACTATCAAACACCCACTTCCTCGTCCCGTCATCAACCACAATCTGGTTGACGGGTTGGGTAACGGTGAGGATCGGGTCGATGGTGATATCTTTTTTGGTGCCTTCTTCATCGAAATAAATTCTAATAGTATCAGTGGCGGCTATGTCTTGCCAGCGGATGGCGCCGTTGTAATCCGAGACATCAACGATAGTGGAGCTGTACCCACGGCGTTTGTCATCGCGAGCCCCGTCGGGGCGTGGCGATCCATCAGGAAAGATTGCCACGTCGCTACCGCTCCTCGCAATGACAGAATTGCTGTCTTTCTCGATATCAAAATCTTTGAGCTTAATTTCCCAGTAGAGTCGTTTAGTGGTTTTGTTGTCTCCCTCAAGCGAAAAGGTTTGCTTGTTTTCAAGGTGTTTTTTTGCGCCTTTACCTTGCATGCTTAAATCAACATTGATATTTAGTTCATCGTTGCTGGGTAAAACCGTGTTTGTATTAACTTCAATGGAATTAGATGTTTCATTAGCGATAGTATTAATGGTGTCAATATTATTAGGAGTATTAATAGTAGGCGATGGCGAAGGACTGACCAAACCTTGGGCATGAGCAAAGTGAATCAGACCTCGGAGCAGAGCTTGCGGAGAAGCCGAGGGTGAAAGAAAGGGTGCAATACTCGGAGGAATTGCAGATGATGTATCTGGAGAAAGAAAAGGTGATAGCTCGGGTGAAGGGCTGGCCTCCGATGATGTAGACGGTTCTGGCGAGGGTGAAGCTGAAGACGTAGGGCTAATTATAGGAGATAGTGTTGGCGATGGTTCTAACAGCGGTTTGGCCAAATCCTGCCAGTTACCCTTAGCATCTTTTTCTTCAGCACCAACGACGGCTTCGGCCACTAACTTATCGCCATCATAGAGTATTGTTTTATTGCCATTTACCAATAGATCTTGATAACCTGCTTTTGTTCCAGATTTAAATCTGATTCTAATAGATCCATCTTCTTCTGTAGTTCTTAGATAATTTAAATCATATTTCCCGTCTCTGGAATCTTTGAGAAAGAAAATTTCTGGTTGGGTTTGGGGATTAATTTCTTGGACATTTAGCTCTGATTTTTTGGTATTATTTGATGGATGAAAATTTCCAGTATTAACAAAGTTATTAACTTGAGTAATTAAAGAAAGAGTTAAAGCTGTGACGAGACCAACATCAACACAAAGACGCCCGGAATCTCCAAAAAACTTCTTTAACTTTAGAATATTACAAAAATTAGATCCTTGGTTGTTCCTGGATTTTTTATCTACCAAAATCCCTCCTACGAAGGTAAATTAGGTTGATATATTTATTGTATCAAGAGATATTCATGGTTACAAGAGACAGACAAGTAGTTGAGACGATTAAAAAATGATTGATATTAGCGAAAGTTCAATTTTATAAAGTAATAAAAAAATTAGCGCTGAAAAAGTAAGCCCAACTGAAATGTGGGTGTTATATGTCATATGTGCTAATTTCTTGATGAATCAACTAAATCGACCTTAGCCACGCTAATCGTGGTGGGCGACATAGGATTCGAACCTATAACCCCTTGGATGTAAACCAAGTGCTCTAACCATTGAGCTAGTCGCCCATGGTGCCGAGGACAGGAGTTGCCTTTAGGCATTCACCTGCACGCAAAATTTTATTTTGCCCGGGAGAGGACTCGAACCTCCACGCCGTTTCCGGCACTACCACCTCAAGGTAGCCTGTCTGCCAATTCCAGCACCCGGGCACGGTTTGATTATACCTTAAATAATAACAAAATTCAACCCAAAATGGGCGAAAGAGGATTCGAACCTCCATGGGATTTCTCCCACTAGCTCCTGAAGCTAGCGCGTCTACCATTCCGCCATTCGCCCACATGCCGCGTCTACCGTGAAGTTTACCCCGCGAAGCTTATGAAGCGGGACTACGCGGGCACATCTACTTTTTTACTCTTTTTGTATTGATATACCAGGAAGTTACATTTAGAAATCTATCTGCCTCACAAGAACCCGTAATTTGGTCGATGCCATTGATTTTACTTGAGACGTAATAATAGAAATTTTGATTCTGGACAACAAACATCGGCATTTCCGAATCGAGTATTTTCTGAAACTCAGCATATTTTTCTTCACGCTTACTATTATCAAGTTCTTGACGTGCTTCTTCAAGTAATTTATCGGCTTTGGCGTTTTTAAAATTCGATAAATTCTTCCCATCCTCTTTTATTTGTGAAGAGTGCCAAAATGGGTAAGGGTCGGGGTCTTCGCCGTAATCAAGCCCATAGAGTAAAAGATCATAATCACGTTTGGGTATCGTTACCTTCTGCAAAGAGACATTATCTTTAATGTCTAAAGTAATTTTCACTCCCTTTTGGCCAAGCGTATCTACTATCTTTTGAGCAAATTCTTTATTTTTTGTGTTGTCTGAGGTTACTAAACGTAGATCCAATGCTTTGTTGGGCGATGATCCTTCCTTTAGGGCGCGCCTGACGTTAATATCCTGCAGATCCTTACGTGATAAATTGAAAAATAAATTTAGATCCCTCGGCAATTTCATTTCAAATTTACGAAAATTCTCAAGCGGGTCTTTCTCTGAATCTAAAGAATATGCTTGAATATCGCCGCGCTCTGCTGCTTGTGTTAAATCTTGTTCAGAGCTATAAAATTTAATTAAAATCTTATCAATATAAGGTCTACCGACATAGTAATCATCCCTCGACTGCAATTCAACTTCATCTTTATATTCTTTAGCAATCTTATATGGGCCGTAATTAAAAATTGGTTCGGTCGAAACATTTAAAAATGGGCTAAATGATTGTTTAAAGGTGAATTTTATTGTTTGGGAATCTGGCGTAGTAATCTCAATATCTTTCCAAATATTTTTGCTCGCGATCTGATTAGCCAAATCTTCAGAAGCAAAACTATCGCGAAGGTGAAAAATATAGGTCTTCCCACTATCATTGATATCCCAGCTTTGCGCCAAATCACCAACAATGTTTCTTTGCGAATCATACTTCGTCAGCCCTGCATTAGTAAGCCGCTCAATATGTTCATCCAAATTCTTACTATCACCAACAATGCCTTCCCTTAGCTCGCCACCGGAACCAGCAATTAGCGTCGTGGTTTTAAGCCAATTTTGATACCATAAATAAATTCCCAAGGCGATAGCGACAGCCAAACAAACAATCGCGAGCACTTTTTCAAAATTATTTAGAACACGCGGCATGAATCTTAAAGATTTAAATGTATCTTTGAAGGGGTATTTGAGAAACGTTGAATATATTTTTTTAAAAAAATTAATAATCATATCAAAATAATGAGAACTTTGATTAAAGCAGGATATTAATTAAGGCTAGCCCGACGAATGCTATGGCGATAACTACGGTGGCAAAAAACAGGAATTTTTCCGCCCCGCGGCGTGAACGATAAACCGCTCCTTCACCACCGAAAGCGCCACCGAGCGAAGTCCCACGATGTTGTAATAATATAACAATTACCAAAAGTATTGCTAGAACAATCTGGATTATCATTAACATTTTGCTCATTTCTCCAAAAGTATAAAGTATTTACCTAGAATTGTAAAGATGATATGATATATCTTGAAATGCGAGAGTAGTTCATCGCCGTGCATGCTAGAGCGTCTTAATCTGATTGTGGTTTATGCGAGAGTAGTTCATCGCCGTGCATGCTAGAGCGTCTTAATCTGATTGTGGTTTATGCGAGAGTAGTTCATCGGTAGAACGTCTCCTTGCCAAGGAGAAGGTAGCGGGTCCAATTCCCGTCTCTCGCTCTCTGGCCTGGTAGCCAAGTAGTAAGGCGGCGGTCTGCAAAACCGCTATGCGCGAGTGCAAATCTCGCCCAGGCCTCCAGGTAGTTGATATTTGATATGAAAAAATGTAATTTTGCTTTGAGGAGCAGACGAAGAAATGTCTAAACGTGAGAAATTAAAGTTTAAAAAAAGAATTAAAGAGCAAATTCTCCAAGAAATGAGCCGAACAGAAGTTGCCCCCCAGGAGACTACTCAAAAACCAGCAATTGTTCAAGCAAAACCAATCGTGAGGGTCTCCTCCCCAGTCACGGGAGTTCAAACCGAACAGCCTCTAAAAGTTCCTGATGCTTTAGATTCTGTAAAATATGATCTCAAGAAATCGGCCATTATTATTGGTTCTATTATTGCTGTTATAGTAATTGTCTTTTTTATCGACAATAAAACTAGTTTTTTATTAAAAATCAGCGACAGTTTGTTCAAGGTTCTCCACATTGGCGCTTAATATCCTGTTTTAAGTTCTTCTCAATAAGTTCGTTCTTTGGGCCGATATTGTAAAGCCTCGGCAATATGAGCGCTTTCGATATTTTTCGATTTAGCTAAATCAGCGATAGTTCGCCCCAGTTTGATAATCCTTGTATATTGGCGCGCGGAAAGGTTAAGTTGATTAACTGCCATCTTCAATAAATCTTTAGATTTTTCATCAAGTAGACAATGGCTCTTTATTTCTTTTAAATTCATTTCCGAGTTAGCTTTGCCTAAGCGTTTTTGGCCAATTAGCCGCGCCCCTTCAACCCGCTGCCTTATCTTGCGCGATTCTTCAGAGACTTTTTCATCAGCCAGTTTTTCATATTTTACTCTCGGCACTTCGATATGAAGATCAATTCTATCAAGCAGCGGTCCAGAGACCCTTTTTTGATAGCGAATAATTTGGGTCGGAGAACAAATACAATTTTTGACCGGGTCGCCCAAATAACCGCAAGGGCAAGGATTTTGGGCCGCCACCAGAATAAATTTAGCTGGAAATTCAAGCGATCCTTGAGCGCGCGAGACCGTCATAATGCCATCTTCCAATGGCTGTCGCAAGGCCTCCAAAACTGACCGGGGGAATTCGGCAAATTCATCCATAAACAAAACGCCGCGATGGGCCAAAGTAATCTCTCCCGGCCGCGGGTAAGTCCCGCCACCAACCAAAGCGACGTTTGACGCGGTATGATGTGGTGAGCGAAACGGACGGATATTAACGAATGGCTCATGATTGGAAAGTAAACCCGCGACCGAATAAATTTTAGTGACCTCTAAGATTTCATCATCTGATAAACTAGGAAGAATCGAGGGAATCGTTCGCGCCAGAAGTGTCTTACCCGCCCCTGGCGGACCAATCATCAAGACATTATGGCCACCGGCGGCAGCAATCTCCAAGGCTCTTTTGGCTTGCTCTTGACCTTTGACATAAGCCATATCGTATTCATATTTATCGGGCGCTTGGATTTTTATCTTTTTGACATAGGGAAGAATCGACTTTTCTTTTTTAAAATAAAAAATTAAATCTTTGAGACATTCCGCTGGCAGTATTCTGATTTGTTTTACCAGCGCTGCTTCATCTTTGTTGACATGGGGCAAAATTATTTTTGGATATTTTTTATATAAAGAACTGACAATCGGCAATATGCCGTTAATATGACGGAGCCTCCCGTTTAATGCCAATTCGCCAACTAAAATAGTTGATTCATCTATTTCCGGAAGTTGGCCATCAGCGACCAATATTCCTAAAGCAATCGCCAAATCGTAGGCTGGTCCTTCTTTTTTAATATCAGCAGGGGCAAGATTAACTGTTAACCGCTTGACCGGAAAATCAGCGCCGGAATTTTTTATTGCCGAGCGCACTCGCTCTTTTGATTCTTCAATTGCTTTATCCGGCAAGCCGACTATCGTAAAAGACGGAAGCCCGTTAGAAATATCAACTTCCACTTCCACCGGGTAGGCCTCGAGTCCGATTACCGCCGCTGAATTGACTTTGGCTAAGGACAAAATTCCTCCTTTATTTTATCATAGTAGATTAATCCATAATTACCAAGAAATATACCACTGGTGTAAATCTAATGGCTCAATCCATCTGAGCCATTCAAACTAACCTGTGAATTAGACCTTCTGATAATACACTTCTTTGCCCACCTCGCCGAACTGCTTGAGCTTCCCTTGCCCTTCGAGTTCTTGCAAATAGCGCTCGGCGGTGGCGTCAGACACTTTGAGTAATTTCTGAACTTCGTCATTTGTGATTTTTTCTTCTTTAGATTTGCCACCAATCAGCTTTTCCAATTTCGCCAAATTCTCTTTGCGCGTTTCAACTTTTGGATTGATAAAGGGTACTTGACCCGTTAGATGTTCTTGGGGTTCTAACGGGGTTTCTTTGTTTTCGTCTTTCGGCGCTTTTGATTTCATCATGAAATATGCCCCCAAGATCCCCACAATTAGCCCGACAGTAAGTCCTAATCCAAAATTCATTTATTCCTCCTTAATTTGATTGATAATAAATTCTGATCAATAGAATCTAAAACTACTTGGCATTCTTGGATCATTGGTTTAATTCTAAAATCATTGACGTAGCCGTCCATCAATTCCAAGGACTGTTTGCAAATTAAAGTCGAGCGATAACCCATCCAGCCGTATTTATTAGCATGCTCTTTGGCAAACTTTTTCGACGATCCCTTCTCGTATCGGATTTCTCTTTTAATCTTTAGCCCAACACATGCTTTAGCCCCAATCAAAATTCCATGCCAAGATAATTTATCGTAGGCATCGCGATATTCTTTAATATCCAAAGAAGGAACGCTGTCCAACCAGTCGTAGATCATTTTTGTTAGGTTCTTTGCTTTGATACAAAACGGCTCAGAATAAGGATTAGTCAATCTTTCTTTCTCCCGATATTCCGCTTCTTCCTTGGGAGTCATTGTTAAATCAATTCCTTCGGCCTGGCAAATTTTCTGGATTAACTCTTTTGTTTGGCCCAAAGATTTCTCGACATTTTTAAAGCAACTTTCAAAATCTTTGGATGGTCCTTCTTCGCTGGTTTGAAAATACAAAAAACATTTTTCGGTTTTATCACACTTCTCACACCATCGGTCACAATCATTGTAAATTCCAGGTTCAAATTTTTCCAAAGGTACTTTTCCAAAAACGCTTTCGATAATCTCTCGGCGCTTTTTGGCTGATAATCTTTTTTGCTTCATATTTTAATCTTACTTCATATTCTTAATAAATTCGAGAACCCTTTCGCCGTAGGGGGTTAACTCATGATAGACGCTAAGGCCTTGTTTGTGTTTTTCAATCAAGCCGGCTCTTTCCAAACGCTGTAAATGTTGTGAAGTGTTACTAAACTCGATCTCCAATCTCTTACTAATTGCCCAAACGCTAGTGATATTTTCTTTTCCGATATGATCTAAAATTCGCACCCGATTTCTATTAGCGGCTCCTTTAAATACTCTTTCAGCCCGCTTAATTATCTTTTCTTCCATCTATCATTCCTTTTCTTAATCATATCATTTCCTTGATGATATTAAAGTATTCAATTGAATAATGTAATATCATCTAGAAGGTTATTATTAAGATTTGATAGGAAAATGAGTTAGCTACAGGTTGGACGGTTAACGGTTCAGACGGGCGAGGCATTGGATAATTACACCTTATTTTCCTCGACGATTTTTAGTTCAATTTATTTTTCGATCGAAGTCTCAACTTTTCTTTGTTTCTAAAAATTCTCTGGCAGAGATAATTTTAATCCCTTTAAAATTCTCAAGTGGTAGAAGATGTTTTCTATCACCGCTAATTAAAACATCAGCTTTGGCTTTCAGGGCGCATTCTAAAATACGGTTATCGTCATCTTTCTCTTTAATTATTGAAATAGCGACTTGCGGTTTAACGATTTTAACGAACTTTAATAGCTCGTCAATATATTTTTGGCTAAATTCTTGGGAATAACTAAATTTGGTCGACAAAATTTTCTTGAGTTCATCAAGGATGAACCGGGAACAAAAAACTTCTATTCTTCTTTTTCTTGCCAGCTTCAAAACCTGACCGGGCAAACTTTCTGGCCAGATGAGACCGGAAAGGTAAATATTAGTATCTAAAACTACTTTCATTATTTTCTTAAAGAATCAATCATGTTTTCAATTTGACCTTCGTTTTTAAGGCCCATTTTTTTGGCTTTAGAAGAGAGATCTTCTTGAAGCACCTGCCAATTATCTTTTGTCTGAATATAAATTAGCGTTGCTTCTTTTAACAGTTCCGAACGACTGCGATACTCTTCTTGGGCTTTACGGTCAATTTGTTTGAGAAGATCGGAAGGTAAAGAAATATTAATAGTTTTTGAACTCATAAAACTCCTTTCATTTATGGTGAGCTTGTCGAACCCATTTCAACAATAATTGTATAACTCTTGTTGATTATTGTCAATAGCTTCGTAAGCTCTTGAATTACGCCTACGAGGTGAACGTGAGAAGGTTAAAACGCGCGGCAAGGATTTTGCGATTTATATTATAACTTTATTGTTAATGTAATAATGATAAATCATATTTTTCAAATGTATTTTACCAATCTTCAGGTCAAAAGGGACCTGTCCCCTTAGGGTTTGTTCTTAATTTTCTTAGGGGAATTAGTCATCGTATTAGAGAGTATAAAATTATCGAGCGCCAAGTATCAATAGTTTAAATACAAGAAACCGCCCAAGCTGCGCTTGGGCGGAGAAAAGCCGTCACTTAGTCCAGGCAATTCCGCCGGAAAACAGACCGTGTTCCGGTTTGGAATAGACTTTTTCGGTGCCGACTCCGAACCGGTAGACATAGATCCCGTCATCGCCGACGATTGCCAAATCCTTACTGTCGGGCGAAAAAGCAATCGCTTGGCGGGCGAAAAAGAATGGGTGTTTTGTTTCTTGCCCGGTCGGAATGGAAATCTCGGTGAATTCCTTACTGTCAGAGCTGTACCAGTCGACTCCCCTTTGCCCGTCAGGGGAAACAAGGATGGGAAGCTTATAGTCGTCAGGCACCGGCCGCTTTTCGCCGGTGAGTGCGTTGATGATTCGGTCGTCATCAACCACGATCTCGGTATCGGAAAGCCACCTGATCTTGAATTCTTCGTCGTGGGTGGAGGTCCCGTGTTCGAGGAGTCTGCCGCCCAAAACGCGCATCCAGTACCTGGTGCCGTACTCATGATGGACATAAACGATGTGCTTGCACGAGGGCGAGATGCTGAGACAGTGGTCTAAGGTTCTGACCTTGCTGTCAACAAGAGTCGCCGTCCGATTGGTTTCGGGATCGTAACGGTAAAGGCCGGTGAAACCGGAATAGAAGTAGAGCTGGCTATTGCTTCCCCAAAAGTAATCTTCGGCAGTGATTCTCCCCCGGAAGTTGCCGTCAAGATCGGTTATCAAGATCTTGGCCACAGATTCGGGAAACGCCAGCCATTTGCCATTTGGCGAGAGGATAATGTCCTCATCAAAGCTCTCAACCCTGGCAATCTCCTCGTCATTGGTACCATCGGCATTCATCCGGTGGATATGGTCGCGTCCCGGAGCAAAGTAGTCCAGCTTGGCATCGTTTAGACCAAAGAAGAATCTGCCTTGGGGTCTGGGATCGAGGTGGACCAGCTTGAGTGAAGGGCCGCCTTGGGTGATAATCTCGGCCATCCTTCTTTCGGCTTCCTTTCGATGGCGGGAATTGGGATAAAGCTTAGTGAAAATCGAGAGTGACTCGTATTCGTCCTGGCGGTCGGAATAAGACGCATTCCGAGATTCGAGTTTCTGAACTTCTTGCCATCTAAAGTGGTCGAGTCTTTTCTCGGCTTCCTTTTTCCGCGGCGACTTCGGGTAGTATCGGATGAAATCATCGCAGCCCTCGGCGGAGGTACAGTAGCTCTGGAAGTTCAACTTGTCGATGGCGTCCTTGGCTTCCGCCGCGTAAACGCCGTTCGGGTACCAGCCGAGAAAGATCTCGTAGGCGGTAATGGTGTTCGCTTCCTTCGCACTCTGGAAGTCGCGGCGTTCGGGCAGAGTCACCAGATACCAAATGCCGTAGCCAGCCAAGATAATCGCAAGGAAAACTGCATAAATCTTTGCCTTGGTCATTCCAGCATCACTCCTTTGCCAAGGAACTGGTTTTAGCCCAAGTATATACTTTTATTGACAGAAATCAAGAGACCACTAGACGATTTATTCTAAAGTCCTCATAAGAGCGTTTCTAAACTCAATCGATAAACCTTGGCTAATTTGCCAAAGTGTCATATTGTTTTCTTCGCCGATAAGCTCCAAAATCCTGACCCGCTTTTTATTAGCAACTCCCTTAAAGACTCTTTCCATCCTTTTGGCAATTTTCTCATTCATAATTATATTCTACACATTTATGACGATATTCGCATATTCTATAGATAATGCGAATATCGTCTAGAAGTTATATTCACTTTATTTACAATATTCACTATATTTATACAGAATATTTATAGTATATTCCACAGAATTTATAGAGATGCTTTGAGAGCAATTTGAAAGTAATAGGTCAAGAAATATTCATAAATCTTTATCTTGATGATTTTTAGTACGATTTAATTATGCTTACCGTTTCTTCAATTTCTTCCTCGGTGACATGTGGCGCCTGAAAGTGAATCGGTTTCGAATCTGAATATCTTAAATACAATCCATCACCTTTTCCCAATAATTCCGTACAGCCTTTTTGATGAATAATAGTTTCTGAATCAATGTCGCTCGCTGTTTCAAAACCGATTCGTGTTTCAATTAGTTTATCTAACTTTGGAGTTATCACCTCCTTATCCAGCCTAGATGTAAACAATAATAATCCAACTCCGGTTTTAGAGCCAGCGGCAGCAATTTTATCAACCAAACTTTCCAATTGGGCCGGAAATTGGTAGGCCAGATCAGAAAATTCATCAATGACGACGAAAATAAAAGGTTTTTTAATATTTACTTGTTTCCTTCTTAAAATTTCTTTATTTATTTGATCCAAGACTACAATATCGGAATTGCAGCAGTTTGAAACCGGAACAAAAAGGTAAGGAATATTTTTATAGAAGATAAATTCAACCTGCTTGCAGTCGATTAACATTAATTTTAAATCTGAGGATTTATATTGTTTAATAAGTGAGCAAATAATTGAATGGGCAAGAATTGATTTTCCCGAATCGGATTGCCCGGCCATTAAAATAACCGGAAGTTTTGTTAAATTATGTACGATTTCTTTTCCCTCATCGTTTGATCCGATTGAAATGTTCATTTATCAAATTCCCTCGATGATTTTTAGTTCGATAATTTTATTTGCTTAACTTCCTTATTCGTGTTTATATGTGCTTATGTATCATAAAATTTCAAAGTTCCCGCACAAAGGACTAAGACATTTACTCGCTCTGCCATTTATCTGGGGCATATCGCTGCCACTCGTTATTTTGGATTTTTTCTTGGAAATTTATCACCATGTCGCTTTTCCGCTTTACGGTATCCCAATCGTGAAAAGAAGCAGTTACATCAGAATTGATCGCCAGAAACTTGCTTATTTATCTACGTTAGACAAACTTAGTTGCATGTATTGTGGTTACGCCAACGGTTTTGCGGCTTATATGGTAAAAATTGCCGGCGATACGGAAAAGTATTGGTGTGGTATAAAACACAAAGAGGGCGAGGGATACATACCTCAACCGCATCAGAAAGATTTTTTGCCATACGACGATGAGAAAGCTTTTAAAGATTTTACCGACAAAAAATAAAATTATAAATATAAAGAAAAAGGGACGGTTCTCTTAGTTAGTTTAGCCACGGACTTTTTCGATGTAAACTTTTCGCCAAGCGATCAGCCCCAGCCAAATGCCGAAGATAATGCCTAAAACAGGAAGCAAAATTATTAACCAACTGGGCAGGGCGCAGGCGCCGTTTAAAACCCAATGGATTGGCGCATTATTTTCTTTCGCCCAGCTTAAATAAATGATTTCAATTACGGCATGAAAAATGAAACTTAAAATCAGGCCCAAAAAAATCCATAAAATAATGTAAACAATCTTTTTCATTTTTCCTCCTTGCTTACCACTCCGTCTTGTCCCTCGTAGCTCGAATGAGCGAAGGGTGGATGATTGTTAGTTCGTCTTGTTTTTATATTTTAGTTAAATAAAATATGATGCTTAGAATAATTAAAACCAAAACCGATATTAAATAATATTTTAAAGTCTTGGAAAGTTCCCCGGCCGGGCTCACATCCGGCGGCTTAGTCATATAAACTCCTAGAAAAAATAAGAATGATAAACCCGAGGCAATCCAAAAAGCAATTCCGGTTGATTCATTTGTCGGAGAAAAAATAAAAGCTATGCCCAAAAAACATAGGAGATCGATACCACTTAACCATAGTCCAATATCTCGAAATAAACTCCAACGCTTACTTTTTCGTGTTAACAGTACCAGCGGCAAGGGTACGATTCCAAAAATGATTCCCACAAAACCGGCGAGAACGATAAAAACCAGCAAATTATCGTCCATATCCCTCCTTTATTTAATTATACTCCCAAATCATCTTAATAAATATTCTTTTATTCTCGAGAATACAAAAATATCGTCTAAAGATTTAAATTATCAAGTTGGGATCTAATTAAATATGTTGTTTGATTTATACAAAACCGAATCGAAAAGTTCTAAAAAATCCCTCGCTTGCCACTCCGCAACCTTGTTCATAGGGTGGATGATTTTTAGTTCAGCTTAATTATATCACTATTTAATTTAAGCAGATATTTTTAAACCCCACCATCACCTCGTAGGTGAAGGTGAAACGGTTAAACATCATCAATTTACAGGTTCAAATTATACCTTCTTTTTCGCGATCGCGAAATATAAACGAATAATTTCTCCTGTTAATTGATAATAATCTAATGACTCGGATGTTTACCACCGTAGCGCACACCCTGGAAGTGGATGTTGGGTGGTTAAAGAATATTAATTACTGGGTTAGTTTGATACTTTGTGAACAATAAATCTAATCGATGATTTTTAATTTTTCAATTTAAAACTTACTTCATACGTCATGAAATTAACGTCTTTCATTGTCGAAATTGCATAACGGATATTCTGATCATCGGAGCCAGAAATTATTAAACCTTTGACTGTTTGACCTTTCTCAGCGATATTTTCTTTGGCATAACCAATATATCTTGCGATTTGACCAACAACTGCATCTGAACTATGGCCCTTCTTTAATTCAACAATCAGCCAAGTTTTTTTGTCTTTACTCAAGGCCAAGATATCAATTCGGCCAATTTCTGTAATATATTGCTGACCAACTTTTTGTCCATTCTCGGAATAGATATTAAAATCTTTTCCTAAATATGTTTTATCCCAATTGTAAATCAAAAATTCTTCGAGATGGGACTCAACTCCGAAATCGGCAATATTTTCAATCTCTGAAACTTCAATCTTTTGTCCTAAAAGTTTTTCGATTTCAGCCGCATAATTTGTCAATTGAAAAACAGTCATTACGGAGCCAGAAGAATTTTTCAATGATTCGGACATTTCGTCACGAGAAAAAGAGCCAATCCATTTAACTTTTCTACGGTGCGAAACTCCCAAATCATCAAGACAAGGTTCATAATAATAGCCACCGGTAATTTCTCCAACTTGATATGTTCTATCGCCCATCGGCATTAGAACAATATCTCCTTCTTTAATGCCGGCGATTGCAGTCCATGTATTACCAACAGCTAAACCGGCTGAAACTCTGGTACGATCTTTTTCTTTTTTTCTAATTATCGGAACATATTTGTTTTTAAAATCTTTAAAATCTAAACTCGAATCTACCGTCAAGTCAGTATCTTCAAAAAAATTCAACCCTATATACCCACTCTTTAACGCGTTTTGAGCAAATCTATTTCCTTGACCTAAATGCATTAACCAATAATTTTTATCCATTCAATTCTCCATTCATACATTTATTTAAAACTGAGCCAAATAATTCCTTTAACAAATCTTTTTGTTTGAGAAGGGATTTTTTGCAATTTTTCCTTAAAAACAGAAACGTCCCCTAATCCCCTTTATTAGTTCTTAAATTTTTATCAATTTCCAGGTCAAAAGGGACCAGTCCCCTTAGGGTTTTCTTTTTTTACCACTCAAAAACGTCGATGATTTTTTCAATCACATCTTTTATTCGTTTAATGATTCCTTGTCTTTTTAAAATCGGTGGGGCTTTTGGCAATAAATCAGCAATATCTTGCTCCTGTGGAAACTTTTGCGTATACAAATATTCTCCGACCAAATTTTCAATTTTCTCAATCGGAATATCTTCTTTTTCGGCTAAATCTTTCAAGACTTTGGAGCGCTCGCTTGTCCAGAATTCACTGAACGCTTTTTCAACATCATCAGATTTTCTTAGTTTCGGCAGGTTTTCTTCAATAAATTTTTTGATTAATTCTTTTTTCTTTCGAAGCTGTACGTCTCGATCAAATAGCTTCAAAATGTCATCGGTTTTTTGTTCTCGAATTCTATCAGAACTAATGTCTTTAAGTCCGGCAATCAAAAGAATTATATAATCGTAATTGATAATATCCCGAATCGTAAGCTCCAACTCAAAATCAATTTGATCTAAAATTGATTCGGCTTCGTTATTATTTTTGCGTTCTTCATAAATATCTAAGTATTTGCTTTGATAGTCATAGAATTCCTGTTCGGAAATACCCAAATCATTAAATGAAAACTCGGCAAAAGTTTCCAGCGAAGATTTAACGCGTAAAAGATCGCGAAAGGTTTTTACAAACTCAGCTTTTTCTTCCTCGCCTTGAAGTGAACTAACCGCCTCGACAGTCGGCGCTTTTTCGCGTAGCTCTATAAGTTTTCCTTCAAACTCTTTTTTCTGTATTTCGTAAGGTTTCTTGAAGACAATTTCTTTTGCGTTTTCGTCGCCAAACAAAGCCAAAGCCGTATCTGTCGCCTCCTTCAAATTTCGAAACGAAATAACATTCCCGTGAGGTTTATCGGAATCCAATAATCGATTTGTTCTTGAATATGCTTGAATTAAGCCGTGATAGCGCAAATTTTTATCAACATACAAAGTATTAAGACGCGGGCTATCGAATCCCGTCAAAAATATATTTACTACCAACACCAAATCGACTTGCTTATCTTTTATTCTTTTTTGTAAATCTCGGTAATAATCGTAAAAACGATCGGTTGAAAAATTTGTCGAATATAGCTGGTTGTAATCCTTTATACAACTTTCCAAAAAGTCTCTTGAATGTTGATCAATCGGCTGTCCTTCGCTTGCAAAAACATCGATATCGAGCATATCTCCGCTTTGATCTTCGTTAGCATGAAAAGTAAAAATAGCCGCCATTTTAAAATCATCGGACTTTTTATTATTAAATAATGCGTAATATTTTTTAAGAATGTCGATGCTCGATACTGCAAACAAAGCGTTAAATTTGCCCATTTTTGTTTTCCGCTTCCAGTCAGCGAGCACATAGTCAGTAATTTTTTCTAAACGCTCGGGACTTTCCAAAACTTCCCGTGTATCAATCCCTTCCACATGTGCGTCAGCAAAAATGTCCTTATCAATCGTGTCGTCGTCTTTTTGCTTATACTTGCCAACATATTCCACTGCAAAACCCAAAACATTGTTGTCCGAAATCGCATTGGTAATAATGTAGCGATGCAAACACTCGTCGAAAACATCAACCGTTGTCACTCCTCCAACATTGTTTTCAGCAAAAATCGGCGTACCGGTAAAGCCGAAAAGCTGCGCTTTTTTAAAAAAACTTTTGATCCTCGCATGCGTTTGGCCAAATTGGCCTCGGTGGCACTCGTCAAAAATAATGACAACTTTTTCATCAACTAAATATTCGAATTGTTTTATGTAATGTTCGCGACCAATGGCAATATCGAGTTTTTGAATCGTCGTCACGATCAATTTTCTGTTCTTGTCTTTAAGCTGAGCGACAAGATTACGCGTATAATCCGTTCCGTCAACCGAACCGGCAGAAAAAGAATTAAATTCTTTCGTCGTTTGAATATCCAAATCTTTTCTATCTACCACAAAAAGCACTTTTTTTACTTCCGGGATTCTCGACAAAATTTGGCTAGTTTTAAAAGAAGTCAAAGTCTTCCCCGATCCCGTCGTGTGCCAAATATAGCCGTTTTTGTCCGAATCCAACACCCGCTCTTCAATCGCCTTGACCGCATAATATTGATAAGGCCTTAGCACCATCGGAATTTTTGGATATTCTGCCAATACAATGTATTCAGCAATCATTTTAGAGGCCATACATTTTTCTAAAAATACGCTGGCAAATTCATCGAGATTGGTGATTTTATCGTTCTTTTCATTGGTCCAGTAAAAAGTTTGTTCAAAAGATTGGGTGGGATTATTGGAAAAATATTTGGTATTTACTCCGTTTGAAATCACAAAAATTTGCACATATTCAAACAAGGTTCCGGTAAATGAATGCCGATGATAGCGTTGAATCTGATTGAACGCCTCTTTCATTTCCATCCCGCGCCGTTTCAATTCGATCTGCACTAAAGGCAAACCATTTACCAACAATGTCACATCGTAGCGATTTTCATAACTTCCAAACTGGGTTATTTGATGTGCAACTTGATACTCGTTTTTGCACCATTGATCCATATTAAAAAACCTAACCCAAAAAGTGCTCTCGTCATCGCGAGCGAGAGCGAAGCGATCTCTTAAGGTCTTGGCTTTTTGAAACCGATCGCCTTTATTCAAATGATTTAATATCCTCGAAAATTCATTTTCAGAAAAAGTCGTTTGATTGAACTTTTCAAGCTGTGTTTTTAGATTTGTAATCAAAGCAGCAGAATCCGCCAAGACCACCGGCACAAACCCCAATCGTTGCATTTGGCTAATCAAAGTTTCTTCAAGTTGTTGTTCTGATTGTGTTGTCATTTTACCTTTTCAGCTTTAAAACCATTCTTCGTTATGTTATTTTCAAAATCTTTTATATAATCTTTGCGCTTGGGGCTCGAAGATTCGTTCTTAAGCAGATCGAATATTTGCATCCCAGCTTCTGTAAATTTCAATATTCCAAGATTAAATTTTTTGTCTACTTCGCTCGTTATTAGAAAATTGGTTGCTGCTACATTAAAAATAGAAGGCCTACTAGTTTTAATTTCTAATTCAATGCTTAAATTTTCAGAAGGGTTGAATAATCCAATATCTGCCAGATGCACAAAAACCCCAAAATTCAAGCCATATTTTGCTAAAGGCTCCCGATTTGCGCCATTAATATGGAAGTATCCATTTATGCTCGATAAAGCAATAAATTTTTTGAATTCCTCTAGTTCATCTCTATTTAGATTTCTAATTATTTCCAACGTCCGTAATGAATATGAATCCGGGTTGGTTACTTCTTTTGCAAGAATTTTAGCTAATAATTCCTGAATTTCTTCCCTACTAACCTCCTGCGCAACAGAAATGAATCGAGCTGACCAATCTTTCGTGACGGGTTCATCGCTGACTTTATCACCCAGATAATCTTTTGATTTTACTATAATATTTTCAAGATTGATTTGTTTATTGTATTGTTCAATTGCAAAGCGTTTCATTCCTCTTTTTAAAATTTCAACGGCCTGAGCTTCGCCTTCTGCCTTTTTGATTATTTTAACTTTCTCTGCTTCAGCTTCTGCTTCGCCAATACGTTTTATTTGCTTTGCATCAAACTTGAATAAATCATTTCCGACGACTCCAAGACCTTCCCCGATAGTTTCGATTAATTTTACTAACGGTTTTTCCAATCCGGTTAAATTAGATAAATCTGTCATAATTTCTTATTTATTGGATTATTTAATCCTAACTCCAAATTTAATTCTACTCACAGTAGAATTTGTATTTTCTAATACCTTTTTAGCATCCGCTCCGATATCAAGAATCCCCCAGGCCTTAATTTTTCCACCACCACCTCCTGACCGTTCGCTTTTACCGGAAGCTGAAACAGCAATATCAAATTCGATATGTCGTCTGTTAGCGCCGCCTTCTGAATATAATCCAATACGTTTGTTTTTTACTTTCTCTCCAGCCATATCTATACCCCGAAGAATACCTTGTATTGATTCTGATATAAATTCATCTAAATCCATGTTATTATCTTTCATTGTCACCTTTCTATTATTACTTAGTTTATCTACACAAACATCTGCTGGAGGAGGGATTTTTTGAAAAGTTTTGCCTGCTCCAGTTCCTTATTTATTAAATCGACTTTATTGTCTAATGATGTTAAAAATTTCGCAATTTTTTCTTGCTCTTCAATATTCGGCAAAGGAATTTTTTGGGAATCAACATCTTTCCGGATTAATTGCAGTTGGGATGTGCCGTTTGATTTCTTTCGCATTTCACGATTGATATCTTGGCTATTTATCGCGTAGAAAAGATATCTAGAAAAAACATTTTCTTTCGCGCATAAGCAAAACATGTTATTGCCAAGAACATATTTATTATCCTGATCAATTTCTGCTACTTTTCCAATAATATCGCCATGGCCAATATCACGATTAGGCATGACTAATTCCCCTCTTTTCAAAATATTATTAGAACTAATAGTTCGCTTGTTGGCAGATAGTTTTCCGCTGGCCAGCACTGAACCCATATCAATCAAATAATATCCTTGTTGTATATTTCTATCAAAATCAACATAGGGCGCAGTCGACATTCGCACAATTTCTCCCAATTTCTTTTCTTCCCAATCCGGAAAATCGGAGCCGTCCTGACGCTTGAAACGGATTTTTTGGGAAAAAATCGCCTGCATTAGGCCTTTTTTGTATTTTTCAAATCTCTTTTTCTTTTCTTCCAATTTATTTATTTTCTCATCCACCACCGTCAAGAAATCCGCAATTTTTTCTTGCTCATCGGCATCAGGGATGCTAATCTCGCAATCACCGATTTCGCCAAGATTAATTTTCTTAGGAAAAGCAACATGAATGGTTCTTTGCCACAATCTATGTTGAAATGTATTAGTTTTAATATATTGGTCTAAAAATTTCATATTTAACGGACTGGTTTTTTTAATTAACGCCAAACTTACATAATAGGAAGCGACTGGATTCCATGAAATATATTTAGATGTTCCAATATCACCTATTCTAGTCATTAGGATATCGTCTCTCTCAATCTTAACGCGCCTACACTCTTGTTCGTAAACCTCTTCCGAAACAAATTTTGTGTCCTTAAAATTACCAGATGTTATATGTTCCACACTATAAAAAGGTATCCCAGTTTTGACATAATCTGGTGTTTGGTGAGTACCGTCAAAAATACTGGTAATTTCGCCAAGCTTTTTTTCTTGCCACTCGTCAGTAAATTCTTTAAATCTAAGTTTCGGGGTGTTGGTTTTCATTTAAACACCGATTGAATAGATAATTTTTGTAATACTATGAACAGTTGAATTAAGTAAAATCTTCCACATATGCTTAAGCCATGGAAAAGGGTTCCCTTTTTTGAGTGACTCAAATGAGTTAGGTAGTGTCCACCAAAGATCGATTAATTTTCTACTTAATAATTCTCCGTTTTCTTCGAAAATATTTTCATTTGTGTCCTGGAAAACAAGTCTAGGCTCATATTTAGGCAGATAGACATGTGACTCGGCAGAAACGCGGGTTACTTCTGTTAGAATTTTCTCGAGCTGATTTCCTGAAATAATTTGTTCATATTGTATAGATAATCTTTTTGTTTCCTTTGAATTGAAAGACATCGGCAGATGTTGTTTCTGATTAATTGGCAGCGTCTCTATCTCTGGCTCGCCACCAAAAGCCAAGGTTCTAGTTCTGTTTTTTCCATCCCATATGGCATAATATATATTGGTAATCGAATTAGGATCAGAGCTTTGATTTTTAATATCACCCATAAAGGTTAATCTGCAATAAGTGTGACCATCCTTAGTAAAATTTTCTCTACTAGATCCTCTAAAAGTATATTTAAATTTTGGTTTTTTTCTGGACTTTTCTCGTAAAGTAAAAAGAATTGATAATAGTCCGGAAAAAGAACCTATCTCTAAAATTACTTTGTATATTTTACTCCAATCCATGATTTTCTTCCTTATTTTGTACCACTTGTAAACCTTCGTTTTTGCCATTCAATGTGTGCTCTTTTCAACTCGTTTAATTTTTTTGTATTGTAAGCGTTTTGAATCGCTCTTTCTCTTGCTTGAATATAACTTTTTATGATAAGACCGATCACAAATAAAATAATGCTGACAAAGAAAACCCAATAAATAATATTGGAAAAAGGCCAAACTGTTTTAATTAGAAACACAGATGCCAGCACAAAAATCAGAACACTTATATCAAGTGTAAAATCGATATTATTTTTTGGGATCTCAGCTTCAGTATTAGCTTCTAAAAATTTTCCTCTACTACTCGAGAATTCGTCAATAAATTCCTGATTTTTTGGTTCAAACCTCAATTTATCAATCGCAAATACCATAGGATAAATGTCAGATTCTAGTTTGTGAAATATGCTAGGAGAAAAAGCATCAAGTTGTTTTTCAACATAATCTTTGGCGCGCCAAATAGAAAAAATACCGTTTGCCAAGAACAAAATGATTGCGATAAATACGAAAATCGGCTCAGCGACGCTTTTATTTGATGCGATAATAACAGGACCTATAGCTGCACCCACAATCAAGGAAAGTTCTCCGAGCTTTATATTGAAATTTAAAAATTGTTTAAGATTCTCGCCTAAATGATTAAAATGAAAACTTCTCGCTTCTGCCAGGGTTTCATTCATTGATTTGCTCTCGCCATCCAAAAAGTCGAGTAATCCTTTTAATTCGTTGTCTTCTTCTATGTTTTGCATTATTTACCTCCAAACGGCGAGTTGATACCGAGTTCCTTGCAATATTTGGTGATTTTTTTATCGGTTTCAATCATTTCACTGTCAATTTTATTGATTTCTTTTGATACTTCCGCCAAATCAATCGGCTCTTCTTCTTCAAAAGTATCAACATAGCGAGGAATGTTGAGATTGTATTCGTTTTCTTTTATTTCCTCCAAACTTGCTTTGTGCGAGTATTTTTCTGTTTCTGTGCGGTTCTTATAAGTTTCAAAAATCTTGGCGATGTTTTCATCGGTTAAGTGATTTTGATTTTTGCCTTTTTCAAATTCTCTTGAGGCATCAATGAATAAGATATCGCCGTCTTCTTTGCGGCATTTTTTAAAAACCAAAACAGTAGCGGGAATCGATGTGCCGTAGAAAAGATTTGCCGGAAGACCGATAACCGCATCGAGATAATTTTGTTTTTCAATAATATGTTTTCGAATTTGGCCCTCTGCGCCCGAACGGAATAATACTCCGTGAGGTAAAACTATCGCCATCGTGCCATTGTCAGCAAGGTGATGAAGCATGTGGGTGACAAAGGCATAATCGGCGGCACCTTTGGGAGCAAGTCGACCGTATTGAGAGAAACGCTCGTCGTGAGTAAGTTGCGGATCTTTGTCGCCCTTCCAATCAGCCGAAAAGGGTGGATTTGCGACGATAGCTTCGGCCTTGAGGTCAACATGCAAGTCATCGGTTAAAGTATCGCCTTGTCTAATTTTGAAATGATCAAAATGAACCCCGTGTAAAATCATATTCATGCGCGCGAGGTTAAAAGTAGTTTGATTTAGTTCTTGTCCGTAATAGTCGGCTACATCTGTATAATCTTTAAGGCGAAGTAGAAGTGAGCCGGAGCCGCAAGTCGGATCATATGCCGAGCGGACGCGCTTTTTGTCCTGGGTTACGATTTGAGAAAGAAGTCGCGATACTTGCGCCGGAGTATAAAATTCACCGCCTTTTTTGCCGGCGCCAGCCGCAAATTGGCCGATTAAGTACTCGTAGGCATCGCCTAACAGATCGCTTTTTGTATCTTCAAGGTTGAAATCAATACCGTTTAGTTGAGAAAGGACATCGACAATCACTTCGTTCTTTTTATTTTCGCCGGAGCCGAGTTTGGAAGAAGTCAGCTCAACATCGTCAAAAAGGCCTTTGAAATCGTCTTCGCTGGCTGTTCCCATTGAAGTTTGCTCGATGGTGTTTAAGACGTTTTTTAGATCTTCAAGAATAAAGTTTGTTTCGTTTTTAATTTCACCCTTGCCCTTTTTAACAAGATAAGAAAAAAGTTCCGACGGTTTCAGGAAAAAACCAAGATGAGAAATGCACCCCGTTTTGATGTGCTCTAAATATTCTTTGCCCTCTTTGGTATTTTCCTTAATCTCCGCGAATTTAAAGTCTTCGCTTGCTAGAAGCTTTTCGTTAACATAGAGCTCAAGCTTTTCAGAAAGATATTTGTAAAAAATAAAACCGAGAATGTAGTTTTTATATTCATCAGCGTTCATTCTGCCACGGAGAACGTTTGCCACAGCCCACAATTGTTTTTCGAGTTGTTTCTTTGCTTCTTCAGACATAAAAATAATCCCTTTCTTAGTTCATCTTACCCCAGTTAATTAAAAAATCCAATTAACGGGGCGAGCTCCTGAAAATCTAAATTTACAATATCTTTTGGATAAGTATGAAAGATAAGTATAGAGTTATCGGTTATCCGTATAGAAAACAAATCAAGAAAAGCGCCCCAAAGAAGAGAATCCAACGGCTCGCCCATTGAGCCGTTATAATAGTTGAGTCATCTATTGTTTATATTCATTTCCTATACGCTCCGCCTCTCGACTCCGCTTCCTCGACGGTGCTCGGAACAAGTCGAGACAGGCCGCCGGGATTTATAAACATTTATAACCAATACTTCCGCGGTGGTCGATGCGTTCGATATAAATTATTTTTTCTTTTGCTTGTTCTTTGGCCATATCTTATTTTTTATCATCATAAGTATACCACCCGAAGAGCGGTTGGTTCATCCCCACACCAAACATTTATTCTAAACTGTTAATAATCCTTTTCTTGAGTTGCGCGAAGGCCTTGCTCCGTAATTTTAGATTTTTTTCTCTTCTTCGGGCATCGGCTTCTGATTTATAAAGTTCACAATAAATTAACTCAAAAGGGACCCGATTCTTAGTCGAAAAAACCTTTCCAGAATTATGCTCTTTAATTCTCCTTCTAAGATTATCGGTTGAACCTAAATAAAATTGTTTGTCCTTCAAGCTTCTAAGTACATAAAGGGCATACATAACAATACTATTATACCTGGTTTGGTGTGGGGATAAAAGAGAATTACATCCGACGAATTTTCTTACACGAATAGACACGAATAATAGAAATGCCGAAATAAACAAGCTGAAGCTTGAGCTACGGATAAAGACCGAGGACTTATCCACACTTGACACAGAAAACACATTATGCTATATTATTGTTGCAGATGAGGGTGGCCTCACCTGTAATCAATTGCCCGTTGCAAAAGACGGGCTTTTGTTTTTCTTTTTCCGTTCGATCAGCTTTCTTAGTTTTCTAATATCGATGTATTTATTACTGCTTTCGATTAATTCTTTGGAGATATGATACCTGGTTGAGATGACAATTACCCTTTTACCTCTTGCTCTCAAATGTTTTATTAAATAATCAAAATCGCTATCACCGGAAAAAAGGACTAAAGTATCGAATTTTCTAATCATCTCTAAAACATCAACTGTTATTTCGACATCAAAATTCGCTTTTCTTATATCACCCTTTTCGAGTTCTGGAGCTCTAATAATCTTTAATGCCTTGGTCACTAATTTATAACCGTTTTTCTTTAAAAATGTAAAAAATTGATTTTGGTTTTTAGTTCCGTGATGAACGCAATAATCTCTTATTTCTACGAGACTTTTACCATCGAAAAGTTTAACTAATTTGGTATAGTCAATCCAAAACTTTAAGGATTTGACCGAACTTTCAAGATTGGCAGCATCAATGACAACTAGAATTTTACCCCGAAGATAATTATTTAGAACCATAATTTTACTCTACCCTGATTTTACGCCCAAACAGCCCTTTTTACAAGGACTGGGGAAGGAGTTTAATGGCTCAAGGCGTTGAGCCATTCGGACAACACGCTGAAGCGTGGGCTACGGTTGCACAGGTCAGGTTGTCGCCTGCGAGTTATATAAACAAGCTAAAGCTTGGGCTACGGATATACGAATATTGATGCCCGAGGACTTATCCACACTTGACCCCAGCACAACAAGTTTGCGGGTCTGTTTAAGGAGGCTTGACAAACTAAACAAACTCTGATAAGATATAAATGATTTCCGAATACCGTCCTTATGGCGGGTGTTCCGATGCAAATCGGAAATAGGAACAGCCACCTAACCACGGTGGGTTGCTCGGTCAAGACAGCCGGGCGTTTTTTTATTTCCCTAATGTGTCCTGCCCAGTTTCATCAACATAGCAGTAAAGTTTATGCATATCCGCCTTTTGAAAAAGTTAAAATCAATGAGTTTACCAAGTCTCCCAACCTTCAGTATTTTTAAAAGCCGGGATTTTGGTTTCGTCTTGAGTTTTTCTTAATACTCTTTTAGTCGCGTGCCTTTGCCGTCGGTTGAGCTCGCGGCGGATTTTGGTGGATTCTTTTGTTTGATCGTGTCCTGATTTAGGCATTTTTGCCCTTTCTTTTCTTAATTCTACCCCAGTAGTAGAAAGATATCAATCTTTCACTACGGGGCAAGCCCCTTCGACACGCTCAGGGCAAGCCCCCGAAATTGAGGTTTTTCAAGAGAACATTTGAAGTCGAATGGCTCAGATGGATTGAGCCATTCGACTTCGCTCATGGTAAACCATTCGACTCCCTCGACGCCACTCGGGATAAATCCGCTCATGGTAAACCATTCAATCAGGATGGATTTTGTTTTTCGGCATCTTCATATTTGTTTTTTAATTCTAATTTGTGGTTTGTCCAAAAGATCGCTTTCTAAAAACATTCGACATTCGTCCAAAGCGATTTTTGAGAAAAGTTTTAATTCAGGGTCTGGTTTTCTATCATACTTAGTTAAAATTTTCCAGGACTCAAGATTTCCCCAGTGAGCAAAAACCAATAACGCTTTCTTCTTTTCTTTAATACTTGTCTTATTATCAAAAAGAATTTCCTTCCATTTTTTAAACCTTAGGTTAGTCATCGTTAACTTTTCTGATATTTCCTTATGAAGCTCAATATATTCGAGATGAGTTTTGCCTTCATCGGTTTCTGGATCAATCTGGGTGATCAATCCTTTAAGGCCTTTCTTTTCCATTGCCTTAACTAATAAAGCAAGCTCTTCCTCGCTTGTTACGCCAGAATTAAGTAACCCAATGAGTTCCTGCTCATTTAAACTGTCATATCCCTTTCCAATCTTACTACCGGATAAATCATCGCCGTAATTTGCCGAAGGCGGACGAAGTTCTTTTCCCCGCTCCTTTTGAACTTCTAAGAATTTTTCAAACGGACAAAAACCGTTCAAACATTGGTGAGGAAAATAGTTCCAGGCATCATTTATAATTTGGATAATTTTATTTAGTTCATCGATATTTTGACCTTTATCAAAAAAAGATATAAGCCGATTAAGGTCGTTGACATCATTTTCATTATAAATAGCACTTTTAATACCTTCTAACGTAAATTCACTTTCAGTTTCTTTGAGCAACTTCGATACCGAAGACTCAATTTCTTTTCGTTTTTTTAAAATTTCTTTCTTGCTTAAATGTTTCACCTTCACCTCCAAATTGTTTAGATGATTTAAATTACAAGCTAAAGTTTGGACTACGGTTTGCGCTTTAAAAACCTACTCACCAACTTTTCCGCGTCTTCGTAGCGCGAGATCCATTTGATATCGCGATTTTTCCGAAACCAAGTCTCTTGGCGGCGGACATAAGCGTGAGTATTGGTTTTGATTTTGCTAATTGCTTCTGTTAAAGAGAACCGTCCCCTTAAATAATCAATTATTTCTTTGTAGCCGATGGTGTTTAAGGCAGGCAAGTCGCTGCGATATTTCGTGATAAGCCCACGCACCTCTTCCACTAAACCTTTTTTAATCATTTGCTCAACCCGCGCGTCGATTTTGGAGTACAAAGTTTCGCGGTCGGTTTTAACGCCGATAATTAGAGCGTTGAATTTGGGTTTAAGTTCTTTTTGCTGGATACTGAATTGACTGCCGCTCAAAATGACCACTTCCAAAGCCCTAATCAGGCGTCTTTTGTTTTTTGGATCTATCTTTTGGGCCGCTTGGGGATCTAACCCTTTTAGTCGCTCAAATAATTCATTTTCCGAAAGTTTTTCCAATTTCTTGCGCAACTTTTCGCTTTCTTCTTTGATGCCAGGAAGAATATAGCCATATAAAACGGCGTATAAATAAAGCCCGGTGCCGCCACAAAGAATCGGCAAGGCCTTCATCGTAAAATATTGATTAATTAAATCATTGGCCATCTTTTGATAATCATAGAGGGAAAATTTTTCAAAGGGCTCGACAATGTCAATTAAATCCTGCTTAAAACTTTTATCCTTGCCGGTACCAATATCCATTCCTTTGTAAATCTGACGGGAATCAACCGAAATAACCTGCCCATTAAATTTTGCGGCAATTCTCTTGGCCCATTCGGTTTTGCCCGAGCCGGTTGGTCCAACAATGGCAATAACTTTATTCATTTTTCAATATTAGACTTTTTTTAATTAATTTGTAAAGTTCTTCGATAACTAATAAAGATAATCCGACTAAAATTATTCGCGGCCAAAAATAAATCGGGAATGAATCCGTCAAGAGAAAATTGTGGAATGGTTCTAAATAGACCATCAAAACTATTAAAGTAAGCGACGATGAAACAGATAAAATCACATAAATATTACTCCAAAAAGGGTACTTAAAAATCGAGGTGTTTGGGCATCGCGACAAAAAAATATTAAACGCCTGGCTGACAACAAGTGTGGCCAGCGATGCCGTGGTCGCCGCATGATATGTTCCAGTCGCTTTTAAAACTCCTTCAAAGTTTATAACCGCGCCGATACCCATCACCAAACCGATGATGGTCAGATGTAAAAACGACTCGCCCGTTAAAAGCTGAACTTCTTTCGAGCGCGGTTTGGTCTTCATTACATCCTCTGCTTTTTCGCCGATCAAAGACATCGAGGGTAAAACATCAGTTCCCAAATCGACGGCCAAAATTTGTACGGCTAAGATAGGTAAATTCGCCAGCCCAATCACAAATCCAACAATGACTGTCAAAAGCTCACCGAAATTTGACGAAAAAATATAAAATAAGAATTTTCTAATGTTATCAAAAATAGTTCTTCCTTCTTTGATCGCTCGAACGATCGTCGCAAAGTTATCGTCAAGCAAAACCATATCGGCTGCCTCGCGCGAAACATCCGTTCCGTTTTGGCCCATGGCAATGCCGATATCCGCCCGCTTTAGGGCGGGGGCATCGTTGACACCATCGCCGGTAGCAGCCACAATTTCGCCCATTTGCATTAAATTGTCAACAATACGATATTTCTGTTCCGGTAAAATCCGCGCGAAGATTTGAGCCTTGCGCAGTACGTTTCTTAGTTCAATATCCGACATGCGATCCAAATCATCGCCCTCGTAAATTTCGGGATTTTCGTTTCCGATTATTCCTACCATTTTAGCAATCGAAGTCGCCGTTATTGGATTATCGCCCGTAATCATCAAAATGCGAATGCTTCCCTCTTTACAGCTTTCAATTGCCTCTTTGACCTCCTCCCGCGGCGGATCAAAGATAGCCACCAGACCTAAAAAAGTTTGGTTAAAAGAAAGTCCCAACACTCGAAATCCCTCCGATGCCAACTCGCGAAACTTCTCGGATATTAATTCCTTATCTTTCTCGGAAATTGTGCACTGGGCCATAATCACTTCCGGCGCACCCTTGGAATACACAAACTCTCGTGTGCCCTTCCGGAAAGTCACCGACATATATTTTCTTTCAGAATTAAAGGGGATCTCATCCACCTTGGTGTACATCTTTCGGATTTCGTCAATCTGAAAACCTTCTTTTTCGACCCACCCCAAAAGCGCCGTTTCTGTCGGATCGCCAATAAAACCCTCGCCACTTTTTTGGGCGTCGTTACATAAAACCAGCGCTTCATTGATAAGTTTGCCCTCTTCGGAGGAATTGATCAAATTAGGATTTCTCCAGAGCTCTCTAGCCACCATTTTACCGGTCGTCAGTGTCCCAGTTTTATCAGTGCAGATAATTGTCGTCGAGCCGAGCGTTTCTACCGACACTAAATTTTTCACCAGCGCTTTATGCCGGGCAAGATTCTTGGCGCCGATTGATAAAGCCACCGATACCGTGGCGGGCAAACCCTCTGGCACTAAAGCAGCGGCCACCGCAACTGAAAAAATTAATGCGTCCAAAATATCACGGCCGATAAAATATTTATAAATGATGAGTAAAATCGTAATAATAGCCGCTAAAATTGCCACCCTCTTAGCCATTTGATGAGTTTTCTCTTGCAGAGGCGAAAGAGTTTTATCAATCGCCATCGTTTTTGTGGCAATTTTGCCGAATTCCGTATTTTTTCCCGTACCCGCAACTAAACCCAAACCCTCACCCCTCGCGATTGTCGTCCCCATAAAAATCACGTTTTCGACTTGCAGAATTGATAAGTTATCGTTCGGATATTCAATAACTTTTTTGTTTTGAGGATTGGATTCCCCAGTTAAAACCTGCTCATCAACTTTCAAGTCATAAGCCTCAATAAGACGAATATCAGCCGGCACTTTATCTCCCTCGCCCAAAATCACAATATCACCAGGAACTAAATAATTGGCCTTGATTTCCTTTTCTTCGCCGTCGCGCTTGACTTTAACAGTAATCGGAAGCAGCTTCACCAGTGCCCGAAGAATTTTTTCCGCTTTAAACTCCTGAGTAAATCCAATTAGAGCATTGATCAAAACGATTATAGAGATAATTACACCATTGCGCATATCGCCTAAAATAAAAGAAAGAACCGCTGCCACAATTAAAATAATGACCAAAAGATCAACGAATTGGTCAAAAAATATTTGAAAGTAGGGGATTGGCGTCTGACGCGCAACCGTATTTACGCCAAACTTAAGAAGACGCTTTTGCGCTTCAAAATCAGAAAGTCCATTGGCGGAAGATTCTAATTTTTGGAAAATTTCTTCGTTAGTCCCCTGCCATGGTTTTGCGATCGCATCCATCCCCATCCTTTTTTCGCCGACGGGCGGATCATTTTTTAATATTTGACATTTGTTCTTCGTCTAATTAATTTTTCTATCTCAACAACAACGATAATTGATAATGAGGTAAGTATAATTTTAAGCCAATCAATCATTGAAAGCGGTGAGGTGTGAAAAATTGCCCGCATAAATGGCAGTGAAACGGTCAAGATTGAGAGTAAAAACGAAAGTAGCATTGAACCTAAAATATACTTGTTTGAAAAAAATGGCAAACCAAAAATTGATTCTTTCATGGAACGGGAGTTTAAAACATTAAAAATTTGGAAAACAGCCATTGTCGTAAACGCAATTGTTCGGGCGCGAGTGATATCAGCCCCGGTTTTAATCTCTAGATAATAGAGAAAAACTGTCCCGATAAGCATTACTAAGGCTACAAGGATCATTCGTTCAATCATAATTTTATTTAAAATACTCTCTTTTGGTGAACGGGGAGGGTATCGAATTACGCCCCGGTGAGTCGGCTCCAAGGCCAAAGAAAGCCCGGCGGTGCCGTCGGTAACTAAATTAAGCCAGAGGATCTGGACCGGGAGCAAAGGTAAATTAAACGGTGGTAGATAGAACACAAGAGCAAAAAAGATAATAAAAAGCTCGCCAATACCAGTGGATAAAAGGTAAAAAATAACTCGGCGGATATTTTGAAAAATCGTCCGGCCCTCTTCAATTGCCGCGATAATGGTACTAAAATTATTATCCGCTAAAACTAAATCGGCAACTTCACGCGAAGCATCCGTTCCCCCTTCACCCATCGCCACGCCAATATCAGCCTTTTTTAGGGCTGGGGCATCATTGATACCATCGCCGGTAACAGCGACAACCTCGCCCTGACCTTGCAACCCTTCGACAATTCTTAATTTGACCTCTGGGGAAATTCTGGCAAAAACCGATATTTTTTTTAAAGTTTCCCCAAATTCCTCCGGTGACATTTTCTCCAAATCTTCCCCGGATATCACCCCATCTTCTCCATCGATTAATCCTAATTCCTTAGCCACAGCACGAGCCGTTAAACTGTAATCGCCGGTAATCATGATTGGCCGAATACCAGACCCTCTACAGATTTTAATGGCTTCAATTGCTTCCTGGCGCGGAGGATCAATCATGCCTGCCAATCCCCCAAAGGTGAGATTATTGAGATCATTTTCGCCAATTTCCTTTTTTTGAGTTCCCAACTCTTTATAAGCTATCCCAATCACCCTCAAAGCATTATTGGAAAAATCTTCAACAATCTTGAAAATTTTATGTTTTTGGTCTTTATTAATATTCGTCATCTCCAAAATCTTTTCCGGCGCTCCTTTAACAATAAGGAGATTTTTTCGATCATCCTTTTGCAAGATGGCCATAAAACCCTTTTTGGTTTCGAAGGGAATTTCGTCCAAACGATTAAAACTTTCGTTGAGTTTATCTTTAGTTATCCCGACCTTTCCGGCGGCGGCGACAATTGCGCCTTCGGTCGGATCGCCAGTAACTGCCCATTCGCGATTCTTTTCAAAAATTTCCGCATCCGAACAGAGAACGCCAAACTTTAAAAAATTCAACAATTCCTCTTGAGACGTTGGTTTAATTTCTCCTTTGGGTTCGTATCCTGAGCCGGAAATTTGATAGATTTGAGAATTTTGGTGGATATAAATTTTCTCAATCGTCATTTGGTTATGGGTCAATGTGCCGGTTTTATCGGAAGCAATGGTGGTGATTGACCCTAAAGTTTCCACTGCGATAAGTTTTCTGACTATCGCTTTTCGTTTTGCCATTTGAAAAGCACCAGTAGCAAGCACAACCGTTATTACCGCCGGCAGGCCTTCGGGTATCGCCGAAATCGCCGCCGAAAGAGCGGTTAAAAACATTTGCATGATCTCAAGTTTTTTTGCGATTCCGACAATAAAAATTAGAAATACGGCTACCAAAACTACGACTAGGTATTTTTTTGAGAAATCGGCTAGCCTGTGTTGCATGGGTGTTTTTGTTTCTTGAGTTTCGCTCACTTCGCGGGTGATTTTGCCAAATTTTGTCCGCATCCCCGTTTCTGCCACCACCCCCCACCCTCGGCCGGAAATAACTACTGTCCCGGAATAAAGCATATTCGCCCGATCACCTAAGGTTGTTTCGACCGGCAAAGCTTCTTCCGATTTTTGTTGCGGCAGAGATTCTCCAGTCAAAACTGATTCGTCAATCATTAAATCCTGTTGTTCAATAATCCTTATATCAGCCGAGATTTTATTTCCCGCGATAATTTCTACCACATCGCCGGGGACGATTTCACCCGACGCAAGATCAAATAAGACCCCGTCTCTTTTAACCTTTGATTTTAAACCAACAATTTTTGAAAGCGCCTCCATCGCTTTTTCTGCTTTAAACTCATGCAAAAGCCCAAAGAAGGCATTAAAAAGGACAACCGCCAAAATTACCCAGGTGTCAACCGTATGGCGCAAAAAATAAGTAATAATCGCCGCTAAGAGTAAAATGTAAATCAGCGGACTCTTAAACTGATCCAAGAAAAGCAAAAAGAGATTCCTTCTCTTTTTGGAAGATAACTCATTTGAACCAAATTGTTGAATCCTCTCTTTGGCTTGATGATTAGTCAAACCCTCTAAAGAGGTTCCGATTTTTTTATAAGTTTCCTCAATTGTGAGGGCATGCCAATTTTCTTGCAAATTCCTCCTTTAATTCATTTTATCACAGAATACTGTATGATTAGACTATGGGACTAGTACTACATTATATTTTGATTATTTCCGGCCTTATCTTTATTATGATTGGGATTGCGGGATTATTTCTTCCAGTTATCCCCGGTATACTTTTAATAGTTCTTGGGCTAATTGTCATGGGTAAAAAAGATCTAGTATTAAGGTGGATTCAAAAACTTCCCCCACCGCTTAATCGAGTGATATTGATCTTTAAGAAGTAATTTTTTGGTTAAAATCAGAATCCTGTTTTGAGTTCTCTTGGTCGATATTTTCTTTTGATTTATTTTTAATTATTTCCTGCAATTTAAAAACCGATCGGCCCGAAACTTTGATTTTCTTTTTCGGCTCGTCTTTTTTCTTTAAATCTTCTTCAATTTTATCTAAATCGTTATTCATTTTTTTGGTGCCCGCGGAGGGATTTGAACCCCCACGTCCTTTCGGACACGTGGTCCTAAGCCACGCCTGTCTACCATTCCAGCACGCGGGCGATGATCTTACTATTATATATAATTTTTAAAGTTAATTCAATTCTCTAACGCACCCACAGTTATCAGATCTTTTAAATTCTCGAAGCTTTTATCCCCTATCCCCTTAATATTTTTTATTTCTTCAATTGATTTAAAACCATCATGCGAATCACGATAAGAAATTATATCGGCCGCTCGAACGGGCCCAATCCCAGGCAACTTATCCAAATCCGTCGCGTCGGCAGTATTAATATTTATTTTATCTCCCTGTTCGGTCACCTCGCCCGCCACTTGGCCGGCTGATAATTTACTAAGCTCTTTTCGTAGCTCGTCATTTTGTTTGGTTAGTTCTTCGACTCGATTTTTCTCTTGTTTTTTATTTTGACGGCTTACTTTATCTTGATAAATAACGCCGAGTCCGCCCAGAATTACTACTATAAGCGCTAAACCAATATACCAACGATATTTTTCGATAAAGAGATCGATCATATGCTTACTCTAAATGAGCCTCCTTCTCATATTCAGCAAGTTTAGCCTGTAACTTCGGATATTGACCCATGCCTCTAAGGAAAATTTCTTCGGCCGCAATTCTTGCCTTCTTTACTAAAATTATATCCCCTAAAGAAGCCATTTTCAAATCCGGAAGGCCAGATTGGCGGATTCCGATCAATTCACCGGGCCCACGAATTTGCAAATCTTTCTCGGCCAGCTCGAAGCCGTTATCGCATCTAACCATTGCCTCCAATCTTCTCTTGGTATTTTCCCCCCAAGCGTCAGCAAATAAGAAGCAACATGACTGGTGCTGGCCGCGGCCGACTCGGCCGCGAAATTGATGCAGTTGTGAAAGACCAAAACGATCAGCGCCTTCAATCATCATCACCGTTGCATTTGGCACATCAATTCCGACTTCAACCACAGCTGTAGAGACAACTAAATTTAATTTACCCGCGCTAAAATCTTTCATAATTTTTTCTTTTTCTTTTGATTTTAAACGACCATGAAGCATTCCAATTTTAAATTCCGGAAAAATGTTTTTTGATAATTTTTGATATTCGCTTGTGACTGATTTTCTATCAAGGTCGAATAATTTCTCAACATTTGCTTTTGAGTCTTCAATTAGAGGACAAATCACAAACGCTTGCCTGCCCTTCATAATTTCTTCGCGGATCGCCTCATAGGCTTGGTTACGATTCCTGGGTTCAACGGCTTTCGTAATGATTGTCTGGCGGCCCGGGGGCAATTCATCTAAAATCGATAGGTCTAAATCACCATAAAGAGACAAGGCTAAGGTCCGAGGGATTGGTGTCGCGGTCATTGACAATAAATGCGGAATCAAATCTTTTTGCCTTCTTAAATGAGCCCTTTGTTTGACACCGAAACGATGCTGTTCGTCAATGATAATTAATCCAAGTCGCGGGAAAGAAACATCTTTTTGCAGTAACGCATGGGTACCGATAATTAAATCATCTTTTATTAGATCTGCTTTTTTATTAGCCGATGTTAATAACCCAACTTTAATATCAAAAGCCGAAAGAATTTTAGAAACATTTTGAAAATGCTGATTGGCCAAAATTTCTGTTGGGGCTAGCCAGATTGACTGCCAATTACTTTTACCTGCCACTGCTGCCGCCATCGCCGCCACCACTGTTTTGCCCGAGCCTACCTCGCCTTCCAACAATCGGTTCATCGGCGTTTTTTTAGCTAAATCGCAAATTATTTCCCAGGATACTTTTCTTTGGGCGTTAGTCAGTTTAAAAGATAATTTACCAACAAAATCCTTGAGAAATATTTCATCAATCTTTATCCTTGGCGCCATTTCTTTTTGAAGTTCTTTTTTTCTTTCTATCATTCGTAAAGCAATTAAGAATAACTCATCAAAACCCAATCTTCGTTGTGATATTTGAATATTGCTAGTTTCTCTTGGAAAATGAATATTCTTTATCGCTTCTTTTAAATCTATCAATCCTTCTCGTTCTTTAATCTCGCCAGGCAAAAAATCCGTAATTAAACTGTCAACGCTCGGTATTAAAGGCCTGATTATTTTTCTTAAATATTTACTGGTTAAACCCTCAGTTTCTGGATAAACCGGCAAGATGATCGGTCCGTCAGCTAACGGATTTTCATATTGCGAGACAGTCAGCGTTTTTTGTTTAGTTTTAAAATCATAATTTACTTTGCCGGCAAACAACCATTTCTGCCCTGGTTTTAAAATTTTCATCAAAAAAGGCTGGTTAAACCAAATTGCTCTAATTTGTCCCGTGTCATCAGCAAGTAACGCATCAATGATACTCATCCATCTGCGGTGAGTTCTTGATTGCTTAATTTGAACAATTGAAGCTTTGATAATTGCATCTTGGCCGATTTGCAGCTTCGATATCATCTGCGGTTTAGAATAATCATCATAGCGGCGAGGGAAATAAAAAAGAAGGTCATGGACTGTTTCTATCCCCAACCTTTTTAATTTTTTCGCCATCACCGGCCCGACACCGGTCAAATATTGTACAGATGTTTTAAGTTCCATATAATGCCAATTTACCGGCGCCAATAGCACCGGCCCATTGTCCCAATTTACCTTTTTTAAGTGGTAAATTATGGCCTATTATTTTTTTAATTTCTTTATTTATCGATTCAACTTTTTTGTCTGAGGCGACGCCACCGCTGACAATGATAATATCGGGGGTGTTAATTCTATAAATATTAGCTAATCCGACAGCAAGATATCGATCTTCATTGATCCTATTCTGCCAAAAAGCCTCTAAACATCCCATTTGACCACATTTACATGTCGGTCCCGCTGGATTAATAATGGTATGACCAAATTCTCCAGCGATTTGATTATTTCCATAATATATCCGTCCATCAATGGCGAGGCTTCCACCAACGCCAGTGCCAAGCGTTATTAAAAAAATATTTTTTATGTTTTTCCCAGTACCTTGCCACATTTCGCCTAAAAGTGTGCACTTAGCGTCGTTATCCATAATAACCGGCAAATGAATTATATTCTCAATTAACTTCGCGAGTGGTTTCTTCTCAAATCCTGGTAAATTCGGACAAGTTACAATTATTTTTTCTGAATCTACTGGACCAGCCACGCCAATACCAATAGCTTCTATTTCGGACGTTAAATTTTCTTTGATAACTCTTATTAATTGATCAAATGTTTTCTCGAAACTTTCTTTCGAAGTATCGAATATTTGTTTTCTAAAAACCTTTGCACGAGAATTTATCTCGACTAGCCTGATTTTTGAACCACCCAAATCAATTCCAATTACTTTTTTCATTTTTTGTTAATTTCTGATAAATTTTTAGATATTCTTTGGCGGATTTACCCCAAGAAAAATCCTCCCTCATGCCATTTTTAGCGATCTTTATAAATTCTTCATGTCGCGTATTAAAACAAATGATTGATTTTTTTATTATTTCATAAAGTGCAGCAGATGAATATTCTTCAAAAACAAATCCAGTATATCCATCCCTAACAGTATCGACCAAACCACCGGTTTTTCTTACAATCGGAACGCTGCCATAACGCATGGCAATCATTTGTCCCAATCCACAAGGTTCAAATCGCGATGGCATTAAAAACATGTCGGAGGCAGCATATATTTTTTGAGCAAGCGAAGCATCAAATTTTATATTAGCGGAAATATTTTTGGGGTATTTTTTAGCCGCCTTTTTATAATAATTCTCGTGAATCGGATCGCCTTGGCCTAAAACAACCAGCTGACAATTTAACTCAACGAGCCTATCGATAATTTCATCAACCAATTCACCACCCTTTTGATCAGTCAACCTAGAAACGATTCCCAATAAAGGAATTTTTTCTTTGGATGCGATTGATAGCCCCAACTCTTTTTGTAAAGCCAACTTGTTTTTATATTTTTTTAAAAAAGTTTTTCCAGAATAATTGTAATAAATATCAGGATCAGTCTCTGAATTAAATCGATCTGCATCTATTCCATTGAGAATTCCGAAAAGATCTTTTTTTCTTCGACGTAAAATTTCGTCTAATCCTTCGCCAAATTTGGGGGTTAGTATTTCTTTAGCGTAGGTCGGGGAGACCGTGTTGAGTAAAGTAGCATTTTCGATACCTTGGCGGAAAAAATTGATATCGCCATCTTGAATATCGCTTTCAAGGCTAGGCAGATCTTCTGGTTTCAAACCGGCAAATTTCAAAATTTCCCCCAGAACAATTCCTTGATTTGCAAGATTGTGAATGGTCAATAAAACAGGGATATCTTTTAAAAATTGGTCTGCCTTGTAAACACTCTTTAACCAGCAAGGCACAAAGCTAGTATGCCAGTCGTGAATGTGAATCGCGTCAGGCTTCCATCCAAGTTTTTTTATCGATGCTAGCGCCGAACGAGAAACTAACAAAAATCTCTTCAATTCATGGTCAGTCGTCGCAAAAGCCGTCGGACTATCGTAAACTCCGCCAGTGTTAATGAGCTCATGATCCATTAGCAGAACTTCGACATTGCTTTTCGGCATTCTTGTGGAATATATTCCTACTTTCTCATCCGATTCCGCCCATGGTACTTGGAGATCAAATAATTTTTTTAAAGGATATTTTCTTTCGTCGATATTACCGTATTTACCGATGACAATTTTAATTTCTAAACCCAACTTTTCTAAAGCTTTCGGCAAACTACCGATAACATCGCCCAAACCGCCCACCTTAGCAATCGGGGTAAGTTCCGAGGCCACAAATAAAATTTTTTTCATCATTTAGTCTCCATGACACGTTCATATTTCTCTTTCGAAAGCCAATCGTAAAGACGGTCATATGATGAAGTAATTATTTGTTCGGAAGTTGCGCCTGCTCGATTAAGAATCTTTAAGACCCTGGCAATTCTCCACCAGAATTGAAACCCCGGAGGAAAATTCAATCGTTCATCGACAGTTTCAATTTGAGATTTAACCGATTCTGGCAACTGTTGATATTGCGCCAGTGTATGCATATCTGTTCCGATTATCAATGGGACACCTGCCCGAACCGCCTTTTCGATTAGCTCGTCCGGCATGATGGCATTCAGATTTATTTCTAAGGCCGTATGAGTCTCTTTTGCTTTTTGAAAAATTTGTTCCCAGTCCATCTTTTGTAGATCTTCCATCTTAACATAACGGTTCGGATGACCAATCGCGTCAACATGCTGATTATCCATAAGGTCAAGATACATAGTAGTCAATTGTCCAGCGTTAGGATCGCCATTACTTTCTGGAAAAACTTTTCTTAAATCATGCTTTGAGCCAATAACAAAATCCATTTGAGCAAGTATTTCGTCGGGGGCATCAACTTTTCCATCGGGCGAGATAATGCTTGCTTCAACTCCACTGACTAATTTGGGTTTTTCCGCCCCCTGCTCACTCATTTCCTGATTAAAGGCATGGACTTTACTATGATGATCTAATAAATCTTTACCGTCGACTGGTTGCGGATCACCTGCATCGGAAGCATGCTCAGCCAAAATCACAAATTGAGCCCGATTTGTCCCTTTATCAATTTCTTTTTTAAAATATTGGAATATTTGCTCAAAAGTGTAATCAGCTTCATGCCGATTTTCTGGATTACTAAAAATAGTATGAGTGTGACTATCCCCGCCTAAAAACTTTTCTTGCAATTGCCTAAAGGTTAGTCGAGGCGCATTGAATTCCTGGGGGCTTAAAGATTCATTCATTTTAAATTGATTTCATTAATGCATCTGCTTTACCGATTATTCTATCGATTAATTCAGAATGTTGTTCAGGAGACAAAAAGTAGGCTATCTTGATATAAGAAAAAGCCGCCAGAATCTTAATCTTTTTGTTTTCGGTGGGAAATTTTTTCAATAGCAATTGGCTAAATTTTTCTGAATTTTTCTTTCCATAATGATATTCAAACATTAAATCAGTATGAGCGAGAAAAGAACCAATATCATAAGTCCCATCGCCGAGACCAGCTTCATCCCAATCAATAATCGTAGCCTTGCCAAAATTCTTAATATCGCCAAAAATAATATTACCAGATTGAAAATCGCCATGAACTAATTGTGTTTTCTGAAAATCTATTTTTTGGATAAAGCTTTTCGATCTGAAAATGATATTCTTGAAGTTATTTGAATATTTGCCTAAACGTTTTTCAAAAAGATTAAGCAGATTTGATAAATCAGTTATTTGCGGAACTGGAGCTTTTTGAATTTGAGATATTTCTCTTAATATTTTAAATATTTTTTCAGCAGCTTTTAATCCATCATTGAAGCTGATTAACTTTTTCTCAACAAGTTCTCTTAAGGTTTTACCCTCAATGAAATCATAAAAGAATATTTTCAGTTCCCTGTCATAATAGCGGGAATGATATACATCAAACTTCAAGTTTGAATTAGTCAAAAATCTTGCCAACTGATAGCTTTTATTCTTGTTCTCGCTTTTATTAAATAACCCAACGATTCTAGAATTCCCCAGTTGTGATTTAAAACTAATAAACCAAACAACAGAAACTGCATTCCTTTGTTCAATTTCCAAATTGAAACTTTCGAATTTATGTTTGATGATATCTTGTAAGTTGTCACTAAGGTACTTTCTGGCAAATTCCTTACTGATTAAATTTTTGTATATCTCCACTTAAGCCCCCCTTTGTTCTGGTTGCCCTGATCGAATTCTATGATATTCTTCTTTATATTTATTAAACAATCCTTCAAGTTCACCTCCAGGGGTTAGATCTGGCCTCAAAAGGTCAATTACATGAATTGTGTCGTAGATGTCCTTTTTTTCCTCAATCTTGCTGATTGCGTCTCGCCATAGAATTGCTTTTTCGTATTCTTTTCTGCTTATGGCTTTTTCCATCTCATTGCTCATCAAAAAAATCAACTTTTCTGTATCCCCCTTAGAAAGGATGTCTTTCAAAGGGATTCTTAAATATTTTGATTGCTCCTGAGCCATTTCCCTGATTTTGCCACTTCTTTGCCATTCAAATGCTGTTGAAATAATTTTCTGATAAAGATCGTTGGCTCGATGTTTTTCATTTTCAGTCACATCTGGCAAATCATTGACAATATCAAGAAGGCGATAGGCGCCCAATTCGATCATTTCTAAACTCCACCAAGGTTTAGCAGAGGCCCACCAAAAATGATCGGAGCCCAAAGCTATATCCATCTTATTCATCAATTCGTTATAGTGGGGATTTTTAATACCAATGGATCGAACCCTTGGCAAAACCCAGTTTACGAATTCTTTTTGCCACTTATGGATTTTATTGGAAGGGTCTTGCCAAGAAAGAAGTTGAGTTTTGCTTACAATATCATTTTCCGAACTTGCCCAAGTTGATTCAATCGGCGAAATCTCAACGAGCTTTTTAAAATAATTATTGATTTCTGAAATTTTAATAAGTTTATATTTATCCGAGCTATAAATAGCTAACAAGAGTTTGTCAAGACCATGACGGTGATGACCGAAAGTTTCCCCATCCATTCCTGTAATTAGGTATCGGTCGTCCTTAATATCACCCTTCATAGCTTCAATCAAGCTTTGATCCGACCTAACCACCGCACCCATAATCATGTTTGAGATTCTTCTTTCGCGAAAATAGACTCTTAATTCTGTACCTTTTATTTTATAGATCTGATGAAAATCAACGGCTTCTGTCCTGCCGTTAAAGGCAATCTCGTCCAAAATTATCCACTCAAAACCCATAGAACAAATAATTTTAGCCAGCCTCTCAGTGTAGGCCATCTCTGGAGGAAAAAAACCTTTCGGTTTATAGGCCTCTCCTAAATAATGTCGGTTAGTTTCATCGTTAATTTTTATTTGACGAATAATTTCTTCTTCCGATAAAAAGGGCAAAAAGGCGTGATACTTGGCCGAACTGGTAAATTCGATTTGGCCACTTGCTCCAAGATATTTTAAATCATTTAAAAGATCATTATATTTATATTTTACTAAAAGCTCTGTTAATGAACCGTTAATATTTAGTGTTAATTTAGCTTTAGGATTTTTTTTAATTCCATCAAAAATCGGTCGGTAGCTTTGATTGACTACTTGATCAAGAATATCCGGCATCTGGTCAAACGGTTGATAAATGTGCAAAAAATTAGCCCAAAACAAGTTATCCTCCTTTGCTATTTTGACTTTCTAATTCTTTTTTATGATTTCTCATCGCCTTTTTATAAAGCCAAATGTATTTTTTTGCCGAGCCGGTCCAAGAAAAATCTTTGCGCATTCCTCGTATTTGCATTTTCCTCCAAAAATCTTTTTGATTATAATAAACTTCGACTGCGCGTTGGATCGCCCATAAAAAAGCATTTTTGTCGTAATGGCGAAAGACAAATCCAGTATATCCATCCCTAACAGTATCGGCTAGACCGCCGGTTTTACGAACTATTGGGATTGTGCCAAAACGCATTGCAATGATCTGTGAAAGCCCACAAGGTTCAAAGCGCGAAGGCACCAGAATCATATCCGAGCCAGCATAGACTGTTTGGGCAAAATTGGCGTCAAATCTCATCTCGGCTGCGACTGCTTCGGGATATTTCTTTTCTGCTTTCACAAAAATCTTTTCAATTTCTTCTTCGCCCGTACCCAAAATGATAAATTGTGCTCCCATATCGACAAGCTCTTTTAGAACATCTTCAATTAAATCTAGGCCCTTTTGATCAGTCAACCTCGTAATCGCACAAATAAGCGGCAGATCTGGTGATTGCGTCAGCCCTAATTTTTTTTGTAAAAATAATTTATTTTCAACCTTTTTATCCAGAGAATCAATCCAATATTTCACCGGCGTATCACCATTAATCCTGGGATCAAAGCTTGAGTAATCAATCCCGTTTAAAACGCCCGTAAATAACTTCTTCTGATGATTGATAATTTTTTCAAGTCCAGCGCCGAATTTTTTTGTTAATGTCTCTTGGGCATATGTGGGTGAAACTGTGTTCAAGGTATCTGAATTCAGGATTCCCTCGCCCAGTATGTTGATTTCTTTATTGCCGTTCATGTAAAATGGCTCTTTTAAGTCGCGTTTCTTCAGACCCAAGAATCTTGCTTCTTGAAAATCCATTTTTCCTTGGAAAGCGATATTATGGATTGTCAGAACCGTGGCCGTCTTCTTAAAAAATGTTGAATCTTTAAAGATTGTCTTAAGCCATTTAGGGATTATTGCCGGCATCCAATCGTGAATGTGGATAACCTCTGGTTGCCAATCCATGGCCTTGATTATTTCTAGTGCCGCCTTGGAAAAATTTATAAAAGGTAGACTTGGACTGCGACCTTGAATACCTTGATCATAAACGCTGTCACCAACAAAATATTTTGGCATATCAAGAAAATAGACAGGGATTATCGTTTCTGGGATAAATGTTTTATAGACGTCGACCTTCGTTAGTCTGCCATTTGGTAACTTAATCTTGACCCCTTTAATAATTCCTTCAGCTTGCCACTTATTAAGCTCAACAAATTTATATCTTGGCACAATAATTCTTACATCCATGTGGTAATCTTCAGCCAAGGCTTTAGGTAAAGAACCAACAACATCAGCCAGGCCTCCCGCTTTAACAAAGGGGGCGACTTCTGACGCAATAAAAAGCACTCTCATCCGATCTTTGTATTTAATTTTGACCACGTTATCTCCTTTTTATTCAGTAACCATCCGGATGTTTTTTCCGCCAGTTCCAATCGGTTTGAATTATCATCTCAAGATCGGAATATTGCGGTTGCCAATTTAGCATACTTTTGGCTTTTTGGGCGCTGGCAACAGAGCTGGCGACATCGCCCTCTTTGCTTTGAACAACTTTTACAGGGATTGTCTTTCCGAAAACGTTTTCAGCTGTAATCACTACTTCTTTAACGGAAAAGCCTTTCTCTGAACCAAGGTTGAAAATTTCGCCGCTAACTTTTTCGAGATTTTTTAAACCTAAGATATGAGCCTGGCTAATATCTTCAACATGAATGTAATCTCGCACCGGCGTTCCATCCTCTGTGTTATAATCATCACCGAAAATTTCTAAATAACTTTTTTGGCTGAGGGCCACCTGCATGATGTTCTCGGTTAGATCCGGCTCGACAATATGTGCCTTCCCAATTAATCCTTCGGGATCCGAGCCACCGACATTAAAAAATCTAAAAATTATGAACTTCAGGTTCTTAACCTTGTTTAAATAATTTTCGAAATCAAGTTTTGTTCGAGAATATGGATTAATAGGGTTTGTCGGATGCTGCTCATCAATTGGTATATATTTCGGCTCTCCGTATACGGCACAAGTTGAGGAAAAAACGAGTTTATTTACTCCGCGAGCTACCATCGCTTCAACTAAATTAATACTGTTAAGATAATTCTCACGGCTATAGATTTCCGGTTCCAGGATAGATTCACGTACACTTATTTTGGCTGCAAGATGAATAACCGCTTCGATATCGTTTTCTGAAAATATTTTTTTTAATAAATCCTTATCAGCAAGATCTCCTTTGATAAATTCACAACGCTGATGCTTTTTTTGCAATATTTTTACGGGTTCAATAAAGCCGGTAGATAAATTATCCAATATTATAACTTTAAAACCTTCTTTCAAAAGATTTTTAGCAATATGGGTGCCGATATAGCCGGCTCCACCAGTGACCAAAATTTTTTTCTCCATAATTACTTTCAAAATATCAACCAGATGATTGGTAACTTCATAGTCTAATTATATAATTTAAATCTATTAAATGCCAGAAGGTAACCGGTTTAATCATTTAGGAAAGATGCTCTTAAATGCTTTCCTGTATTCTGAGATCATTCGGTCAAAGGTAAAAAGCTTTTTCGCAGTCTTATAGGCGTTTAAGGCAATTCTCTCACGCACCTCGGGTTTATCTCTAAGATATTCAATTACCTCAACGGCTTCTTTTTCATTGTTTACAATAAATCCATTCTGACCTTGACGAATGACATCGGGTGCGATTCCGACCGGATAAGTCACGGGAATCAATTTTGAAGCCATCCCTTCTAGCAAATTAAGTTGGCACGCTTCATAGCGCGAGGTAGATAGCATAACATAACCAGGGTGATAATTTTTTTTCAAACCCTCGGCATGCAAATTATCAATGACCTTAGCACCAGTGTTTTTTTTAATAATTTTTTTCATTTTATTTTGAAAATCCTTGGGAACGATCTTGGAAAATTTTGAATAAATATATTTTGGCATTGGCCCGACTCGCGAGAGAATCTCTAACATCCTATCTTGCCCCTTAACCAAAAAAGTAAAAACTCTGTAGTCAAACCGCGTTGGATAAATAATGCCAAAATCAGAAAATGGCGCTTGCTCCTCAAACCAATGGTCTGCAATACCGTTAGGAATGACTTTTACTTTTGATTTATCAATGCCGAACAATCCGACAAGATCTTTTTTTACTGCGTTTGATACCGCAAAAACATGTTCTGCTTTCTGAGCGCAGACACCTTCTGTCACTTTAGAAACAGCCTCCAAAGCAGCAAAATCTTCAAGCTTTTCAGTAAATAATCCTTCTGTAATCTTTAGCCATTTTGATAAGATTGAACCCTTTGACGATCCGCTATCCAACGCTTTTCTCGCGGTTAATATTGCCGCAGTATCAACGCCATGAAAAATTTCAATTAGATGATTATCTTCTAAAAATGGTAAACCGGCATAAGTTGTTGCGATTATATAATCGAAATCTAGTCGCCTCTCATACAAAGTAAAATAATTAAACATTATACCCACAATGGGCAGACGATGATAATAAAGTGTTTCAGGACTAATTTGACTAATTTGAAATTCATCCTTGAGCGCTTCGAATATTTGCCTGTTGATTCCAGCTGACCCCGCTGTCCCAGTTTTTGAAATAACGAAACCGACTTTAGGCATTGGATCTCCTTGATATATTTTTTCGCCTAAGCACTTCAAAATATAATTTTTCATACTGTTGGCAAATTAATTCGGCGTTAAATTTCTTCGCCACTTTTTGATAAGCATTCATGGACATTTTCTTATACTTAGCTTCATCCGAAAGCAGATTTATTATTTTCTCTGACATGCTCTTAATATCACCAACTGGAGAAAGGAGGCCTTCAACGCCATCATCTATCATCTCTGTCATCCCACCAATTGCCGAAGCAGCGACTGGTACACGACATGCCATCGATTCTAACGCCGATAAACTGAAAGCTTCTGTTTCTGATGGTAACAAAAATAAGTCTGCAATTGATAATAATTTCTCAACATAACTTTGAAAACCCATAAAATGAATTTTATTTATTAATTTATACTTCGCGGCATATTTTTGAGCTGTTTTTTGTTCCGGGCCGTCACCAACCAACAGTAATTTCGTGGGAATTTTTTTGTTGACATTATGAAAAATAGTGATCACATCTTGCAGTCTTTTGACCTCACGAAAATTAGAAATATGAATAATAATTTTTTCGTTGTTCGAGGCAAAAATGCTTCTCAACTCAAGATTTTTCGCTTCGGGTTCACGTTTGATCTCAACAAAATTGTAAATTACACGAGGTGTCTTGCTTAAGTTAAAATGTTCCTTAGCCTGTGTCGAAGTCGCACGACAAACAGCCGTTAAAGCGTCGTTTTTCTTGATTGAATACTTAATCACTTCCGAAATGCTCGGATCGTCGGCAAATTTCGAAATATCGGTTCCATGAAAAGTAGTTATGATTTTAGTTTTTATTCCTTGAGATTTTAAAATTTCCTTGGCAATAGCAATATCAATGCCGAACGGTAAAATATAATGAGCATGAAAGAGATCAATTTTTTCAGACTTGGCCAGTTCAATAATTTTATTAATAAAAATTACCTGATCAAGAGTGCGGTCGGTGAATAAAGGGTAATCAATCTGATAAGGTTGGTGATAATAAATATTTCTTTGCCATGGCCCAACCAAACGAAAAGGGATCGCTGAGGAAATAAAATGAATTTTATGGCCCTTCTTGGCCAATCTTTTGCCTAATTCAGTCGCCAGGGCGCCACTGCCACCGTAAGAAGAAAAGCAAATTATGCCAATTTTTAGTTTTTCCATTGTTTTCCAATAATATTAAAAAAGATAAGCTGGGCTATATCTTATCTTCAATCTCCCAAAAAATCAAGCTTTTTTTACTATTTTAGACCTTTTTCAAAAACTGGGCGGCTAGTTCCGGCGAGACAACATCAATGACTATTCCTGAACCCATCTCGTAACCGCCAAATTTACTAACACGCGGGGCAATTTCCATATGCCAATGATAATATTCATCAACATGATCTTCTTTTGTTGGGCCGGTGTGAATCCACCAGTTAAAAGGCGGAAAACGTAGAGTTCTATTTAGTTTTGCCAGAACATCATAGACCAACCTAGCCATATTGTTACGTTCTCCCGTATCGATTTTTTCAAATTCGGGATTATGTTCTTTGGGTAAAATCCAGATCTCAAACGGAAATCTTGAAGCAAAAAAGGTGAAGGCAAGAAAATCTTCATTTTCGGCGATTACTCGAATGTCTTGTTTTTTTTCCTCTTCGACCATCGCGCAAAAAACGCACTTTTTTTTGTCGAGGTAAAATTTTTCTGAGCCAATCATTTCCTCTTCAACTAAGTTGGGGATAATTGAGGAAGCAAAAAATTGAGAGTGGGGGTGCTCGATTGAAGCAGCGGCTTCCGGCCCCAAATTATGAATCGGCATCGCATATTCGATTACTGGATCTTTACAATAATATCTGTAACGATTTTGATATACCCCAAAAAGTTCATCCAAAAGTTCCCAGCCTCCTTCAAAAATTTCTTTTTGGTGGTCTTTAATCGCGATCACTTCGTGGCCGCCGACAGATTTGGTCGAAAAATAAAAATCGCCACCTTCGTCAATAATCTCTTCATCTTTAACGAAAGCAGGGTATTTATTGGGAATGACGTAAATGTGATCTGTCTCCGCATCTTTAATCGAAAATTTATAGGCACTGTCGGGGTTGGTTAGACAAAAAGGGCATTTATCATCGATGTGACGCTTCGGCGCCGCGGCCATCACGAAATCTTCCGGACGCTTGGCACGCTCAGGGGCAATCACTACCCACTTGCCAGTAACGATATTTTGACGTAATTTTGGCACAGTTCGCTCCTTTCAGTCACTCAAATGCAAAAATTAAAGATCAAAAATCAAAATGATAGATCAAAATTTAAAAATTAAATAGTGTTTGTTCCCAAAATTTTGCATTTTGACTTTTGACTTTTGCATTAAGTTTTTATTCCTTCTTCAACATATTTATGAAAATGAGCGATGGCGACTGCTAAAGCATCGGCCGCATCGTCAAAACCAGATTTTTTGTTCGAACCAATATCACGAACTGGATTAAGCGCTTTTTTTACTTCTTCCAGGACCTCTTTTTTCTCAGACCGGCCGTATCCAGTAACCGCCATTTTAACTGTCAATGGCGTGTATTCGAAAGTTTGTAAGGCTAAACCCTTTTTCGCACAGGCAAGCAATATTACGCCGCGCGCTTCGGCAATTTTCATAGCCGTTTTTTGGTTATGAAACATAAAAAGTAATTCAATCGCCACTTGATCCGGCTTAAATTCCTCGATTAATTTCATTATATCATTAAAAACTCTGTTCAAGCGTTCGGAGTCTCTTTTGAGTTTATCGGTTTCGATACAGCCATGCGCAACCCAAGAAATATGGCCCTTTTTATCATCAACATCGATCACTCCATAGCCACATCGCGCCGTACCTGGATCGATACCTAGGATTCGCAAAATTCCTCCTTGTTCTCTCAAATCTTATCTAATAAGTTCTTTGGGAATACTTGCCTCACCGACAGGCAGATCAAAATTTGAATAGACCGCCACCACATCGTCAAGCTCCTCAAGGTTTTCCATCATGTCAATAATTTTCGGTGAGAGTGTTGAATCTGCAACGGTGACAATTGCTTTCGGTTCCCACGATAAAACGGCTTCATTGATCGTCAATCCCTGCGATTCCAAACTTTTTTTAATTCTTTCAAGTTCGGCCGGCAGCGTATAAACCGCCAAAACATCATCTTGTTCTTCAAAATCTTCGGCCCCAGAGTCAATAATGGCTAATTCGATCTTTTCTTTATCGCTACCTTCTAGATCGATGAGCAATTTTCCCATCCGAGTAAATTGATAAGTGGCTGCTCCGGAACCAGTTAGTTTTCCAGCAAATTTTTGCAAAACATTTTTTACTGAAGCCGCCGTTCGGTTTCTGTTGTCAGTGGCGGTCTCAATAATAATAGCGATTCCGCCCGGACCGATCGCCTCGTAAAGAACTTCTTCAATTTGAGCGCCGCCGGCTTTGCCAGATCCGCGCAAAATGGCCCGGTCGATATTTTCTTTAGGCATGTTGGCGGCACGGGCTTTCTCGATTGCCATTTTGAGTTGAAAATTGGCCTCGGGGTCACCGCCATTTTTGGCCGCCAAAATAATCGGCACTGTTAACTTACTAAAAAGCTGGCCGCGTTTTACATCAGCCGCTCCCTTTTGTCTTTTAATCTGACTCCATTTCGAATGTCCTGACATTTCTTAATTATTATACTCTATTTAGAAGTTTTTACCCAATAATCTTCGCCGTCTGAATCAACCTCGATTCTCCCGTTTTGGTCGGTCCTATAAACTCTAACGGCGAAATCTTTTAATAAATTCAAAGTTGACTGATTAGGATGACCAAATTTATTATTCTGACTGACGGAAATAATAGCAATTGCCGGCCGGACGACTTTTAGAAAATCTTCCATCAAGCCATTTTCGCTCCCGTGATGCGGCACTTTCAACACCGTCGCGTAAAGATTTCCGCCAGCTGGCGGATTCAAAACTTTTTGTTCGGTATCTTTTTCCGCGTCTCCGGTGTACAAAACGGAAAAATTTTTATAATCCAGCCGATTAATAATTGAGGCGTTGTTGAGATTGTCGAAGGTTTTTCCTTCGATTGACGATAGGGGATAGAGAATAGTCAGTTTGACATCACCAAAATCTTTTTCATCACCGGCGACAACAATTTTCCGAGGGATTTTTTTATCAGCAATTTCTTTTTCCCAAGTATCATAGCCGCCGGAAGGGTACGCTACCCCGGTTTCCCAGACTTCATCAACTTTGTATCGTTTTAAAACTTCGATTAACCCATCTAGGTGATCGGAATGTGGGTGAGACAAAATCACTAAATTTATTTCATGATCGCTAAAATCCATCACCTTACCCAATTCATTTAGAACCGTGTTGTCATCCCCACCATCAATTAAAACATCTTGACCGATTGGCGTTTTAATATAACTTGAATCTCCTTGGCCAACATCAAAAAAATAGACCTTTAAATCTGCGGCAGCTTGAGGCCGGCCGAAAAAAATTAGACCGATTGCCGCGGCGATAACCGCAAGGCTGCTCAAAATTAATTGTAGTCTAAACTTCTTTTTCTTCATTAATTTTTTGTCCTACTCTACTATAATATATAAACAACCCAATTAGAAAATAAAAGATTGGCATCCACCACCAAGAGGTAGTTTTGATTGTGTAGGAAGCCCAAGGAATTTTGGAAAAGTTCTCGACTATTACGATTATATATTTTAAAAATAACCAGCCGATATAGCCAACCATTTGCCCTACACCCGTTATAATTAGACCAGCGATTCCCGTGGCAAAAACCAAGCCCATACTTGCGGGAATAAGCCACAAAATTAAAATGTTGGCTAAAGGCGAGATGAAACTGACACGACCAAAAGCATAGATTAAAATAGGTAGGACCATGATTTGCGCCCCCAAGGTTTCGGAAAAAGTATTTTTAATAGCCCCCGGTAACCATCTAATAATTTTTAGCTTGGATATGATCGGCCCAACATACACAAGTCCCGCAAAAGCCAAATATGATAGTTGGAAGGATAAATCATATTTAAGGGCGTAAGGGCTAGCCAGTAACATCAGCGAAGCTGTCAATAACAATATGATTAACATATTAATCCTTCTTCCCTCAAAATGACCCAAAGCAACCAAACCAGCCAATATTCCGGCTCTAATTACTGAGGCTGGCGCGCCGGTCATAATCACAAAGCCTAAAATTATCGTAATCGTGCCCCAAAATTTCAGCTTGCGCGAAAAAATACCCAAAAATAGCCCGATCCAGACGACAATGATTGTCACATTGTAGCCCGAGACCGCGATGATATGAGTCGTGCCGGTACGGTTAAAGTCAGACATTAAAGAATCTGGGATATTTCGCTTTGAGCCTAAAACCAAACCAGCAGCAAAAGAGGCGTAGGGCTCGGACAAAGACCTATTTAGTGATTTTTCAAATCTATCGCGAATAAGATAGATATATTTGATTATTATATTGCCGCGATGACCAGTTTTTTCGATTGTCTCCTCGCTATAAACTTGGCCTAAAATGCCTTGATGAAAAAAATATGGATACGACTCTTTAATTGCGCCTTTGAATCTCAAAACGTCGCCGTAATGATATTCTGGGTACCGGCCGGCTGTCAGCCGAATTTTTGTCTTTTCTTTCGCATTATATTTTAAAACATAATTTGCTTGACTACCGGAAAAATCGGGATGACCGACAATTTGACCTTCGATTGTGAGCTCTTTTCCAAAAGGTAATTCGATTAATCTTTGGCGGTTATCCCAGAAATTGAAATATCCCAGCCCCACGATGATGCTGAGTAATATCAATAATCCCAATCGCCAATAATATTCGCGCCACTGTAATATGAGCGCCAGCAATATCCCCGCGCCGATACCAACCAGCCACCATAAATCCAAATGAATTAAATCGCCGAAAAAGATACCGACCACTAAACTAGCCAAAGTCGCGATGAAGAATCTCGATTTACCAATCGACACTGAGTTGCGTCGAAGTGTTGATTTTCCCATAATATAATTGTATAATGGATAGGATGAAAAAGCCTCAAAAACATAATTTAGAAAAAATCAAAGAGCTTGAAGAAGGTTGGAAAAGAACTCAAGCGGATTTTGAAAACTACAAGAAACGATCCGAAGAGCAACGCGGAGAGGTTTTGAATTTAATGAAAGCTGATTTTCTCGCCAAAATCACGCCCGTTTTGGACAATTTCCGCCGGGCTTTTGAACATGCCCCAGACGATGATTTTGCTCGCGGTATAAAACATATTGAAAAACAACTTGAAGATATTTTGCTCTCCGAGGGACTCAAAAAGATACCGGCTGATACTAGAACTGCCTTCAATCCAGAATTACATGAAGCTATTACTCATGAACCAAACAAAAAAATCCCCGCAGACCACATCATTGCCTGTCTCGAATCCGGCTGGATGTTTGAAGACAAAGTGATTAAACCAGCAAAAGTAAGGGTCTCTAAGGGAAAATAGATTTAAAAAATTTTCAAGATCTCAACTATCTTTTCGCCAAAGGGCGAGAGGGTGTGTTTGACAAATAAACCTTGATATTTTTTTCTGATTAGTCCGGCACTGGTTAGCTTCCGGGTATGTTCAGAAATTGTCCGTAAATTGCCTTTTAATTTTTCAGCGATCTCCTCTAAAGTAATCCCCGGATTCTTCTTTATTAAAAAGATGATTTCCACCCGCCAATGATTAGCCACACCCTTAAAAATTCTTTCCAAATGTCTGCTCTTTTTCTTATCCATACTCCAACTCCATATTTCAACAATACATCTTTATACGAACTATTCCAATATTCTGCAGAATATGTAAATAGTTCGTAAGGAGGATATGATATTCTCTTTTTATGGCTTGACAGTCAAATTATTTTATGTGATAATCGGGGCACTTGTGCTGGAGGAGAAGAGATGATTTCGGTGAAAGAGGAAATGTCAGCAGAGGCGAAATGGCAAATGTTTGTCCGGATATTGCAAGAGGAGATAGATAAAAGGATCAAGCAGCCGTCTCAAGACCCAGCAATGATTATGGAAATACGAAATCCTTTGATCGGATTGACTCTTTCTCCTGAAATTCGTGCTGGCGGAACGGAGAACCAACAGAAGCTGGCAACGATAGTCCTAGAAGTACTTCGTGCTACCGGCATTAGGCATCAATTTTCAAAAGAACAACTCATTGCCTTGAGGATTTGTGCTGACTTTATGATTAGAGACCTATCACCCGACATCATTATGGCGCTCATAAATCTACTGATTACTGTTGGTTTATCCCTGCCTCTGCCTGATACACCGATATAAACAAACCCGTCTTTTTCTATGTCATCATCGCCCGTCAGCAGAGCTGATGGGCTTTTGCAACCACTTGACAAGAAACTATATCAGTCATCAAACCGGCGAAAGTGAGGGTTTCTAAGGGAAAATAAAACAGCTTTGGTCTAGCTCATTGAGTAATAATTATTTGGCTGGTATAAACTAATTCATTATTGAAATAAATATTTAAGTCATACTCACCCGGAGCAACATTGTCCAGAGAGGTGCCAGTGCCTCTATCTTGACCAGAAAATGTTAATTGTTGCTCATTTTTTGACGATCGTAAAACTTCGCCGGTGGTTGAATTAACAATTTCGTAATAAAAATCACCAACAGTGGTTTCCTTAACGCCAACAAAATCCATTTCAATTGCATCGGCCCTGGTGAAAGTATTGGTCACCGTTTCAGGATTATCTGGCCCTGGACCCGTGCCCGGTTTTATCTTAGAGATAATGACATTACTAAAATATTTAGAGTAATCCGGTGGCGTGGCGCAAAGGCTTTTTTGACACATCAGCCCTTTTTCACAGTCATTGTAGGTTTTGCAACTATTGCCTGCTTTACCTTCGGTACATAAATTATTAACGCAATAACCAGTTTGGCAATCGCTTTTTTGAGTACAGGAAGATCCTTTTTGACCAGAAGAACATTTTTGATTTAAACATTTTAATCCCGTTTCACATCTTGAGTCATTCGTGCAATGGCCGCCCTCGGCGGATTTTTTAATTAGGAAAAACCAACCGGCGGCGGTGGCAACAGCTAAAATAACGACAACAACGATAGCAATTAGAGCATTTTTCATTTTCCCTCCTTATTTTAATTACTCAAACACCTTCTCTCAATCTCAATTTTACTAAAAATTCTTAATAAATTCAACCAATTCCAATATTCTGCACCTGCCTGCCGGCAGGCAGGGAATATGTAAATAGTTCGTAAGGAGGAGATACCATTAAAGAGATGAGTAAAGAGAATTTTCAATGGCTCAGGGGTCTGAGCCATTGAAAATCAAGATACAATTCAGGCGCCACCGTTAGGTGGCGCCTGGTAGCGTACCAAGTCGGGCACGTTTGGCAAAACTATCAATACTACATAGTATTGATAAATTTGACGAAAAATAAAAGCCCGCGCAGATTGCGGGCTCCAGTCAGGATGGCTGCCCGGCTGGATTGCAAGAAGTTTCGTCTTTACAGACTACTTTTGACCTATGCGGCTGGTTTCCCATCGATGGCTCCGTTATGGTCATGATTACCATAACATCGCCGCCTCCCAGCTTTCTCCCATCGTACATCGTGTCTACTTCTGGCAACCGGTATCCGGGCTATCAAAATTATATCAGATTTACTCTTCCAACCAACCACTTGACCCCAGCACAACAGCTTCCTGTAAAACGGACTGCGTCCTGTACTTACAGGAGCGCTGCATGTGGGGTCTGCGTCCCATTAGATACGGTGTTATCTAACGGGGCTTGACAACCAAATTTATGTAAAGTATACTTGACATTGAGGATAAAAAATTAAGTTAACTTCTCGACTAAACTCGAGGTAAAGGAGATACATGTCGAAAATTATTGGCATTGATTTAGGAACAACTAATAGCGTGGTTGCCGTCATTGAAGGCGGGAAACCGAAAGTTATCCCCACGGCTGAAGGCGGCAATCTTTGTCCATCTATTGTGGCCCAATCTAAAAACGGGGAACGATTGGTGGGGCAGCTTGCCAAGAGGCAAGCGATCACTAACCCGGAAAATACGATTTTTTCGGTTAAAAGATTAATTGGACGTCGTTGGGAAGAAGAAGAAATTCAAAAAGATCTCAAGTTGCTCCCATACAAAATGGTTAAATCGGGCGACGGCGTTAAAGTCAAAATGGGTGACAAAGAATGGACGCCGCAAGAGATTTCCGCTTTTATTCTGCAAAAATTAAAAGCGGACGCCGAAGCTTATCTTGGAGAAAAGGTAACTGACGCGGTTATTACGGTGCCAGCTTATTTCAACGACTCGCAGCGCCAGGCGACTAAAGATGCTGGTGAAATTGCCGGCTTAACCGTTGAAAGAATAATCAACGAACCAACCGCCTCTTCTTTGGCCTATGGTTTAGATAAAAAGAAGGAAGGCCACGTCGCTGTTTATGACTTTGGCGGCGGAACGTTTGATATTACGGTTTTAGATATTGGCGAAGGTGTCTTTGAAGTTAAAGCCACCGGCGGCGATACTCATCTTGGCGGCGATGACTTGGACCAAAAAGTTATGGACTGGATTGCCGATGAATTTAAAAAGCAAGAAGGAATTGATGTCAAAAATGATCCAATGGCTTTACAACGCGTCAAGGAAGCAGCTGAAAAAGCCAAAGTTGAACTTTCAACGCAAACGGAAAGCGAAATTAATTTGCCTTTCATTACCGCCGATTCTTCCGGACCAAAACATTTAGTAATGAAATTAACCCGCGCCAAGCTTGAGCAGTTAACTGGCGATTTAATTGAAAAAACCATTGGTATTTCTGAGAAAGTGATCAAAGATTCCGGGGTGGATGTTAAAGATATTTCCGAAGTAATATTGGTCGGTGGCCAAACCAGAATGCCGCTCATCCAAGAGACGGTGAAGAAAATTTTCAGCCGCGATCCTCACAAAGGGGTTAACCCCGATGAAGTCGTGGCCTTAGGCGCCGCCATTCAGGCCGGCGTTTTGGGCGGCGAAGTCAAAGACCTTCTGCTTTTGGATGTGACGCCTTTAACTTTAGGCATCGAAACACTGGGAAGCGTGATGACATCTTTAATCGAGAAAAATACGACTATTCCAACTTCAAAAACCCAAACTTTCTCAACTGCAGCTGATAATCAAACTTCAGTTGAAATTCATATTCTCCAGGGTGAAAGAACCATGGCGCAAGATAACCGCACTTTAGGCCGATTTATGCTCGACGGGATTGCCCCTGCGCCGCGAGGGTTACCGCAAATTGATGTCACCTACGATATTGATGCCAACGGCATTTTAAATGTGACTGCTAAAGATAAAGCCACCGGCAAAGAACAGAAAATCACCATTACTTCGTCTTCAGGACTTTCAAAAGAGGAAATTGAAAAGGCAAAACATGATGCTACTTCTCATGGAGAAGAAGATAAAAAGAAAAAAGAATTAATTGACACTAAAAATTTAGCCGAAAATCTGATTTATACATCCGAGAAGGCATTAAAGGATGCCGGCGATAAAGTGCCGGAAAATGATAAGAAAGAAATCGAAGCAAAAATCTCTGAATTAAAAGAGACTTCCAAAAGCGATGATCTTGAAAAGATAAAAACTGCCACCGAAACCTTGAGCCAAGCAATCCAGAAAATCGGTCAGGCGATGTATCAAAAACCAGCTGACAGCCAATCGACCACCGAGGGCAGCAAACCGCAAGAAGAAAAAGAAAAACCAGAAGAAAAAGCGGAAGAAGATAAAAAAGAGTAATTTTTTATGGCCAAAGACTATTACAGGGTCCTCGGTGTCTCTAAAAACGCCTCGGCGGATGAAATTAAGCGCGCCTATAGAAAACTGGCCCACCAATACCATCCTGATAAAAATCAAAACGACGGCGAGCGTTTCAAGGAGATAAACGAAGCCTACCAGGTGCTTTCCGATCCTCAAAAACGGACTCAGTATAATCAATTTGGCACGGTTGGCGGCCAAGATTTCGGTGGGTTTGGCGGATTCGATTGGAGCGGTGGCTTTTCCGCCCAAGGCGGACCAGCCTCGGGCTGGGACTTCGGTGGGGGGTTTGGGGATATTTTTGAAGATCTCTTCTCCGGCATGTTTTCTCAGGTACAAACCGAGGTTGAAGTTGGTTTAACCTCGGCCTTACTCGGAGAAGAACTTCATCTTAAAACATCTCAAGGCGAAGAGCTAACTCTCAAAATCCCTTCCGGCACCCAAGACGGCACGACTTTTCGTTTTCGAGGTAAAGGAATGGCCACGAGGAACGGTCGCCGCGGTGATTTACTCGTTACAATTAGAATCAAAATGCCTCGACATTTAACCGCAGAACAGAGAAGACTCCTGGAAGAGCTCAAAAGCAAAGGCCTCTAATTAGTTGACAGAGGAATTTTCCTATTAGATAATAGATGTAGAAATATCATTCTAAAGGAGGGTCATCCTATGCCAGCGCCATCCTGGGATCTGGCAATTACAGTTTTTTTCCTTATTGGTATAGTTTTTGGCTATATTCTGCAACGGGAAAGGATTATTGCCACTCTTCTGTCAACTTATGTTGCTCTGGTTGTTACCCAGATCTTTGCTGGCAATGTTTTCGAGTTTTTCCAAGGCAACCGCACCCTTTTTAATCAGATTTGGGTCAAAGCTAATTCTTCGCCTTTTACCATTCGCGTCGTCCTCTTTCTGGCAATTATTGCCCTACTTTCAGCCAAAGGCGGGATTCAGGGGACAAAATCGAAAGGGATTCTCTCGCCAATTGAGATTTTTGGAATTTCTTTTTTAACCACTGGCCTGATTTTATCGACCATTTTCTATTTCATGCCGATTGAAACGCGCGAAGCCTTTATGGCCTCCTCAAAAATGGCCACTTTAGTTATTAAATACTATCCGGCTTGGATAATCGCGCCGGTCATCGCTTTAGTGGCCTTAGGATTTTTTAGAAAGTCCGACTAACTAGTCACTAGTCTCTAACTACTAGTCACTAGTTTTCAGGGCTTTTTTTAGTACTTCAATGCTAAAATTTGAACAGATATTTTTTTGAGGCGGCAGACCGCCTAAATATTTAGAAATATCCTTTCTTGATATCTTTAATGCAGAATTGATCGATTTCCCCTTTACCATTTCGGTCATTGCCGAAGATGAAGCAATGCAGGCGCCGCAACCAAAGGCCTTAAATTTAATATCTGAGATTTTTCTGTCTTCCGTCTTCCGACCTCCGTCATCCGATAATTTTATCCACAATCTCACCACATCCCCGCAAGCCGAATTACCCCCCTCGGCTTTCGCATCAAAATCTTCTAATTCGCCCATATTGCGGGGATTGGAAAAATGATCAATCGTTTTTTGGTTATACATAATTTTAATCTTATCAGAGACGAGTCTAAATAAAAAGAATTTAATGTAATATTTGCAAAATAAAATTAAATAAATATCCAGTCAAAATTATCCCCAGTCCCACGACGGCGACAAAGATGATAATTAGCTTGGTTTTCATCACTCTTTTTAGGATCATAAATTCCGGCAAAGAAAGGGCGGTCACCGCCATCATAAAAGCTAAAACCGTACCCAAGGCAACTCCTTTTTCAAAAAGAGCGTTGACGATCGGGATAACCCCGGCGGCATTAGAATAAAGGGGAATGCCAATTAATGCTGCCAGCGGGACAGCATACCATTTGTCAGCGCCGGCATACCGGGCCAAAAAATCCGTTGGCACATAGCCATGGATAAAAGCGCCGATACCAATGCCGATTAGAACATAAAGCCAAACTTTCTTTAAGATATCGAGGGTATAAGTTTTAGCATAAGCAAATCTTTCGCGCCAAGAAATTGTTGCAATAATACCTTTTGCATCAATTCTGCGTTGCCAGATAAAATCTTCAACCAAATTTTCAACCTTTAATTTGCCGATTACAATACCCGATAAAATTGCGATTATCAAACCGCTAATAATATAAATTAGAGCAATCTTCCAGCCGAACATCCCCAAAAGCAAGATCAAGGCGACTTCATTGATCATTGGCGAGGCCACTAAAAATGAAAAAGTCACCCCCAAAGGAATACCGGCTTCGACAAAACCCAAAAAGAGCGGCACAGCCGAGCAAGAACAAAAGGGGGTGATAATTCCGAAAAGAGCGGCCAGGATATTGCCGGTAAATTGATATTTATGCGATAAGATGTTCCTTATTTTTTCCGCTGGAAGATACGAACGAATCAAAGAAACAACAAAAATAATCACGCTCAAAAGAATAAAAATTTTAAGCGTATCAAAAATAAAAAAGTTGACCGCTTCGGCAAGTAAAGTGCTGCGGGTAATCGCAAAAACGCTATAAGTCAGCCAGTCGGCCAAAAGTTTTATTGGAAACCAAATACTCACTTACCCTCCTATTCGCTATTTTCTTTAATAATTTCTTTGATTTTTCCAACGCCCGGCACCATGCCGGTCATCACCGGTTTGCCGTTAATGGCTAAAACCGGACTTTGCATCACGCCCATTTCAACAATTTTTTGGATATCGGTGATATATTCCACTTTTGTCTTTAAGCCCAATTCTTCAACCGCTTGCTTTGTCAGTTCAAATAAATTTTTACAGGTCGGGCAACCCGACCCTAAAACTTGAATTTGCATTTTGCTCCTATTCTATACAGCAATCGATGGCCTTTTTAACAAGCCCACCAAGTTTGCTCATTAAGCCATTTTTTTCTTTATCATGGACATTAAGTTTATCACTCTCGATTTTTTTAACTTCTTCAATTTTTATCAAATTTAGATTAAGACCCCAGAACATTGAATAAAGATTGTAGGCTTTTTGGAAAAAATCTTTGGCTTTTTCTTTATCGCCTTTTCCTAAGTATTTTGTGCCAACCTCCATCAATCTCATTGAGGCGGCAAGCAGATGTTTGGCAATGCACCAAACTTCACCTTCGTAGTCCTTGATGATTTTGCCCAGAAGTTCTTTTCGCATCTCCCGCACTTCTTTTAACAAGTCAAAGTACTCGTCTTTTTCGGTTTTGACACCAGTGAAGAAAAAATGTTCCTCGATACTAACTAAATTCATAATTGCTAACGACAAATCTTCGTCAGTGGATAGATCAAACTTTCCGTCTTTTTTCTCGTTGACTTTTTTAATAAATTCATCGACATTTTCAATTGACATTTTACCTCCTTTTATTTGGTTAGAAAATAAAAAATGATGCTTAATATAATCAGTGGCGATATCGGCATAATCACTTTTTGGAAAGGAAAGTAGGCATGACCGTTATTCTTTGCTTTAAGAAAATAATAAACCCAAGCCCCAAACGAAAAGCCGATTGATCCTATGATCATTCCCAAAAGCAATTTATCGATTCCCCAAAATTTATTAAGTTCATGCCCCATAATTCCACCCCAATATAAAGGGAAAATTACTAATGCATAGTAACCAATAATTACGATAATTTTACTACCCATAAAATGGATATTTTTCTTGTTTAACCAATTTATCGTCCAAATTATCAAAGAAACAATCAGCCCGCCGATCCAAAGGCCAGAGATGGTGTCATCAATCCCAAGATAACGGGAAAGTCCTACTCCTGCCGCAACCGCTACTGTGCAAACAGGGCAGACCGCTTTGGCAGAAAACGGGATTAGAACTGCCAAAATACCCAAAACTGGTAGAAGTTTTTTAAACATTATCCTCCTTAATTTTTGTTTTGAAAAAATCAACAATATCTTGATCGCCAATTAAGCACTTGGAACCGTCCCAAAGAAACGGCACACCTATCTCGTTTGTATTAATGCCGCAAGCTTCAGCTTTCTTTCCTAATTCTTCGGCATTAGCCTTGTTGTAATAAACTTCTTTGGTTTGGAAATCAATTTTTTGATCAACGCCGTTATCCTTAATGTATTTTTCTACCACAGCGCAATGAGGACAACCGTCACCGTAAAAGAAAATAATCTCGGCAGATGGATTTGTTCTTAAACCGTCTTTGGTATTTTTGTCACTTTTACTATCCTTCGATAATAATAAAAATATCAGAATAATTATTAATACTGATAAACCTATATAAATAAAAACTTTTTTCATTTAATTTACCTTTTTTAAAATTATTTTATTCAAAATATAATTAGCGACAAGGCGATTGTGCCTAAAATCGCCCAGACAGAATTTTTCTTCAAAACCATAATCCAGATAATTGCCAAAGCGAAAATCAACCATGCTTGCCAACTGATCAGCGATTTAAAGGCAAATTGCAGCATCACGGAAAAGATTAAGCCGATAAAACCGGTTAAAAAAACCTTTAATCACAACTTGGACAATTTTGTTTTTTTGCACGCGGCTATGCAAATCAGCCAGGACAATCATTGCCGTGAGCGATGGCGTAAAAATTGCCAGAGTAGCAAAAAGTGCCCCCAAAATTGCCGCCACACGATAGCCGATGAAAGTAGCGGTGATAAAGACCGGTCCGGGCGTAATCTGTCCCAAGGCGATGCCATCCATAAATTGCTTGACAGAAAGCCAGCCATGCGTATCAACGACTTGATGCTGAATAAGCGGAATAGTGGTAAAGCCGCCGCCAAAAGCGAAGGCGCCAATGCCTAAGAAAGTGGTGATAAGGCTGCGGGTATAAGGAATTAAAAGTCCAACGGCAAAAACTACCGCTGCCAAAACCACCGGCAGAAAATCCTTTGCTGAAAGCGGATCACGTTTAATAATTGCCGCTTCTTCCAGTAAAACCTCGCCTTTTTTGGCTTTTTCGTCTTCAAATTCGCGGGTGAAGTAAAAAAACAGAAAACCCAAAGTGCCGGCGGCAAGAATTATCCAAATAATATTAAAATGAAAAAAATAAATTCCAATAAAAGCCGCTATACTGATAACAAAACCTTTCCAGTCTTTGAGACTGATTTTTTTAAAGACCGATTTTCCTAAAACTAAGATAGCGTTGATAAGAAGCGCCACTACCAAAGCGCCCAGTCCGGCAAACAGCGCTTTAACAAAAGAAAGATTGCCGAAAGTAAAATACGCCCACGCCAGTAAGATCATAGCAATGGTTGCTGGCAAAATATACAAGAGCGGTGCCAAAATTGCACCCCAAAGCTTGTGAAGTTTAAATCCGATATAGCCCATTACGGAAACCCCGGTTGCACCCGGCAAAATCTGCGCCAAACTTAAAGCATTCATAAATTCTTTTTCCGAAATCCATTCTTTTTGGTGGACAAAAGTTTTTTTCATGAGCGCCAAAATCGCCGGCCCGCCATAGCCGATAGCACCGATATAAAATGTGGTTTTTAATAATTTAGAAAGAGTCGGTTTTTTCATATTTATATCGAAAGCTCTTCTTTTCTTTTTCCCAAATCCTCTTTCGCTTTCGGAAGTAATTGGAAATCTTTAACAATCTTCTGGGCTTTATCCCGTGGAGTTTCGTTTTCGGCAAAACTGATTGCTCCGGCCGGGCACAAATTGGCGCAGGTTTGGCAAGCCACCATACAATTTAAAGGATTGACAACCTTTGATTTTTTATTTTCGTAGTCAAATTTATACACGCCACGGGTGCAGGAAGTCGCGCACATACCGCAGCCAAGACATTTGGATTCATCGATATTCGGATTCCACTGGATTTGTTCCCGATCCACTCCGTGGAACTTAGTGAATTTTGGGTCATTGTTTTGTTGTTCGTTCACAGCTCCTCCTTTTTAAATGTGGATGCCGAAGTAAATCAAAATATATTTCAGTGAAACGTATAAGAACAGCAATCCAAACAAGGCCTTCAAAGCATTTGGTTTGAATTTGGCGACTAATTTGGCGCCGTAAATTGCGCCGACTAAAGCGCCGATGCCCAAGGTAACTGCCACCGGAATGTTGACCACGCCCTGAAAATATTTAAAAATCGCTCCGACTAAAGCCATCCAAACAAAAGCCGCCATTGAAGTGCCAATCGCCAATTTTACCGGCGCTTTTAAAAAATAAATGTAAGAAGGAACCAAAGCGTAGCCGCCACCCAAGCCAATGATGCCAGTTAAGGTGCCAATTGCTGAACCCAAAACTGTTTTTGCCAAAGGATTAGCTGGCATTTCGGTGTTTTGCCCTGCCTGGCCTTTAAGCAACAATCCTTCATAGAGCATGCGCAAAGAAACAATAATGAAGGCGATGCCAATAATAAGATCAATCAAATCGCCGTAATGCTTAATGTAGCCAAAAACAATCGAACCAATAATCACTCCCAGAATTCCGGAATAACCGGTTAAAAGAGCCGTCTCTTTATCGACATTTTTCATTTTGATGTGCTGATAAGCGCCGGAACCGGCCGTGAAAACAACTGCGGTTAAAGTAGTGCCCACGGCAATGGCCGGGTCAAAATGAAAACCAAAACGAATCACCGGCATCATCAAAGCGCAACCGCCGGTGCCCAAAAGCCCGCCGACAACGCCAGCCGCAAGACCAGTGATAAGATAAATAAGATAGATCATCTTTTCTCCTTTCTTAATTTAGAAATTTATTTAATATTTTAAGGTGCTTTTCTGCAACCTTTTTGTTTAATTTATAAAAAACTTTTAAGCCCTCTTGCCTTGATGAGACCAAGCCAAAATCCTTTAGAACTTTAAGATGGTGCGAGGTGAGATTTTGCGGCAATTTCAAATATTGCCATATCTCGCAAACACATTTCTCACCGTTTTTTAAAAGACACAGAATCTTTAAGCGGTTATCTTCGGCGATAACTCTTAGAAAATCGGCCGTAATGGTAATTTCCTCAATAGATTTTTTATCTTTACAACACTTCATAGTATCCTTATTATATCAACCTACATTGATATAGTATCGCTTAATAATTATTTTGTCAAATATCTAACGGGGCTTGACCCCATTCTCAGACTAATTATTAGAATTGAACGCCCTAAGGCGGGTGCCTGGGTCAAGTGCGAGTGTTTCGGATGCACTCATTGACAAACATAGGGCACTTGACAATTATGAACATATGTTCTAAAATATATTTGAAAGGAAATAAATGCGCGGAAGACCAAAAATTAAACGAACAATTAGGTTTTTCCCGGAAATTACCTACTTTAAACCCGCCGGCATTCCTTTAAGAAATCTGCCGGAGGTTACATTGTTAATGGATGAATTGGAAGCGATGAGACTGGCCGAATTAGAAGATTTAGATCAAGAAAAAGCCGCCAAAAAAATGAAAATTTCGCGGATTACTTTTATGCGAATATTGCACTCAGCTCACAAAAAAATCGCCGAAAGTTTAATATATGGAAAAGCTTTAAAAATCCAGGGAGGTGCAATTATGGCTTATCAAAGCCGACTGGGGAAAGCGTTACAAAAAAATCAATCCTTTAAACGAGGCCAGGGATTAGGAGGCTCTGAAGTTTGTATTTGCCCTGTTTGTAAAAAAGAATTTCCTCATGAGCGCAGCGTTCCTTGCATGCAAATGGAGTGTCCGAAATGCAAAGTGCCGCTCCGAGGTCAATTTTGTCAATAAAAAAATATATAGAAGGGAGGTGATTAAAATGCCAAGAATGAATGGAACCGGCCCGGTGGGAATGGGACCAATGACTGGACGCGGTTTGGGCCCTTGTGGTTATGGATATGGCCGAGGATATGGTCGCGGTCGCGGAATGGGCTATGGAATGATGATGGGAGTTTGCCCCTGGTATGGTCCGATGGCTAAGCCAACGGCAGCCGAAGAAAAACAAATATTAACCGACCAGATTGCGATGCTCAAAGAAAATCTGGAAAACGCTGAAAAAAGACTTTCAGAAATCGGAGGCCAAAAGTAACAAAATAGAGGGAAGAAAACCATCCGGCTCTTCCCTCTATTTAGATTTTAGCAGATAATTAAAGTAATATGAATCAACAATCGGTTTCTTTGTTGGCGATTTTGGTTAATTTGATTCTTACCGCCGGAAAAATAATTTTGGGTTTAGCTTTTAATTTAACCGCTTTGCTTGCCGAGGGAATCCATTCTGGTCTTGATATTATTTCATCTATAATTGCTTTCTTAGGCATCAAATCGGCTCAAAAACCGGTTGACAAAGAACATCCCTATGGCCACTACCGAGCGGAAAGTTTAGCCGGGTTTGTTGTGATAATAATACTCGCCGGCTCGGCGGTTTGGATTTTATACGAGGGAATAATTCGACTTGTACGTCCAGAGCAAGCGACATTATCAATCTGGGCAATTATTTTGATGGGGGCTTCGGCAATAATTAATGAAGCGATGGCCCGGCTGAAATTTGCTATTGGGGCAAAATTTTCGTCGCCTGCCTTAATTGCCGATGGCGAGCATTCTCGAGCAGACGTTATTTCTTCTCTAGGAGTTTTAATTGGCATTATCTTAATTAAACTCTGGACCGGTGCCGACGCTTTGGTCGCCATTTTAGTCGGCTTATATATACTTTGGGAAGCTTGGCAATTAGGACGGCAAATTACTGATTCTTTATTGGATGTGGCTGACGAACGTGTCGAAGATCAAATTAGAAAATTATCAAAAGATCAAAATATCGAAATATCAGAACTCAAAAGCCGAAAAATGGGACCAGCAACTTTGGCTGATTTAAAAATCAAATTGGATCCGCGTTTAAAAATAGAAGAAGCGACTCGTCTGACTGATAATTTACAAAATAATCTGCTCGGAAAAATTGATAAATTAAAATCCATTAATATTACGGTCCAATCGCATGAATTTCAAAGGGGTGCGTTGAGAACTCTGGGCGGAGGACAGTTAAAATACAAAAGAGGTTTTGAGCCAATTGAGCTGGAAAAACTTGGGTTTAGGATCATTATTCCTTTAGCAGATGGTGTTAGCACTGAATTTGGGGCGCCCAACTTTTTGGTTATTGATCAAGACAAAACGGGCAAAACTTTGAGAAAAACAAAAATTAAAAATAAATTTTATGAAAGTACCGCCGGCCATGGCGTCAAGTTTGCCAAAGCGATTTCCGCTGATGAAGTTTTAGCCGCTCATATCGGCGAAAGCGCCCAAAATAATCTCAAAGCCGCCGGGATTAAATTTCAAATTTTCAGTCAGGAAGAAATCAATAAAGTACTAAAGTGATTAGGCTTGCGAATTAAGTTTTTTAATAAATTCAAGGATTTTTTCGCCGTACGGTGTTAGTTCGTGGTAAACCGTTTGACCAATATGTCTTTTCTCAATTAAACCCGCGCGCTTAAGGCGCTCGGTATGGCCAGAAATAGTTCTAAAATCGGCATTAAGTTTCTGGCTAATCGCCCAAAGCGAATAATTAGTGTTTTCGCTTAAAAGCATTAAGATTCTAATACGATAATGGTTACCAGCGCCCTTGAAAATCCTCTCCATTCTTCTGACAATTTTCTCATTCATAATAATCCCATCCTACCTATTAATATTCCCTTGATGATGTTCTTGTATTCTCGAGAATAAGAGAATATCGTCTAGATATAATATATCATAATTTTTATATCATAATACAGCTAATACAGCGGAAATCTAACGGCTCAAGGGGTGAGCCGTTAAAATAGTTAGGATTTTTGATAATAAGTGTATTTGCCGGTTTCGCCCTGTTGTTTGATTAGACCTTCATGTTCAAGTTCTTCCAAATAGCGGGTGGCGGTGGCGTCGGAGACGCCTAAGAGTTTTTTCCCAGTTGGATAGCCTAATGGCATCCAACGGGATTACCCCGTGAGATATGATTTTAACCTATTTTTAATATAGCGCTTACCCCATGATGTTTTAAGATAACGCTCGCGCTTTAGAGCATCTTTTCTATTGATACATCCTTCGAAATAAATTATTTTATAAGACCCTCTATTTTTTGTTGAGAAATTTTTATTGTGTTCATGTTCAAAAAATCGTTTCTTAAGATTTACTGTAAAACCGGTATATAAGGTTTTATCTCTTAGGTTTTGTAATATATAAACATAATACATTAAATCATTATCTCACTGGGGTCCAAATTCTCCGCCTTCTTTTCTAAATATTCCGGCAAATCAACCTCGTTTTCTTTACTTCGAGTTTCATTGAGAAGTTTAGCGCCTTGTTTGGCCGATTTTCTACAACCGCCGGATTTTAGCCAGACCAAACACGAAATTGTCGAAACAATAATGCCGGCAATGAGACCTAAAATAAAATTTGTCATTTATGCCCTCCTATTTTTTAAATCTTCAGGTCAGTCGAAAAAACCGACCCAATGTCATTAAAAACTAATTTAACTATGGCAAGGTTATTTCAAAAGTAATATCTTCCCATTTTTGAGACCAGTCTTCGCCAGTGGGTTTGCCTAAAAATACTTTTAGATTTTTGCTGTTTTTATCCACAGCATCGAACACTATGACTCCCTTGGCTTCTATACCAGGTAAAATTTCTGACGGCAGATCCTCGCTATTATTAAGCAATATTTTATGCTCGAATTGTTTGGAGCCTTGCGTTAGTTTGACGTCAAATGTATAGAAATTGATTTTTTGACTACTGTCGTTTTTCAATCTCACAAAAACTCTTGTTTCATCACTAGCAATTTCCACTTTTTCCAAAGTAACTGTAAAACCATTTTGAGAATTGTCTTTATTCACTTGGGCGATCATTTCCGCGGGCGAAGCAACGGCGCTACGCGTAGATTTCTCGATGTAGCCAGCTTCGATCAAAGTCCTTTTGAGTTTTGCTCCAAAGGCATTTTCGCCTTCAAAACTTCCCTTCACAACACCTAAAACTTTTAAGAAATCGTCGCTTTTTACCTGGAAATCTGGCTTTTTATAACCCACGACAAATGCTTTGTCCACACTATCACCATAGTACATTTGAAGATAAACACCCGAATCGTCCCTTTCTGGATCCGAAAAAACCATTCCGCCCCACTCTACAACTTCACCTTTGTATGCATCAGGGTTGGCATTCACCGCATCGAAACTTAAAGATTTATTAATTTTACTTTTAAGTAAGTTAATATCTGACTCAGAAGAAACGGGTAAATTCGGCAAAGTTTTACCCAAAGATGCGAGACCTCCTTCTTTAGAACTAAAAATAAAATAAGCGCCAATTGCGATGACAACGATAATCAGTGCTATAATCCATCTATTCTTTTTCAGATCAATTTTTCTTTTGTTAGCCATGTAACTTTCTCTCGTTTTGTTTGGATTTGACTAAATTATATAACTTGAATGGTTATTAATCAAGAAGTTTATTCTAATATTTTCCTAGCCCTGTTTAGCACGTGGTCGTAAGTCAAAACAGTTAAGTTGTGATAGCTACGGTTAAATATTCTATAAGCTTTTTTGTGCTCATCATTCCAATCGTTAGACCTACCATAAATTAGCACACATCTTGGCTTTATGGCGCGGGCTCCGACTCGTTGGATAAATTTATCAGAATTTGCCTCTAATTCCACTTCATGAATATAATTTGATGCCTGTGTAATCGCCTTAATCAATTCGGTCGATGGGTAATAATTGTTATGATCTTTTGCCTCAGCCCAAAATTTTAAATCGCTACTTGGTCTTTTTATTTCTACTATATCTAAAAACCCATCGTAGGCTTGCATTAAGTAATCTGTAATATTCTCCGTATCAATTTCTCTCTCGCCGAGTATTTTAACGAAATCACTACCCAAGACCCAATCATTTTTTTTGAACCACCCTTGCCAAACCGGCTCAACCGGGTTAGCACTTAACATGTTTTCAAACTCTCGGATTGCCCTTTTCTTATTAACGAAAGCTATCCCACTGATAAGATCTGCCGGGAGTAGATTGTTTTTCATAACAAGGGATAAAACCTTTGCCCTATCTTCATTCTGAAAAATTGCCCTAAGCGCTTCGACGCCTTCCTCGCTAAAACTCTCATTTAATGAAATATATTTTTTAAGCCCTAGCTTAAATGGCTCATACTTTTCTGATAGAAATCTTATCAGAGATAGAAACTCTTCATGGTCTAGTGTTAATTCACTTTTCGGATCTTCGATTTCTGGAATTTCTTTTTCTATTGCACCTTGTTTTATTTTTTTATAACGCCCAAGTTTCAAGTTTATATCTTCTTTTTTACTGTCATGATGAATCTTCCAAAAATGCGCCCTAGTAATGACGGTGCTTTTATCTTTCAATACTGCATGCTCATGGTCATCCACCTTTGATTTTAAAAAATCTTGCAAGCTCATGTATTTCCTGGCTCCTCGACGATTTTTATTTCTGATAACTTAGTATATAGCTCTTCTTTGGTTAAAATTGTTGTATCAATTTTTTTAAATCTGTTTGATATTGCTTTAAGTAGTGGGCGTGATTCGTCTCTGGTTCTAGGTTTTTTGGTTAATTCTTCCACTATCCACTCAATAATACGAGGATCACTATAAATTCTCTTATATGAAATAATTTCTCTCCAAAGACCCCATGAGCCAACTTTTTTTAACTCATTTAAATCAAATTTTGCAAGCTCTCTTGCAGTTTTAAAGTCATTTCTTGTTAGATCAACTTTAAATTTCGGTAAGCCACCATGTATCTTTGGCCATCTCCCATATAGAGTATCCCAAAATAATTTTTCCTCATCTTTATTCATTCTCTTTTTGTTCAAATATTCGTCAAGTTCTTCGCCTATAGTATGCCAGACAACTAAAGCGTCTTTCTTCTTTGCGTCTTTAGCTAGAAACCCTTGGCGGGAGAGAATTCTTTCAACCTTGTTTATAATTTTTTCTAGTTCAGAATATTCTTTGTCAGCTTTTAATTTGTCCTCTGCTGTTATTATTATTTTATTACTCTCATAAATAACTTTACCCCTACTTGTCTTTTTATTGGTTTTTATCGCCATTTTTGCCTCCTTTAAAATCCCACAAAAACTCACTCTGGTTTGCCATTAAATATTCGGGAAGGATTTTTGTTAGATCATTTGATTCTTCTATTTTCTCAATTTCCTTGTCTGCTTCGGCTTCTCCCGAAATAACTTCTTGGAGTTTTATTTGATAAGCTATCATAGCAGCATTTTCGGTCAAAAAAACTTCTAAATCAGATGAGTTTTTGTTTAGCTCATCTTTGTTTTTAACTTCAATTACTTTTGGGTGTAAGCCGTTGTAATAAATAATATAGTGTCCTAACTGTTGTTGCACCCAGTCAAATAAAAATCTATGGCTTTTTCTTGTAATATCTTCATCAAACGTAAAAGGCGAATTACTTGGTGGATCTGCTTCAACATAAAAAGCGATATTCACTCGGTCATATTCATATCCTTTTTCAAGCATCTTATTATCTGGCAATTTTATATTTGTGTCCTCAAGACATAACAATTTAGCTCGGAAAAAATATTTTCCCCTTTTGAGGTTGTTAGCAATTTTGAAAAAATCTAACCCTATCCTTGATCCAGAACCTGGTTCTAGTGTGAAGGTTTTTTCTTCCATAGTTCGATTAAAAGTTCCATCTTCGCTAACGATGTAAACCCTGATATTTACAACAATGCTCTGGTCAGTTTCGTTTATGGGTATAACATGAGCATTTCTAACCTCTTCACTATAATTGATCCTTTGGCTATCACTTCTAGGCAACGCGAAATTAATCGCTGATATCCTCAATGGCGAGTCTGATTCCCTTTTGTATGGTTTATGAGCATTTCCCGATTGTCCACCACCTCCTTGTATTTTCTTTCCCAGGTCCAATTTTTTAAATAGCGGAGCAAGATTTTTGATAGCTTTCTCTTCTGCGATTTTCTGAGCCTCGTTAGTCTTCTTGTGCTCATCTTCTATCAATTTATGATCTTGAGCAAATTCCCTTATTCTTCTCTTTAGATATTCTTTTAAAGACCTTGCGGAGCTAGATTGCCATGTGAATTTTGTATGTTCAACATTTTCAAGGTCATACATCTCTTTTTCTAAATCCTTATCCATCTCTACCCAGCCATAAATATTATCTGCTTTTTCAATGTTGAGTAAAGTTGCTGTAGGAATTCTCTCGATAGTCATACCACCTCTTTGAATTGCAATACCCCTAATATTCTCCGGTATATCACCAGAGAGTTCATATTTTAAAACAAATTTTTTCGTTCTTAACTCCGTATCTGATTTTATTAGCTCAGGTTCGTAGATTTTAAGATTAATTTTATCTAATTCTAATTTTTCATTATACCAAGATGGAATTTGAGCTCTCTGAGTATCATTTCCATTGAAGACAATAATTTGCGCATTAAATTTTTTAATAGTTTCCCATCGTGTATTGCTTATGTATTCTAACAACCTGTTGTCCGTAATCGCTTGCAGTAGATCTTTTCTAGGGGAAGGGATAATAATTCTTGTTCCGAAACTTTCTGGCTGGTTTATTTCGGGAAAAAGTCGAGTAAGTTCTCTTTTTGCTTCTTCACCCCAAGATAATGCATATTTGATAAGTTTTTCTTCTTGATCCAAATATACCTTCCCAAATACATAATTGTTATCGGAGGTACGATAAGAATCAAAATAAAATTCCCTATTTGCCGAAGAAATCAAAAAGATATTTTTTCCCCTACCCCATTTTCCTCCTGAGTCGCTGCCTTTTCCACTCCAATTTGAATTTAAAAATCTCGCCAAATTTTCAGGATTTTGGCTTTTTAATAAATAAATCATTTCCTTAGTATCGTCGAATTTATTACCGATAAGTCCCGTAGCGCCTTTGTCAGTTATTATAAGTATATTTTTATCTGATTTTATTAAAGAAAAGCGACAATTCCAATTTTCACCTTTTTTACTAATTCGCGCATCCCAAGAATTTTGTATAGCATCTTTTTGCAAAGCCTCGGCTAACCAAAAAATATGAGGAAAACTATTTTGATACCCTCTTTCTATTGCATTCAAATCATTCTCTTGATTAGTAACTTGGGTGAAAGTTTGCATAAAATCATTAAATTAAAGTTTAAATTTCTTCTCTTTGGGGAAATGAAATTTTGCTTTGACTTCTTTAGTTTTTTTATCAATTTCGGAAAAAATTCTGTTAATCTCCTCCGGCGAATAATCATAAACGCCCCGGTTGGAACAATTACCAAGAACTTTTAACCGTTTTAGAACTTCGTTTGTTCTGTATTCTGCCAATCTTTTAAATCTATCGCTTTTTGTCTCCATTTTATACCCTTTCTAAATAAACAACAAGTTTTACAATAAATATTACATTTATAACATATAACGAATAATTTTATTTTGTCAAGTGCCCTTGCCTGTGGATAACTCTAATCCACTTCCAGGATACTCCCAATAACAGGTTGGTCAAGAAGGGAGAAGTTAACGGCTCACCCCTTGAGCCGTTAAAAGAAAGAGTTATTTTTGCAAGATAAATCCGACGGAATTTAAGAGCTCGCGGATGATGGGAATTCTGGTCAAAAAATTCATTCGGCCTAAGATGTCGGTGGTTTTGAGAATTTTGAAGCCTGCTCTATCGATATATCGCAATGTTGATCTAAATGTCATTGGCCATAAACCAAGTTCAGCCAAATTTTTTGCCTTTATTTTGCGACCCATTATCGCATTAGAAAAATGTTTAGCCAGAGAGAAACCAAAATATTGGAAGGGCTTAATATTTTGCCCCGATAGGGGAGACCACCACGGCGGAATCATAATATAAGCAATTCCCCCATTTTTTAAGACGCGGTGCATCTCGCGCAAAGATTTTAATTTCTGCGCGGTGGGGATATGCTGGAGCACTCCGCGGAGAAGCACGAGGTCGAATACTCTATCTTTGAATGGGAGCTTGTCTGCTGTCCCTCGAACTGTCTTATGGAAATAATCTAATTTCTGCGGCTCCAAATTAATCGCTTGACAATGTTTTTTTTGAGCTAAAACTTTACAAAATTCTCCTCGTTCACCGCCAATATCCAAAACTTTCTTCCCGCCTAAATCGATAAATTCTTCCAATTCTTCAATTAAAACATTGGCTAAATATTCCCGCGCCTCGTAAAAACCTTGATTCCCCCGTAAAGCGAATTTTAATAAAGTTAAATAATGTTGAAGGGTGTTCATAAGAATTAATCTTACCAAAAAAGCCCGATTTTACAAGTCAAGTCTCAGCTTTTTTTCAGAAATCTGCTTTAGTATTGGACTATGAACAATATTTGTCCTATAATATTAATCCATATATGAGAATTTTAATTGTTGAAGACGACCATAAAATTTGTAATGCCATTAAAAAAGGCCTGGAACAAGAGTCTTTTGCTTGCGATGTCGCTTTTGATGGCAAAGAGGGCTTCGGCCAAGCTTCCACCATAGAATATGATTTGATAATCCTTGATCGCATGCTGCCTGAAACAGATGGACTGAATATTTGCAAAGCACTTAGAAACCAAGGCAAACACGTGCCAATTTTAATTTTAACCGCTAAAGATAAAATTGAAGATCGGGTTGAAGGCTTGGATTCAGGGGCTGATGATTATTTAGTTAAACCCTTTGCTTTCGAAGAGTTGCTGTCACGGGTGCGAGCCTTACTTCGACGGCCCAAAAAGGCGCTGGATAAAATTTTAAAAGTTGCCAATCTCACTCTCAATCCAAAAACGTTCGAAGTCAAACGTGGTGGAAAAATGATTGATCTTTCAAATAAAGAATTTGCTTTATTGGAATATTTAATGAGAAACCCTAATCAAGTTTTGACCAAAGATAATATTATTTCGCATGTCTGGGACTATGATGCCGATATTTTGCCTAACACAGTTGAAGTTTTTATTGGCTATCTAAGAGGGAAGGTTGATAAACCGTTCCGAGATAAATCTTTAATTCAGACTGTTAGAGGTTTTGGCTACAAAATTGGAGAGGCAAAATGAGTTTTAAGTCCGTTTCCATCAAATTAACTGCATCGTATCTTTTAATTGTGATGATTATCTCGATTAGTTTTAGCGTGATTTTATACCGCCTCTCGTCGATGGAAATCGGCCGGGGTCTTTCCCGCCAGGGTCGAATCTTAGAGCAAATCCCAAATGATAGAATTCCAGAACCTTTGCAAAATTTGGAAAAAATAAGGCAAGAGCAACTGGTCGAAAGCAACAATCATCTAAAAACAAATCTGATCTATTTTAATCTCATTATCTTTATCCTTGCCGGAGCCGCCAGCTATTATTTGGCGCGAAGAACTTTAAAACCAATTGAGGAAATGGTAGATTTGCAAAACCGATTTACAGCCGATGCTTCCCATGAACTGCGCACGCCGCTGACAGCCATGAAAACGGAAATTGAAGTGGCAATGCGAGATAAAAATGTCAAACTTTCTGATACAAAACAATTATTAAAAAGTAATTTAGAAGAAATTGGAAAACTTGAAGTTTTATCAAACAGTCTTTTGAGATTAGCAAACTATGATGGTGTTAATAAAAAAAAATTCGGTGAGTAAAATATCTTTAAGCGATTCAATCAAAGAGGCTTATCAAAAAATATCACCAATCGCAAAACAGCGAGAAATTAAATTTATCTTTCATTTAAAAGAAGCTTTTATCAAAGGCGAAGCTTCAAATATGACCGAGGTTTTTAAGATTCTTTTTGATAATGCGATTAAATACAGCTCTAAAAATACGAAAGTTTGGGTTGGCGTTAAAAAACATGGTCACTATATTGAAACAAGGATAAAAGACGAGGGTATTGGTATTAAAGCAACTGAATTGCCCTATATTTTCAATCGTTTTTATCGAGCGGATATTTCGCGCTCTAAGGAAAAAGTCAGCGGCTACGGCCTAGGTCTGGCAATCGCTAAGAAAATAGTAGAAGACCATAAAGGTACTATCACTGTCGAAAGCAAGCCCGATCACGGCTCTACTTTCACGATTAGATTGCCGCTCGCCAAGTAATTAAATCAAATCTTCCACTCTAAGCATTTTTTCAGCCTCCTTTTTTAAAATGGGTTTAGTCAGAAAATCTTAAGAGAGGAGGTGAAAAAATTGTTTAAGAAAAAAACTTTAATTACGGTCATTGCCATTTGTCTAGTGGTAGCTGGATTGGCCTTTGGCGCGATAAAAATAGCCAAAGCAGACGATGCAAATAATCAACAATCCTTAGTACAAAGATTGGCCCAAAAATTAAATCTTAATGAAAGTAAAGTTTCCACGGCAATGGATCAAATTCGTACTGAAGACCAAGAAGCAAGACTGGCAAAAATGAAGGAAAAACTTGAGCAGGCAGTTAAAGACGGGGTCATTACCGAAGAGCAAAAACAAAAAATCCTAGACAAACAAACTGAAATGCAGCAAAACCGAGAAAAGATGCAAACTTGGGAAGAAGAAAATGACATTGACATGAGCAAATTGCGTGACTATGGAATCGACCTTGGAATGGGCGGCGGGCGCGGTCACGGTGGACCAATGGGAGAACAAATAAAAATCTAAATATATAATAAAAAAACAGCTTTTAGGGGGAGGGCTGTTTTTTTAAGCAAATTCTCAGGTTTATTGATTAATGTAAGATAAACAATGAATTTTTTGTTAATATTTGTATTCTGACATCGGAGGGCAGGAAGGTAAAAGTTGACGACAATTAAAAATGTTTTGGGAAAAATTTTATCGTTTATCCTTTCACACAAAATTTATTCAATTTTGGTAGTGGCCTTACTTATCGGCTCAAGCTATTATTTTTATCAGCGCGCGCATGCAGGAGGAAAAACTACCTATCAAACCGCCACAGTCGCAAAGGGAATGTTATCAAGTTATGTTTCCGGTAGTGGTAACTTAATTGTCTCAAATAGTGCCACTATAAACCCAAGTGTCAGTGGAACAGTTAGTCGCCTGTCAGTTAGTGTTGGTGATAAAGTTTCCAAGGGACAATTTCTATTTTATATAAATAGTAGCGATAGCGACACAAGTGTCGCCAAAGCCTATTCAAGCTATAAACAGGCTCTCCAGCAAGTTGAAAGCGCGAGGACAAAATTACTCCAAGACCAACAATCTTTGGCAAACTTAAGCGGCAATTCAGCTGTACTTAAAGCAGCTTCGAGTGTACAACAAGCCAACCAGCAAGTTGAAAGCGCTTACGCAAGTTTACTTCAAGCCGAAAACGACTATAATGTTCTTTACGCAAAATATCAAGCCGATCCAACAAGTGTGACTACAAGCGAATTAGCAATTTCTGCTCAAAAAATTGACGTTGCTGAAGCCTCGTACGATTCAGCTAAACAAGCTCTTGAAACTGCTCAGGCCTCTTACAATCAAGAAATAAAAAATGTTGACTCAAATTTAGCAATTGCTAAGCAACAAGTAGCTGCCAGCGAAGCCTCACTTTCAGCCGCTGAAAGTAGCGCTAATTCGGCTCTGGCCGAATATGATAATCAAAAAGAAACATCATCAAAAAGATATGTAACCGCGTCGATTGCCGGAACCATCACCGAAGTCAATATTAAAAATGGTGATGAGGTAGGAAGCGGCTCGAGTTCCTCCAGCAGCCAATCTTCAGCCAGTTCTTCAAGCACATCAAGCTCTACCAGTTCCACGACCGGCTCTTCTTCATCCAGTTCGAACGGCTCGATTTTAATTGAAAATTTTGATTCCTTGCGGGCCACTGTCGCCATTAATGAAACTGATATTCCCAAAGTCGCTAAAGACCAAAAGGCAACTTTGACTGTTGACGCCATCACCGATCTGACTTTGACCGGCAAGGTGACAGAAATCGCTCAAAAGGGAACCAATAATCAGAATGTGATTACTTACGATGTCACTCTTAGTATTGATAGCATCGATACTCGTCTTAGACCGGAAATGACTGTCTCGGCCGATATTACGACCGAAATTAAACAAGATGTTTTGTATGTTTCAAGCTCCGCAATTAAAACCGATTCGAGCGGAGGCAGTTTCGTTCAAATAATGAAAAACGGGATCCCAGAAAATACAAATATTACAACTGGGATTTCCAATGATACCGATACTGAAATTACCAGTGGCCTAAACGAAGGTGATGCGGTTGTGACTCAAACTATAAGTGCAGGAACTAATAATAGCTCTTCGTCTAGCTCAAATAAATCCAACACAGGCGTTAGTATCCCCGGTTTGGATGGAGGCGGTCTCGGCCGATAAAAATGATCGAATGCCAAGGTATTACAAAAACATATCAAACGGGCGATATCTCCACCACAGTTTTAAACAATGTTTCTTTAAAAATTTGTAATGGTGAATTTGTGGCTATTGTTGGGCCTTCGGGTTCAGGAAAATCAACTTTAATGCATATTCTTGGCCTTTTAGACACCCCCACAAGCGGTAAATATTTCTTTGATAGCCAAGATGTGACTAAACTTTCCGACGATTCTCTGGCCGATTTGCGCCGGAAAAAAATCGGTTTTGTTTTTCAAGCTTTCAATCTTTTACCGCGAGCAACAATTTTGAGAAATGTAATGCTACCGCTTGTCTATTCAAAGATTCCGGAAAACGAACGAGAAAATCAAGCCAAAAAAGTTCTAGATGATGTTGGCTTAGAAAAAGACCATTATCAGAAATTGTCTAATCAACTTTCCGGTGGTCAAATGCAAAGAGTCGCCATCGCCCGCTCCCTGGTAAATAATCCTCCAATAATTTTTGCCGACGAACCGACTGGAAATCTTGCTACCCAGCAAAGTCGAATCGTCATGGATACATTTAAAAAATTAAATAAACAAGGCCGAACGATAATTTTAATTACCCATGAACACGATATTGCAGCCAACGCCAACCGAATTATTTCAATTCGCGACGGCATGATTGTAGGAGATGTAATAAAGTGAGATTTAATGATTTATTAAAAGAAATATTTTGGGCTATTTCCGGCAACAAAGCGAGGTCCGGTCTGACAATTTTAGGCATTGTCATCGGCATTGCTTCGGTGATTGCTCTACTTTCACTCGGGCAGGGTGCTAAAAGCAGTATTCAATCAAGCATTGAGTCTATCGGCTCAAATTTAATTATGGTTATGCCTGGGATGCAGCGGAGCTCCGGCGTTAGCTCTGGACGAGGAAGCGCACAAACTTTGACGATAGCTGACGCCGAAGCGATAAAAACTTCGATCAGCGATATTTCTGGCGTGGCGCCAGTAACATCAAGAAGTTATCAGGTAACAGCTGGCTCAAACAATACTAATGTCCAAGTTACCGGGACAACTCCAGATTATTCAATTGTACGAAGTATAACCCTCTCAAGCGGCAGTTTTATTTCAACTGGGCAAGTAACTTCTGCTAGCAAAGTAGCCGTTTTAGGACCAACCACTCGCGACGATTTGTTCGGCGAAAACGCCGAAGCAGTTGGTAAAACAATTCGGATTAATAAAATTAATTTTAAAGTTATCGGCATAACAACCAGCAAAGGCGGCTCTGGAATGACAAATACTGATGACGCCATTTATGTCCCAATTACTACGGCTCAACGAAATCTTTCAGGCGGAACTAGAATTTCAAGCATTTATATTGCCGCTTCAAGTCAAGAGTCGATGACAAGTGTGCAAGAACAAATTACGACATTGCTTTTACAAAGACATAATATCAGCGACTCAGCTTCGGCTGATTTTAGCGTTATGAATCAGTCTGATATTGCCTCAGCCGCCTCAAGCGTAACAAGCACTTTAACGACTCTCTTGGCTGGAATCGCCGGCATTTCTTTATTAGTTGGCGGAATTGGCATTATGAATATGATGCTTACAACCGTCACCGAAAGAACCAGAGAGATTGGTTTACGGAAAGCGGTAGGTGCTAAAAGTAGCGATATTAGACGACAATTTCTCTTTGAGGCCATCGCTTTAACATTTTTGGGCGGAGGAATCGGGATTTTCTTTGGTTGGATAACTTCTTTAATTGTCAGCCGATTTATCAGCATTCAAGGGCAAGTGACTTTATCTTCAATTTTGCTAGCATTTGGAGTCTCAGCTGGAGTAGGTATTTTATTCGGTTATTATCCGGCCAAAAGAGCGGCTAGTTTAAATCCAATTGACGCGCTACGTTACGAGTAAATAAAAATAATTTAAGAAAGGAAAACAATGGAAAAAGAAAAAAAGCGTATCGGGAAAAAACTAATCCCGATAATTGTTGCTTTTATTATCGTTGCTGGAGGCACTTTTTACGGTGGAATGCGATTTCAAGAATACCGAACTAAATCGCAATTTGGTAAAATGTCAGACAATATGGGCAGGCCCGGTTCTGGCCAACGCTCGGGTGCGCCCAATGTTAAAGGCGGCAGTATGACTGACGGAGAGATAATTGCTAAAGACGACAAAAGCGTAACAGTAAAAACGCAAGATGGTTCGACTAAAATCGTCTACTTCGCTGACTCAACCACTATTAGTAAGCAAACCAATGGTAGCCCATCTGATTTATCAGAAGGCGTACAAGTAATGGCCAGCGGCAATAAGAATTCTGACGGTTCAATCGCCGCCACAAATATCCAAATTAGAGATTAAAAGAAAGATTTCTTAATCTAACGGCTCAAGGGGTGAGCCGTTAAAAATAGGGTTATTTTTGTAAAATAAAGCCGGCCGAATTGATAAAAAATTCTCGGACAATAGGAACTTTGGTTAAAAAATGAAGACGGCCTAAGATGTCAATGGTTTTTAATACTTTAAACCTTGCTTTATCGATATATCGCAGAGTTGATCTAAAAGTCATCGGCCAAAGGCCAAGTTCAGCTAAATTTTTTGCCTTTATTTTGCGACCCATTATCGCATTTGAAAAATGTTTGGCTAGTGGAAATCCAAAATACTGAAACGGTTTTAAATTTTGCCCCGATAGGGGAGACCACCAAGGAGGAATCATGATATAAGCGATTCCCCCATCTTTCAAAACCCGGTGCATCTCTTGTAAAGATTTTAATTTTCTGTCAGTCGGAATATGCTGGAGGACTCCGCGGAGAAGCACGAGATCAAATTCCCCATTTTTAAAAGGTAACTTGTCTGCCGTCCCCCGAATTGTTTTATGAATAAATCCGCCAGCTGGCGGATGCGGCTCCAAATTAATCGCTTGACAATGTTTTTTTTGAGCTAAAACTTTACAAAAATCGCCGAATTCGCCGCCAATATCCAAAACTTTTTTTCCGCGCAAATCAATAAATTCTCCAAGCTCTTCGATTAAAACATCGGCCATGTATTCGCGGGCTTGATAGTATCCGCTATTTCCCTTCAACGCATATTTAAAAATAGTCCGATAGTGCCTAAAAATGTTCATAGCCCAATATATCAATTTTACTTAAATATTCAAGATCTAAAAATTTTTCGGCCGGGAAAAACAGCTTTCTCGCCAAGTTCTTCTTCAATTCTTAAAAGTTGATTATATTTACAAATTCTTTCCCCACGCGAAACCGAACCGGTTTTAATCTGCCCTGTGCCCAAACCGACAACCAAATCAGCAATGGTTGTGTCTTCAGTTTCGCCCGAACGGTGGGAAACGATTGATTTATAACTGGCGTCGTTTGCCATTTTTATTGTTGCGATCGTTTCAGTAACCGTACCGATTTGATTTAATTTAATTAAAATGGCGTTGGCAACCTTTCGTTCAATTCCAATTCTTAACCTTTCAGTATTAGTGACGAATAAATCATCGCCAACAATTTGAATCTTATTGCCAAGACGATCAGTTAATAATTTATAGCCCTCCCAGTCATCTTCAGCCATGCCGTCCTCAATTGAGACAATTGGATATTTTTCAACCCAATCAGCGTATAAATCCACCAAACCACCCTTAGTCAGCTGCTTTTTTTCCATTTTAAAATGATAAATATTACCGGAAAAAAATTCCGTTGCCGCCGCGTCAATCCCCAAAGCAATGTCAAGGCCGGGCTTAAATCCGGCGGCGCCGATTGCTTCCATAAGCAGATCCATAGCCGCTTCGTTGGTTGGCAAGGGCGGTGCAAACCCGCCTTCGTCTCCAACCGTCGTAGTTAAACCTCTGTTGCCCAAAAGATCCTTGAGTTTTTGAAAGGTTTCAACCCCATAACGCAATGCTTCTTTATACGAACTTGCGCCGATCGGAATAATCATAAATTCTTGGATATCGGTGGAATTTTTAGCGTGTCTTCCGCCGTTTAAAATGTTCATCATCGGCACCGGCATTTGAATTGGCAGACCTGTTTTGGCAATATCGGAAAAATATTTATAAAGAGGTTGCTTTTCATTTTTAGCCATCGCTTGAGCGAAAGCAAGTGACACCCCTAAGATCGCGTTGGCGCCGAGGCCGGATTTATCTTCCGTTCCATCGAGCTCAATCATTTTTTTATCTAAATTTTCTTGATCGTATTCGGCACCAATCAAAACTTCACTAATCGGTCCGTTGACATTCGCAACCGCTTTTCTGACGCCTTTTCCGCCGTATCGATCTTCTTCATCACGCAGCTCGTGAACTTCATAACTGCCGGTTGAAACACCTGATGGCACGCCTGCCCGGCCAAAAGAGCCATCATCTAAAAATAGATCAACTTCTACTGTCGGATTCCCCCTTGAGTCCAAAATTTCCCGCGTTTTGATATCTTTGATTTTCGCCATTTTTTCTCCTCAAAAATAGTATAACATAATTGTTTTATCAAGTATCAATTATCTTGAAGAATAATCGATATTGAGGTATAATATTTCTATACGGGCCTGTAGCTCAGTGGTAGAGCGTCACCCTTTTAAGGTGAGCGTCGTGGGTTCGATCCCCACCAGGCCCTCCACTTAGAAGCTTGGAACCATGTAAAGGGTGGAAGAAGCTGACAAGGTTGGAGGTAAAGACAAGAAAGACCATTTTGGGTCTTTTTTGTTGTTAAATAGCCCTATTTTAGACCACCCGCACCTGGGGTTCGAACCAAATTTTCCACCTGAAAACCTTCGAAATTGTGGAACTTTTTTGATAATGTGCCGCTTTGCTTTTGTAACCTTTGTCCTGATAAAATAAGATTATGGCTCAAGCTGAAAAACTAATTAATAAAATCGTTGATCTATATTTAAAAACGGCGATAGAAATTCCGGATGACGTATTTACAGCTCTGAAAAAAGCGAGAAATATAGAATCTAATTCTATTGCGAAAGAAACACTGGATACGATTCTTGCTAACATAAATTTGGCCAAGAAAGAATCAAAACCTCTTTGTCAAGATACCGGAGTATCAATTTTCTATATTAAGCGTCCCATTTCGCTAAAAGAGGAAGATCTAAAAGAAATTATTAGAAAAGCCACAGAAATTGCTACGAAAAATATTCCTTTACGGCCTAATACGGTTGAGAGTTTGTCGGGAAGAAGTTTGGACAATAAACCGGTTATACATTTTGAAGAATCAGACAAGCTCGAAATCCATCTCCTATTAAAGGGCGGTGGTTCGGAAAATATATCCGGTATTTATTCGTTACCGGATCAAAGCTTAAATGCTGATAGAGATTTAGCGGGAGTTAGAAAATGCATTCTCGATGCAGTATTTCATGCCCAGGGCAAAGGCTGTCCACCTTGTATTATCGGGGTTGCGGTCGGGGGAAATCTTGAGGATGTTGCCTCTGCATCCAAAAAGCAACTATTTAGAAAAATAAATGACAACAATACAAACTTAGAGCTGAATAATTTTGAAAAAACAACATTAAGGATGGTGAACCAACTTGGGATTGGGGCAATGGGTTTGGGCGGCAAGACAACAGCTTTGGGAATAAAACTTGTAGAGATTCCGAGACATCCGGCCTCTTTTTTTGTGGGGATTTCCTTTTCATGTTGGTGCTTAAGAAGGCAGTCCTGTGATTAAACTTCAAACTCCGTTCAAACTAAAGGACATAAATAATCTAAAAATCGGTGACAGAGTTTTGTTAAGTGGTGTGATATATACCGCTCGAGATAAAGCTCATCAATTTTTGATCAAAAATACCTTTCCTTTCATTGAGGGGTCTGTAATTTATCATTGTGGTCCTCTCGTCAAAAATAATGAAGTTATTGCCGCTGGACCCACCACAAGTTCACGAATGAATAAATATACCCCAAAATTAATCAAAAAATATAAAATCAGAGCAATTATCGGCAAGGGCGGCATGGATAAAAATGTTTCAGAAGCATTAAGAGACAAGGCTGTTTATTTTTCAGCGATAGGGGGAGCAGCTGTTATTTATGCCAAAATGATGAAAATCATCGAATGCTTTCAAGAAGAATTTGGCATGACCGAGGCGATTTGGAAAATTGAAGTTATTAATTTTCCGCTAATTGTTACTATGGACTGTAAAGGTAATAATCTTTACGAAGAAATATGCCATTCATCAAAAGGTAAATTGCAAAAGTTTCTAAATCGTTGAAAATAGCCCAAAAATCAAGTATCCTACTATATAGAGGGAAAGAGGTGTTAAAAGAGCTAAAAGGTTCTAGACCCGAATGTCCCTCCATTTAGAAAGTGGGACGATTTAAAAGTGCGGAAAAGCATATAAGGTAGAGGTGAAAGCAAGAAAGACCGTTTTGGGTCTTTTTTGGTGCTAAATGGGCTCGATTTGGTGACCAGCCCAAGTGGGGATGGAACTCTAATAACATATTTACCGCATTAAAAATTGTGGAATTTATTTAATTCTCGACGATAGTGGTATATAATGTGAACAGGAGGATTTATGGATGGTATTTTGGCTATATTTTCACCGCTGGGTTTTGTTGCTGAGTGGATGATTGGACCAATACTCATTATTATTCTAATAATTTATTTAGCAACCAAAAGAGAAAGAAGAGGACTTTGGATTGCTGGAATTATTTTAACTATTGTTGTAGTAATTTTTCAGGCTTTGTCTATGATAGCTTGGAATAAGCAGTTTCCAGGATTATTAAGTAACCCGGCAAATCAAGTACAACAATGGCAAGTCTCACCAGTAATATTATTTTCGTTGATTGTACTAATATTCTTTAGACCGAGACGACGATTAGAGCCTGATTTCCAATCACAAATCAATCAATCAGTAAATCCTCCAGCACAAATACAACCCAAACACTCTAAAATTTTTTGGATTATAGCAATTGTTGTTGGAGCAATCATAATTTTGGTCGGTGGTGCATATATCATGTTACTGGCAATGGCCCAAGATTCCAACGCAAGTCCAGTTTTTTTACTCATTCCGCTTTTAGGATTCATTATTACAATAACCGGGATAGTCTATGTTTCAAAACCAGCCGACAAAATGGCGACATCTAATAAAGTAGGAGTGCTATTGATTGTCGTGTCATTTGTATTGGCCATTCTTATCCCACTTATATCGATCAAGCTTGAACGCAACCGAGAAAATCAAAAGAAGATAGATTCAGGAGTTATCGGTGGTATTACCGAAGATCAAGCAATTAATATTGCTAAACAACATCTAGATAATCAATACCAATATGAGTTAGTGGGGCATGAATTACACGAAAAAGATGCAGTGTGGTGGGTAGTTTTTAATTTTAGTAAACCCGATGGACTTACAGGCTCACATTATTTTATATTAGATGCAAAAAGCGGGGTTATCAAAGACGAGTGGGTCAATTAAAAGGAGCTAAAAGGTTCTAGACCCGAATGTCCCTTTTTTTTATTACAAATTAGATATAATAGTTATATGCATAAAGAAATTCCACAATTCAAGCCTGACGACCATGCAGAAAAAGGAGAATCCCGTCATATAGTCAGAATTAAACCTCGGGAAATTACTGAACCAGAACTTGAAAAAATTCGCCCCCAATACAGATTAAATAAAGCCCTTTCGGAAGTATTAGACCGAATAATTCAGGAAGATGAAGAAAAAGAAGAAGAGTTGGCCTATGTAATGTGGGCATATCGTCATCCGGGCCTAGATGAGACTGACTTCGCAGACGACGATGGGACGGTAGTTAGACCAAAAGAAATTGCAGATTATAATTATAGTGAAGAAGAAAGAGCTACGGCACAGAAATGGTATTGTTTTTTAAATCAACTGTTCCATCATGATCCGATTCAAACTTTCCCGCTTCATCGACCAGATGGCCGGATGCAAATTGCAATTCCGGGATGTTTGCATGGCTTTGAAATCGGCGGCATTGTAGACTTTTTTAACGAGCAAGGTATAGCGGTTGATATCCGAGCAGTTGATGAGTTAGAGGCCGGTAGTGAAAGTCAATTTCTAAGGCTAGATCAACGATTAGGGGTAATGGGCTCAACTGTTAGTTTTCACTCGGAAACAGATGCGAGGACATTCTATGATGGCACAAAGCAAGATTTAGTTGTTTTCCGCCATCCCGGCCCTCTTGACGAACAATTCCAAAGATGGCAAGCGATTTTTCGGTCTTTACTCTCCACAGAACCAGCTATGGTGATTTTATCAACAGATAGAAGAAGGATTGTTAGTCCCGAAGCAAAAAGGCTATTCGGAAGAACACCAGGCGATAGTTTGAATGAAATAGAAGTCTTCCAGCAATGGTTAGAATCCAATGATTATTCAATTCCAGAAGCACCAGTTGCACGAATAGCCGATGATCGTTTAAGGCATCCATTGAGTATTTACATGGCACCTTACCGTGTTAAAGGACGCGAAGGTGGAGAAATCCATTACGATGTTCCATTTGATCGCGAAATATTCATCGCTACTCGCAAAGGAGCTTTTCTGGAGAACTCTTAATTTTGATATCTCTAAATTAGAAAGTAAGTTTCGGCTTTAACATCTTCCAATACTCATTATCCCTTAAAAGAGTTATAATAAGATTAGATAAAGACTTCCACCCTTCGCTTTCGCCTATGTTGAAACTTCGGCGAATCGCCCATAGCTTTTGCATAGGGCGAAAAGCTACGGGTGGCAAGCAGCCACTTTTACGAAAAGTGGTTTTTTAGTATAATTTTAGTATAATAAAATTAGAATAGTAAAATTAGTAAGGAGTTCAAATGGATGTAAAAAAGGCATTACTGGATGTTATTTCCGGCACCGGCGAAGCCGGGAAAACAGTAGTTTCAGTCAGCGGCGAAGTCGTTAAGGAAGGTGGGGCGACAGTCGGCGATCTGATTCATGCCGCTTTTGAAATCGCCAAAGAAACAGGCAAAGACACAACTGAATTAGTCAAGGATGTCGTCGTTGGTGCTGTCAAGGCGACTTCGGAGACTGCCGGCGCCGCTGAAGAAGGCGCGACCGAGGTTATTATTGAGGCTGAAAAAGCGGCTGGCGAGATTACGGAAGAGGGCGGTGAAGATGTTCGAAAAGGGATTGCTAAAGCCAAAGAGATCATCAAAGAGCCGTTAAAATAATAACTTTTCCGCAGGAGTACACAATTTATACTTCGTAGGTGTAAGTTAAGTATAGGCGGTATTTTTAATGCAGAAATTAACTTTTCAAAATATCTATAAACACGTTATCGGGAATGTCAACCCGACCCAACCGTTTCATCTTTTTCTTGCCTTTGGCCTGCTTTTTTAGAAGTTTATCTTTTCGTGTTCTATCGCCGCCGTAAAGTTTAGCGGTAACATCTTTTTTCATGGCCGAGATATTTTCACGGGCAATGATTTTTCCACCTAAGGCCGCCTGTAAGGAAACTTCGAACATTTGTCGCGGTATTAGTTCTTTCAATTTTGTGACGATGTTTTTTCCTTCGCTTTGGATTCGAGAGCGGGGGACAATCCGGCTGAATTCTTCCACCTTTTCGCCCGCGATTAAAATATCCATTTTGACTAAATCTGATTTTCGATATTCAAGCACCTCATAATTTTGCGACGCATATCCTTGTGAGACAGATTTTAATGTATCATAAAAATCAACAATAATTTCCGCCAAAGGCGCCTCGTATTCCAAAATCGTCCGCGCGTGATATGAATCACCAGTTTCGCCTAAGTATTTAGTATCCAGGTAGATCGCCCGTCGGCTTTGCGCCAGTTCCATCACCGGGCCAACATATTCTTCTGGGGTGATAATTTCAAGGCGCACCCAAGGCTCTTCATATTTTGTTTGTCCATGCTCTTGATAGGTTTTGTAGGCAACTTGCGGTTGGGTGACAATCAAATCAAGCCCGTATTCCCGTTCTAAACGTTCTTTGATAATTTCCATATGCAAAAGTCCCAAAAAGCCTAAACGGAATCCCTGACCGAAGCTTTGTGAAACTTCCGGTGTAAAATTTAAACTTGAATCATTAAGTGATAATTTTTCTAATGATTTACGCAGAAGCGAGGGATCGCCGCCCTGGCAGTAAAAAGACGCATAGACAAAAGGTCTGGGAATTTTAAATCCGGCAATAGGGGAGACTGAAAGAGGGGAATCGGACGTGATTGTATCACCAACTTTGATCTCGGAGATGTCTTTGGCGCCGGCGACAATGTAGCCGATATCCCCCGCCTTCGCTAAAGCTACGGCGGGCAGGCCTGCTTCTCTATTTCCGAAACCTTTAGTGATAAATTCTCTGTCAAACTTTCCTATCTCCTCCACTTTCTCTATTTTACCGGCGGCCAAAAATTTTATTTTCTCCCCTGCTTTTATAGCGCCGTCAAAGACCCTTACATAGGCAATCGCCCCGCGAAACTCGTCAAAAACTGAGTCAAATATTAAAGCTTTGAGCTCACCTGCTCTATCGCCTTTTGGGGCGGGGATATCGGAAATTATTCTTTCCAAAATTTTTTCTACGCCCTCGCCGGTTTTAGCAGAACATTCTAAAATATCGGCTTCATCGATGTTTATTATTTTGGCAATTTCTTTTTTTGTCTCCTCCACTTCCGCCCCGGTAAGATCTATCTTATTTATTGCCGGTAGTATAGTTAAATTATGTTCTTGAGCAATGTGCAAATTGGCTAAAGTCTGCGCCTGAATTCCTTTCGTGGCATCAACTAATAAAACCGCTCCCTCAACCGCCGCCAATGAACGGGAAACTTCATATGAAAAATCAACATGGCCCGGCGTGTCAATCAAATTCAGCGTATACGCTGAATTTGCAAACTCTAAATCCGAATTTCTAAATTCTAAACTATCGGAATTATTTTGATTTTTAGAATTTTGAATTTGTTTCGTGCTTAGTGCTTCGTGCTTCGAATTTGATGGTCGGTAGACCATTGTTACCGGTTGAAGTTTGATGGTAATCCCCTTTTCTCGTTCAAGATCCATGGTATCGAGCATCTGCGGATGCATTTTGTCACGCGGCACTGTTCCCGTGATTTCCAACATTCGGTCGGCCAAAGTTGACTTACCATGATCAACATGAGCGATAATACAAAAATTGCGAATTTTGTCGAGTTCCATTTATTTCAATTCCTTAATTATTTTTAAAGCCTCTTCGCGGCTGGAAATTTTTCCTTCTAAAAATGTTTCCTCGATTTTTCTTTTGATCTCCCCTACTTTAGGGCCGGACGGAATTTTCAAAATTTCCATAATATCGCGGCCGTTAATTAAATCGAATTTTTTTACTTGTTCTTTTTCTTTCAGCGGCATTGTAGCAAGATGCTCTTTGAGCTTGACCGCCTCTTCATACATCGATAAATCAGTCGAGCCATCGGGTTTCTCTGAGGCCAATAAATCGACGCGAGTCTGTTCCAAAAGAACGTCGATATTTGGATTTAAAAATAGCTTTTCTTTTTTTCGTTCGGACATATCGCGGAAGGCGTGGATAATCCGCATGTGTTGGCTGATTGACCACGAAACCGCTTCGATAAATTCATTGGAAAATTTAAAACGCTTGAGAATCTCTTCGGCTTTTTGAGCCGATTCAACATCATGCTCAAAAAAAGTAATTTTGCTTTTCGGATGCTCGCGAAAACCCTGGGTTTCGGGTTTTGCGATATCGTGCAATAAAACCGCCCAAGCGACTTCCGCCGCACAATTATCTCGCAATTTTTCTAAGGCGAGCATCGTATGAGTCCAAACATCGCCTTCGCTATGAAACTCCGGTGGTTGGGCAACATTTTTTAACTTCAAAAGCTCGGGCATAATTTGGGCTAAAAGTCCAAGCTCGTCCATAAGCTCGATCGCGTTGGCTCTGTTTTTATCCACAAGCATTTTGGTTAGTTCGTCGCGAATGCGCTCGGCCGAAACTTTTTGGGATTTAGCTACATTTTTTTTGATTGCCTCTCTCCCCTGTTTGTCGATCGGAAAATCAAAACGGGCGGAAAATCGCACTGCCCGGAGCAGGCGAAGGTAATCTTCGTTAATTCGATCTTCGGGATTGCCAACGAATCGTAATATTCTCTTTTCCAGATCCTCTGCTCCCCCGACGTAATCGATAATTTGCTGTTTTTCGGGGTCGTAGAACAAAGCATTAATTGTAAAGTCCCGGCGCTTGGCATCTTCTTCGGCGGTGGTGAATTTAACATTTTTTGGATGGCGATGATCAAAAATGCCAATGTCCGAACGGAAAGTCGCAATTTCAAATGTATGCTTGCCCTCGACTAAAGCCATCACCCCGAATTGTTTACCGCGCTCAAAAACCTTGGGAAAGATTTTTTTGATCTCATCCGGCTTGGCAGATGTGGCGATATCAATATCGGAAGCCGGATCCCCCATCAGCTCATCACGCACCGCGCCGCCAGCAAAGTAGCTTTCAAAACCGGCCTTTTTAAATGCATCAAAAATCTGAACCGCTTGTTTTTCTTCTTTAGAAAGCGGCCGGGTAATCTTGAATTCATAAATCCTGCCTTGCCGACGGGCAGGTTTAACCTTGCCTGATTTTATCAATCGAAGTTTTTCCATGGTTTTATTCTATCACAATTTAACCTGTTTGAGGATAGATTAACCTTGTTATCTCTTGCTTTCCCGGTGGGTCTATGATAATATAGGTTTTAGTTGCAAACATCTTGCGGCGGAAAAGGAGGTGAACTCTTGAGCTAGCCGCAAGTTCCAGCAGTTGCTGTACATCCCAACTTGGAGGGCCAGCATGGCGAAGGACGTGAAGGTCGTTCTGCCGAAGGACATGTGCGTCGGCAAGATCGAGATCGTGAGATGCGGTGACGCAACCGAGGCGACCGTGACCGTGACGGACGCGTGCTGCAAGCCGGCCGATCCGCCGGCCGCTGAGTGCACGGAGAAGAAGGAAGGCGCTTGCGCCGAGGCCAAACCGGCCGAGGGCGAGTGCGCCGAGAAGGCCACGACCACCTAGCCGCGCAGCGGGAGCGAGTTGTGAGTGGCCATGGCAGCCACCTAGTAGTATCCTCGAAAGAGGAAACAATAGCGGAGTGGTCCTCTTTCGAAGGGGACGTACCGGGGCGGGCCTGTGTTGGCCGCCCCTTTTTCTATCCTATTTTTGAGAACCTCTTCTAATTTTCAATAAGTCCTTTTAAAAAATCTAAATCAATTGTATGAAAATGGGAATAGCCCGGTAAAATATGGAGTTTGCCTTTAAGATTCTTGGCAAATTTTTGACCATAATCCACCGAAATAATTGAATCATTGCTCTCATTGACAATATCGAATTTCTGGCAATTTTTTCTAATTTTTTGCCAGTCAAAAGGTGTTTTGAAAAAATCTTCAATCGGCTTAAATTGCATCGGTTCATATGGTGTAGCGATCAATATCGCCTGCGAGATTGGTTGGGCTGTCTCTTCCAAATGCCGCAAAATCGCCGCCCCACCCAAAGAGTGGCCAATCAATATCCAGTTTTCGTCGGGGTTTAATTCACTGATGATTTTTAGCCATTCCTCTTTTTTGGGAAAATATCCTCCGGGCATTTCTGGGGTATAAGCCTCGAGGCCTTCTTTTTCAAACATTTCCTTGGCTTTGGGAAACCAATGATCTCCTGCCGAAGCATTCCATCCATGGAGGATTAATATCTTTCTATCTTTTCTCTTCATCTTTATGTTCTATATGCTCGTCAAACTTTTCTTCCTTTGGTTTTCGCTTCCAACATATTACAAAAGTGCCAACAACAAACAAGATTAAGGCCAAGGCCTCTAAAAAGCTCGAGACTGTGCCTGTCATCAAGTCGGGGATTAATAGAAAAAAGACCACGGTATAAACTATAAAGCCTAGTCCAATCTTAATTTGCTTAGTCCAAAACGAGTAGCCGGCGCCGATTAAAGAAACTAAAACCAAAAAGGGATAAAGATACATTTCGCCTCCTTACTTAAGATTACCCAAAATTGTCATTTGATTTTCCCCCAGCTCGATATTATTTACTTCGTATATTTCATAAATTTGGGCAAAATTCGCATCCATAAGCTGGTTTAAAGAATTTTCGATTCCCGCTCGAACCATCCCCGGCAAAGATACAAACCCCATTTTTGATTTTACGATTTTAATATTTACTTTACCTTCTTTTGGCAAGGCCAAGGCCGTCATTTCAGCTGGTATTTTAATTGCTGTCGCAAGCTGCCCAGAAATTAAGATACCTTGTTCCGCGATCGTAATTTTAGGATTTTCGAGCGACAATGAATAACTTTTTAAACTTTCCGGCAATATCGAGTTTAACTCATCAGCCGTTACCACAAGTTGTAAGGTCGGATTTTTAGCTCTAATGTTTTCATCACGACTAATTTTTTCCGTAATTAGCGGTAGGATATTTCCAATATTAATATTTTTTTGGTTGATGAATCTGGCAAAATATATTATTAAACCAACAACCGATATTGTAAGAATACCGAAAAATATCGCCATTGTATAGCAATTGCAAAAACTTTTCTTTTCGGTTTTCTGATCCATTTCGCCATAAAATTCATTTTCCTGGTTCTTGGGAATTGTCGACAATTGACCTCCCTGTCAAACGATTGAGGATAATTTTAATTGAGGCCATTTCTTCAAAATTAAAGATCCAAGCAAGTAAGAGGTAAATTAAAATGCCAACGGCAATCGCCATAGCAGTCTGCATCAAAACACCGACAACATGGGTTTTGTCGACAAATAATTCTGTGAGAAATATTGTTTCTTGCAAGGCAATCGCCATGATGAGGGAGGCAACTAAAACTTTCAACGTATACCACACAAGCGAAATTTCATCAAAAATAACTTTCTTTCTTAAAATCAAATATAAAATCAAGGCATTAAAGAACGAGCCAATCGAATAAGCAATCGCTAAACCACTGACACCTTGCTTTGGAGCAAGAATATAAGCAATCACAGCTGAAATAGCGACCGTAACAATCGTCACGTACATCGGTATTTTAGTATTGTGAAGCGCATAAAAACATCTTGCCAGTAATGGAATAATACTTGTAAAAACCAAGGCGATCGCAAAAAATCCTAGCGTTCGAGCGGTATCGTTGGTTTGGCTCCAACCAAAGTGACCTGAGCCGAGTATTAATCGGACAACCTGCATTTTTAAGAGATAAATGCCAAAAACAATCGGCAGCATAAAAAATAAAATCGAACGCAAGCTTTTATTAAAATAATATCCGAATTGTTCGAAATTTCTTTGACTGACTTGTTCCGATAAAGTTGGAAATATCGCCATAGCAAAGGATGTCCCAAACACCACCATTGGCATTGTCTGAATATTATCAGCCAAGTTGTAAATCGCGACGGCGCTTCCGCCTAAGGCCGAGGCGATACTGGTAAATATAATCAGCAAGATTTGATTTGCTCCCAAACCAATCGCGCGCGGGACCATTAAAATTCCGATCTTCCTTACAAAAGTATTTTTATAATCCAGAAGCACCTGCCAACGGAATCCCATCTTGATTGAAACCGGGATTTGAATTGCCATATGCAAGAAAGCGCCTGCCACAACTGCGAGGGCGACGCCCGTTACAGAATATTTATCGGCAAAAAGTAAAGTCCCAGCGATAATTGAGACATTATAGATCAAGGGAGCCAACGAGTAGACGGCAAAGCGCTTGAAAGAATTTAAGATCGCCCCAAAAATGTACGAGAGACCAAAAAATACTGGAGAAGCAAGCATAACTCTTGCCAATTTAATGGTCAAGTTTTGTTTTTCTTGATCAAAGCCGGGCACAAAATAGCCAACGATCGCCGGCATGATTAAAGCCAAAATAATACAGCTAAAAATCAGGCCAACAATCGCGATATTAATCACCGAGTTGGCAACTTCCCACGCTTCTTTGCTCTTTTTTTGGCTGATGAGTGATGAAAAAACCGGGATAAAAGCAGCGGAAATGGCACCCAAAATTAGAACATTAAATATTAAATCGGGAATTCTAAAAGCCGCGTAGTAAACTGATAAAACGTCTGTTGGAATTTTTTGGGTTAAAAAGTGATCCCTAATTAATCCCAAGATGTTTGATAGGAATAAAGTGATAATTAAAATTAAAGATGCCGCACTAAGCGAATTTTTGCCGTTTAGGAATTTGCTTAAATATTTCCTCATTTTTCCTTTTTAAATTAACTCATCATCAGTTTTACTTACTTTACTGGCCTTATTCGGCGGGACCGCACTTTTTCTGATTTGCCAGAGAAGATACGAAATTATCGTGATAAAAAACGGAATGCCAATATAAATCGCTAAATCTGCCGGATCAGTCAGTAGTTTGTTAAAGCTTCTTACAAAGAAATTGAGTATTTCGGATGTCGCTTGGTTAGTATCTCTCGATACCCCGGCAACTTGCTTGAGCGAATGCTTAATAAAAAATCCCCCAACGAATAAGAGACCGCTCACAAAAACTGTCGAAAAAATTAAAGAATAAGTTAATTGTAGTCTCTCTGGCAAACGATACCATCTTCTAAGAAAGCTGCGTGGCATTTAATCCCCTCCCGTCCCAAATTCTAATGTCTTAGCGAAATATCTTATCGAACTCGCCCTTCTCAATCGTCTCTTTTTCAATTAATTCATCGGCAATTTTCTTAAGTAGGCCTTTACGTTTTTTTAAAATTTCGGTTGCCTTTACCTGCGCTTCGGAAAGTATTTTTGATACTTCGGTATCGATTTCACTAGCGACTTTTTCGGAGTAATTTCTTTTTTCGTGGATTTCTCGGCCCAAGAAAATTAATTCTTCTTTCTCGCCCAAAACAATCGGGCCGAATTTTTCCGACATGCCATAGACCATCACCATATCACGAGCCATTTTCGTTGCTCTTCTTAAATCGTTTTGGGCACCGGTTGTAACCTCACCATAAATTAATTTTTCCGCAACATAACCACCCAAAAGCTGCGTAATATCATCCTGGAACTTGGCGACTGAATACAGCTTCCTGTCTTCGGCTGGTAATGACCAAGTATAGCCTAGGGCCATTCCGCGGGAGACGACAGACACTTTATGGATTGGATCACAATTCGGCAACAATTTGCCCAAAATCGCGTGACCAGATTCGTGATAAGCAGAAATTGTTTTTTCCTTCGAAGACATAAGGTGCGATTTTCTCTCCGGCCCAAGCATGACTTTTTCGATTGCATTAGTTAAATCATGCTGGGCTATTTCTTTTTTATTTTCTCTCGCCGCCAAAATTGCACCCTCATTCATTATGTTCCGTAAATCTGCGCCAGAAAGTCCGGCCGTTTGTCTGGCAATTGTTGACAAATCAGCCTCACTGGCTAAGGGTTTTCCGCGAGAATGTATCTTTAGAATCGCTTCTCTTTCTATTAAATCTGGCAAATCAATAACAATTCTGCGGTCAAATCTCCCTGGACGAAGCAAAGCGGGGTCTAAGACATCAGGCCGGTTAGTCGCGGCCGTAACAATGACGCGCGTATCAGTTTCAAAACCATCCATCTCGACTAATATTTGATTTAAGGTCTGTTCTCGTTCATCGTGCGAACCACCAAGACCTGACCCGCGTTGACGGCCGATGGCGTCGAGCTCGTCAATAAAAAGTATTGCTGGGGCGTTGCGTTTCGCTTTCAAAAATAAATCCCTGACGCGCGCCGCGCCAACACCGACGAACATCTCGACAAATTCAGAGGCAGAAATTGAAAAGAACGGCACGCCTGCTTCGCCGGCAACCGCCTTGGCAAGAAGGGTCTTGCCCGTGCCCGGCGGACCAACTAATAAAACCCCTTTGGGTATTTCTGCACCTAAAAGTTTGAATTTGGCCGGACTGCGCAAAAATTCAACCACCTCCTGAAGCTCTTGTTTTGGCTCTAACAGGCCAGCTACATCAGCAAATGTCATTTTACGGCTACCTGGGCCAAAAAGCCGGGCGCGCGCTTGGCCAAAAGACATTGCTCTCATATTGCCAGTTTGAGCCTGTCTTAACATAAAATAGAGAAATCCGCCGATTAACAAAAATGGTAAAACAATTGAAAGAAAAGTCGGCCAAAATGAGCTCTTGTTAGGATTATTAACATCAATTGTGACCTTGTCTGGGGTAATACCATAATCTTTTAGATTAGCATCTGATTCCTTATAAGCTTTTATTTCTGTCCCGTCCTTAAGATGTGCCGTAACGGTGTTTTGATCAACAGTAATCGAAGCGACTTTTTGATCAGCGACGTCTTGCGCGATTTCCGAGATCGGCACCTGCTTAGTTTTCTGTGCTTGCGGCGAAACAACAGAATAAACAATTAGTCCAACGACAATAATAACAATCAAATAAAATGTATTTCTAAACAAATTTCCCTTCATATTCTCCTATCTTAAATAAGTTTATAGACGGTAGTGCTGGTGGCTGAGGCTGGATGCATGCCTAAAGGCGAACCAGCGACCAACGGCTTACTTTCACTTCGTGAAAATATTTTGCCAGCTTTTAGTGCCAGCGTCAGGAATCGAACCTGCGCCCCAGGGCTTACTTCCGCTGGGCGGAAATAACTGATTTTTGGTGGCTGGGGGTGGATTCGGACCACCGACCAACAGCTTATGAGTCTGCTGCTCTACCACTGAGCTACCCAGCCAAAAATCAGTTGAGGTAGTCCCTTGCTCTACCTCTGAGCTACGCTGGCAAAATGATAAGTCTGCTGCGGCATTTACCCGCCAAAGTCCGCACTGCAAGTAGAGAATGCAATTCCTTTTGCAGTAAGAACGTCGGCGGGCCACTGAGCTACACCGCCCCTTCGTCATAAATTCCTCAGGGTAAACTGTGAGTTTACATTGAGTCCCGCCTCAGCGGGCGAAATGGTAGCGGGGGGTGGAATTGCACCACCGATCTCAAGGTTATGAGCCTTGCGAGATACTACTTCTCCACCCCGCGATAAATACTAAAAAAACCCTAATCGTCTTAGCTCTTTTTCAAATGGATTTCACCAGAAATCCATTTCATATTATATTCTATCAATAAAACCAACAAAAATCAAGGAATTACAGATCCCAAGAAGCTGTACTCAATTTAGTAAGTTTACCAAATTTAAAGTGTCGAAAGACAAAATAACCGGCCACTCCAAGTAAAACTCCTCCAATGACAATATAAATCCAAACATCTTTAAGAGTTTCCTTGAAACCAGCTGTTTTCGCGGAAGAAGAAACACCATTAGTAATTAAGGCAGGCTTGACCTCAACTTTACCAATATTTTCCGTATCTTTGGCGTCTTCCCTGCCCGTAGCAGAAATTACAACATCGAAATTACCGGCTTTTGTTAACTTAAGCTTAGCAGTATAGGTTTTTTCATCACCATTGGATGAAACAGCTCCATTCTCTAACAAATTGGCCTTCGATTCCCCTACTTGGGCTTCTAAAGTTTGCGCCTGGCCAGTAACTATAGCTTGAATTTCAATCTCTTCGTTTTCGAAAATGCTGTCAGGTTTGTAGTTTGATTTTGTTTTATTGATATCGATTGGGGCAACAGAAGTAGTCGGCGCTGGCGTTGGCGTAGAATTACCCTGATTAGATTCACCCGCAGTCTCTTGGGATTGTTCTTGAGCGGCAGGTTGCTCTTCGGAAGCGACTTGGGCGCCAAATTCTTGGGCGACAAGAGTAGTCTCTACACCATTATACTTACCAGAGACAACCGCCATACCAATTTCGCGGAATTTAGAATTTAAAATATTATCGCGGTGAGTTTGCGAATTAATCCAGGCGCTCATTAATTCTGACGCGCTGGAATAGCCAATCGCCAAGTTTTCGCCGGCGTAGGTGTAATTATAACCTGCAGCGGTAATAAAATCCCAAGGCGTGCGACCGTCAGGCGAGGTGTGAGAAAAATAACCTTTAGAAAGCATATCATTCGCTTTAGCCGTAGCCGCTGAAGTTAAAGCTGAATTAACGCTTAAAGCTCCTAGGCCATTTTTTGCCCTTTCAGAGTTAGTCATTGAAACCAAAGTGCCAGACGAATAGGCAGCATAAGCAGGGGTAGAACTAAAAACTACAGCTACGAATAGCCCTAAGGAGATAAAAACGCTAATTATCTGATTAATTTTCTTCATATCCCTTCCTTTACCTCGAGCGACCCTTTGGGAGTCGAGGGGTTTGTTGGTTTTTATTTTCAGGTTGTTTTCCGATATTAAAATAGTATACCATAAAAAAGAGTTAAAGTCAAGGCTTTTTAACGCAAAAACCCGCGTTTAGCGGGTTTTTGCCATTTGGTTTTTGATTTTAAAAAACTATCTATTTCCGACGAATTTCTTCCAGCCAGCAACTTTCATGTAATAGGTTGTACCCAAAGCCGCGATGATGGCTAAATAATACAACGACATATCATTGCCCCCGGAAACAGGCAGGCTTTCTGTCGTACCACCGACAGCTGGCGCTTCGGTTCCCAAGACCGTTGGTGTAATCGTGGGTTTCGGCGATGACTTACCGTAGGAAATGCAACTACCATCATCTAATCTAACAACGCCCGGCAAGAGTGATGTCTGAACACCAGCAAGATTATTGCATAAGTCAACCGGGGTACAAATTTTGTCTTGGTCGGGGTCTTCATATCCTTGAGGAATTTCTGCCTGCACGCCTTCGAGATTTGTACAAAGATCTACTGGAGGAACTTCACAATCATTTTCCCAAATCGCTTGACCTGCTGGCCAGTTTAAACTATTGCCAGGATGTGGCGGTATAATATCTCCCCAATCGTCACCGTTCTCCATTGTTTCGGGATCAAAAATCGGGCCGGTATGATGGGTGTGATCATTTTTCCCAATTCCATCGACAGCCGATCGATTAACCCAAATAGAATTATAGGGGTAAACGACCGCATTGGTTCGATGACAAATTCTAACTTTATTACTGGTATTACTTTCTTCTTCACCAGAATTAGCCTTAGCAATTGAAGAAATTGAAAATGCTAAAGCAAATATCAGGAAAAGCCCGAACGAAGAAGATAAAATTTTATTAACCATTTTTGGTCTTTCTAGCCCTTCCTTTTATCGACCTTCAATTTTTTATATGGCGGGATTAAAAAAACACCATCCTCCTCTTCCTCCTTATTCCGATGGTGTTAGATGCCCTTTTCCACAGTTAGAACATAGCAAATATAGATATAGATGCAATAACTATGTCAAGGGTGTAACAACTCCCTCAGATCCTTAAGACTTTCCTCCCTTTTACTTGCTCGAGCGGATAAAGTGGTAGTAATATAAAAGTATGAACGATAAGGAAAATAAGGTGAATAGAAAAACAAAACGCAATATAAAAAATATGGAAATTGATAAGTTCAAGGTAGATGGTGTGCAGTTGGACGATATTAAGTTAAAAAAGGCATTGACTGTCGCCAGACAAATTCTCCTTTATTTTGTTGATTTCTATCGGTGGTATATTCCGATATTTGATAAGCATCGGGTTTATCGAATTCCTTTCAGGTGTTATGATAAGTTTAGAGAAAATGATAAGGAGCGATTTTATCATGAAATGTACCGTCTCCGGCGAGCCGGTTTTATTAAAAAATATTTTGTTGGTAAAAAAGAGTTTATCGAGCTTCTGCCTAAGGGTAAAGAGCAAATTAAAATCTACATTGCTCAAGATGTAGAAATTACAGCACCCGAAAAATGGGACCGTAAATGGCGATTAGTGATTTATGATATTTCCAACGATAAAAAGACTGAAAGAGAAATTTTAAGACAAAAATTGGAAAATTTGGGATTTTTGCAATTGCAGGAAAGTGTTTATGTGTTTCCCTTCGATTGTGAAAAAATAATTAACTTGCTCAAAAATATGTATTTTTTGGGACCGCATGTTCAATATATTGTGGCTGATCGAATCGAGACTGAAATAGATTTAATTAAAAAATTTTATGACCGAGGAGTTTTAACTGATAGAATATTAGAATCTTGAATATTAAACTATCTACTCCCTTTTACTTGCTCGAGCGGGTAAAGTAGTAGTAACCAAAATCTTCCCAAATTATTTAGAGGAAGGCAAGACTCAAACTAGGCTCAAACTATTTCGTCAAACTACTCCGTAAAAAACTCCCACCACAGAGACCAATTTGATTTATTGAGAATTTTTTCTTTGGAGGAAACTTTTTCCCGTTCTGCTTTCATTTCCTCCTCAAAGTTGGTTGTCGGCGGACTTGCGCCGGCCACAATATAAACTTTCTCGTCAGGTCTTTTCAGACCCAGTTTTCTTCTTGCTTCTAATTCTTTAAAAGAATCTGATTTATAATAGACGATTAAATTGTTGAGATCTTTTTTTTGCTGCTCTAAAGTGACAATTTGCTCATTTAATTTTTGAATGGACGATCGGAGCTCATAGTTGGTAAAAAGTGATTTGCCCAATAAAAAAAGGGTGTAAATTACAAAAACAAAGATAATAATTTTAGAGCCTAAATTAAAATATTTTTCGCGATTCATACGCTATCTATAGTATATAGTATAGGGCCTGAAGCGAAAAGTTCCGCATCAACACAAAAACCCCGAATTTCGGGGTTTTTGTGTTTAGCATACTAGCATGCTACCAGCGGTCTTTTGAAGGCGTATCAGTATCTTTGCTTTTTGCTTGCATCCATTCGTAGCCGTAATATCCACCGACGGCGATACCGGCGGCGATAATTAAGATGCTCAACGCCACCAGGAGTCTATTCCACCCACCTTTGGTGGTTCCTTCTTCTTTCTTTTCTTCAGCTGGTTTTGCTGCTTCAGGTGTTTCTACTTGCTTACTAGCTTTCTTCGCCGTTGAAATGCCCTCGCCAATGGCCGGGGTGATCTTGGGAGATGCCTGAACTTCGCTCGTCGAGGCTATCTCTGCCGGTTTTTCGCCTGGGGTTTTGACGAGACCTTTTGCCTTGGGGCTTACTTGCTCATCAAAAAATATCGCCGTCACTCTTACCTCATAATCCGTGCCAGGCTGTAAACCATAGATTTTTGTTGAAGTATAGCGTCCGTCAACGATTTTGCTTGATCCTTCTTTGGTGCCGATTTCTTGCCAGGAAACTTGATATTGCTTGACATTCTTCATTGAATACCAAACAGGATAAATTGAGCCGAAACTATCTACTTTTATGTAAATAATTTTTGGCGCGGGCGAAGGAATCAAGTTGACAGGGATTTCTTTGACTATTATATTACCAGTCATATCCCTGGCCGATATCTTGATAAGATGTTCCCCAGGATTTAAAGTATTCGTTAACTTTGGCGTTCTTAATTCCAAAAGACCATCGTCAACATATGTAACTTTAACTTTCTCTGGGAAGCTTTCATCAAGTATACCGATATTTGCCAAAGTTTCCATTCCCGATTCGCCTGAAAAACGGATCACAATGCTTTGACCTTGAGCGTAATTTGCTTCTTTGAGATTATCCAAACCCTTAATTACTGGGGGCGTAATGTCGTTTAAGAGACTTATTTGAGGACTGACATTTTTTTGAAAAGTCGCCCTTAAATAAAAAACGGAGGCAACATTATCTCCCAATAAAATAGTCGGGATACTGCCATCAAGAGAAACTTTCACCGAGCCGAGAATTGTCCCGAAAGCCTTGTCTTTGGAAACTTCAATCGTGCTTTCAGGCCTGGCTGCGCCTGGTAGGCCAAAAATGAGATCATTGTGGCCTTGAGGATTTTGCTTGAGTATTACCCTCGAAGTATCTGGCGGAAGCAATTTTTCAGCCGCGGAGGCTTTTCCTGCAACAAGCAGACTCACCGGCAAGACGATCACGACAATCAACAAGTATAGACACAATCGTTTCATATACATCAGTATTTTTTTTACCATTTTTTTCCTTCTAGATTGTTAAACTTCAATTAAATGTGCCATAGTCCGGATTTTTTGACCCTACGAAATCCGTAAGATCATCCTCGGGAACAACTGATGTTAAACCATAGCATAGTAAAAATAACAGAGATTATATCATGGCGCAAATACTGTCAACCCCCACACCTAAGGGCTCTAAACTGAATAATTTATCATAATTACAGGGCTTTATGAGAATTCTTATCGCTAGAAAAATGCGCTGCGGGCGTGTAGAGTAAAATTCAAAAATGCGCGAGGCAGGATTCGAACCTGCAACCAATTGTGTATAAGACAATCGCTCTGCCATTGAGCTACTCGCGCATTTTATAACTATATTTTACCCTATTCCAACCTTGACATCAAGCGAAAAATATGATAAAATAATATAATCAGTAAAATTAGAGTATTAAATCTAATTATTCTAAAAATAAAAAGAAATTCAAAAAGAGGGTAAAAGATGAACCAGACAGCAGTTTTAGGCAAAAATATTCCCGTGAAAACCTTTACAGAGAAAAATCAAAAAAGTTCGGCTAAAAGCGTGCGTAGCGCCCGCAAACCTCTTAGAGGCAAAATTTTAAAAGTTGTCGGGATTGTGTTTTTAGCTGTCATTATTATCGGTTTACCAGCCAGCTTTGTCTTCGCCTACAATAATCGGATTTACCCCAATATTAAGATTGCCGGTGTCCAAGTTGGCGGCATGACTCGAGATGAAGCTAAAACTGCTCTTGCCGACAAGGCTAAGGAGTTATCAAACCAGCCTCTAAATTTAGTCTTAAACGATCAAACAGTCAACCCAAAATTAGAGGAGCTCGGCATCAGTTTTGATGTCGATAAAGCGATTGAATCCGCCTACAGCATCGGTCGCAAAAATAATCTTAAAAGCAAACTCTCGCAAACCTGGGATTTAGTCAAGGAGGGTTTCAGCATCGAACTCAAAATCAATGTTGATGAAAAGAAATTAGATTTTTATATTGACGCCTTAAATGATACTATTACTAAAAAGCCGGTTAATGCGACCTTATCAATCCAAAATGGCGTAGTTTATCTCGTGCCGGCAAAATCTGGCTACGGCCTAAATAAAACAAAACTCAAACAAGAAATACAGAAAGCAATTGATCGGGGTGATACCAAAACAAAAATTGAGCTTGCCTTAGAAGAGATCGAACCAGCGCTCAAAGATGAAAACACTGCCCAAGCAAGCAATTTAACTAAAAAATATCTTGCCGCCGCGCCAATTAGCGTTACCTATAATGATCGGTCTTGGACTGCTGATCGCAATGAAATAGCTAGTTGGATTAATTTCACGGCTTCCGACAATAAATTAAACGCCTCTTATGATTATGGTAAATTCATCAAAAAAATCGCCCAAGATGTGGAAGTGCCGGTCAAAGATCGCGAAATTGAGGAAGGCACGGGCCGGGTCATTGAGGAAGGTCAAGACGGCAAAGGTATTGATGGCAATATCCTCTCAAGCCAAATCAAGGCCGCCTTGGAGGCCGGAAAAACGGCCTTCATCGCCCTACCCGCCTTTGATATCCCCCGCGGCGAAAAAACGGTCTATCCACACGCCCAGCCGGGCCGCTACGAAGGCCGCTATATCGATATCAACCTTTCAGAGCAAACTTTATACGCCTTTGAGGGGTCTAATCAAGTTAATTCCTTCTTGGTTTCCACCGGTAAGCGTGGTTACGCCACCCCGACCGGCGAGTTTCACATTTACGGCAAATCCCGCTCATCTTTAATGGATGGTCCAGATTATTATTTGCCAAACGTTCCCTTTGTCAGCTGGTTTTTAGGTGATTATTCCATCCACGGCACCTATTGGCACAGCAACTTCGGCCATGTGATGTCCCACGGTTGTGTTAATGCTTCCATTGGTGATGCGGAGTGGATTTACAACTGGGCTGATATTGGCACCCCGGTGTATGTACATTACTGAAATTAACCTAATTATTCTAATTAGTCTAATTATTCTAAAAAATGACCAATAAGCAAATATCCGATGACCAAAATTTAGACATTTATTAATTAGAAAATTAGGATTTGATTAGGTCAATTAGAAATTAGAAATTGGATAATTTTAGTACTATTTCTCTTCTTTTTTAAGTTTGATTGTTATTGAAACAAGAGTCTTTTCTTTCTCAAGATACATTAAGTGAGATTTGAAATCGATATGGCCTGGTTTGGTGGCGGTAATATAGTAAATACCAGGCGTAACAAGAAACTTAAATCTACCTTGGTTATCAGAAACATCGGTCTCAATCAGCTGATTATTATTCTTCTTATAAATTCTAACAATCGCTAGACCGATTGGGTGGTTATAAACATCCGTTACTATACCATACGGCCGGGCTTTCTTAGATCTTAAGATTTCCAGAGCGCCGATTAAGGCATAGAAAATCAAAGACAGGACGTAAAGCGCACTGAAGGAAATAATCATCATAATAATGGCAAAGACGATGCCTAAGATAAGAAGCGGAATTCTTAACTTCTGCAAAAATTTATTAATACGAGTCACCCAGATCCAGAAGTTGATGATCGACTTCGAGCCAGCGGTTGGATCGAGCGGAATGTTGAAGGCAATCGACTGATCAGCGTCAGCAATCTTAAAATTTCCGTCGGTGTAAATCTTTTCATAGAAGGTTGATTTCTTCTCTTTGGACGGGAAAATATATCCTGATTTCGAACAAGTAATATAAAACTCGCCCGGTTTAACCAAGAAACCGTAGCGGCCCTGGTTGTCGGTAACAACCCGCTCAAGGACACGATTGTATTTTGTCTCATAGATTCTAACGATTGCCAAAGATAGAGGCTGGCCTGTTTCAGCGTTAAAAACAACACCCCATGGCTTGTTCTTTTTTTTGACACCTATAAGCTGAAGAATTTGTATTAACCAATAAAGAAGTTGTGGCAAGAGGCTCGAAAGGCTGATAAGGGCGTTGGCTAAAACTGGTGCCAGGAGAATTGCAACGGTTGTTGTCACGACTGCTGTATTGGCCTTATTAACAGTTTCGGGCTTAGCAATAAAGTCTCTAATCTTTTCAGCTGTTTGTTCCATAAATACCCCAGCGATGACTTTAATATTAGCCGAAGTCTTAGCCGAGTAGTCGCTGACGATTAATTTTTGATTGCCCGTTGTTTGCAAAACGAAATCTTTGCCGTCGAATTGGTGAACACCAGCATCATATGAAGTATAGGTGTAAAGACTATCTTTAGTGTATGGGAGCTTCGCTTCCTTATCAGTTGATTCAAAGTAAACTGCTTTAAGATAGTCGGTCAAAATCTTCCCGCCAGCATCAGCAGCGATGACTCTGACTGGTCCGGGAAAAGCCTGACCAGCGTTAATTTTCTCTGGGACATTGCTTAGGACAAGATGGACTTCGACTTCTTCCAGTCCTTCCCCTCTGAGGGTTGTAACCGTTAAAATTTCGGAGAATCCCGAGAAATTGCCCGCGGCATCATAAGCTCGAACATGGAACCTATAAGTTGTGTCTGGCTGAAGATTCGCAAAATCATAGTTAGTATCGCTTGTCACCCCAATCATAATGCCTGTGTCGGAATTAAATATTTGATAACCGGTAACACCGACTTCATCGGTCGAAGCGTCCCAGGCGAGATCAATCGTCGTTGTCGTGATGTCAGTCGCCCTAAGATTAGTCGGCGCGGTCGGTGCTTCTGTATCAGGCCTGGCTGTTGGTGTTCCCTCGCCCGAACCAGGTGTTGGCGTAGAAGTCGGCGTTCCCGTCGGAGTTAAAGTTGCCGTTGGTGTCGGTGGGGGGGGTATTGGCAAAGCATTAAAGGTAATTTGGGGATGATTATCAAGAGTGACGGCGTCAGTTGTATCAGTAACGGTAATCGTCGAGGTATGGGCTGTCGCCGAGGTCACATAGGCAAAAATTCGACCATTAACATCGGTCAAAGGTGCCGAAAAAGTAATATTATCGCCTGCCTGATCAGAACCCACGGAAACGGCATGGCCGGCCAATTTATTACCATAGGCGTCTTTGAGTGTAATAGTAACGGTTGAAGTTTGATTGACATCCAGCGAAGTCGGCGCGGCCGTCGCGGTCGAGACGCTGGCCGAACAAATCCCCGGAATAACTTGGAACTCATGAGAGCTACCGGCGCTACCCGAACCAGAAATCGTCTGCGGTCCAACAGTTTTCATGACGACATTGTTATAAGTAATTGCGCCGGAAGCCATCGCCGCGGCGGCCGGAAATTCGGCTTGAGAATCAGAAGAAGCTAGTGTTATCGTATCTTCGTGGGCAAGATCGCGATAATTGCTCCCGTCGGCGGCATCAATGGACAAAGTAAATGGCGTTCCGGCAGTGATACTGCTAGGAGTGCTATCAGAATAGGATAATAAATGAGAACCGCTTTCATCTAAAGTCTCGCCCGGCAGCTGAAATAAAAGTTGCGTGCCGGCGGTGGTGGTGAAGGAAAATTCAGCTGATTGAGGAGTTTCAGCACCTTCGGCATTTCTAGCTTTGATTTTGTACTTATATGTCGTTCCAGTATTTCCAGATACTGCGCCTTTAAGACCTGAATCCGTCGTTGTAGTTGTGACTGGATTTAAAGGCCAATTTGGCGTGAAAAATGCTTCACCACCTGCGCCTTGTGGTTTAGGATCAGGCGAAGTTTCCTCAAATTGGATACTGGATGACCCAACATTAAGATTCGTTAAGGAGTCTGTCATGTTTAAGGCAATGGAGTTCGGCGTAATTAAACCAACAGTAATGGTTGTCGGCGTCTGAATTAAAGTATATCTTTGTTGGAATGAATAGGTATCTGACGGTTCGCCATCGCCGTTTCTGGCCGTGGCGTTATAGCGGTACATCGTATTAGCATTTAGCCCTGTATCCGCACAAGAATTCGTTTTCGTCCAATCAGTAAAGCAACCCTGTCCCCCACCTCCCGGATTGCCTTGGATTTCGCTAAAAGTAAGACCAGAAGAACCGGCAGCAAGATTTGATAAAGTGCCAGTTGCCACCAGAGTTATCTGCGAAGTGCTGTCCGCCGTGGCGGTAATCCCCGCCGGTGTTTCAATGGAAGTATAGGCATTGGCATTGATATCACCTGTCGGATCGCTGTCACCATTTAAGGCGTGAGTTGAGAGAGTATAGCTGATGTTGGCACTGTGCCCAGTGCTTGAAGTCCAAGAAGTCCCTGGGATAGTGCCGGAATTACCGCCGCCAGTATCGGAGGCATAAAAATTATGTTGGGCGCCGCCGGAAGCCCAGGTCCAGGGAAGAGTCGTGGTGGTTTGGCCGGTATTGGAGTGATTAGCGTCAGTAGGAGTGTTTGCTGAAGTAAAGGCAGAAAAACCGGCGGTTGGTTGACCGGTAATTGAACCACGGTAAGCTTGAAGACAACGCGTGTAGGGAGTATCGGCTAAAAGGTCAGTTGATTCGGTGCCGCTTCCTGCTGGCGGTGAACCGGTCACCGTCACTTTAGCCGTTTGGCCGGTTTGGCAAGTACTGCTGGAATATTCATAAACTTTATAGCCGTCGGGGGCGGTGGCATTTTGGTTCCAAGCCCAAGTGATGGATGATGCGTCATTGGCCGTGTGGCCGACAACCGAATTATGGACTTTGCCGGTATTTGTCGGTTTGGCCGGGGCGGTTAAAGCCGTAGCGGCTGAGGAATTATTAGTGTTCTCAACATTATCAGCGTTGTGTGATCTGGCGATGACTGAAACATTAGTGTCGGGATTAAATGTTTTAACAATATTGTTGCTTGCTTCCCAATTAGCTTTTGTTTTCCAAACTTTAGTCCCGCCACAGGTGCCCCCAGCATCGCCCTGAAACCAAGTTGTACCCGTAGCATCGCAAGAAATGGCGAGTTCCGTCCCTGCCGGATTAGTACCTAAATTAACCGTCTGGATTACTACTGAAGTTTTGTCGTCAGCATCAACCCCGCTTGTCCAAGAATTAGCACTGATAGTTGGCGCACTGGGCACGGCCGCGCCCGTATATTTGGCCGCCGAAGCCGTTGATAAAGCCGTGTTTCCCGAAACCGAACCCGGTGTGGCTTTGACTTGAAATTGATAGGCAGTATTAGGCGAAAGTCCAGTAATATTTATTCCCGATACCCCGCCCCATTCCGCATAAGTATGCCATTTGGCCACGCCCGAGCAAGCCGCCGCGCCGCCTGAAGGATCTTGAGCATAATTAGTGCCACCATCGCAGGTTATGGCATATTGAGTATTGTTAGAAGTCGAACCATCAGCGTTGGCCCCGCCGGTCGGATTGCTATTTTGATTGACAGCAACGGCCAATCGATCGCTTGTATCTGCCGGCACCGAAGCGGTTGCCTGACCGGGGGTGGCAGCGTAAGTTGTATTGTTGGCGGTAGCCCCAAACGGCCCGGCCGACACTGTGGTCCCATCAGCGGCCCGCGCTTTGACTTGATAAGTATAAGTGGTATTTGGATAAAGTGATGTATTGGCCACCCCCGAACCGCTGCCCCAAGTTGCATAAGATTGCCAATCTTCGCCAGCTTGAAGAGCCCCGGTTGATGCAACCACATATTTGGCCACACCCGCTGTCACGTTGTAAACAGCGTAAGTCACATCCGAAGGATTACCATTGATGTTGACTATCGCCTGCAAAGATGTCCCCGAATTAACATTAACCGTCGGCGGACTTGGAGCGTTGGGTTTAGTATAGGCAGGCGAAGCGCCAACATTATAGAGCGAGGTGGCCCCGCCAGATATAGTTCTTAGGGCTTGGAAACAATAAGGTACAGCAACTGAGAGCCCGGTATCGGGATTGGCCGCGGAAGAATAGCCCGAATCGCCATTGGTGCAGGTGGCGGTTTGTTTATGTTGATAGTTTGTGCCGGTGCCGTTGGAGTCGTTATTTGTAATCGCCCAAGTAATCTGGCTTGATGAATCCGCCGTCCCGGAAGTCACCGTCGGCCCGTAGCCAGAATAAACCGCGCGGACTTGGGCAGCCGTTAGGGCGGTATTGAAGATGGTAAGATCAGAAAATAAACCATTCGCCCAGCCATCTGGCACCTGGGAAGAACCAACATAAAATGACGAGGCCATACTACCCGGCGTCCAAGTGCCGCTATAGGCCGTCCCCGCCTGACCATTGACATAGATTTGCGTCCCACTGGTATTATTCCAGGTTCCCACAAGATGTATCCAAGTATTGGCAGAAAAAGTTAAGGTTTTTGAGGCGAATTGCCAACCGCTATTTCTGACGCCCATTCGAAAACCGTTCGTATTGTTATACCATATGCCTAAATCACCGGTGGTTGAGCCGGTACTCCAGAGTAAATAACGAACATCGGCCGTATCGGTTGAGGCAAAAGGCGGTTTGATCCACATACTAATTGAACCAGCATTGCCGCTAATATTTCCTGATGAAGCATATGACAAAGTTTCCCCTGCCCTTGTCGCTGCCGCCGTTGTCGTTGGAATATATGAGGTGGCAAAGGCGCCGGCTTCGAGTTGGACGGCGTCATACCAAGCTTGACCGACAGCATTTTCTGCAATTGTTCTTATGACAACACTGGTAGTGGCACCCGAATTAAATGAACAACTTACCCTTTGCCAAGTACTGGTATTGGTAGCAGAAGCTTTGCAACCAAGCGCACCATTTAAATCTAAACTGGCTAAGCCGCCCGCGGACAAACTGCTATAGATGTATCCTGTTAAAACATAGTTGGTGCTGGCAGAGATAGTGATTGCTGGCGTAAACCAAGATGCTTCCCAGGCTGCCGCGCCAGCATTATCAAATTTCATTGAGTAACTACCATGCAAGGATTTATCACTCGCTCTCGTCCACTTCGTACCGCTTTCATTGAAACCATCAGCGTCTGTACCAGTACCGTTTTCGAATGATGAATTAACTACTATATTCGTCCTCGACTCCTCAATCCTCACCGCCCCGCCCGGGTTTTGAGTCGGATAATTAGTATCAGTGGATAAAACCTTTTCGATCCGGCCTTTATCAGAGTTTTCCACGGTTACAAGATTACCGTTGTCATTGGTGTAGGTCGCGTTGGCGCCGGCAGAAGTAATCGTCGCCGCCGGTGAAGCAGCATAATCAGCCGTCAAATTGGTAGTCGTCCCTTGCATTCTGAAAGTTTGAGCGCCGGGTGAAGGCCCCAAAGCCGCCGACGGCAAAAGTTTCACTGCCAAAGTCTGCCCGCGGCCTGTATTTGTGTAATCTGAATCAAGTGTGCCCGTCGTGGCGTGAACACGATAGCAATAACTTGTATTGGCTGAGAGGCCACCATCGGCGTAACTAATGGCATTGGCCGGTACTGTTGTTGAGGCATTTACCCAAGCACCCTCACAGGCAGCTTGACGTTCAACATGAAAATTGGTTTCAGTAGTGGAGTTATCAGTCCAGCGAACCGTTAATCCCGAGGTTGAAGCTGAATCAACATATACAGTCGTCGGCCCTTTCTCGTAAGTTGCTTTGACATCAACGTTAGTGACATATTGTCTAAAAGTAACCCCGGTTGGCAAGTCCGCCCAAGGATCACCAGGGCAATCGGTCGTATTACAAGACTCTAAATAAAACTGCAGGGTTTGATCTTTGGCCCAGGAACCGGTCCAACTTAAAGTAGAGTAAGCGGGGGTCGTATTGGGAGGGGCAAAGTTTTTTGCTGTTTGGGCCGATGCCCCCCATTTGATATTGCCATATACTTTTTGACCGGCGGGTGCAACCTGTCCCGCTGTGACAGTATAATAGGCCCTCACATACATATCAACCTGTTTGTAGTAAAAGACATCACCGGCGTCGGGATATGTTGTCCCAAACCAGCCATTCAAACTAGCCGCGTTAGCATAAATATAATCCGCATCATCGGGGGTAGCGTAGGCCTCATCGATTAAGGTATACCAAGTTGTACCCGTACTTCTAACCCAGGTCGGGGTGGCGACATCACTAGTAGCAACAAAATAATCAGTGGTGACATCCACTGCTTTGGCTGACGAGGGCGCGGTAAAGAGAAAGTGATAAAAAAGTCCGGCCCACATCAAGAGGAAGGCGCCCAAAAAGATCCCATGAAAAACTTTTGAGTATGCAAAGACTGACCAATTATAATACCAGCGGAATTTGTGGCGCATAACGTCGTGTAACGGAAGTAGCGCCGGTATGGTTGTCCGCGTGCTTTTTTGAAGACGAACAATCTGCTCGTCAAGCGACTTTACGTCACTCTCCTTGGGGTCCATTTACTCCCCTCCTTGAGATAAATAGATAAACTAAATTCAAAAATCCCTTGCGCGAGGAACTGAATGCTCTAATTTATTGTACAATATCATCAATGCCGGATGCAAGCTTCGCTTTTGCTTAATCTAATTTCTATTAATATAATAGTAGAGCAATGAAAAAAAGTAAAATCTATCTTTTAATCGGTTTGGGGCTCTTTATCATCACCTTGACGATCTATATTGTCGCTCTTTGTCCCACCATCCATCCGCGCGATAACCCTGATATTGTCAGCGCGGCCGCGACCTTAGGCATTGCCCATCCACCGGGTTATCCCCTTTTTACAATTTTGGGTAATCTTTTTACCAAAATACCCCTCGGTTCAATCCCCTTTCGTGTCAATCTGATGTCGGCCCTATTTTCGGCCGCCGCCATCTTTTTTGTCTATTTAATAATCCTAAAAATCACTAAGAAGATTTGGCCGGCTTTAATTGGCGCCGCTATCTTAGCCTTCTCTTATTATTACTTCGTGCAGTCTTTATATGCTGATCTTTTGAGTTTAAATAATTTATTGGTGGCAATTATTGTTTACATTTTATTGCTCTGGCGCGAAAAAAAAGAAAGAAAATATCTTTATTTAGCGGCCTTGTTGGTGGGTCTTGCTTTCTCACACCATCAGATTTCATTCTTTCTTATGCCGGCATTTTTGTATCTGATATTAGCTACTGATAAAAAGGTTGTTTATGGCTGGGAATTGGCTAAACTGGTTGGTCTATTCATTCTGGGACTCATTCCATGGATCTATTTACCAATTAGAGCTTCGGAGCAACCCGCCTATATCTGGGGCAATCCAACTACGTTTAAAGGTTTTTTCGAGATGATCGCCCGCAAAGAATATTCTCGACAAAGTTTTCAATTCGTTTCTACCTTCGCTTCCCGAATCTTTGATTGGCTAAAAATTATCTTTTTGCAATTTATCGGCATTGGTTTCGTTCTTGGTTTAATCGGCGTAAACAAAATCAAGCAAAAGGATCGAGTTTTGTTTATCTTTCTTTTATTATGCGTGCTCTTAACCGGGCCGCTCTTCGCTTTTATGGCTGATATCCCGCATATGGAGATGGAATTTGCCGCCATGGAGCGGTTTTTTGTCTTTTCTTCAATATTTTTGGCTATTTGGCTTGGTTTGGGTCTTGACTGGCTCGAGGTTTACACCAAAAAATATACGCCTCTGCTACTGATTTTGCCGTTGGCTTTACTGCTCTATAATTATCCCCGCGCCAATCGCCATAATTATTATTATGCTTATGATTTAGGGATAAATATCTTAAATTCCCTACCTGAAAATGCCGTCCTTTTCGGCGGCCTGGATGTTCCTCTTTTTGAATTTCGCTATCTCCAAACTGTTGAGCATGTCCGTCCCGATGTAACGGTTTTAGCTGGTTTTGATAAAGATCTCGGCAAACTCTCCGACGAGAATAAAGAAAAGATTTTAAAAACTTTTCCTGATTACAGTTTGAGCTTGGAAGAGATGTCGAAAAAATATCCTGTCTATACCGTTGTCAAAAACGATCTTTATTGGGGAGAGAAACAAGATAATTTTTCTCCAGAGGGACTGGTTTACCGCTATAACGCCGATAAAAATTGGGTCAATGATTTCAACGGCAATCAGGCTAAAGATAACTTAAATAAATTTATACTGCGAAATCCAATCGAACTGACAAAACAAGATGACGCTTTTACAAAAGAAATCAAGTTTTATTATGTAGAGGCTTATCTTCATTTGGGTATAACTTTACAAGAAGCCAAAAAACCTGAAGAAGCGGCCAACGCTTACATCAAAGCTCTAGAAATCGATCCCAATAATTTTTTAGCAACCATAAATTACGCCTCAACATTGTTAGATCGTGGCATGTATCAAGAAGCAAAAGGGTTATACCGAGAAATTCTTAAAAAATATCCTGATAATATTCTGGCACAAAAAGGTCTAAATTACGCTAATCAGCGTTTGAATCAATAACTTTAGAACAAAACCCCTCAAATGTCGCGGCGGCCTGATTCCAGGTTGGCAACTGATTAAAACTATTTTTAGCTTCTTGACCCATTTGCTCTCTTTTTTTATCATCCAATAACAATTTTAAAATCGCTTGTCCATATGCTTTGGTATCAAAAGGCTTAATATAAATCGCGCATTTTCGGTTCACGGTTGCCCTTAAACCGGTCACATCATAAATAATTAAAGGTTTACCAAAACTCATCGCTTCTTTGGCCACCAAGGGTTGAACTTCATATCTCGAAGGAATACAGACGAGCTTACAACGCGTAAGCCACTGGGCGCGTTCCTTCGAGCCGTATTTGCCCAAAAAAACAATTTTTCCCTTATGTTGGACTTTATTGATTAATTTTAATAGTTTCTCTCGGTCTTTGCCGTCGCCGGCAATTTTTAAGATTGTTTTTGTCTTCGAAGCGATACTCTCAAAAGATTTAATTAATAAATCGAGCCCTTTTTGGTGAATATCAATCCGGCCCAAGAAAAGAATGTAATCTTCTTCCGCCTCGGAAATTTTATGAGGAGTATCGACCGCGAAGGTGTTAACTAAGATATTTGCCTTTGGGTTAATCGTCAGGATTTTTTCTTTGAAATCCTCGTTCAGAACAATAAAATTCTGATAATACTTTAGGCCGAACCTTTCGATAAGATAAAATGGCAGTTTGTATTTTTGCGACATTTCTCGGGCAAACAGCCATTGGATCATTCCAATAACCGGTTTTTTAGTAAAGAAAGGCGTAAATGCCGTCGAGATTGGTGGCGTGAAATTCTCAATCACTAAATCATGGGGGATTTTTTTGATCATGCTCGGTATTGACCAGAAAAAGGAAGCGAAATTTAACGGAAATTTTTTTAAGCCTATTCTTTTATATTTAATCCTCTCGATAGTCTCGTCTTTAGCCCCGGGATAATTACCGGTGATTATTGTAATTTGATGCTTCCCACTTAGCCGGCGGGCTATTTCAAAAGTAACCCTCGCCTGTCCCCCACCAAGGGGGTTCTTCAAATCATCAAAATCAATGATCAATATCTTCATGAGCAAAGCTCCTATCGGCACTTCTGGGCCGTTATAACAAACTTTGTTTGATATATCGGCGCTTTGCGCCGTTATAACAAACTTTGTTTGATATATCGGCGCTTTGCGCCGTTATAGTTTTTGTCCAATTAATAAAAATTCACCCCAAACAGATCGATGATCGTCATCACATTTAACTATTTTGAAACCATTCTCTTTAATCTTAGAGGTATAAAATTGTTTTGTTTGATAAAATAGAGGCTTAAATATATTAAAAAATAAGTCAAAACAATATAAAAACCAAAAGCCGGGGGCTAAATAGTCTTTTTGAACTTCTTTTATCAAAATCAAACCGTCTCGTTTTAATTGTTTACGGGCATTTTTAATAACTTCATTTTGCTTTTTTAAAGACAAATGATGCAAAAAATCGGACATGATAATAACATCAAAATCTTTTGATTTGATTTTGGTGGCATCCTGGCAGATAAAATGAACATTGGGCGATTTTTTAATATGAGAATATTGAATTCTTTTTTTAGAGATATCAACGGCCCATATTTTTCGCATGGGTTTTCTGCCAAGATAATGAGCCAGTAAACCATATCCAGATCCGACATCCAATATCTTCGCCGAATCGGGGATATTTTCATCGATCATCATATAAGAGTATTTCGTGCTTTGCCACTTCCAATACAATGGTATTTGTTGTAATAATCTCATCATCTATTTTTTCTGCTAAAATGAAAGTGAATGTTAAATATCAAAAATAACAAAGCAGTCTATATTATTCTCGCGCTCCTTTTTCTTATCTCGATTATAGTCTATTTTAAATCATTTAAAATGGGCTTTATGTCCGATGACTTCAATCTTCTCAAAGATCCACCAATTAATCCATTTTCCCCACGCCGCTGGGAACCGATACAAGGTTTGATATTTTTTATTACCAATAAATTTAATTTCGCTCCTCTTATCCCGAGAGTCTTTTTCTTTCTTCTTCATTTAACCAACATTTTCCTCGTTTACAAAATTATCGAAAAGCTGACTCGGAAAACATTTATTGGGCTTCTAGCCGCTTTTATTTTTACCTTGTTTTACCGCAACCCGCAAGTGATCTATTGGATTTCGGCCGCGTCAGCTGATCTTATCTCAACCACTTTTTATCTGGCGGCAATTGTTTTTTATATTTATTTTCTCGAAAAAAACAAAACAAAATTTTATTGGTTAAGTTTTTCATCATTTCTCTTAGGCCTATTAACAAAAGAGTCGGTTATATTATTGCCGATTGCCCTATTTATTATTGAATTCACGATATTTAACAAGATCAAAGAAACTAAATTTCGAACTGTCGTCAACCGATATTGGCCTTTTGTGGGCCTGGCTCTAATTTTCATTCTATTTTATATGTTTACGGCGATCAAATCTGGAAATCCGTTCTTGTCGCGATCTAATTACACGATCGCTTCGCCTTACCAATTTTTCGACAGATATACCCATTTCTTCTTAGGCCTTTTGCCGATTAGGTTTGGCGATAGCTCTTTTAGCTTCTCATCTGGTAGCATTGTTTTAATCAATATTATTATTTGGCTTGGCACTTTTAGCGCATTTTTGGTAAGACAAATCCCTCGCCAAATTCCCCTCTTTCTAAGTTTAATTTTAATTTTTCTTTTTCCGTACGCCTTGTACGGTTGGGGCTATCAAGAAAGATACGTTTATCTCGCTGCCTTACCATTTGCTGGTATTATCAGCTATCTTCTGTATCGATTTGTAATCACCTTTTCATATTCTGGCCGTATTGCTCTAATAGTTATTTTTCTCTTGATTTGGGGCACTCTATCATCTCGTCTTATTAAAATTCGAGGTGACCAATGGGAACTTGCCGACATGGTAACTAAGGAGACCATTAAATGGGCCGAAACAAATTGTCGTCAACTTAATCTCGAAAATAAAGGCTTCCTCTCCAATTTCCCTTCAAATGTTAATGAACACGTTTTTATATTTAATAATGGCCTAACGAATCTAATTAGTAAAACCTGCAAGGAGACCCCTGGAGATTTTGAAATAATTGATTTGAGCAAAGACGAGGTGAATCAGATCCCGAATGCTCAAAAAGTAAAAAAAACTAATCTCTATGCTTTTGGTTATATAAATTCTAATATTAATGATTATTCTGATTATTACGATAAAATTGAACAAATTTTTCATGATCAAACCGGTTCCTGGCTAGCAACAGATATTTTTAGCAACGCTAATTCATGGGCTATTGCTAAATCAACCGACGGAAATGAACTTAAAACATCAAGCACAACGCAAGGTTTATCTTTAAACTATAAACTCGTGCCTCAAAGCTGGGTTTTTATCTATAACAGATATGTCCCGGTTATCAAAAGCGCTAAAACGATTAGCTTAGAAGTCTTCGGCGATGAACAAAATGAAAATTTATATCTTGATTTCTATGATCGTGAAACCGGCTCTTATTTTCGGTTTGAACAAAAAGTTGACTGGTTAGGTTGGAAAAATTTGAAATTCAATTTTAAAGACGCTTCACTTATCGGCAATGACATCCGCCTAGATAACACCGACGGATTGAAAATATCAATAGATTCAAGCGAAGTTATTAACGGATCGCTTGTATTTAAAAACTTCCAAGAAAATTAAATCTTCAAACGCCAAGTTATAAATCTAATTGCGCTGAATATTGTCGGGGATATGGTTTTTGGATTAAAAAAAGTCTTTATTGATCTTAGCAAATACTTCGGCCTAAAGTAGAATTGGCGATATCCCCTTGCGATCATCTTCAATACTATTTTATCGTTTAGATTTTTATTCTGCAAAACGTAGTTAGAATATTCTAATTTTCGCCAGCATTTCTCTTTAATTATTCCCAGACCAGCACATTTTTTCGCGAACCTTGTCCCCGGATAAGGTACGGCTGGATAAAAAGAGACGAAATCAGGGTCCAGCTTTAAGGCAAAGTCTATTGTTTGCTGCATATCTTCTGTTGTTTCTCCTGGGTAACCAAGGATAAAAAAAGCATAACTTTTTATCCCTACTTTTTTTAAATTTTTAAAGCCTGCTTCAATGGCCATCGGTTCAAGTTTTTTATTCATTAATCCTCTGATATTTTCTTTGGCTGATTCGACGCCGACTCCCAGTATCCAAAGGCCGGCTTGTCTCATTTTTTTTAAGATCAAAATATTATTAATAGTATCCAGTCGCGCGTTGGTAATCCATTGAATGTTTAACTTTCTTTTGATAATTTCATTGGCAAGACTCAAGATAAATTTTTCGTCTAAAGTGACGGTATCCCCCCATAAATAAAAGGTTTCAATTTTGAATCTGTTTTTCATATATTCAATCTCGTCGACTACTTTCTTGCTCTGGCGCTGGCGGAAATTTAAACCATGGATTATCGATACCACACAAAAGTCACAGCCAAAAGGACAGCCTCTTGATGTTTCAACTAATAAATATGATTTTCCCAAAATCGGCATTTGATATTTCTCAAGACTAAAATATTCCCATGCCGGATAAGGGAGTTTATCGAGGTCTTTAATTTGCTCTCGACGGGGTGTTTCAACTATCCTACCGTTTAATCGAAAATAAAGACCTTTAATATTTTTTAATTGATCAAAGGGCGTCCTGGCAATTTCTTGAGCCGTTTCTTCAACATCATGCAAAATTATCCCATCAAGCGCCGGTAATTTTCTTAGAGTTTCTTCAGGGATAGCGGTCGAATGTGGACCTAAAGTGAAAAGTTTTGCGCCAAATTTCTTTTTTAAAAATAAGAGGTTCGCTGTATCATCTTCTATTGTCGGCGTTGTTGAAGGAAAAATAACTAAATCAGGAACAAAATTACCAAGTTCCCGCTCAATTTGATCTTTGTCCAATCTTTGTGCAGTTGCATCAACTAATCTAAATATTATTCCATTTTTCAGGAAAATCGCGGCGAGATAAGCCAAAGTTAGAGGTGGTTTAATGCTCCCTAAAACTTCTGCCCGCTCTTGGCATCTGCCTTCTCTGGTAAAAGCTATGCCACCATTAATCAGGGGAGGAACAATTAGGAGTATTTGATTTTTCTTTTTCATCATTAATTACTCCGAGTAAATCAAAATTCTCAAGATGACCATTTGTGTATATAATAGCATTTGGTTTTTTATTATCCGAACAAGATAAAAGATCATTATAGTCCTTCATTGCTTCATCAGTATCCGATACAACTAATAAATAGTCTGGCCAAGTCTGATTGTAAAGATAATAAATAAAATTGCCCTGATACCCAAGCGAAACATTGCCCCAAGAATCAATCTTTCGTGGCAAGCCAATAATATACAATGGCGAGGAAGGAAGCTGCGGATATTTTTGTTTGAATTCTTCTGTAACCGTAGAGACGACTTGCCACCCTTCTTGCCACTGATATATCCGTAATATCAACAGCCTAAAATTTAGAATCGCAAAGATTGTTATTAATGTCCCAAAGGTTATAATCTTTAATTTATTATCATTTAACAAAAACCATAAACCATATACGATAATGGCAATAAAAAATAAGCCGCTAAGGTAAACGTAACGATCAGCGACAAACCCGCTATTCCCAAAAAGACCATAAGGAATAATTAGAAGCCAAAAAGAACAAAGAAAAAATTTAATTATTTTGGGAATATTCAAAATTAAAAGAGCCAAACTAATCAAAATCGCGATACTTATAACGATAAGGTAAATATATTGACTGTGAGTGGCCTCATCCCAAAAAGCTGGAAAATGCCCGACTATTAAGCGATAAAATTTCTCAATGATCATTTTTAAAGGCATGAAGTAATAATCCCCTCTTTCGATTAAACTCCCTGGCATTAAATTTTTCGGGTTGGGAACCGCAGTTAAAATTAATGTGAAGCCATAAATAACAAATATCAGGAAAAATGGCAACATTCCTTTAATAGCCGTTTTCAAACGGAAAGATTGATTAAAAAATAAATCCATTAAAAATAAAATTGCCGGTAAAATTATCATCGATTCTTTAATCATTAGGGCTGCCGGAAAAAGAATCAGAGGAATAAGAAAGAGGTATATTTTTCTTAATCTTAAATAATAGTAATAACTGATTAGGCTAAACAAAAATAAAGTTGGAAAAACTGCATCATAAGGTCCATCCGCATATGAAAAAACGAGCGCCGTTCCCCGAAAATACAAGACAAAAAGTAAGGAGGAAAGAAAAGAAATGAGTTTATTTTTAGTTAAAATGTTTAGCAGCCAGAAAGCTAAAATAAAATTTATATTATAAAAAGTAAATACTATCAACTTTGGCCAGAAGGGCTGAAAATGAAAAACCTGCACTGCCAAATAATTGGCAATATAAATCATAGGCTGCCATCGATCGCCGGTTAAAGGGTTCAAAAAATTTGCTTGATAGTCTTTAAAAAAATTATAGTCACCAAAAAAATATCCAACTTTATGAGAATCATGAAATAATATTAGGTTTATTATTATAAATAGCAGACAACTGCCTGCGTAAAAGAGCCAGTCTTTCTTTATGTAATTTTTAATTTTATTCTTCAGGATAAGAGGCATACGATAAATCTCGAAAACTAAACTGTCCTTTGATCGGTTTTTTGGCTAAAAAACCGATATTAAAAGTATATTTTTGGTCAAAATTAGGTTCGGATTTCGTCGGATCATTCGGCATAAAATTGAAGGCCTGAAAAGGAATATAGATTTTTTTCCAGCCTTGCCAATCGCCGGTGAAATCATAATAAAGATAATTTTTGTCCTCGGCTAAGAGTAAGGTTGTAATATATTTCACATTGCCATCGCCATAAATTTCTAAAAAGATTCCCATTTCATCGCCAGGAACAATTTTATTCTTATTCATTAATAAAATTCGCGAGTCCTCCATATCAGTATCGCTGAATGTCTGATCAAATGAATAGTTTATGATTAATTCGTTATTATTAGTTCCGATATTCGGTATATTATTGATTTTTTTAATATCCCAATCTTTCATCGAAATAGTCTTAATTTCTTGGTTTGTTTTAACTTTAGAATAATCAATTTTATAGATTTGGGCGATGATAACCCCTTTTTCCTTGACTGTATAAATCGGTTTTTGTTTGGCAAAATATGTCCACATTTCAGTTTGCTTACCTTCCATAAAAGGCCGCGGAACGACAACATATTCGGCCCCCTTGCTGGTTGCTCCAAATAATCCGTCTTTCAAAAATAAAGGGGCAACAGAGCGCTCATCTTTGAGATATTTTTTTAAAATCCAATCGTAACCGACTATCGCAATTCGAGCATCTTTTGGGGAATTTTCATTGAGATATTTAGCTATTTCGGGCACTCCTTCCCCGCCAAGGCCGACGCTATAAAGATGAAAGGCACTATCTGTTCCTCCGACAAAAGAGCTCGCATAAAGATCCCAAAACGCTGGGCGAAAAGCAGTTAAAGGCAGGGCTAAACAAACAATGACAATGACAACGCCAGCTAATCTTTGCCAAGGGCCTTTGATCAGCCTGATTATTTTTTCAAGCCCAAGAGCCGCCAATAAGACGATTAAAGGTATCAGAGGTAATAACTGGTGTGAGGCGCCGTATCTGGTAAAAAGGCTGTTATAGGCGATGTATAAAACTACCAAGCCGGTGATAATTATCTCTAACTTAAATTTTTGCCAGCCTTGCTGAATAATATCTCTGACCAGTAAAGTAAGCTCTGACAACGTCCCGATAATTATAATCGGGGACAAAATCCCAACAAGCATGAGGTAGTAATACTTAAAAATAGAGAAAGGAAATTCGGTCTGATAGGGACTAAATAATTTCTCTGAATATAACATATATAAACCTTTGATATGCTGCCAGTCACGAAAGCCCGACCATAAAACCACCGCCGTAAGAATCATAATTGCGATAAAGATAAAAAAATCTCGCCAAAATTTTTTTGTTTTCTTCGAAAAAATCGGAATAATTAGTAAAAAACCTAAAATAAACGGTATGTCGACAAATTTAACCAATATTGAGAGCCCTAAAATTAGCCCTAATAGATAGAGGTATTTTATTTTTGTCGAGGTAAGATAGCGAAAACTAATTTCTAAAGCCAAAATAACCAATAGACAAAGCAAAGTCTCCAAGTAGGCAGTTCCATTATTTGTAACGACAACCGGTAACAAAGCAAAGGCAACTCCAGCAAAAATTCCAACCCGTAAATTAAACCATTTCCGGCCAAGGTTAAAAAGATATACTGCAACGATAGAACCGATTAGAACATTAATTAACCTTGCTCCCAGCAAAATTGAGATGCCGATTTTTTTGGCAATAACGATCCCAATTGTCATGATCCACATTGCCAAAGGAGGATTGCCAAAGATGTTCGATTCCGGCGGATAGGTCTGGTGAGAAAATTGGAAAAAATATGACCAAAAATGAGTTGAAAACCAATTCCCGATCCAATCAACATAGACAATTTCGTCCGGCCGCCAGGCGATCTTTAGGGCGGCCACAACTCGCAAAGCCAAGGCGATGACGAAGATCAAAATGCCTATCAGCCAGCTTCTTTTAACTATAAACTCTTTAATTTTCATTATTTTTATCTTATCATAATAAATGGTTAGCGACACTCATATGGCCGGTTAATCAAACAAAATATTATTAATTTGTTCTTCAAACTCAAGAGCTGCTTTATCCCAAGAAAATTTCCGGGCATATACTTTGGCGTTTTCCCCTAAAACATTTCTCTTTTTATAGTCACTTAGAGCCTCGATGATTATTTTTTCTAAATTATGTTGGCTATTTTCCTTAAATAACCAGCCGGTTTTATTATTAACAACCGTTTCCCTTAAGCCGGGGGCGTCGGTGGCAATCGTCGGCGTGCCGCAGGCAGCGGCTTCAATAACGGTGAATCCCCACCCTTCCTTTATCGAAGGTTGGATGTGAAGCCAGGCCTTTCGTAAATAAGTTAATTTTGGATTTTCCGGAATAAAACCGGTAAAAGTGAAAAATGAATTCAATCTTAATTTTTGAGCTAATGTCTTAAGCCTTTGTTCGTCATCGCCAGTGCCGATAATCACGAATCGCGCCTCTGGGAAACTATCGATAATTTTTGGGGCGGCCTCTAATATCCAGTCGATCCGCTTATATTTCTTCAGTCTCCCCAAATATATAATCAAAGGATTCTCGCTCTTTGGGCCTGATTTAACAGGGCATGACAACCCGGAATAAATAATTTTTATCTTCTCTGGTCTTACCCCAATTTCCATCAGTTCATCCCTTGTACTTTTCGAAACAGTGATAAAATTCTTCTTTCGATAAAGTTTATAGACCATTTTTTCCAAAAATTCAAAAAATTTTCCCCAAAAACCTAATTCTTTTTCCCAAATTTTGCCAAAAACATGATGGGCAATCGCGAGACTCTTTTTTCTTCTGACATAAAGAGGGGTAAGATAAGGAATCTTATTGGTATAATCTATCACCATATCGAATTTCCGGTGATTCTTAAGATAATATAGTATTGAGATAATATTGATCAGCCAGAAAGGCCCTTTTCTGATTACTTTGATTCCATTAATGTTCTCTTCTTTTTTCGCCCTGGAAAAATTTGAGCATAATAAAGTTACCTCGAAGCCGTCTTTCGATAACCGCGAAAAAATCTCATTTAGATGAACTTCGGCCCCGCCGGCTTTAGGATTTTTAATATCCCACCAGTTAAAAACGAGAATTCTTTTTTTCAAATTGCTTGTCATTTTTTCTTTTCGGCCACTGCATAAATATTATCAAAAAATATTAGTTTAAACGGCCAAAGAGCTAAAATTTTGACTATCATTTTTTTTAGAACCGATTTCTTAGCTCCAAACGATTCGAGCATAGTATAAATTCCGCCTTTTTCCAGCCAAATCCGGTTTGAATAACCATGGTTTTTTAAACTCTTTTTTAAGCTACTTGGAGTTTGTTCGTTAATGTGCATGATCAAATCATACGGATGCCTTGCTACTTCAACCGCCGGTTTGCCGCGGGCGATTAGGTGCCAAAATCGATACAAAGGTACACCGTAATCAGGTACATAGCGATTAGGGGCGGTGTGAATAATTAATTTGCCATTTTTTTTCAAAGCTTTTTTTGCTTTATCAAATAGAATATCGACTTCCCAGGGCCTAATATGCTCTATCAATGCAACAGCGATAATCCGATCATAATAATCGACCGGCAATTTTAATTTTTTGAAATCTTGGTGGCTAAGCTTTACTCTGGCTCTCATTTTGTTAGGTAAAAAACAAATTGATTTTTTTGCCAACTGGATAGCCGCTTTTGAGTAATCAACGCCCCAAACTTCTGCCCCTAAACGCGCCGCAAATACGACCAACTCGCCTTTGCCGCAGCCCAGATCCAATACTTTCATGCCTGGTTTGATTTTAGCCATTCGTAAGACTGTTTGGTAAAGAACAAATATTTTTTTACCTTTGCTTTTGACGAAAACCGGGTAGTCACTCCAATTTAAGTAGTATTTCTTAGTGTAGTGGAGAGGGCTAACCGGTTTAGGAAAATTCTTTTTCGATAATTTTGTCATAAATTTGAACCCTTTGGTCCCAGGTGTGGTTTTTTAACATATAATCAACCGCCAGCTTTTTTTGCCATTTTTTCTTCACCGCTAGTTCGATCAGCTCAATCATTTTAACAGTATCATTATATGGTGCGATAAACCCTAGTTTTGCTTCTTTGATCAGATTATTATTAGGCACTGGCGACTCGCTGACAACTGGCAAACCACTGCGTAAATAATAATAGATTTTACTAGACTCAAAATTCTGTTTTTCGCCTAAAGCCAAAACCAATCCGCAATTGGCGAAATATTGATAATCCCAAAGTTTCTCATTCTCTACCGGGCCCAGATATCTAACAGCGTGTGGATCGAGCTTATCTAATTTCCCTTCACCGATAAAACAAAGGTCTATTCCTCTGGCTTGAATCGCCGATCCAATCTCATTAAGCCGATGTTGCCATTGCAAATTTACTTTTCGCTGCATCGGCCCGTAAATATTGCCGATGTAAACGACTATTTTCCCCTCAAAATGTTCGTAAGGGTTTTTCCGACGTGCTGGGATATTATTATCGACACCGGAGGGAACAATCAATATATTGTCTTTTTTGCCAAATTCCTGCTGCCAAAGTTTTTTGCCCAGCGGATTCGCCAAAGTAATATAGCGAGCATTTTTATTAATCCGCTTTTGAATTTGAAATAGCCGCCAGCGATGCCAGCCGTAAAAATAAATGGCGTCCATATTATGGCTGCCAACTACCGTTGTTTTAGATATGATAAATGGGTGACGGGATCCCCCTACCCGCTCAAGTGAACGGAACCCTTCTTGGAATAATGTCTTAATTACATGGTAGTCGTGCCAGTCAAATTGTTTAAAAGGGACACGCCGCAAATTCGGAGCCATTGGAATAATTTTTTGGGAACTCTCGTTGGTAATCATATCTACGCTATATCCAAGCCGGGCTAAAGCCTCGGATATCCTAAGCCATCGGACTGTATCCATGGTAACAGCCTGGAATTTATCTATTTTTCTGGAAATATAAATTGTAGCAATCTTAATTTCTTTTTTGCCCATAAATGTCAATTTGACAATTATAAAAATCCAAAAAAGATTTAATTAGTTTAATATCTGCAAATTTAGCTGCCGTTTTTTTGGCGTTTATTTGTATTTGCTTTTTTTTAGACTTTTGAATTTTAAGACAATCTTTAATTTTTTCGGCCAGCATTTTAACATTAGCCGGCGGTACTAAAAAACCATTTACACCATCTTCGATAATTTCTTGTAAACCGCCAGAGCAAGAAGCTATTACTATTTTCCCCATTGCCAAAGATTCCAACAAAACATAGGGAAAATTCTCCCAAAGTGATGGAATTATAATCAAACTAGCATTTTGAATGTGTGAAGCTATGTCTGAATATTTGACCGGCCCGAGCAATTTAATGTTAGTAAGCGGCTGAAGCATCCGCTCCAGGTGTTCTTTGGGATAGGTACGATCCAATCCGCCAGCGATATGGATCTTTAGACCCGGATTCGTAACCATGAGTTTTTTTGCAGCAGCTAACAAAATATCAATCCCCTTTCTTCTTGCAATTCTACCTATAAAAAGAATGTGGTTATTTTTTTTAACTTTCTTGCGAGCGGCATTGAAGATAATATATGGATTGGGAATGATTGCGATTTTTCGAGTTAAGCTAAGATCTCTTGTCACAATTTCGGCCAAAGATTTGGTTGGCGAGCTAACAAGTAAAGATTTTTTTATTTGATATTTTTCCATCCAATACAAAAAACGTCTGCTTAGAGTAACTTTTACACCATCCAGGGATTGTATCAAATAAGACGGCGTGTGTAGCCTCGTGGCTAATTGATGATGGCTCAATAACGCGACAAAAAAACCTTCGGCACCTACTTCCGGGGCTTCGACAATATCAATATCATCTTTAATTGTTAAAAATTTTAAAAAAACCTGGATGATGAAAAAAAGGTTATTGATATTATCAGCTAATTTAAAATTGGCTTTAATCAGCGGCGGGATAGTAAGGATACTTATGTTCCGATCATAAGTCGTTTTTAACGAATGATCGCCTCGGGCGATAATATAAACTTTATGTCCACTCTCAGCCAAAGCCGAACTTAAAATATGGGTGTAGGTAGAAATCCCATCGCACTCATCAAAAAGAAAGCTTTTATTGATCAAACAAATTCTCATTTTTTGACGCCTCTTGGAATCGGCCATAATAAGCCGATAAAATATGGGATTTGGTAACAAAAATAATATATCAATCTTAGCAAGAAACTGATTTGATAGCGATTTTTTTTATTTAAGATATTATTCCTTGGCATCAAAAATTTCTTTGCATTACCCGAGATGGTCGAAATAAGTTGGCGATTGCTTAGCCCGTACTTTATATCAAGCATATGCCATCCCCTTCCATCCCGAAAACTTTGGGTTATTAAACCCTTGATTGTATCCCGATTTTTAAAATAGACTTCAGCTTCTGAAGCGTATTTTAATTCATATCCTGCTTTTCTAATTCGCCAGCAAATATCAGCGTCTTCGCCAGAAACCAAGTTTTCGTCAAAGAAACCGACTTCATCAAAAATTTTTCTTAAAAAAGCAACATTGGCGGTCAATAAATATGGCAAATGATCAGAAAGATGAGACTGATGATTGCTGGTAATATTGGCTATGTATTTTTCTAAAACATTGGCTGGTTTATTATTCGGCAGCTTTCCTCCGACAGCAACTGTTGAATGCGAAAGCGTAAAATAACCCACTAGTTTAATAAGCCAATCTCTTTTGGGGAAACAATCCGCATCCGTAAATGCAATTACCTTGCCGGTTGCTTTTTTGATTCCTAAATTTCGAGCCGCCGGTATCCCTTTTCTCGGTTGATAGTAATAACAAATCTCGCGGTCATATTTTCTGAGAATGCTGGTGGTTTTATCAGTAGAACTGTCTATATAAATTATTTCCAATAATTTTATTGGATAGTTTTGATTAAGCAGAGAGCGAATATTTTCTTCGATCGTCTCTTGATTATTATAGGTTACAACGATCAAGGAAACTTTCGGCAAAAAAAGTTTTTTATTGTTCATTTTGATTCATAAAAGACCAATATAATACCCCCAATCTATAAGTGCGAAAATACAAGAAGTTTAAAAACGGCAATAAAATATAAATCATAAAACCTTTTCGATATTGATGTGGAATGGCTTTATAAGCACCCGGGACTTGTCTTGCACCATGTACCAAGCTTACCAATTCTTTCATTAAAGAAAGGGCTGGTTTTTTCATACGGACATTTTTTTTATCCAAATTTTTCCTTTGTTTGAAAGTGAGTTGGGCAATATTCATACCATAGATAAACATTTTACGAATTGAATTTAAAAAACCTTGGTAACGATGAAATGTTATGGCATCTAAGACGTATGCTAGTTTATATCCGGAAAAAAATAAACGCCAGCTTAAATCCGCGTCTTCAAGGCCGACTGACGGGTCAAATAAACCAATTTCAAATAGAATTTTTTTACGGAAAGCACAATTACCGCTCGGGATTGTAGCGGGCAATCCTTCCGAAATTCCTACAGTATTTTTACCATTGAGCAAGCAAATATCGAAATAACGTTCGATAATTTTTTGCGGTTTGAATACTCTGATCAGTCCACCAACGCCATCCATTGCTTGCGATTCCAGTTTTGAGATAATTTTTGATAACCAGTTGCTTGATGCTATTTCATCATCGTCAATGCAAGCGATAATTGCGTTTTTGGCTTTTGAAATTCCCGAGTTCCTCGCAACCGCTGATCCTTGATGTTTTTGGTAATAATAATGTAAATGTTTAAAATTTTGTTTGGCAATGAGTTGCTTCATTAATTGTCTTGTGCCATCCGTTGAACCATCATCAATCACGATGATCTCAAATTCATCTTTGGGGAATTCTTGATACACCAAAGACTCAAGGCAGGCCTTTAACCAGATTTTACGGTTATAGGTTGGCACTATGACCGATACTTTCATTAATATTTTCTAATTAATAAATTTGCTTTTTCTTAAACTAAACATAGAATAAAATATGAAAAGGAATTAGTCCATAATTTGAAAATTATAAATGATTTTATTTTCTAAAAAAAATTTTGAACTTACCAAAGAATTTAGCTTTGCTTGGTTTAAAGCAACTGATCGTCGAAAAATACTTGGCTTTTTGTGGAATTTTTTGAACCCTTTAATTATAACCCTTATTTTACTTTTTCTATTTCAAAAAAATTTCGGTCTCAATAAATCCGAATATTTTTTATATATATTAATTGGAACGCTCGCTTGGAACAATCTTAGCTCAACCATTCAATCTTCTATCACTGTCCTGACCTGGCGACGCGAAATGGTTAAAAATATTGTTTTTCCCAAAGAAACACTTGTTTTGGCAAGAGTCGGCACCCAACTCATCAGCCATTTTATAGGCTTGTTAATTGTGTTTATCTTTTTAGCTATCTTCCAAACCAAAGTAGGCATCAATCTCTTGTATTTTCCAGCCGTCTTTTTGCTGGAAATTCTCTTGATCATCGGATTGTCTTTAATTTTTGCTTTTATTAGCGTTTATATCTCAGATATGGAATATATCTGGGCTGCTTTGGTCAGAATGGGATTTTTTCTTGTGCCGATCTTTTACGAACTTAAAGACCTTCCACCCAATTTAAAAAATTTGGTCGCCATCAACCCTTTAACGCAAATTATGATTTTTTACCGCAATTGTTTAATTTATAACCAGGCGCCTAATGCTGTTAATTTCGTGATTATCTTATTATTTACACTCAGCCTTTTTGGACTTGGCATTTTTTTATTTAGACGTTATGAACAGCATTTAGCTGAAAGGGTGTGATGAAGCTGATATCTGTTAAAAATTTATCGAAAAAGTTTCGACGGACGCAAAACCAGCAAACCGCTTTTGGATTTTTAAATAATTTGTTCTTAAAAAAAGATGAGTTTTATGCTCTTAAGAATATAAGTTTTTCTGTCTCGAGCGGTGATATTGTCGGAATTGTCGGTCCGAATGGCTCTGGCAAAACAACTCTTCTAAGAATTTTAGCCGGTCTCTACAGTAAAACCGATGGTACGGTTGCGATTAATGGTAAAGTCGCAGCATTTTTACATACCAATGTCGCTTTAGAAAACGAGCTTGACGCGTACGAAAATATTTTTCTTTTAGGGATGATTATGGGAATAAATAAAAAAGATATCGAGGCTAATTTAAAAAAAATAATTGATTTTGCTGAAATCAGAAAGTTCATTAGAACCCCTTTGCGCGATTTTTCCACCGGGATGATCCAAAGGCTTGTCTTATCAATCTTGATGTATGTTGAAGCCGATATCTTTTTGCTGGACGAACTGATTGAAGCCAGTGATTTTAAATTCAAGGAGCGTTCTTACAAAAAAATTCTAAAAAAAATTTCTGTTGGTCACAAAGCGGCGATTTTTTGTTCCCATGAACTGGATATTATTGAACGGTTTTGCAATAAAGCAATGCTCTTAGATAAAGGTAAATTAATCAAATTTGGCCCAACAGCAAAAGTGATTAAACTATATGAAAGGTCTCAACAAAATAATTCGCAATAATAATTCATATCGCAACTGTTTTAAAAATTTTATGATAGGGATTAAAAAGAACCTAACTTTTGTTTTATTGATTATTTTTTTACTCTCGATAAGTATTCGAGTATTTTTTGCTAATGGATTATCTCAACCTGATTCTTTTGCCTATGCTAAAATTGCAAATGATATTGCTCAAGGATTAGATTTCAAACCAGATTGGTTTTATAACTTTAGATTCCTATTTACTTATCCTCTGAGTTTATTTTTTAAGATATTTGGAGTTTCTACACACTCAGTCTTAATATGGCCACTTTTATGTTTTACGATTGAGTTTTTTGTTTTAATAAAAATATTAGACTTATTACAGATAAAAATTAATAAAATAATCCCTGCTTTATTAATAGCATTTTATCCAATTGATATTAAGGCTAGTGTTGCTTTATTGCCTGATATAACCCTTTCAGTTATTTTCGCAATATCATTTTGTCTTGTTCTAATAGGACTTAAAAATAAAAAAATTATGTATTTGATCGCTTCTGGTTTAATTGTCGCTTCGGGACAATTTGTCAAAGAATATGCTCTAATTTTTAACTTAATATTAATTTTAGTCCTCATCCTTCATATAGGAGTAAAAGATGCAAAAAAATATATCTTTTGGTTATTAATTGGTAACTTAATTATTATAATTACGGTTTTATTAATAAGTTATTTCAAAGAAAAAGATTTTCTATATTTATACCATAACTATATAAGTTTCAGAAATATCCAGATTTCCTTAATAATTAATCAATCGATTAAAAATCCTATAAGTAATTTTTGGTTATATTCAAAAACAATTTTCTATTCGCCAAACTCACCTTATTTTTATTTGCTATTTATTGGACTGGCTATAGCATATAAAAAAAGAGCTAAGCCTATTCTTATCTATGGAATTTGGATTGGCGTTTTATTTTTATTTTTACAATTTGGATTCTTAAAATTTCGTCCTCTCATTATGATATTTAAATCGGAAAGATTTTTAACAATCTTAACAATACCAGTAATAATCACTTCAGCTTATTCTATCCAAATGTTTTTGTCGCTGAAAAAAATTAAGCCCTATTTAAAAAGGATTTCAAAACATATATTAACTAATATGCTATTAACAGTAACAATTGTCCTAATCATTATTTTCTTTTCTTTTTCCCATAGACATTATCAAAAATCGCTACTACCCGATTATTACGCCGCAAATTTTCTTAAGACCCAAAAAGAGCTGCCAATTGTTTTGCTGCATGAAAAAATGGTTTCTGAATACGAATTTTATTTTAAATACAAAAAGTCTTTTTATGTTTATGGCGAAGATACTATTAATAAACCATATTATCTAGTAATTGATACTTTGTTTTTTAAAGGGTTGTATGATGAAAAACTTTGGATAATAGAAAACCCTGACGACCAGCTCATCACTCCGCCTAAATCTTGGGAAAAAATTCAAGAATACGACAATCATTTATTTATTTATGAAGTTCAAACTTAATCTATCCCCACCGCGCTACAAAGTAGCGACTGGTATTTTGGCTGTAATTTAGATAAAATATTGCTACATATGAAAGTTGTCAAAGTCCGACGAGAATTTATTATTATCGCAGTTTTGTTTATTGTTGTAATTTTAGCAATTATCTTTGGAGTCTTGGGCACATATCGCCTCCTTCACCGATCGGCGGCTAGCCTATCACCTTTTCCTCAAGAATCACCTTTATTCAGCGGTTTTCATTTGCTCATCCCCTCCCTCAATATTGAAGCCCCTATAATTGCTGATGTTGACGGTGCCAAGGAGAAAGAGTACTTTAAGGCTCTAGAAGATGGCGTTGCCCAGCTTAAAGGCTCTTCAAAACCAGGCGCTGGCTCTAACATCTTTATTTTCGGTCATTCTTCTTTTTATTGGTATAAATCTGGTAATTACAAAACTATTTTTGCTAAATTAGAGGACATTAAAATCGGCGATGAAATCATTTTATGGTATGCGAAAAAGAAATATGTCTATGTTGTTTCAGAAAAAAAAGTTGTTGATCCGAAGGACGTCGATGTATTGAAGCCAACCCAAGAAGAACAAGTCACTCTCATGACCTGCGTTCCACCAGGCACAACCTGGCATAGATTAATTGTAGTCGGCAAACTTAAAAAGGATTAAACTTCTTTACTCGCAGCCAACACTACTTTTATTGCCACGACAACGCTGGAGGCAGCGACAAAAGTAATAAAGCTTGCCAAAACAGTATTGACCCAGCTGTAGAGCGAGCCAAAAACCGAAAGAGCCTGCAATCCGGCAACGCCGACCACCATCAGAGTAATGACCGCGACCAGATAATCATGAGACTCTTTGTCGGACACATTCATAAAACCAACAATTAAACCAAGAATAACCAAAATAAGGGTGGCGGAAGTAAAAGTCATAAACCCGAGCAAAACGGAGACAATGAGTCCGACGATAAAAGCCCGTCGACCTAAGTTTTTCATTAAAACCACCTCCTTTCTTTTTGTTCTTACATTAATCTTAAAACTTTACTAACCGCTTGTCAATTATCTATCTGTCAATTAAGATCTCCAGGAACCCTAGCATCCAAGATCCTGCCGTAATTTCTTACACACCGGGAATGTGGTAAATAATTGGCTAGTGTACTATAATATATATATATGAAAAGAAAAAATCCTTTAGTGGTGGGGCAAATCTACCATATTTTTAATCGAAGTATCGCTGATTACAAAATTTTTAAAACGGATGAAGATTATTCCCGAATGATTAATACTTTGCGCTTCTATCAAATCCTAAACCCGCCAACCAGATTTTCACTTTATCTTGAGACGCCTCTGGTTCGGAAAATTGGTTTCCAAAAATCTTTTGAATCTTTTAACGCAGAACCAAAAATCGTCGAAATCATTGCCTATTGTATAATGCCGACCCATCCCCATCTTATTCTAAAAGAGCTAATTGAAGGAGGCATATCAACTTTTATGCGAAAAGTTCTTAACAGCTATAGTTCTTATTTTAATGTAAAACACAAACGAAACGGTCCTCTTTGGGAAAACCGATTTAAAAATATCTTGGTTGAAAACGATGAACAGTTATTACATTTATCGCGCTATCTTCACTTAAATCCCGTTACCGCTTTTTTAGTAGATAATCCTAACCAGTGGCCGTATTCTTCCTATTCAGAATATATTGGCGAACACACCAACAATAGGCTAACCAGGTTGGAGGGGATTATAGACATTAAGCCCCAAGCCTATCGCAAATTCGTCGCAGACAGAGCCGATTATCAACGCGAGTTGGGGAAAATTAAGAAATTGACCTTAGGATATTAAAGAATACTAGACCAACCTTTAATCTCCGACATACCCGGTGTGTGGTATAAGTGGTAGGATTGATTTTTGACTGGAAATATACTAATATTAATCCACATTCCCCGGTAGCTCAACGGTAGAGCGACTCCCTGTTAAGGAGTTGGTTGTCCGTTCGAATCGGACCCGGGGAGCCAACAAAAAGCGGCCTAAAGCCGTTTTTTGTATAATTTCTCCTTATCCAACACCTCAACCCATTGAGGGGTTAAAAAAACAACGATATTTTTCAGACTAAATTAATGAAATTTGACAATATAAATATATAGATTATTATTGAAGTAATAATTGATATCAATTCCGTTCTATCCAGAAAAAGGAGGGTGGTGAAAAAGTTTATCGGGAAATTTTTGGTTTATTTAATCCTTGCCATTTTTTTATTATGGCCGTTTGATTCCCGGGCCAGTTTTCTTTGGCAACAAGTTGGCGGTAATGGTTTGGGCGATCCAAGCAATACGATTGTCTCGACAATGGAGGTTTGGAACAATTATATTTATGCCGGTATTGGCCGGGTATCTGGCAGTCATGCCCGGATTTATCGCTCTTTGGACGGCAGCACTTGGAATTTAGTCCATGACGGTTTTGGCCATAACAATTTGAATATCATTATTGATTTTGCTTCTTTCCAAGGAAAACTTTATGTGACGACCACCGATGAAGCTGTCCCCCCTGTCCAAGCCGGGGAAATTTGGCGCTCAACTGATGGCGTCACTTGGACGCAAGCCGGTGCCGAAGGGTTAGGCAATGCCAATAATGTCGGTTTTTATAAAATGGAAGAGTTTAACGGCCAGCTTTACGTCGGCTCTCGCAATGAGACACAAGGCGGCAAACTCTACCGCACTGCTGATGGCACTAATTGGAATGAGGTTGCAATTGCCGGCCTTACCGCCACCAACACGGCTATTTGGTCTTTGGAATCATTTGGTGGATATCTTTGGTTTGGGACTTTAAATCAAGCTGATGGGACGGAAGTTTGGCGTTCGACCAATGGAACAAACTGGGAAAAATTTTGGGATTACGCTGAACTTATCCCGCCCTTGCCTCAATACACTAATGTTAACAATATTTTTGGTTCCTCCCTGCTTTATTGGACCGCTGTCAATGCGGTCACTGGCGCCCATTTGATTGAAGTCCACGATATCTTTGCCCTGGGAACCGTGGGTGGTTTAGGCGATGCCAATAATATCTGGTTTTCCGAAGATGTTGTTTTGCAAGGAGGCCTCTATCTGGGAACGCGCAATGAAACAACTGGCGGGGAACTTTGGTATACTCCCGATTTTGAAAATTTCTCCCAAATAGGCTTGGATGGTTTTGGCAATATTGATAATTATGCCATCTATGCCTTGGCTTTTAAAGATTATTTATACATTGGTCTTTCGACTGTTAACGGTGCCAAAGGCGCGGAAATTTGGCGGCGGTTGATCACCTATGATTTCGGCATTACCAACAAAACCTTACCCCAGGGTACACAAGGCCAATCTTACTCAACGCAACTTGAAACAACCGGCGGTACGAAACCTTACTTATATCGTTTAGTCAAGGGCGCTCTTCCTCAAGGAATGGAGCTTTCCCCAACCGGAGAACTTAAGGGCACACCGCAAAAATTGGGTGATTTCCAGTTTGTCGTCGAAGTTCAAGATTCCTTTAAAAAAGTTTCCAAAACCCAACGGCTTTTTAGCCTTAAAATAGTCGCTGGCCTATCAACTGGTGTGGAAAGTATCACTATTTTGCCGAAGACAGGCGCTGATCTGTATTGAATGATCGACTACTCGCTTGTTTTTCCGTCAAACTCGGGGCTATCAGCTTCGGCCTCTTTCTTGGTGGCCCGGACGACCCCGTCTTGGTGGTGGGCGGGGCTGTAAATAGTATAGAGCTTTAACTCATCTTGTTCAGAGGTGTTGATGATATTGTGCTCGGCGCCGGCGGGCACAACCACGGCCACGCCATCGCTTAATTCATACTCATTGCCATCAATAATGCATTTACCCTGTCCCTTTTCAAAACGAAAGAATTGGTCATTGTCCGGATGAACTTCCATGCCGATTTCTTCTTTTGGCTGGAGCGACATTAGCACTAGCTGGCTATGATTGGCCGTATAGAGAACTTTTCGGAAATTTTCATTGGCGAGAGTTTCTTTTTCGATGTTGACCACATAACCCTTCATAAATGTTCTCCTTTCTAGTTATCTACTTTAATTTACTATAGCATATTTCCTTTTTCAAGACTAAATTCGCCAAAAACTCTTGCATTTTGGCCTCTTTTAAGATATATATTGAAAATAGCGGCTCAAGAATGGATCTAGAGCCTACGGAGGATACTGATGGGGACGCTGTTTCGCGGTGCAACCGTTGTTCTGCCTGGCCCTGACGTCTTCAGAACCGATGTAACAGATGTCCTCGTGGAAGAAGGCCTGATCGCCGCCATCGAGCACGGGCTTGGCAGCGACGGACATGAGGTGGTGAATCTCGAGGGCTTGGTCCTCACCCCCGGCCTCATCGACATCCACACCCATGGTGGCGCCGGCGCCGACACCATGGACGCAGAAGTCGACGGACTGCGAAAGATGGCCAGCTTCTATGCCAGTCATGGCGTCACCAGCTTCTGCGCCACGACGATGACCATGGCGCCGGAGCGAATCATCGCGGCCGTCCACGCGGTCCGCGAGTTCAGGCACTCATGGAAGCCGGCTTTCGGCGCCCAACCGCTCGGTGTCCACCTCGAGGGCCCCTACATCAACGCCGAGTACAAGGGTGCCCAGCTCAAGGAGCACGTCCGGACTGGCGCCGAACTGGACTGCCGACTTCTCTTCGGAAAGGATCGCGCAGTCCGAATGATTACCCTGGCACCCGAGATCAACGCCAACCGCGTGGTCATCGGTGAGGCGGTCGTGCGCGGGATCAAGGTAGTCGCCGGCCACTGCGGGGCCAGCTACGAAGAGATGGTGGAGGCCCAGAAGATGGGGGTCAACCAGTCCACGCATACCTGGAATCAGATGCTGCTTCCCCATCACCGCAAGCCAGGGGCAGTCGGCGCCGCCTTGCAGCTACCCGGGTTCTACGCCCAGCTAATCGTTGACGGTGTCCACATCCATCCGGCAATGATCGAGCTGAGCATCGCCGCCCGCGGCATTGACGGCATCCTGCTCATCACCGATTCGATTCGCGGCGCGGGCATGCCCGACGGCGATTACGAGCTCGGCGGTCAGCCGATCGTCGTCAAAGACGGTGCAGTCCGCCTGCCTGATGGAACGCTGGCCGGCAGTGCCCTGACCATGGACCGGGCCGTCTGGTTCACCCATGAGTTCACGGGGCTACCTCTGGAAGTCTGCGTCCAGATGGCGTCCTGGAACCAGGCCAAGGCCTTGGGCCTTTCCGACCGCGGGGCCATCGTCCGAGGGATGAGGGCGGATCTCGTTGCCCTCAACCCGCAAGGTCTCATCGTCGAGCGGACCATCATTGCCGGTGAGACCGTCTACCTGAGAGAAGCCGCCTGAGGGCGGTCAAGAGTTCGATCCAACATTAATGGCCCGGCTTACCCTTGTGGTTTGCCGGGCCTCCCCTTTTTTAGAGGGCTAAATTACTTTCAAGACGATGAGGACAAAAAATAGAATTATAATAAAAAATATCCCAATTAAACCATAGATTAAATAAGTATAAGTTTTGATACTTTTATTTACCCCGAGCGTAGTCGAGGGGTCTACCGGTGCTTTTTTGACCTCGCTCGTGGCAACCTCTTTTTCGATACTATCGATGTTACCATTACCCAATAATCGGCTGGCAAAGGCCTGATAGGCCTCGGCTCTCCCCTTCCAAACGCCTAATTCTTCACGGGTCTCGGCGTGATTTTGGATTTCTTCGACCCATTTTTTTTGATAATCTTCGACCGGCTGACCTTGACGCGTCGTTGTCGCGTCCTCAGTTCTTTCAGAGACGACAGATTCTCTGGGTTTTGTCGCGATAATATTGAATTTGCTCTCTATCTCGCGACGGCTGACAAAACTTTTGTCGTCTTTTTGATGTCGTGTCAGTTTGCCATTTTTAATATGGCGTTGGATTGTTCTTAGATTTTTACCGATTAATTCTGCTGCTTCGTTTAAACTAATTAAGTCCGACGACATTTATCCTCCTCCGGGTAGTAGAACTTTGCTGTTTCTACGAAACGCGCAGGCGTTAGCAAAGTTTCACTACCCGGCTCCTACTATATAATAATGTCACGACACGACAATGTCAATCCTTCGACTTCGATCAGGATTGACACTGAGCCTGTCGAAGTGTCAAATTTTTCGCGACATCATGTCATAGTCATCATCCATCCGGTGGTCCGCGTTTTTTCTCCGATAAGGAATCCAGGTATTTACTCTTGGCTTTGGACTCTTGTTCAAACCGAAAACCACCACGAGTTTTCTGTGGTTTGATCTTTGATTTAAACCAGAGTTTTAGCCGGCCGGTTCGATAGGCCAAAAAGACCATCAAGCCGACGAGAATCATAAAGAGAATTTCATTCAATGTCGGCACCGAAGTAAAGGTGACATAAGCGGTATCGTATTCAACGCTCCCCTTATACCATCTCGTCCAAAGGTGATAGGTGGTGTTTTGGGGGAAATTAGAGTTGGTACAATTCCAGGAATCGGTATTAGTCCCGCCCGAACCATTGACAGCAAAGGGTGTTGTCTGGTGGGTATAATTACCCGCCGCCCATGCGCCTGAACCCGCGCAACCATTGGTAATATAGGTTTCGCCAGCATCGGGCTGATGATTACCGCCAGGGCTATCAATGAAAAAGACATATTCCAAAGTGGAAGCGGTAATATTGCTGGCACTGTTATTCTGGGCAGTTAAATTTACGGTAATAGTTTCACCCAAGGTCGGGTAACTGCCTTTGTCGGTCGTTAAGACGGTGATATCCGTGCCGATATCAGCGATGGTATTGCCAAACAAACCGTCATTGGTAGCGGTATCTTGGAGGTAAGCGCCGTAAATTCTTTCGTCCGAGCGCATATTAAGGTAGATGTAACGGAGATTGGAATTAGTGGTGTTAAACTGTGTCTCGCCGCTCCAATTAGTCATGCCGTCAGTGGAAACCTTCCAGTAAGCATTCATCGAGGAACCGGCGGTGCCCCTAAGGTAGGCGACATAAACATTGCTGGTCTCTTCATCTAGGGCGATATCAAGGTTGGTGACGGTATTGGCATCAGTGATTACATTGGTTTTAGCCGTCCAGGAGCCAGAATAAACCGCGGTATGAATATCGGCGATACTAGCGCCGGCGACATCATCGCCGTAGGCGATATAAACATTGTTAGTGTAACGGTCAACAGTGGCGACAAGAGTTTCAAGATAGGTTGTACTGTCAACCACGCCACTTTCGATGGTGACCCAACCGGCCCAAGCGCTGCCATTCCAGATGTTGGATTGGACATTATCAGCCGAAATATCATCACGAAGGAGCATGATCGAGCCACTGGCAAGAGGAACCAGCCGGATATAGTCATTAGCTAAATCCAGAGGCGAGGTGCCGACATCAGACCAATTAAGGGCGACATTACAGCAGCGCTACATTGTCTGACCTTGGCCGCGGCGGTAAGATCGCTATAGCCGACATAAAGGACGCCGGTGGTGCTTTTGGTGATAGTGACATTGTCAGTAACCGTGATGGTGGTGGTGGCGGTTTCAACCTCAATTTCAGTGCCATTGGCATCGCCGTTAGTATCAAGGGTGTCGTAATAGACATCGTCAGCGCCGTTGTCCATAAAAGCGATATGAATGATGGTGCCGGTGCCGCCTGGCGTCCAGCGGTCATACCAAACATCAACTAAGACGCAATCAGTTTGGGCGGTGATATCCACCTCGGCGCCCCAGCTGGTGCCGCCATTAGTCGTTTTAGAGTAACCGCAGACAGTATCAGAATCGACGTAAAACATATAGCCGATTTGATCAGAAGTCCAAACCATGACCGGATTTAGTTTGTTACTGTTTATCGTCGTTCGGGCGGTGCTATCAATAGTGGCTTCGGCCGCTTGAGCTTTCTTGGGGGCGACAACACCGAAAATGCCAACGACAATTGTCGTTATCAGGATCCAGATTAAAATTTTTGTGAATTTTTTTCTCATATCTAAACTAGGGGAACATGAAAGAATTGTTCCGCATCTTTCTTGGTAATTCTGTATTCGCTAAAAATCTCAATGGCGTTAAGTTTGTTCTGTCCGATCGACCTAACCAAATTGGTTCGGGCAGTGTTGGTTAAAACGCATAATTCGGGGATGGTGTATACTTTTTCGGGTATTTCATTCTGATTGATAAGTTTTTTGATCTCGTTTTCGGGAATTATAAAAAAGCGGCCAATTTTAACCGCTTTTAAATCTCCCTGATGAATTAGTCGCGACACTGTCGTTCGATGAATTTTTAACAATGACGCGACATTATATATAGTATAGAATTTCTGGGTTATCTTCGTTTTTAGAAACTTTTCCAGATCCTCGCTTCTGATCTTATATGAACGGCCAACTTTTTGTCCCGATATCTTTCCTTCTTTAATCAGCCGGGCAACATAAACCCGGTTGATTTGCAGGCGTTCGGCAATTTGTCGTTGGTTTAAGGTCATATGGCTGAAAATCCTAAATCCTAAATTCTAAACTCTAAACTCAAGGAATTAATACAAAGCGGTCGCAGAGCGACTCTATTTAACATAATAGACCTAATAAAATATTTGTCAAGAGGACAAAAATAAGCTTAAAACTTAAATGGCAAAACTCAAAACTTCAGGAGAAAAGTTAAAGGATCAATCTTTTTTGTTGGTTTACTGCAGTTTTACGCTTTGCGTTTTTAGCTTTAAGTTTTTATAAAGTTATCCACACTTGACAAATATTGTCATATTGTATTAAATAAAGTTAGATAAAATTATATAGAGTCGAAAAGACTCAATAAAAACATTTTGTATCAAAATGACGAGTATTATGTAATATAAAGTCATTTTGATAGACATTTATATATAAAAATGAACAGCGACAAGAGTAACAAACCAGAATTCACCCCCACACCAAAAGATGAATCATTGGTGAGGGGGTTTACCCCCACTACCAAAAGATTTGGTGTGGGGGTGTACACAATCGAAGAGATCTCCGAAATCCTCAAGGTCCACCGGACTTATGTCGCCTCTTTAATTGCCGAAGGTAAATTAAGCGCCTTAAAAATCGGCCGCTTTTATCGTATTAGAGAAGATCAGCTTGAGAAGTTAATCGGCGGCAAACTTGTCGCGATAATGACGATTGATGATGTCGCGGAAACCTTAAAGATCCATCGAACCTATGTCGCCCGCCTTATAAAACAAAAGAAATTAAAAGCCATCAGGATCGGTAAATTCTACCGCATCCGCGAGGACGATTTTAACGCTTTCTTGAAAGAAAGTGAGATTTAATATGAATAAAATTATTCTAATTAACCTAATTAGTCTAATTAACCTAAATAATGTCCAATTTCCCAATATCCAATTAGACATTTGGACATTAGGTATTGGGATTTCATTAGGTCAATTAGAAATTAGAATAATTAGAAATTTAACTAAAAAATATGTTCAATCATAAACCACAATTGAAGCGAATCGCAAGGAGGGCCTACAACGCCGTCTATTGGTTGTTGCTTTTCAATCTGATCGCCTTTGGCTGGCCGGGTGTGGCTTTGGCGATTTCGGGAGATGGATTAGCAAGTTATGGTTCAACCACTTCCACTTATCAATTTTATCGAACCTGGCCAGCCGGCACCAGCATCTGGGGTGGAGAAACGGGCGGACCGTCGATTACCTGTTCATCTGGTAATCCCACGATTAACTGGGAGGTACTTAAAGCCTCACCTTCAAACCCCGATGTCTATCTTCTGGGGGTGATGTATTCTTGCGCTACGCCAGCAACCTATTGGATTGCCTTTTGGAATTACTCCGGTGGCTCTTGGACAAGTGAATTCTCGATTAACAGTACGGTTGGTCAGCAAACATACCGAGGCATGGATATTGAATTTGAGCGGTCATCAAGTCCAGAGCATGTCGTTGTCGTTTACGAAAAGTCAGACTCAACGACAACCTACTATTACAAAGAGGGAACCTGGGGAGGCGCTAATTATGGCTTAGGGGCGGCCGTCGAAGGTTCGGGCACCTTTGCTAGAACGGTTGGCAATCATCGTTGGTATATTCTTTCTCCCAAATTGAATACCGATGAAATAATGTTTCTCGCTGCCGGCGACGCCGCCGCGACCAGAAATGTCGTGGCTAGAGTCTGGAATGGTTCAGACTTTACCACCCTGCCCGAATCGCCTGATTTAGGTTTAGCTTACGTCACCACCAACTGGGATTTCGATTGCGCCTACGAGACGACCACCGGCGATGGCATGGTCGCCTGGGGCTTTAGCGGGACGCCTTACTGGAAATATGTCATCTACACTGGCGGCGCTTGGGGTGCGGTTCAAAATGGTGACACCTCCAATCAAACGAGCAGTCTTGGTATGAGGGTGCTTGATTTGGATCCTAACCCCAACCCGGACGCAACCTACGGTGACGATATCGTGGCCGGGTTTATAGAGGATAACACCACGGATGATGCCGATGCAACTATCTGGACCGGGGCGGCTTGGACGGCTGTCGCCAGCATTGATGCCGCTGTCTATTCAACCGCCACTGGTCGGCAAGCAGCGGTTAAATACGCCAGTAACTCCAACGACGCAATCATGTTATATGACGATGCAGCTACTGCTGATATTGACTATACGAGATCAATTGATGGTGCACAATTTAGCACTTCACCGACTAATGTTGCGACTGCTGGTGGGCAGGACAGCAATATTCAACTAATCAATGAATCAACCGACGACAAAATTATGTTTATGCGCCTAGATGGCACCAATGCCGATTTATACGCTTACGAATACGACATGAGCGCCAACACCTGGACTGCGGGAACGGTTTTGAATGCCACAATGTCCAATGGCGCCAAAGGCGAAGCTTATATGTTCGCTTACAATACCCCCTACAAAGTGCCGACCCTTTCGGAAATTTTGTTCCTCGCCCTAATCGGCTGCGTGGTTTTTCTGGGAGTAAGAACCGGAGCAATCAAATTTAAAATCGACAAGAGAAAAAATTCTAAACCCTAAATACTAAACACTAAACAAATCACAATGAGCCAAATAATAAACAATAAAATCTACGACTTAGAAGAAAGAACATTCAAATTTGCCCAAGATGTCATCAGATATGTTAGAACTTTGCCTAAAACCGTTAGCAATATCGAGATTGGCAAACAATTGATCAGATCAGGTTGCTCTGTCGGTGCTAACTATATCGAAGCGAACGAATCCTTGGGTAAAAAAGATTTTTTCATGAGAATCAGAATATGCAAAAAAGAAGCCAAAGAAAGCCGTTATTGGTTAAGACTTAGTGAACCGAGTGAGAACCAATTAAAAGAAAAAGGTCGACTGATTCAAGAGACGAATGAATTAATGAAAATTTATGGCTCAATCGCGGAAAAAGCAAAGAGTTTAAAACATTAAAATTTGGAATTTGTTTAGAGCTTAGAGATTAGAATTTAGGATTTAACAGGTTTTGATCAATTAGAATAATTAGAAATTTAAGCATAAACCCATGGATTCACGACTTCTTGCCACAATTATCATCTTCCCGATCTGGCTGACTTTGGTGCTCGTGTTTCGCCGACATCGCCAGTGGCTTTTGTATTACCTGGTGGCGGCTTTTGGCCTGACAATCCAGCTCGTCTTTTTGGCGGAGCATTTTGGAATTGACCAACTCTTGGTTAATCTTGCCAGCTTCCACGTTAATCTAATTAGCAAATACATTTTCCATATCCCGATGGAACTGATGTCTAATGGACGCTTTCAGATTATTTTAACCGATGGCGGCAGTTCGATTTTAAAACTCGGGATTGAGTGTTCGGCGATTTTAGAATCGAGCATCATTTTCAGCCTCTTAATCTTTTACCCGCTTTTTAGCCTGCGTCAGCGAATTTTACGGGTTATCTTTGGTCTGGTCGTAACTTATGTCATCAACATTTTGCGCTTGATGATTATTGTCTTGATGGCTTATAAGTTTGGACCCGACTATATTTTCTTGGCTCACGCCGGTGTGGCGCGCGTTTTCTTCTTCCTTTTTGAATTACTATTATATTGGTATCTTATGACTAAACCAACGGTCAAATCAGTGGGTGATGGCATTAGTAACCACCGGCCACTCTCTCAAACCGCAAGATCTGGTCATTCCCTGATGTGGCGTCACACCTATGCTCAACTGGCGGTTATCATTCTTGTCATCGGCTTGTCATTTGCGAGCTTCAAGTTAAGCAATGACTGGCAAAAGGCCTTTATTCAAGTTGCCAAAAAAGACCGGCCAATAATTTATCAAGAAGAAACGGGAATGGAAACCGACCGGGGAGTTTTGGGCGAAACGAACGAGAGCAATCGGTTGGATCAAAGTACGATTAAAGATTTAGCTCCAGGAGAGGAGTGGAAAGTAAGACAGAGTTTCCTTGAATTTGAGCAAATAAATATCCAAGTCAGCGAAGGCCGAGGACCGGTAGCTCTTGAAGTTTATGTTAATGACATCTTCCAAAATCGGGCGATTGTTGAAACTCAAGGAATAATTTTGGATTATAAAGTTTTTGGCAAAGAAATCGAGATTAACGATGGTGATATTTTAGAAATTAGAGTAAAAAATCTTGGCAACGAGCCTTCAAGTTATTTAATCGATATATTGAAGGAGTTCAGTCATGAATAATAATTTGTTTATTTTGGCCGTCTTTTGGGGGGTTTGGATTATCATCCCGGTTCTTTTCGACGGCGTGCTGACTTTTATTTATATGCTCTATATCATTTTTAAGGCACCCAAAAAACACCAACACGATCTTGACCAGAAGATTCTTCCTAAAGTTTCGATTATCATCCCGACTTATAACGAAGAGGATAATATTAATGAATGTTTAAATTATCTAAAGATCCAATCTTATCCGCAAGAAAAAATGGAAATAATCGTCGTTGACAATGGCTCAACTGATAAAACAAGTAATATCGTCAAAGAGCATATGAGAGAAATTTGGCAAAATAGAAATCAGTTAAAAGAAAACGGAAAAGAGTTAGGAAATCAGAAAACAGAAAACGGTAATGGGGCAGGCAAACTCAAAGTCAATGGCCAAACTTTCGAAGTTAATGGGTTTGGCGGAATTTTAAGATTGGTCGTCCGTTATGAAAAGGGGAAGGCGAATGCTCTTAACGCTGGCATTAAACTTTCCCAAGGCGACATTATCATGAATATTGATTCCCGTTCATTTTTAGCCCCTGATGCCGTCTACAATATGGTGGCGAAATTCATCGAGCATCCGGAATACGGCGCCGCCACCGGTAATGTCGAAATTGACTGGCGGTTACTTTATGAGCGAGATCATGGAGGAAAATATATCTTGGATGGCGACGGTCATTATCACCCGCGAGAATTATCCCGTAAAGAGAAATTCTTGGGTAAATCGCAGTTTATGGAATATTTAACCTCGTTTCGTTTGGGGAGACAATTTCAAGATATCACCGGCTCAATGTACACTTTTTCCGGCGCTTTTTCGGCTTTTAGAAGGGATATTCTTCTTAATTCAGCTTTATACCAATCGCGAACCGTCGCCGAAGATACGGATTTGACTTTGGATTTACAAGGTCAAAATATCAGATTGGGTTTTGTCGAAAATGCCAAGGCCTATCTTAAACCGGTGATTTCTTTTGAAAGATTTTACAGCCAGCGGATTCGTTGGCATCGTGGACAAATTGAAGTCATTGGTTTGCATCTTGATTGGTACGGCAATTTTCGCCAAGGTTTTTGGCGGGGCTTTTGGCATTCCGTTCTGCTTATCATTGACCACACTTTTGCTTTTCCCCGCATTATCTGGATCTTTATGCTGCCCTTATTTTTCTTATTCGGCTACTCAACGACTTTAATTACTGAAGCGATTTTTCTGATGTACGCTTTTTATGTTGTGATAGATCTTTTGAATGCTGGCTATTGTTATCGGGTTGTTGATAAAGAGGCGCGAGAACAAATTAAAGACAGCATTCAATATTGTCTGGTAACACCTTTCTTTCGGCTTTTAACCTTTTATTTCCGCTTTGCCGGGTATTTGGAGGTTTTAAAAGAACCCCAGGCCTGGACAACCCCGATTAATCCGGTAAGATCGCTCAAGAGCTACCGCCCATCGGTTAAGGGCAGTTATCAAAATACGCTGAATTTTGGCCAAAGGATCTGGCATTTGATCAGCGGCCAAAAACCGAAACCAGCGTCTTATTACGACGAAAAAATCGCCGAATTGGACGGTTTTGGTTTGGGCATTAGTCCTAATGGTCAGGATTTAAATGGTAGAAATGGAACAAAAAAATTTGACGGAATTTTTAACGAGCCGAAAATTAAGGAAAGAGAATAGATGGAAAAACCACCCAAAAGGATCGAAGCGATATTAGCGACCATCATTGCCCTGGTAATTTTAATCGTTATCATGACTTTTATTTTTCGAAATGTTCTTTTCACTCCTGGTCCGCCAATTGGCATTGACACTCTTTCTTTCACTCATACGGCAAAAATAATCGCTGATTATTGGCAGCAATATCATAAAATAGCTTTAATTGATCCCCATTGGTATAACAACTTTGAAATAAAATACACTCCTCCTTTAATTCACCCTTTAATTATCTTATTTTATTGGTTAACTAATAATATTGATTATACCGGCACGTTTGTCTTTTTCGTAATCGCCCTGCTAAGCGCGTTAGCAATGTTTTTTGTTTTAAGAAAAAAATTCAATCTTTTTACAACGCTTTTGGGTTCTATAATGTGGGCCCTCGCTCCAGTAGTATTCACTGAAGCTCGAACAAAAGCCTTAGCTTTAGTTTTTTTACCACTCGCCTTTTACTGCACAAATCAACTTTTAGAAAAAGGGAGGTATAAACGCCTGTTAATTTTATCATTTTTACTTGGTCTTTCGCTCTTAGCCCATCCAATGACAGGTTTAGTAATTATGGCCGCGATGGTAGTCTACGGTTTTCTCTATGTCATTCTCTCTTCAAAAATGTCCAGTATTCATTTTCTAATGTTATTAGCTGCTCAAATATTCGCGCTGGCGGCAGTTTCATTTTACCTTCTTCCTTTTGTCTTAGAATACGGCAAAGTGTCCGCGATGAGCGGAGAAACACTTAGGGAAACTTCATTTTTTTCAATTTATTATCTTTTAAAAAACATCATACCGGTTATTTATTTGGTTGTTAGTTTTTATTCTGTTATCCAAAATCGTCAGGCTCAAAAAACAGCTCTTTTTATACTCTCTTGGCTCGCATTCTATCTTAGCTTGGGAGTTAATGCTCCCGTCCCTATCGTCATTTCCTTTATTCGTCCATCGCTCTGGATTTATGTGGCGACTTTTGGTTTTATTTATTTGGCGGCCAGCGCCATTGATTTTAAAAAAACCGCCGGTTTCAAAATCATTAGTGTCAAGATTGCGGCGGCACTGGTAATTTTGACTCTGGGACTTTACCAGTCTGATAAAATCTATCATTTTACTCAACTTTCAAATCCACAAGTGGCATTTTTCGAACAAGAATTATTAAACAAATTTACCTTAAATGATGGACGGGTTATGCCGGTACACGCCACCTTCGGAATCACTTTACTTTGGCCCGAATTAGCCGAGGCAACCGGTTTTTCCTCTAATGATGGTCTGTATTTTGCTCTGGCTAGAACCGGTCCTAACATCGCTTGGATTTTTGATGATATTGAATATGACTTTGGCAACCAAGCCATTAACGCTATCAAATATCAAAATGTTCGCTATGTTTTGATGCGCGCTGAATTTCAAGCGACTGAAGAACTTTACCAAAAAGATCCCCAGGCCTTCTCGCCGCTTCGCCAAAAAAGAATTGGCTATGCCCTAGATTTCCTAAAAAAACTGGAAGAAGACAACTTTAAGATAGTTTATCATGGTGAAGATTATATCCTATATTATAAAGATGAACCATCGGAATACATCATTCCGATCAAAGAAAAAACCTTAATTGTCGGCAATTATGCCAATACCGCCGCCGCGATTCTATCAGACAAAAATTTAATGACTATTCAAGGCAATTCAACTTTCATCGATGACTACGATCTTGATTTTCTAAAACATTTTGATAGTTTGGTCCTTTACGGTTTTGGCTATCATAACAAGGAAAAGGCAGAATCTTTAATCAAGGAATATGCAAAAGGCGGCGGGAAAGTAATTATTGATTTTCAGGGAATTGAGAAAGGTAAATTAGAAGATCTTCCCTATTTTTTGGGAGTAACGGGAATCCCCAGAAAAATAACAAATACCCTTTCTTTAGAAAAAAACAATGACAGCCCAAATTACGTTCCGACAAAAATTGAAATACCAAATGAAATTCAAGATTTAACTGGTTTTGGGGACTATGCTGAAAAACCATTTAAAGAATGGGGATTTATGAGTTATATGGGCTTAGATGGATCTGTTCTGAAAATGAATGAAAATAGTGAAGAAACTGACATTGTCGGCTATAAAGAAATCGAGGGCAATAAAATTTGGTTTATAGGCGGTAATCTTTATTATCATGCCTTTCTTACCCATAACGACCAAGAAATTGAATTTGTTAAAGAACTTATACATAATACCGATGTTAGTACTGACCAAAATTTCCCAACAATTACCTTCTCTAATCAGATATTGGAACCGGAATCTAAAAAATTCTCCTATACGGCCGAAAAATCAACCCCAGTTTTAATTTCCTTTACTTATTCACCATATTGGAAGGCCTATTTAGATGGTCAAGAAATCAAAATTTATAGGGTTGAAAATCTGATGGCTTTAGATCTGCCTAAAGGGGCTCATCAAATAGAAATGAATTATAAACTTGGAAATTCACCTGTTCAAAAATATAGTAGCTGGCTAAATGTCTTTTTTATTATTATTTTTCTGTCAATGCCGCTAATAATCAGACGGATAATTAAACCAAGAAAGGATTCATAATGTTTTCACGAAGAAAAAAGGACTGTTATTATTTAGAAAGTGCTCTAATATCTACTAAGACAGAATTTCTGCATGAGGCACAAGCCTCATCATCGCGCTACGAATTAGCCACTCAATATGCCCGAGATAAGGTTATTTTAGATATCGGCTGTGGCGCCGGCTATGGATCTTACAAACTTATTCGCGCCGGCGCTAAAAAGGTCTACGGGGTTGATGTCATTGCTAATTCAATTCTCTACTGCCAAACTCATCACTTTAATCCCGGCCTTTTCTTCAAAAGAGGGGATATTACACGCTTAGATTTTGACGATAATTCTTTCGATCTAATCTGCGCGTTTGAGGTTATTGAACATATCAAGAATTACGAGAAAGCAGCCAGCGAACTTCATCGAGTCTTAAAACCAGGTGGTCTGCTGATTATCTCCACCCCTAATAAAGCAATCTATTCCCCTGACACCAAAAAACCTTTTCACCCCTTTCACTATCACGAGTGGTTTCTCGATGATTTCAAAAAAATACTTGGAGATTTCCGGATCCAAAAAATATTAGGTCAATATTTTAAAGGTTCCAAAAGATTGTTATACCCCAAATGGAGTCCGAGAAGATTCGTCAGAATCATATACGCCAATCTGCCTTCGATCTCAAAAAAGCTAATTTACCACGGGTATTTAAAAATTTACTTTTACCTTTATAAAAAAGGCCTATATCATCCTAAAGAGATAAAACCGTCTGATGTATATTTTTCCGAAGATTTATCTAAAACTGGAGCTTTCGTAGTAATTTGCCAGAAATTATCAAAAGAAAGTTGAGTGATGTCTAACTATTTTCCTTCGAAACAATTTTTAAAATATATCTTAGTTGGCCTCTTAGGAACCGGTTTAGATTTTTTATTACTTTATGGTTTGGTTGAATATCTGCATCTTTTTTATCTTCTCGCTGCTGTTACTTCCATTGCAATTGTGCTTTGGATTAGTTTTACTTGCAATAAATACTGGACTTTTAGAGACGGAAGGAAAAAATATCTGGGTCAATTTTTTAAATATGTTTTAACTCATGCGCTTGGAAATGGAATTAACTTAATAATTTTATTTTTTTTGGTAGAAGTATTTGGTCTTTGGTATATCTTAGCTAAAATTTTTGCAACAGCCGTTTCGGCAATATTTAATTTTTTTATAACAAAAAAATTGGTTTTTAACCAGAAAAATATATCTAAACCACCTGAAAGGAGAGGAATTTGAAAATTGCGATTATCAATCCGCCGGCCCCTGGCGGGGAAAAGTATATTAGGGAAGGTCGCTGTGAACAGCGGGCCTCGTCATTTCAATACCTGATGGTGCCGATTTCCTTGCCTTCAATTGCCGCGCTGCTACGGACTAAAGGTTTTGAAGTCTTATTGATTGATTGTATGGCGGAAAATCTTGATCTCGCTACCACTATTGGAAAAATTGTCAAGTTTAAGCCAAAGCTTGTCATTATAAATTTTTCTACCGCCACTTTTCCGGCTGATAAAAATTTTACTCTTGAACTTAAAAAAACTTTGCCTAAAACGCATCTCGCTGGTATTGGTGTTCATGTTAGCGTCTTGCCAGAACAAACTTTGATTGAAACTGCCCTGGACTCTATCATCCGCAATGAACCGGAAATGACCGCTTTGAATCTGGCTAATCAACTCAAGGGAAAAGATCGTCTGCGATACGTTCAAGGTCTCTCCTATCGCGGCAATCCGACCTTTGTCAATAATCCGGCGCGTCCCTTTATCAGCAATCTGGATTTACTTCCTTTCCCTGCGAGAGACCTCCTCAAGAATGAACGCTATAAAATGCCAATCTATAATCGACCATATACCTTAGTAATTACTGCCCGTGGTTGTCCCAATAACTGCAGTTTTTGCACGGCCAATATTTATTATGGTTCAAAAATTAGGATGCGTTCTCCGGAAAATGTTCTTGACGAGGTCGAGGAAATCCTCAATATCCACAAAATTAAAGATATCACTTTTTGGGCGGATACTTTTACTTTTGATAAAAAATATGTCCTAGACATTTGCAAAGGTATCAAAAAGCGCAATTTACACTTCCGTTGGATGGCTAATGCCAGAGTTGACCGTGTTGATCCGGAAATGCTCCAAAAGATGCGCGAAACCGGTTGTCAGATTCTCTCTTATGGCGTTGAATCCGGCTCGCAGAAAATATTAAATCACATTGGCAAAAATATTACCTTAAAACAAATTCGCCAAACATTCGCTTGGACCCGCGAATCGGGCATCGAAAGCGCCGCCCACATTATTTTTGGTCTACCGGGCGAAACTGAAGAAACAATCAAGCAAACCATCAAATTCGTCAAAGAAATTAACCCCGACTATATTCAGTTCTATTCGGCCATTCCCTTCCCAGGCACCAGGTTTTATAAAGAAGCAAGCAAGAAGGGCTGGATCACGACAAAAAATTGGGAAGATTATGAGTTGGGCAAAAATATTATTTCCACCCCGAAATTACCAGTTGAACGTTTAGCTTATTGGCGCAAACGCGCCTATTTGCAATTTTACTTGAGACCTTCTTATATTTGGGGGCGCTTAAAGAAGTTTATTAAAACCCCTTCCGACATTTTGCCGTTTGCAAAACAGGCCTTTAGCTTTTTATTCGACTGGGCAGAGAAATAAAAATATACAAAATCCTAAATCATAATATCGAAATCCTAAACAAATCACAAATTACAAATCATAACGCTCCGTGATATATTGGCGCGGTTGCGCACCGTTATAAACTTATTTGGAATTTAATATTTAGAATTTGTTTAGATTTTAGAATTTAGTGCTTAGAATTTTACTTAAGATAATCCTTAAGGTTCTCGGCTTTTTCGTCCTTGCGAAGTTTTTGTAAGGACTTGGCCTCGATTTGGCGGATACGCTCTCTTGTCACGCCAAATTCTTTGCCAACTTCCTCCAAAGTATGGGTTCGACCGTCTTCTAAACCAAATCGCATTTTTAAGATTTTTTGTTCTCGGGGCGACAAAAATACCAGCAATTCGCCAACATGGCCTTTCATCAGTTGGTAAATGGCATTTTCTTCGGGAGATAAAGAATCTTTATCTTCAATAAAATCACCTAAACGCGAGTCTTCTTCTTCACCGACCGGCGTTTCTAAAGAGACGGTTTCTTGTGAGATTTTTAGGATATGTTCTACTTTTTCCACCGGAATATCCATTTCGGCGGCAATTTCTTCTGGGAGAGGCTCACGGCCCAAATCCTGAACTAATTGGCGCTGGGTGCGGATCATCTTGTTGATTGTCTCAACCATGTGAACCGGGATACGGATCGTACGAGCTTGGTCGGCAATCGCCCGGGTAATTGCTTGACGGATCCACCAAGTGGCGTAGGTTGAAAATTTATAACCTTTGCGATAATCGAATTTTTCTACCGCTCGTAAAAGTCCGGTGTTGCCCTCTTGAATAAGATCTAAGAGTGATAATCCCCGGCCGATATATTTCTTGGCGATTGAAACAACTAGGCGCAAGTTGGCTTCGGCTAGTTTTCTTTTAGATGTTTCATCGCCCGCCTCAATTCTCTTGGCTAATCTGATCTCGTCTTCAGTTTTCAAGAGCGGAATTCGGCCAATTTCTCTTAAATACATCCTGACTGAGTCATCGGAAATATCTTTAATCTCCGAGGCTTTTTGCGTTGGTTGCTCCACGATTTCTAAAAGTTTTTTGCCTTCGCGGACATCGATCCCTTGAGCAAAAAATTCATCATAGAGCGCGTCCAATAAGGCTATCTTTCTCTCTGGTTCTCCCTCCGCCTGCATAATTTCTTGAAAGGTAACAAAGCCATGCTGGCGACCTTTGTCGAGTAACTTTGCCAAATTCGGCGGGAACTTGACAATAATCTCAACTTTTCCTTTGCGAGGTTTTAATCTTTCCATCTTTGTCTGATGGATTGTCAAGGGTAATTTCGATTTTTTCCCTAATTTCTGCTTTCGAATTTCGAATTTAGGATTTAGGATTTTTCTCTTAAGATATGGCATTTTGAAACTCTTCAATTAATTTTTTTAGTTTAGCGATGTCACGTGATTTTTCTGCTTTTTTGATCTCATCGGCGTAGTAGGCTTTTAAGGCTTCTTTTTTAGCGCTCGAAATATGCTTAATTAACTCTATTAAATCCTCATCAATTTTATCTTGTTCGTCGAAGTAAAGATTTTCTGCAGCCAAAATCAAAGCTGATGCCGTGTTTTTTAATTCACGATTAGCCTCAAACAGGGATTTTTCAATCTTTCCATTCTTTGTTATGCTACCATTATTATACTCCCGAACAAGCTCGGTGTAAATCTTTTTTAAGATTGGATCTTTGATATCACTCGTGTTAATTTTATCTTTGATTTGGTTAATTTTTGCCGGCTTGTAAAGCAAAATAGCAACGAGCAGCTGCTCGGAAGTCAGGGTTTTCCTTTGCGGCGGTACACCTGTCAAAGCTTTATTCTTCTTTTCTTGGACCTTTGAGAGAGCGTCAAAAACAATATCTTCATTAACATCCAAACGCTTGGCTAATAAGTTAATATAATGCGCTTGTTCGATCGAATCGGGAATAATTTTAATAATTGGCAAAATTTCCTTAGCGATCTCTTTTTTCTTCTGCGATGTTAATTCTATTTTCTCTTCTCTATTTTCTTTTGTCGTAAATGCCAAATCAAAATACCAGTCTATTACCGGGGTTGCCCCCTCGACTGCTTCTTGCCATAATTTTGCATCCTTAGCAATCATTTCGCCAGGATCTTTGAACCCGTCTGCCCGCGTTCCCAGCAAAACCATTTTGACATTAAAGCCTTCGCTAATTGCCATTTGATATGCCTTCTTCGCCGTCAGCAAGCCGGCTGTATCGCTATCGAAAGAGAATGTGATGTTGGGCGTGTAGCGGTAAAGAATTTGCAAATGGTCGGCCGTCAAGGCCGTCCCGGAGCTGGCCACGACATTTTTAACGCCCGCTTGATAAGAAGCAATGACATCCATTTGGCCCTCGACAACAATTACCGCATTTTGCTGTTTAACCGCGCCGCGGGCCTGATCAAGATTATAAAGGACAATGCCTTTATGAAAGATGATCGTGTCGGCGGTATTCAAATACTTAGGCTCCTGTTTCGGGTCAAGCACCCGCCCGGTAAAAGCGATCGTGTTACCCATCGCGTCTTTAATGGGAAACATAATCCGGCGAAAGAAGCGGTTGGGCGCCCCCGCCTCTTGAATTTCAGAAGCACTAAACCCCTTTTTCAGCAGAAACCCTTCCAAGAACTTTGCACTTGGCGCATAGCCGATCATAAAATCCTTAATTATTTCGAGCGTTATCCCCCGCTTCTTGAGATATTCGAGCGCGCCTTTGCCAGCCGGGTGAGCGATAAGAATCTTATGGAAAACTTTGGCCGATAAATCGTTTATCTGGTAGAGTTTGGTTTTCCGATCTTTCCCCTCTTCTGGTCTAAAACTTCGGCGTTTAAGTTGAACTCCCGCCCGATCCGCCAGCATCCTCAAGGCTTCAGGGAATTCCAAATTCTCCATTTTTTCCACAAAAGAAAAAATATCCCCGCCCTCGCCGCAGCCGAAACACTTAAAAATCTGCTTTTCCGCGCTCACCATAAAAGAAGGCGTTTTTTCCTGATGAAAAGGACAAATCGCCTTGTAATTTGAGCCGGCTTTTTTGAGCGTTAGATAGCTCGAAATGAGGTCAACGATATCTATCCGCCGTTTAATCTCTTCTACTTCGTCCATGGTAGCTTCAATATACCAGAAAAGAGTTCAAAGACAACCTCCCACACCCCAGGGGTGTAGTTTAGCAGGTTTAATCAGTTATGAAGTTCTTTATTTTTTGCAGATCTCTTTGATAGGAAATTCTATCGTTTACAAACTTTTCAAATTGAACTGGTTTAATATCTAATAACGTATCATATTGACACATAGGAAATTTTATCTTATCTGGCAAAATAAATTCTCTGTGGGAAGAATAGCCCCAATCTTCAGGTTTTTCGACTAAATGAGAATTTACCGGATTTAAGTGTATATATCGGACTATATGGCTTAATAAATCGTCGTTGTCAACTAATTTATTCTGGAATTTTCCCTCCCATAATGGCCCTTTGCGCTTATGTTTTAGATTAAAATAACGCGAATAACCGTTTAAGACATTGCCAACGAATTTTGAAATACCGGCTGTTTTTAACTGTCTTAGTAAAAGATGAGGATGAGTTGGCATTAAACAATAAGCAACGATTTCGACAATTTTTTCTTGATCTCGCGTCAACGAATTGAAATAATTCATGAAACCATCTTTTTGAACCTTCTCCAAGGCTAAAAACTCAGAAAATTTTGTTGGCGGTTCTTCCACCTGAAAAAAATAAAGCAAATTGATCATCCTCTGATATTCACTATCATTATTGAAAATCTTAAAATCGGCAATACTTCGGGTATAAACATGATAAATTTGATTGTTTTCTAAAGGATTTTTTCTCTTCATAAATTCATATTACCACATCCCTAACCGAAAACTACACCCCAGGGGTGTAGTTTAAGTGTTGCACTTACAATCACAAACGAGAACAATTTAAAAGTAGCTAAAAATTAAATAACCCTTGAAGAATGCTTGAACTCAAAAAAGATTTAAAGATATTTGGATCTAAAGTATAAACAATCACAAAAGCGCTAATAAAGATTAAAACCGAAAGCCACTTGGTATATTTACCGTAAGTTCTGAAGAAGAGAATGAGAGACAAGATAGCCATCACTCCTGGGGCGATAATTTTAACATCGCCTAAAGGCACGAAATAGCCGCCGACGTAAGCGTAACTTTGATTGGAGAAACTGGCTAAATCATAATTGATTTTAAAAATTATCATTACTATTTCAGCCACAATCAAAAAAAGTAAGACCCAAGAAGCCCAGCGGGTTGTCTCGCCTTCGGTACGATAGGCCTCGTAGGCGACAGTCGGCAACAAAAATATTGTCACAATGAGGGCGTTATGATTAAGAACTCCGATAATAACGCCTATCAGCGTCAATAAAGTTAAAACTAAACAAATAGGGGTTGCGTAGGTTGTCGGCTTGGCCATTTTTCTCCTTTATAACTTAACAGCCTGAATCGCTGCTTTGTAAAGGGCTATTTATCTTTTGTTCGTAGGCCTGGATGGTGGCAACATTTTTGTTTTCGGTAGCAGACAGCACGGACTCGGAAAAATTATCGTCTTTTTGATACCAGCCTTTTGTGGCAAAATAACATTGTAAATCTTTGTGGACAAACGGTCGGCCATGACGGGCATAGATTTCGTTTCGGGCAACTTTGAGCTCCCAAGGGGTTAAATTGACCAATTCCGCCTCGGTAATCAGTCGAATGTCAGAATCGGCAATCACGTAATCACTAGAAATAGTTTTGCTGGTACTCAAGGAAGCGGCCGCTGTTGGCGTTGGGCTTGTCCCGAGCGAAGTCGAGGGAATCGCTAAAGGGGAAGGACTGACGGCTACTGTTGGACTCGTGTTGGCGCTTGATTTTAGATATTTTGCGGCGACATACTTCCAGCCAAAATAGCCACCGACAGCCAAAATCGCCAGTACGAAAACGACAATAATAACGATAATTAGACCCGAGTTCGATCTTTTTGGTTGAGAACCTTGCGCTTGATTCATTTAACCCTCCTTATTTTTAATAATAACACCTTTTGGCGTGACAACACAATTATCGTTTGATCTTTTTAACCGATCGTCGCCTCGGACGCAGCGTCTTTTTTTTAGAGCTGGGGAAAGATCCATTTTGTCGATTTGAGCTGGCAATGATTCTTTGGATCCTGCCTTCTATTTTGTCATAATCCATTTTCGAGTAATCGTTCATATTGACGATGAGGGTCTTGCCTGGGATTTCAAGTTTATAGTCTTTGCCTTTAAGAACATTTTTCCGGAAATCTTCAAGGCTATCATAATGATAAAAATGAGCGATGTGGCGATGGCCCCGGTCATAGCGGTCATTATAACGATCAAATAGAGCCCGATCATTAGCAATGCAATAAATTTGAATCATATTATAGCCAAAGTTCTTTTTAAATTCTTTAATTATAATATTCTCGTATTCACCGCGGAAATTGCTTTCCGCAATAAAAGAAATGCCATTATCCATCAGATCTTCGATAAAAAAATTAAGGAGAGCGAAACTGACCGCACCCAATTTCTTAGACCAACCGTAATCACCAAAGCCAAAAGCATCATAGAGAAGCTCTTTGATGTCATCGCGGTGAATGCAATAAAGTTTGAGGCGTCGGGCAATCTCACAACTCAAAAACGTCTTGCCGACACCAGGTGGCCCGGTCACAACAATGAAGAGTGGTTTGGGCATAAATCCTCCAGCCCCTGGGAGATGATTATACAAAAAATTTGAATTTTGTCAAGGCCCCCCGCCAGCGGCGGGGGGCCTGCGAGTTCGATAAGGAAAGAGCTGGATAGGCTTGCGGCCTTACCCGGCAGGTGGTGACTCGCCGCCACCTGCGTGGTAAACGCGGCCAAGCAAGCAAGGTCAAGAGTCGACCTTCCCTGAGCGCCAACCCAGGACCCCGCTTGGCGGGACTTCTATCCAGCCCTGGGGGAAGATCACTTGACTTCCTCGATGACAGCGATGTCGAGGGGGCCGTGGCTGCCGGGCGCGAGAGCGATGGTCTGATGGTCGGTGACGACCATCTCCCGCAGAGTCCCAAAGTGCCGCGGGTACAACCTGGGATCATTGGTTGAAAAGCTCACCCATTCGGCCTTGAGAGCCTCGATCGCGGCCCGGTCCGGGAACTTTCTGCCGACCAGCCGCCGCTCCAGAAACTCGAGAATCGCCGCGAATTCAGCGTAGCCCATAGCCGCGTTGTTCTGGATCAGGCCATCCCTGCGATGATGCACCTTGAGCATTTACTGCCCTCCTCTCTTCTTCGCCTGGATGCTCTTCCACAGCCGTTCACCTCTTGGTGTGACCCGGTACTGACTGGTGCCGACTTTCACGCAGCCGTTGCTGACCAAAAGGTCGAGCGCTTGCTGTACTGCCTGGTCTTCGTTTGTCTGGCCAGTGAGGACCAGCTTCAAAGTCTGAAACTCCCTTGGCTTTCCCCCGGCAACGATAAGCCGCTGTAGGAGCAGGAGCGCATTGCCCGTCAGCCTCGTGGCGATCTGTTCGTCTTTCGCCACAGGGGCTCTTGGGCCTACCTTCTTCTTCGCCCTCATCCGCCTGGCGATGAACTGCCAGGCTGTCGCCCCCAATAGTACGACGACGGTGCGCCTGGCATCCTGTTTCCTCCACGCAGCTGGATTTCCCGTGGCTAAAATGTAACACGAGGCCTGTTAGAGGTCAATGATTAGAGTCCATTCCTATTATTCTTTATCTTTATTCGGCCCATGCCAGCCACCGTGTTTCTCGTGCCAGGCCTCATGTTCCTCTTCAGTCATCTCCGATTCTTTCATAAACTGGTCATGTTCTTTCTGTCCCCACGGCTTAGGTCCGCCAGCTGGCGGATTTTTCATTATCTTTGCCTTTTTGTCTTTATCCATTTTTCTCCTTTCATTAAGTTATTCTTTCGTATTTTCTTTCAACGATTCTTTAACTACTCTTACTAAATAATCATGGATTTTACCATTAGAAATAATCGCGCCTTTGATCGGTTTGTCATAACGCTGCTCGTTGCCGTCTAAATCCGTCACCTTCCCACTAGCTTCTTCGACGATGACTTTGGCGGCGGCGACATCGTGGGCGCTTGAACCTGAAAAAATAGTTCCCACATATTCCCCAACAGCAACCAGCATTGTGGCGAAAATTAAAGAACAGAGATGCGTTGTGATCGCACCATCTTTTTCAATTTTATCGCCAATTCCGGCTAGATAATATGGCGCTCGATACCAAGTAGTTATTTCAATCATTTTTTGTTTAATGTCGCTTACGTCAGATACCGAAATCTTTTCGCCATTTCGATATGCTCCTTTGCCCTTTTCCGCAACATACAAATTATCCATAAACGGATCATAAACAACGCCTAAAACTGGTTCCCCGCCCTGAACAAGAGCTAAAGAAAAAGTACTAATTGGTATTCCATGTGAAAAAGCAATTGTCCCATCAACCGGATCGCAAACCCAAAGATTCGCCGCTTTTTCATTATAGCTTTCTTCTTCACCTAAAACTCCATATTGGGAAAACTCTTTTTGAACTCGTTCGACTAGGATCGTATTGATACGATAGTCCGTTTCAGTCACAGGTCCCTCATCTCCTTTCCACTCCTTTTTCATTCCCAAAGTAAAATTTTTTCTAATAATCTCGCCCGCTTCCTTGGCAACATCAATTGCAAATTTTTTGTGATCCATATTTATCCTTTTCCTAAACCCCTCAATACTGTGAGGGGTTTAGCTAACAGGTTAATTTATATCGATTATTTTGATATTCAATTTCCAAAACCTCACAATCACCGGGTTCGATTTCTTTACCAAAGACCTCCCGAAAAAAACATTTAATTGGCCCACCGTGAAAGACAAACGCCACCGTTTGATATTTGGCTTTCCCAATATCATTAATGGATTTTAGAACGCGTTTCTTAAAGGGTAGATATTCTTCTCCCCCTTGAAATGTATAATGACAATCCTTGAGTAATTCTACTTCTTTTGGATAATCGCTTTTCAACTTGCCGCTCAATTGGCCGCAGACATCGCGCTCGCGTAAGTCATTAACGATTCTGACGGAGATATTTAATTTCTTTGCCAATATTTCCGCCGTCTCTCTGGCCCGAAAATAAGGGCTGGAATAGATAATTTCGATCCCGAAATTTTTTAACTTTTCAGCAAGCTCATTAGCCTGTTTGACGCCTTTATCCGACAAGTTATCATCATAAGTTCCACCAAAACGACCTTCGATATCCCCTGTTGTTTGCCCGTGCCTTATTGAATATATTTTCATAGGAATTTTAAACGGGACACTCGGGTCTAGAACCTTTTGGCTCTTCTACGACCTTTTGTTCCTTAACTACATTTTAGCAAATTTCAGGGAAAAATCCAGTTTTGAGACACTTTTCGGGGTCTGTGTCTCATTTTTACAAGTTTGCAGGTATAAATGGGACATTTGGGACACAGGATTATTTTGAAGTTTGACAATCGTCTAATAATCGTCTATGATTAGTCTAAAGGAGCTGTTATGTTCAACCCTAAATTTACAATTACCTCCAAATTATTGGAGAACATTAAAAGAATTGGTGTCTTAATCGCTGATTTAAACAATCACCGCTTTGAAAAGCCGGTTTTAGCTAAGTTTGAAAGAACCGCTCGCGAAGTTTCCGCCCATTCTTCAACCAGTATCGAAGGTAACCCCTTGCCATTAACTGAAGTTAAAAAACTACTTAAAAATAGACCTGAGTATATTCGAGATAGTGAACGTGAAGTTCTGAATTACAATCAAGCTCTCGTTTATTTAAATAACATTATCAATGATAAAAAGATTAAATTTGACCTTGAACTTATTTTAAAAATCCAGCAAACAATCACTAAAGATCTGATAAGCCCTTTTGGTTGGGGTAAATTACGAAAAGTCCCGGTTTTTGTCAACAACCCTCAGACCAGAAAACCGATTTATCTACCACCTGATCATCAAGATATTCCTAATTTGATAAGTGATTTAATCAACTTTGTCAATAATAATCGCCAAAAACTTGACCCTTTGATTTTAGCAGGTATTTTCCATAAACAATTTGTTATTGTCCATCCCTTTACCGACGGCAACGGCCGAACAGCAAGACTATCAACTAAAGTTTTACTAGCCGATATGGGGCTTAATATTTTTAACCTGTTTAGTTTTGAGAATTATTATAATCAAAATGTGACTAAATATTTCCAAAATGTTGGTCTTCTGGGCAACTATTATGAGATCCAAAATCAAGTTAACTTTACCACCTGGCTGGAATATTTTACCGATGGAATTATAGATGAATTATTACGGGTTGGTCAACTCCTTAAAAATGAAACGACCTCGCCCGAAACCACCCTTAAACCCTATCACCAGGAAATTATCAATTACCTTGAAAAAAACGGCTTTATCGCCGACCGAGATTATGCTAAATTAACCAAGCGCGCCAAACCGACCAGAAATTTAGATTTTAATAAGTTAATTGATCTCGGACTAATTAAACGGCTCGGCAAAGGCAAAGCGACCTATTACAAGTTGAGTAAATAAAATGCCCCAGAAGCCCAAAAAGCAGCTGTTCAATACTGCCTTTATGCGCGAAAATCAAGCGAAGATGACGAAAGACAGGCTCTTTCGATTGATTCTCAGCTAAAAGCAATGGCAGTTCAAGCACAAAATGAAGGGCTTTTGGTGACCGATATCAGAAAAGAGAGCCATTCAGCTAAGGCCACGGGGCAAAGACCGGTATTAAATCAGCTTATCGCGGATATCAGAGCCGGACTATTTCAAGGCATCTTAAGTTGGGCGCCGGATAGATTAAGCAGGAACGCCGGCGATCTGGGCACGATTGTGGACTTAATGGATAATGGCTATTTAAGAGAAATAAGAACTCACGGCCAGGTTTTCACCAACAGCCCGAATGACAAGTTTTTACTTATGATTCTATGCAGCCAGGCAAAGTTAGAAAATGATAATCGAGGGATAAATGTTAAAAGAGGTCAGAAAACCAAGTGTGAGATGGGGTTTAGACCGAATTTTGCGCCATTAGGGTATCTTAACGATTATTACTCCGGCAAAGGCATGAAAAAGGTTTTTGTTGATAAAGAGAGGGCTCCGATCATTAAACAAATATTCGAGAAGGTGGCATATGAAGGATATTCCGGCCGTGATATATATGACTGGTTAAAAGATAAAACCAACTTTCGCTCTCGCAACGGTAAAGTGTTAACCTTGAGTGTCATCTATAAGATGCTCAATAACCCGTATTACTCTGGTTTATTTACCTACGACGGCAAGTGGTATAAAGGTTCATATGAACCGATTATTTCTAAAGAATTATTTGATGCCGTTCAAAAGAAAATGGTCGTCCCGCCCAAGTCCAAACCCGGAACCAGACAATTTGATTTCACTAAAATATTCAAGTGTGGATCGTGTAATTCGGGCATTACTGCCCAAGAAATTACGCGGCACTTCAGTAGCGGTACTGTAACAAAATATGTTTATTACCATTGCACTCAATTTAACGACTTCGACTGCAAAGAGCCATATATCAGAGAAGAAAAGCTGGTGGAACAATTATCAAAGCTGCTAAAACGAGTTCCGATTGACGTGATTAAAGAAGAACCAATCCTTAAACCGGAATTAGACAAAATTATGCTAATTAAACGTACTTTAGAAGAGCAAAACACTGACCAGGAAGAATTTGAGCTTCTTTCGCCTGATTTTATCAAATATATCTTTCAAGAAGGCACCAAGGAGCAAAAAAGAGAGCTGATTGGCTGCCTTAATACAACAATTTACCTACAAGATAAACAAGTTATCATCAAACAATAGGCAATATTAGCAAAAGGTTCCAAACTACGGAGCCTTTTATGGTTAAAATGGAAGTTCGAATCCCTTCCTCTATCATCCAAAAATAGTCCCGTTTGGCACCAAAAAAGACCCAAAACGGTCTTTCTTGTTTCCTACTCAACCTTATGTTCTTTTTCACTATCTTGAAAGGTTCCAAAGTAATTCTGGCGGAGAGAGTGGGAGTCGAACCCACGAATCCCTTGCGGGACTACGCGCTTTCCAAGCGCGCGCACTAGGCCACTATGCGATCTCTCCATGCATATAATTTATCATAATTTTTACTCTTTATACAGATACGGGACCCCCGAAGGGGCCCCGATGATACGAGTACTTCATCCCATGCTGGCTTCGGAGGCGGCTTGCATGTTGTTGGCTCGTCGGCGCAGATCATCAACCACCTTCTTGGGGGTGGTCCCTCTGGCCCGGGGGAACCCCGGCACTTCGAGGATGATGAGCGGACCTGCTGTCGAACAGCTGATGTCACTCATCGAACAGCCTGCCCGACCGGCAACTTCCTGGGCCAGAGCTGGCCCAAGATGCTGCTCGGCCGACGATGTCGCCCCTTGCCCATTGCGTCTACCTCTTGCCATATCGGAATGCCTCCAGCAGATTGGGATATTTAAAAAATAACATAAAAATGCCTTTCTGTCAAGGATTTTTAACCTTATAGAACATAAATATTATTACATTTCGTCGATTATTTTTGAAAGCATGATCTTTTTCTCAACCGAAGCCACCAACCGGCGCGTTGCCACCACCGAATCGGGCGAAACAGAGACCGAAGTCGCCCCTTCGCGGACCATTAGTTCCGTCACTTCCGGATAGGTCGTCGCCGCCTGGCCGCAGATCGAACAAGTAACATGCCGCGCCCGGCAGGCCTTAATGACGTGGGCCAAAGACATGCTAACCGCTTCATCTCTTTCATCAAACTCTTCCGCCATGGCGGCGTTATCCCGATCAATTCCAAGTGTTAACTGGGTTAGATCATTCGAACCGATCGAAACGCCGTCAATACCAACATCTAAAAATTTATTGATTAAGATGACATTCGAAGGAACTTCGACCATCATCCAAAACTTAAAGTCGGGCCCGCGTTTGAGACCGCTTTCCTCAACCAAAGCTTTAACTTTCTCAATTTCCGCAATCGTTCTCACAAAGGGGATCATCAGCCAAAGATTTTTGGTCGTTTTTCGAACCTGCTTAATCGCTTCGAGTTCTAGCTTAAATAGATCCGGCTCTTTGATATAGCGCGAAGCGCCGCGATAACCGATCATTGGATTACTTTCTTGCGGTTCATACTTTTCTCCGCCTTTGAGGTTCTTATACTCATTCGTTTTAAAGTCTGTTGCCCGATAAACGACTGGCCTCGGATAAAATGCCTGACAAGTCTTCAAGAGTCCTTCGACTAATTTGCTAACGTATATCTTTGATTTGCCTTCTTTTTCTAGCGCCCGCGGGTGCTCACCAATCTCGGCAATCATAAATTCCGCCCGCATCAGCCCAACTCCATCACAAGGAAGCTTAGCCACTTCCGGAGCTGCTGACGGTTCGCCCAAATTAACATAGACTTTGGTGGCCGTGATCGGAATTTCTTCCTCAAAACCACCAGTATCGTTCTTGCCCGGCGGCGCTTCGGCACGGCTGACTTTACCTTTATAAACCAAGCCTTTGGCCCCATCAACAGAAACAACTTGACCATTTGATAGAACATGCGTGGCTCGGCCGGTACCAACTACACACGGAATCCCCATCTCTCGCGAGACAATCGCCGCATGCGAGGTTTGCCCGCCAGTATCAGTCACAATTGCCGCGGCTCGCTTCATTGCCGGCACATAATCCGGGCTGGTCATTTCGGTGACTAAAACATCACCTTCTTTTACTTCGTCTATCTGATTCGGCGAGTGGATCACTTTAACTGCTCCTGAAGCGATCCCGAGCGAAGCGGCAATTCCTTTTAGCAATACCTCGGCCTTGCTTTCCGCTATCTGCTCTCCGCTTTCCGCTGTTTCGGATTTCGGATTTCGTGCTTCGGATTTACCACTCTTCAGAGTGGTAATTGGTCGTGATTGGACAAAATAAATATTATTGCCCTCAATCGCCCATTCAGTGTCTTGGGGAAAGTGATAATGTTCCTCGATTTTCACCCCAAATTCAGCCAGCTTTTTAATTTCTTCATCAGTTAATTTCTGCTTTTTTTGCTCTGTTTTTGAAAGACTGACATGCTTATCAATCTTTCCGACTTTTGTAATCTGCCAAAGCTGCTCATTGATCTCTTTTTTTTCAATCTTAAAATCGCTTTTTCGGATAACATAACGATCTGGCGTAATTGAACCAGAAACAATCGCCTCGCCTAAACCGAAACCGGCTTCAATTACAAGCTTATCCTTATCGTTCGTCACCGGATCGATAGTAAACATAACGCCTGATTTTACCGACTGAACCATTTTTTGAACCGGAACGGCAATACCGACTTTACCCTCCTCAAAATTATTGATCTTTCGATAATAAATCGCCCGTGCCTCAAAAAGCGACGCCCAAGCTTTCTTTACAGCCAAAATCACATCTTCGGCGCCCGCGACATTGAGAAACGTTCTCTGCGCCCCGGCAAAGGAAGCTGTCGGTAAGTCCTCGGCCGTGGCTGAAGATCTCACGGCGACGAAAATATTTGATGAAGCGGATGTGTAAAGCTTTTGATAGGCGGCTGAAATCTCTTTTGCCAGGCTCGCTGGCAAAGTTTCGGCCAAAATAGTTTTTTGAATCTCCAGCGCCTTCTTGTGGAGTTCTTTGCCGTTTTCCACATCAAGATTTTTCAAGATTTTGGTAATTTCCAAATCCAGGTTGGTCTCTTTTAAAAAATCAAAATAGGCCTGGGCCGTGACAATAAAACCCGGCGGCACCGGTAAGCCCGCACGAGTGAGTTCGCCTAAATTCGCCCCTTTGCCGCCGACTAAAGCAATATCGCCCTTGCCGACTTCTTTAAACCAAACAATATTCTTCGTCACTACCCCTCCCTAAAACAAATTTCTAAATCCTAATTTCTAATTTCTAATCCCTCGACTTCGCTCGGGATTACCTCTTCGAGCCTGAGCCTCAAAGCCGAAGGCCTAAGCCTGTCGAAGGGTAAACAAATCCCAATGCTTAAATGGCTAAATAAGCGAAGCCAAGTATCCTCAAAAGTAAATCGCGGAGGCGAGCTGCATGGTCAAAAGCGAGCCGAGCGCTTAGACCCGATTTTCTCGCTGGGAAAATCGAGGTCGGTACTTTTGACGGATGTCAGCGAGCGATTAATCACTTTAAGATTTTATATATTACGTCCGTAGAAAACCCCCTCCTCTGCAAAAACGCTGCTTTTTTATGATAATCGATATTACGCTCACGATATTTCATCTCCAGCGCTTTTCTCGCCAATGGCTCATCGGTCTGAGCCATTAAAACCTCTTCAATAATTCCATCGGCGATTCCTAATTTTCTCAACTCCATTTTCAAAACATACGAACCGGTAGGTTTTAACAAATTCCGATCCCTTACCCACATTTTAGCAAATTCTAGATCATCTAACAAATTATTCTTTTTGAGAACGGATATGACTTTCTCGATTTCACTCTTGATGACACCCTTTTGCTTTAATTTCTGTTCAACTTCAAAAACACTCCGCGGACGGAATTTAAGAAAATGGAGAGCGGTTGAAAGAGCATCTTTCGTTTTTTTCATATTATTGACAAATCTATCCTATTTTATCAACAACAGACTGATAGATTTGTTCGGCGATATCTAAAGCTTCCTTGGCCATTACTTTATCGTATTGTTCATAAGGAAGAGTGTCGCCAAGCGCTAAATCAGTATACCTTGTTGAGGCATAGTATTGATCTAAAAGTTCTAAAGATTCGCGATATTTTTTAAAATTTTGATCAATCTTTTCGCATTCTTGAACTAACAAAAGTAATTTATGGATTTTCCTGAGATTACCGGTTTTATAAATGATAAAACCTTTAAGAGTTTTCTCTGCCACCTGTTGAACCATAAAGCAGGTGGTAGACCAAAATTCATTTTCAAATTGAACTTTGGCTGAGCGGAGGTCATATTCAGCTTGTTTAAGCCAATTGAGTCCAGTTTTCTGATCAGGTGATAACTCGGCCATAATTTAAGACTTCACGCATAAAATAATTTGGTTTTTTTTGCGCCTGTTTAAATTCTTCAGGCGTTAGGATAATCACATCAGAAGGAACCCGATGCGATAGCAATCTAACAACTTCCTTGATTCGTTCTGGTCTTTTTTTCAGAGTCTTTTTAATGACCAATAAATCGACATCGCTTTCAGCAGATGGGTTGCCACGAGCATAAGAACCAAAAAGAATAATTTTGGCAGGTTGATATCTCTTCAAATCATTGATTAAAAGCTGAACTTTAGGATGTAGTTTTTTTTGACTTGTGGCCGTCATACCTTCATTATAGCTTGAATATAATCTTTGGTCAATCTTAAGGCTTCAAAAACACTTCTGGGGCGGAATTTTAAATAGCGCAAAGCGATTTGTAATGGATCTTTCCTCATTATTTTATTTGCCATTACCATATTTGTCATTTCTATATTTAATATTCATTATTCACTAATCTATATTCACTATTCACTATTCACTATTCTATATTCACTATTCTATATTCTATATTCAATATTCACTAATCACTATTCACTTTATCATCTTTGTCATTCCCATCCCAAATCTATTATCATCACCATTACCATTATTATTATCATTATCTGTTAATCTATTAATAGTTCGCGCACGTACGTGAACTATTTATTGTTGCAACTATTTATCGTTTTTTGTTTGATGGTCTTTATTGGCTTTTGATTATTTTTGCTTTGATGGTTTTTGCTCTGATTATTTTTATTTTTAAGAGGTTGAATACCCTGTGGCTTGCCACAGGGATGAAAACCTACTTGAAAACAAACTTTCCGCAGGATACTCTGCAGCTTGCCGCAGAGTAGTTTATTTTGCGAGCTGAATACCTCGCAGCTGGCTGCGAGGTAGTTTATTGGTAATCTTCAAGGTCGAACTCTCTTAACCATTCGTTATCGCTGGGTAATTTATCAGTCATCATCATCATAATATAAGATCCCAGACCCAAAGTATTAGCCATCACCGCTATCTCTTCCTTACACTCATAAGGAAAAACCCAGAGACTATCTTGGATTTTTTTAAAGCCTAATCTTTCCAGCGCCGAGCGGAGAACATCGCGCGACTTATTATATTTATTAGGAACATCATAAGAAACCAGCCGCCACAACCCGTCCCATTTATCCGGCTTATCAATTTTAATTTGATCAATACTGGCAATTTTAAAAAGTTTTAGGCCCCTTGGGGTTAATCTAACTTTATCCCCTCCCAAGTAAATCACATTTTTATCGCGTAATTTTTTGAGCAGCTTAAAAAAACCTTTATTGCCTCGCATTTTAATAATTGGCTGTAAGGCCATTGGTAAGTTGGGAAAAGCCAAAGTTCCCAAAAATAAGGCGCTCACGCCGACCGCAAGAAGAACAGTTTTTTCGTTTTCGCCTAAAACAATTCTTATCTTCTTTTTCTTAGGCTTTAATTCTTTGAATTTATTTTTCATTCTATTAATAATTCAAGTACGTGCGTGAATTATTTATGGGGAATATGGGGAAATGGGAAGGAAATGGGAATTAGACATTCTCTAGACTAAATTTTCTAGACTAATTAGATTTAGACTACTTAGAATAATTAGGTTAATTAGAATAATTAGTATAATTCTCTGGCGCTATTCGTATCTTAGGGCTCCCAGCGGCGAGGTTCGCGAGGCCTTCCAAGCCGGGTAAACGCCGGCTAAACGAGTAATAAAGAGCCCGAAGAAAAAGACCAAGATGGCAAATTTATAGGGCGTAATAAAAGGCGTCAAAATATCGGTTTGGCCGCTTCTTTTCATCATATAGGCCACTAATATATTAATTATTTCACCCGTTACCCAGCCGAACAAAATCCCAATAATCGCCCCAAAAAAACCAAAAAGCAAAGCCTCGTAAATAAATAATCTCTTCACATCTTTGGTCGAGATCCCGATGGCTTTCATAATGCCAATTTCGTGCGAACGCTCCATCAAAGAAATTATCATTGTGTTGATAATGCCGAACGAGGCGACAATCAAGGCAATCCCGCCAATCAGACCCAGGATAATCTGGATAATTGTAAAAGCCTTGTTGACCTGATTTATCAGCCCCGAAACCGCCACGGTTTTAAACCCCAGTTCGTCTAATTTGGTTTTAACCGCCTCGACCTTGTTTAATTTGTCAACTTTAACGGTCAGTTCGCGAAAACCAATCCCGGTGGCCTCGTAAAGATCACCGGTGGTAATATAAATTTCACCGATCAGTTTTTCGCCGCTGATGCCCGCCACCGTTAGTTCCAAAGTTTTCGGCTGGCTTAGGGCCTGCAAAGGATTTTCCGATTCCAAATCAATAAATTCCAGCTTTAATTTTTGGCCTAAAACACCTGACGGGTCTTGGATATCAAAATTTTTTAAAGCGGTCGCCGAAACAATCGCTTTTTTCGACGTCGTCCCAAACCCCTGGCCTTGCTCTAATTTAATTTGTTCCAGCTCCAGATTTTCCGGTTCAATGGCCCTGACTATAACGCCGGTGGAAACATTCATTAAGGCAGCCGAGGCGTTCAAAGTGGTTGAAGCCGAAACCGCGCTGACATTATCAATTGACTTAACTTTTTCGATCGTCCCCTTATCAATCTTCGTCGTTGCCGAATCCGGCAAAGAAGCCGATATTGTCTGTAAATCTTCCATCGAGGCCAAAGATGAGGTAGTGATTTTTTGCAGGCCAAACCCCAAAGAGACAAACAAAACGATGGCCGAAATCCCGATCACCATGCCGAAAACCGTCAAAAATGTCCTGGTTTTGGCGTATTTAAAGTGCTTAAAGGAAAGCCCGATAAGGTCAATAATTTTCATATTGTCGCGGATTTTTGAAGCCACAAAATAAGGAATTTCCGGCTCGTTTTCGGATATTTTTAAGCTGGTGATTTGGGGATATTTTTCTTCTTTAACAATTATCCCGTCCTGCATCCTTAAGACTCTTGTCGCCACCGCCCCGTATTGCAAATTGTGGGTGACTAAAACAATGGTTCGGTGATATTTACGGTTTAATTCGGCCAGAAGTTCGATAATGTCGTTACCGCCGGCGCTGTCCAAATTGCCGGTGGGCTCGTCAACCAATAAAATCCAAGGATTCGTCACCATCGCCCGAGCAATTGCCACCCTCTGCTGTTCGCCGCCGGAAAGTTCCGAGGGCAGGTGCTTAGCCCGGCCGCCTAGTCCAACCATGGTTAAAAGTTCCAAGGCGCGATTGTTTCGTTCTTTACGGCCAACACCGGAGAATTCTAAAGGCAAAGCGACATTATCGAGCGCCGAAAGCGAAGAAATGAGGTTAAAATTTTGAAAAACCATGCCGAGGGCGCTGCGGCGGTGGCGAATCAGCTTGTGGGGCCGCATATTTTCAATCGAGCGGCCGCGAATATAAATATCGCCGGCCGTAAAATCATCCAAACCGGCAATCATATTTAGCAAAGTGGTCTTGCCGCAGCCGGAGGGTCCATGGACAACCAAAAACTCGCCCGGAAAGACCTTCAAATTAACGCCCCGGAGGGCGCCGATATTGACTTTTCCCAGTCGAAAAGTCTTAGTTAAATTCTGAACCTCAATGACAGGAGTTTTCATAATTAGAATAATTTATTTAGGATTTTTTATTTGCATTTTTTCATCAGCTCCGCCGATATGCTCCAGCGTCTCCTCCACCTCCTCCAGCTCTTCTTTCATCGTTATATTTTGCGCAATTAAATGGTAAAGAGACCAGCCGATTAAGAAGGAGATTCCGGCCGCGATAATCAATCCCACATCCACTAAAATGATTTTTCCAAAACTGCCGTCTTTAAAATAGATGGCAATTAAAACTATGCCTGACAAAAAAGCCAGGGCAAATAAACTTGAAAAAGCCAGCACAATAAGGGAAAAGATTTTGAGAAAAATATTTTTCATATGATCTTCGTAGATCACGCTTTAGCGTGCTAATCAACAAGCTAAAGCTTGGGCTACGATATTATTCGAATTCTCCGCCCTACGTGCGCATCCATCCTCCAAACTGCTGCCACACTCCTTGCAAGGTATTTAAGATCAGCTGCCAGATGGTTTCTTCGGCCGGCACTTCTTTGGTGGTCAAAGATTGGGTGGGGCTTTCGGCGCTCTGACCGCTTTCGGTTGCGGCTTTGATTTGGTATTTGTAAGTTTGGGAGGACTTAAGGTTGTCAAGAACAAGACTGTGGTTTTGGTTTTGGCCTTCCTCTTTGATTAGTTGATTATCGATATTAACTTCGGCATTGGTTAGTTTGTCAGTGGAAAAAGTGACCAAATATTGGGATTTTTCCGCGGTGGTGATCAGCTCTTGGGTTTTAATATTCGATATGACCGGCGAAGAATCATCAGTGCCGGCCGGTTTAACCGTTACTTGAGCTTCCTGACCGGTAATTTTGTAGGAATAAGTGACGCTTTTATCCAAACCGGTATCAAGATAGTAGTTATTGGCGGCCTGGCCTAAAGATGTAAATGATCCGCCACCGGTTGAGCGTTCGAGAGCCGCCTCTTTAAGATTAGTCAAAAGAAGAGTTTGATAGAGCTCGGCTCCAGTATTGGAAACATCCAAAGCAATTAAAGAGGGTGAAACTTGCGCCGGCGATTTAATCACCCCGATAGATTGCAAAACTCCGGCCACCGCCTTGGTCGGCGGACTGGAAGCCAGAAATTCTTTCAGCCACTCAAAGGCCTTTTCTAAAGTTTTCAGGATCGTGTCCCAGATATTGTCTTTTTGGATGCCAACATTGGTAGTAAAGGTTAAATCTTGAGTTTGGGCCTCATTGCCGCTCATATCGGTTGATTTGATTTGATAATGATAAGTAGTCGAGGGTTTGAGATCGGAAAGGATGCTTAAATGGTAGGTGTTAAACTTGCCGTCGGGTTTGGAATCATTGGCTTTGGCTTGGCCTAAACCATATGACACTTCGGAAGTGGCGGGTTTATCGGTCTTCCAGGTAATGGTGGCAAAGGTCTTTTCGTCTTGAGTGACAAGGGGCGAGGCTTCGGCTTTAACATCAGAGATATTCAAGGGACTGGTGTCGCTGGTGGCTTCGGGCTTGACCGAATCAGATTCAGAACTATTGCCGGCATTATCCACCGCTTTGATGGTGTAAGTGTTAGCCGTTGAGCCATCTTTATCGATATACCACCCTCCCGTAGTGCAAGCTTCAGCTTGATCAGAGCACGCTAAAGCGTGAGCTACGGTACCGTCTCGCAGGATCTGGTATTCCTTGAGGCCCGACCCTTCATCTTCACTTGCTTTCCACGAAATCAACGCGCCGGAAGTTCCGGCCAAATTATTCTTAATATCAAACCCTTTAACGGCCTCGGGTTTGGTCGGCGGACTGATGTCCACTTTAGCTTTAACTTGATAAACCTGCGAAATATTGCCCACCCCGTCGGTCGCTTTGGCAAGGATCGTGACCTCGCCGTTAACTGATGTCCACTCGTATTTCCAAGTCGAAAAGTTGGTGCCCGTATTGGTTACTTCGTGCCACGTTCCCTCATTAAAGGATATTTCGACTTTAACAATCGGGGAAGCGCCCAAATCAACCGCTGTCCCTTCCACCTCGTAGGTGGACGTGGTTATCCATTCGTCGGTCACCGGTTTGGTAATCACCACCGAGGGGATTTCGACGTCAACTTTAAAGGTGATGGCGGCGCTTTCCGGGCCAACGAGTCCTAAACTGTCGGTGGCTCTCGCCTTAACGGTGTAGGTGCCTGATGAACTGACCGCGTAATTATAGCTCCACGAGGTCGTGCCAGTGGCGGTGAGCCAAGCGCCGGAATTGATACTAACTTCCACTTTGGCGACCACGCCGCCTAAGGTATCCGCCGCCGTGCCGGCAATCTGAACCGTGCCGGCGCCAACTATCGCCCCATCGTCAGGGGAAGTAATCACCGCCACCGGCGGTTCGTTGCCGACCGTGATATTGCCAGAAGTAATGGCTTTGGCATAAGCGTCAGTGGAAGTAATTGTCATTGTTTCATTATTCATGCAATTATCTTTGACATAGACCGTGTGGGCACCGTTGGCGAGAATATAGGTGGTGGTCACGATTAAGTAAGTGCCGCCGGTATAGAACTTGACATTGGCGGATGAGGAAGTCAGAGTTATTTGGGTGGCGGAATCCGAGGTGGAATTATTATTATAGAAATCGCGCGCTTGAGCGGTTTCTTGCCAACCGGCGCCGCAGACTTGCGGGGTGTTGGTGGTAATCGTGTAGTTATCGGTTAAATACCAGTTGGTGTTGTTGCCGCTGTCTTTGGCGTGAATCACCGGAATAATGGCGCCGTTATTGTCTGCGTCCATCACATCAAGATAGTCAGCCGTAGTAATGGCCGTATAAGTTAGACCGAATTGAGTAGCCGGAGCGGCTGAACGAAGTTTCAATAAAGTCGCCTCGGTATTGCCTCCCTGCCAATTGAGAGTATTGATAGTGTGATTGACGCCCTCTTTGAAAGTTAAGAGCGATGAGGCGGTGGTGTCGGTAAAAGTACCATTAACGGTCAAGATATCGGCAAAAGTCACGCCTCCGGCTGAATTATTCGTCACGGTCAGATTATTGAACGCCCCACCCCCTGGGGCGATTGTCTGGAGCGCCGCGCCGCCTAAAGCCACCGTCGATGTTCCTTCCGTAAACGTCCCGCCGGTCTTTGTCCAGTTGCCGGAAACATTAATCGTCTTATTGGAGGCATTTAAGTTTCCATTTGATAATTGAAAATTGGCAATTGTCAAATTGTCTTGTAAAGTCCATCCGCCCCCAACACCGTTGAATTCGATATTATTTAATGTCTGACTATTGCTCCAAAAAGTTTTCCCGGCGGCGGTAGAAGTAAATTTCAAAGTTGATGTGCCGGGGGTGACGGTGGAATAGGAAAAATTAACATTTCCGCCGACAGTAATATTCGCCGAACCCATATCAAAGTAACCATAAGTATAAGGAGAAGTCTGGACTACGCTTACATTACCAGTTATTGAATGAGTGCCCGTTTTAAATAAAATTTTTGCTTGGTATCCGTTTGGATAGCCAGGATTTGAATTACCTAACTGTAGAGAGCCATTAACAACTAAATTATTTCCATTGGTATCCAAAACTTGGGCTTTAGCCTCGCTATTATTATTTGCCTCACTTTTTACATATAGATATCCCGTAGTCCAATTGCCGGTCATCGTGACAGTTTGTGCTGTATCAGAAGCTGTAAGTATGAGTGTTGAACTTATCGCGAGGGCTTTTTGACTAATTGATTTAGTATTAACCTGAACATCACCAGTTGTAATGTTCGCACCGCCCGCAAGATCAATGAAATCGTTTGCAGTCGGGTTAATAAAGACTGTTGACGCACCTGTCAATGTCGCCCCTGCTCCCAGTGCTAAGACTTTAGTGTGAAAATTTCCTGTTCTTGTCGACGTAACACCTGCTGCAATCTCAAAACGATTAAACTGATTACTTGCCCAAGCAGGGCTACTAATACTCCCACTCGCGCCTTGAATCCAAGTACCGGTGGAGGTTAGAAGGCCGGATGTATTGGCAATCGAGATATTCCCATTCACCGTCACTTGTTTGGCGTTATCTATTAGCGTTCCATTCGTGACTGAAAGATTAGCGGATGTTAAATTATCCTGCAGCGTCCATCCGCCGCCGACGCCGTTAAACGTGAGGTTGTTAAGAGTATTGCCGGCAGAAGTGAGAGTTTTGCCAGCCGCTGTCGAGTTCATTTTTAGCGTACTTCCTCCCGCGGTCACTGTGCCATTGGTAAAGTCCACATTGCCCGAAACTGTCCATGTGCCGGAACCCATAGAGATAGAAGGAATGCCAGTACCGCCTTTGGAAAATGAAAAATTGCCAGTGATATTGATGGTCGGGTTATTCGTGGCCGCATTGACCGCCATATTACAATTATCATAAGCAGCTCGAACTTGAAAGTTTGATAGAACATTCAAAGTTTGCCCACCAGCCGTACCCAGTGTTGCCGTCGCGCTGCCAGCAGAAAAATTGGTGATATAGACATAACCACCATAGGTTCTGGCTGGCACGGTTGCACTATAATTGCCGTCAACTTCAAACAAAACGTTTGCACTTAATGTTCCTGTAGTCGACAAGAGAGCGCCGCCCGTATTTCTTAAAATAAGTGTACTCCCGCCAATTGTCCCGTTAATTGTCGTAGTTCCGTCAACATATAGTGAAGTGCTCAAGGTTAATGTTATTGAATTATCTACTGTTAATGTTCCGCTTATAACAAGAATGCTCGTCTGAAGAGTAGTATTATTTGAGATTTGGAGATTGTAAAGAGTTTGACTTGCTCCAACCAGCGTCTTACTAGCCCCATTCATAATCAATGTACTCGAGCCCCTCGTCACCGCAATCCCCGTGAAATCCACATCCCCCGAGGCGGTGATGGTGGAGGTGCCCATGTCGAGGATGTTGCCGGTAGGGCTATTATTTCTAGCTATTTTTCCAACTGAATGGGAAGCACTGGAACCTAGCTTTAGAAACGCATTATAAGTCGATCCACCATAACCACCAAATGAAAGATTACCGGCAGTCAAAACAAAAGATACCAAATCGGTGTAATTCGTTGGAGCGCTGCTGGTTCCAGAATCAAACAACACATTATTATTGCCAAAATTAAAATCTCCAGTCGCTGTAATATTGTACCCGATGCTCCTGACTATGACATTGCCTGATACAAAGTTGTTCGGCAAAGTGATAGCTTTCTGGGTCACGCTTGCCGCTGCAACTTGGATGTAAAGATTCGCTAGCTTAGTTGCACTCGCAACAAGACCATTTATAGTAATTGCATCATTGGTAACTGGATATACATTTAGATCAAAGGAGCCACCAAGTGTACCTGGGCCCAGAGTTATAGTTCCACCGCCTGCCGCGCCAGAGCCAACATAAAGGTTTCCGTTTAATGTAGTAGTTACTCCAGCACCTGCAATGGTAAGGTTTTTAATGCTACTGTTACTATTCGGGCAGCTAATATTCCCACTCGCGCCTTGAATCCAACTTCCCGTTGACGTCAACAGACCCGCCGTATTGGCAATCGAAATACTCCCATTCACCGTCACGGTTTTGGCGTTGTCGATGAGAAGTCCGGTGGTAACGGTCAACGAACTGGCCGTCAAATTATCGGTCAAGCTCCAAGACCCTGGGGCAACACCATTAAATGTCAAAATATTAAATTGTTGAGCCCCTGATTTGATAGATTTGCCAGCAATCGTAGCCGTGAAATTAACCGTAGAAGTTGCCTGAGTAAATGTGCCAGCGCTCATATCCCAAGAGCCGCCAACATTCATTGTTTGATTGCCCGGGCTGACGGTGCCGGCGGTGATGGTAAAATCGCCATCAGACCTATAAGTATCGGCGATCGTTAATGCGCCAGCCGAATTGTAGGAAAAGTTATGAATAGTATTGCCAGCCGAGGTCAGCGTTTTTGTCGCCCCAGTCATCGTGGTCAGTTGCGCCCCCGTGCCATTGGTAACGGCGGTATTTGTCAAATTGATATTACCGCCAACTGATAAATTACTCGTTCCCAAGTCTAATTTATCGGCAGTACCAGTGCCAGAGTAAGTTAAATTACCACTAATAGAATGCGTGCCGCTGCCAAGTTTGAGATAACCATTATAAGTTGAATTACCAAGATAAACACTACCTGTTGCTGTTAAGCTGTATGTTGACATATCAAGATAGGAAGTGGCCGGAGTGGCACCACCACCGCCAAACGAATCGCAAATATACACATTATTGTTGCCAAAATTAAGATTGCCACCAGCAATAAAGTTAGAGGCAGCGGGAACGCTTCTAAGAACGAAGTAAGTCGCAAAGCCGTTTGGTAAAGTAAGAGCACTGATTGTATGATTGACATAGTTAAAATAAGTAAAAGTGCTAATAGCACTGCCCATAGTGGGATTATTAATTGTTAAAGTATTACTGGTAGAACCATTATAAAAATTTAGATTATAACCATCACCTTTAAGAGTACCTGAGCCAATAGTTAAACCGATGTTAGTGGCACTACTGGGATAGCCAGCATAGGTATGACCAGTCAAAGTTGTGATCACCCCTGGGCCAGCAATAGTTAGATTTCTAATGTAATTGCTTGAATTGGGATTACTTAAATTTCCGCTCGCTCCCTGAATCCAAAAACCGGTAGAAGTTAATAAACTTACAGTATTTGCAATCGCAATATTCCCATTCACCGTCACGGTTTTGGCATTGTCAACTAGCGTTCCAGCTGTAGCTGATAAAGATGTTGCTGTGATATTGTCACTCAAAGTCCAACCCCCGCCCACGCCGTTGAACGTGAGGTTGTAGAACGCTTGGCCGCCGGTGAGAATAGTTTTTCCGGTAGTGATGGCATTGAAATTAACCGTTGATGTTCCGGCGGTAAATGTTCCGCCGACGCGAGACCAGTTGCCGCCGACATTGATGGTTTGAGCACCAGCATTAAGAGTTCCTTGCTCAAGCGAGAAGTCGCCGTTGACCGTCAGTGATCTATTTGCCGTAATCGTGCCCGTGTAGCCCGTGCCGATGGTGAGAGAGCCGATAGTCCCCGCAAAGCCGGCATCAATGGTGGAGTTTTTGGTGGAAGTTGAGCCGAAAAGAACATTGTCGCCTGGTTGGGGCACGGTGTCATCAGTCCAGTTCGCGCCAGTATTCCAATTATTATCTCCTCCGCCTCCATCCCAAATTTTATTGCCCTCCAATACCACCGTCCCCGCCTTCCAGGCGGCGTAGTGGTAGGTGATGGTGTCGGCGTTGACATAGCTGCTCGTGCCAACTTGGAACCCATCTGCTTCAAGGGCTTGGATGTGGTTGGCGGCGACGGGCCAAGCGGTAAACCACAACGTCAAGTCACCTGCGAGGCTACTCGGACGATGCATTGCATCCCAACCGGTGGTCTGGCGTTTCACCCAGACACAATTGGGCTGGAATCCAACGCCCGTGATACTCCTGTTGTCTACGAGGTTGCCTAAGTAGCTGCCAACATCTATCCAACCAGCCACCTCGGCAAAGGCAAACCAGTAGTACGTCTGACCATTGGAGTTGACCTTTGCATCCGTTCCAACCTGGAACCCATCGGCGTTCAGGGATTGGATGCCATTCGCAAACGCAGCGTAACCTTCGAAATGTAAAGTACTGTCACCAGCCAGACTCGAAGGTTTCCACACACCCAGGCTCGCCCCATCCCTCTTCACCGTCACAATCGCTGGCTGAAACGCCAGGCCTGTGACTACATCACGGGAATCTGCATCGTTGCCAGTGTAGGTGCCAGTGGCAAAGGCACCTTGCGTTGCCCCCTTCTTGAACGCCTGCCAGTGATAGACGATGAGGTTCTCATTGACCCGAACATCGTCCCCGACCGTGAAGCCGTCCGCATCCAACGACTCGATGCCGTTGGCGAAGTTCCCCGCCCAATAGGCGAGTTCCAGCGTGATGTCCCCCGCGCCCATATCCACCGTGCGGAAGACGGCATACTGGGTTGTGGTCTGCGACTTGATGATGACGAGGTCAGGCTGAAAACCGATACCCGTGATACCTCTGGCATTGACGCCATTGCCCGTGTAGGAGCCGACGGCTATCTGGGTATCAGCTACATCAGCTGGACCAGCAAGTTCAAGATTGATTAAATTGCTGGAGACATCAGCGAGCCATTGGATAATAACCGTGGTAGCATCAATCTTTGAGAGGTTGTAATCTATACCTTTGGTTTTTCTGACTCCTTGAACTTTGACTTGATAAGAATCTTCTGATCTGGTGGCAGAAGTGATTTTGAAGGCCGGTTTGTAGCGGGTTTTGGCAGTGTATTGAAAATCAAATTTGGCGTCGCCAGAGCCATCGGCTTGCCAGGTGTAAGCGCCTTCGCCTTCATCATAGCCATCGCCGACGATATTACCTTTTTCAGGATTCGCCAATGTCGCCGGCGTGCGGTAGTCATCCCGTTCCGCATCACGGGTGGTGGTCGTCGCCCGGTAGTTGGAGAAGTCGATGATTGTATTCCCTGAATATATAGCACCTGTGACCGTCTTATAGTAAGCCGAGTAATCTTCGGTTGTATGAGCATAGTAAGACCAGCTTCCAGTACCGCCCAATTCTGAATTCGTATAGGGGACTATGGCCATCCCGGGATAATTATTATTTGAGGTATCGGATTGAATAAAAGTGTGGTTTGTATCGTCATGATTATATGTTTGAGGACTGGCGTTTAAGTAATGCTGCATCGACCCCCAAAGAAAGCGACTACCAGCAGTAGTATATGAATACTGAATAAACGCATGTCCACTTGGATAAATTGTATAATAATTATCAATGGCAGTCGGTGAAGTTACGTAAGCTCCTTGAGCCCTAATTTTTACTCTGGTTGGAGTATTTTCTACAAGTGTTTGAGTGGCGCTACTTAAACCACCTGCTAACTGAACGCCCATACCAACCAGAGATTTATCACCGGAGGTTGACGCAATATTATCCGCCCCAGCCCCAACGCTCGTATGATAGAACTCTCCCGGGGCACCAGCGACCGTGTCTTTAAAGACCCACTTACGAGTGCCATCATCAACCTCAATCCGCGACGCCGGGGTAGTAACCGTAAAAATCGGGTCGATTTCGATGGCACCGGTGGTGCCTTCTTCATTGAAGATGACATTGACTTCATCGGAAGATGCTTTTTCTTCGATTTTGGTTTGGCCATCATAGTCCGAAATATCAATAATGGTGTTGTTGTATTGTGCTCGGGGAGAATCCGGGCTAAAGCCCGAACTACTATTTTCTTGTAGACCACGATTTATCGTGTCTTCAGACAAGCTAAAGC